>Ga0075436_100000593_pt1 | contig 23748 bp, 24 predicted proteins | sample RhiMethybrSRZTD5_FD_75303 | JGI IMG/M metagenome (GOLD analysis project Ga0075436, IMG submission 75303) | Populus rhizosphere microbial communities from Tennessee, USA - Rhizosphere MetaG P. TD hybrid SRZTD5 | ecosystem: Host-associated > Plants > Roots > Rhizosphere > Soil | place: USA...
GTCTCCTCCAGCAGCTCGCGCTTCGCCGTCTCGAGATGCGGCTCGTCGGGCTCGAGCTTGCCCGCGGGCACCTCGATGAACTCGCGCCGGTGGGGGTAGCGGAACTGGCGCTCGAGGAGGAGCGAGCCGTCGTCGAAGAGCGGCACGATCGCCACGGCGCCCGGATGCCGGATGTATTCGCGCGCCCCGGAGCTGCCGTCGGGCAGGCGCACCTGGTCGCGATGCACCTTGAGGAGCTTGCCGTCGAAGACGAGCTCGCCGGAGACGAAGTGCTCGGTAAGATCCTTCACTACAACCGCTCAACGGCGGCGACGCAGAGCAGCATCAGCGTCTGCGGCAGGATGCCGAGGACGAGGAGGAAGAGGCCGTTGGCCGAAAGCACGAGCCGCCCGACCGGCTGCGTGCGCACGGTGCTCGCGCCCACCGGGTCGTCGAAATACATGAGCTTCACCACGCGCAGGTAGTAGAACGCGCCGACGAGCGAGAGCAGCACCGCCACCACGGCGAGCCAGACGTGTCCCGCGGCGACGGCGGCCTGGAACACGGCGAGCTTGGCGTAGAACCCCGCCGTCGGCGGGATGCCCGCGAGCGAGAACATGATGAGGAGCATCAGGAACGCATACCAGGGATGCCGGCGATTGAGGCCGCGCACGTCCTCGAGGTTCTCGCACTCGAAGCCGGCGTGCGAGAGAAAGATCAGCATGCCGAAGGCGCCGACCGACATCACCGCGTAGATGATCATGTAGAAGAGCGCGGCGCCGTAGGCGTCGGTGCGGTTGAGCCAGTTGTCCTGCACGAAGCCCGAGAGCAGCCCGAGCAGCATGAAGCCCATGTGCGCGATCGCCGAGTACGCGAGCATGCGCTTGAGGTTGGATTGGGCGATGGCGGTGATGTTGCCGAGCGCGATCGAGAGGATCGCCAGCACGGCAAGCATCTGCTGCCAGTCGGGCGCGAGCACCGGCAGCGCATTCACGAGGAGCCGCACCGCCATGGCGAACGCGGCCACCTTCGGGCCCGAGCCGATGACGAGGGTCACCGGCGTCGGCGCGCCGTGGTAGACGTCCGGAATCCACATGTGGAAGGGCACCACGCCGAGCTTGAACGCGATGCCGGCGACCACGAAGACGAGCCCGAAGACGAGGAAGCTGCGATCGGCCGTGCTGCCGGCCTGGCGCGCCACCTCGCTTGCCACCTCGTTGATGCCGAGCGTACCGGTCGCGCCGTAGATCATCGACATGCCGTACAGCAGAAGCCCGGACGAGAGCGCGCCGAGCACAAAGTACTTCATCGCCGCCTCGGTGGAGGTGGCCGAGTCGCGGTTCAGCGCCACCATGGCGTAGAGGCAGAGCGACATGAGCTCGAGACCGAGGAAGATGGTGAGGAAGCTCGCCGCGCTGATGAGCACCATCATGCCGAGGAGCGAGAAGAGGAGCAGCGACATGAACTCGCCGCGCAGCATGCCGCGGTCCGCAAGGTAGGAGCGCGAATAGACGATCGCCGCCGACACCGCGAGGTAGCACACGAGCTTCAGCAGGTGCGACATCAGGTCGGCGACGAAGAGACCGTTGAAGAGGATGTACTTGTTGCCGCCAGAGCCCCAGACGACGAACACGGTCGCCGCCGCGCACAGATAAAGCACCACCTGCGCAAAGGCTGCGCTCGCGGCGCGGCCCTCATGCTTCACGTAGAGGTCGAAGATCATGAGCGCGCACGCGCCCACCAGGAGCACGATCTCGGGCAACGCCGGCAGGTGGTCGACGAGCAGCGTCGCGTTCATTGCTTGGCCACCGCCACGTGGCGCAGGAGGTCGCTCACCGAGGCGTGCATCACCTCGGTGACCGGCAGCGGGTAGACGCCGAGCCACAGTACGGCGATGGCCAGGGCGGCGAGCACGATGACTTCGCGCAAGTTGAGGTCTTTCAGCTTCGCCACGTGATCATTGGCCACGACGCCGAAGATGACGCGCTTGTACATCCAGAGCGTGTACGCCGCGCCCCAGATCATCGTCGTCGCCGCGACGAGCGCGAGCCAGAAGCCCGTCTTCATCGCGCCCATGATGACCATGAACTCGCCGACGAAGCCGCTTGTCGCCGGCAGGCCGGCGTTCGCCATGGCGAAGAGCATCATCAGCGTGGCGAACTTCGGCATGGTGTTCACCACGCCGCCGTAGTCGGCGATGGCGCGGCTATGCATGCGGTCGTAGAGCACGCCGACGCAAAGGAACATGGCGGCCGACACGAAACCGTGCGAGATCATCTGTACGAGGCCGCCCTCGACGCCGTAGGCGTTGAAGATGAAGAAGCCGAGCGTCACGAAGCCCATGTGCGAGATGGACGAGTACGCGATCAGCCGCTTCATGTCGCTCTGCACGAGCGTCACGAGGCCGATGTAGGCGACCGCGATGAGCGAGAGCGCGACCATCAGCCAGGCGAGCTCGCGCGAGGCGTCGGGCAGGATCGGCAGCGAGAAGCGCACGAAGCCGTAGGCGCCGAGCTTGAGGAGGATCGCCGCGAGGACGACCGAGCCGCCGGTGGGCGCCTCGGTATGCGCGTCGGGCAGCCAGGTGTGCACCGGCCACATCGGCACCTTGACCGCGAAGGCGAACAGGAAACCAAAAAAGAGCGCGATCTGCACGCCGAGCGGCAGCGGCAGCTTGTGCCAGTCGAGGATCGCGAAGCTGCCGCCCGACTTGCTGTAGAGGTAGAGCATCGCGATCAGCATCAAGAGCGAGCCGAAGAGCGTGTACAGGAAGAACTTCACCGCCGCGTAGACGCGGTTCGGCCCGCCCCAGATGCCGATGATGATGAACATCGGGATCAGCGTGCCTTCGAAGAAGACATAGAACAGCACCGCGTCCAGGGCTGAGAACACGCCGTTCAGGAGCCCGGACATGATCAGAAAGGCGGCAAAGTACTGCGCCGTGCGCGTCTCGATCACCGTCCAGCCGGCGATGACGACGAGGATGGTGATGAAGCTGTTGAGCAGCACGAAGAGGAGCGAGATACCGTCGACGCCCAGGTGGTAATTGATGTTGAAGGGCGAGATCCACGGCTTCATCTCCTCGAACTGCATCGCGCTCGAGGCGGCATCGAAGCCGGTGTAGAGCGGGATCGTGACGAGGAAGCCGAGTAGCGCTCCGGCGAGCGCAATCCAGCGCATGAAGGGGCTGCGGTCGCCCACTGCGAGCACCAGCACGCCGGCGGCTAGCGGAATCCAGATGGCGGCGGAGAGCAGCACTGCCGCTATTTCCGCAGGAACCAGAAGGCGAGGATCATCACGCCGAAGAGCATCGTCACCGCGTACTGGTTGAGGAGTCCCGTCTGCAGCAGGCGCACGACGGTGGAGAACCAGCCCACGACGCGCGCCGAGCCGTTCACCATCACGCCGTCGATCACCGCGACGTCGCCGCCGCGCCAGAAGCCCCTGCCGAGCATGCGCGCGCCGCCAGCGAAGAGCGAGGCGTACAGCTCATCGAAGCCGTATTTGCGCTCGACGAGCGCGTACAGCGGACCGAGCTCCATGGCGATGCGTTTGGGCAGGGCCAGCCGCTTGATATAGAGCAGCCACGCCGTGCCGATGCCGAGCAGTCCGAGGAGGAAGGGGAGCGAGACGAGGCCATGGAGCGTGAACGCCCAGAGGCCGCGGTACTCCTCTTCGGTCTTCGGCAGCACGCCCTGGAAGTAATCGCCGAACATGATGGAGCCGATCCACCACCCCGCCGCCACCGACGGGATGGCGAGCAGCACGAGTGGCGCCGTGACCACCGCGGGCGACTCGTGCGGCGGATGCGCGGCGTCGAAATGCGGTTTGCCGTGGAACGCGAGGAACACCAGCCGGAAGGTGTAGGTGGCGGTGACGAAGACGCAGAGGAGCACGCACAGGTAGGCGAAGAGGTGGCCCGGCGTGCTCGAGGCATGCACCGCTTCGATGATCGAGTCCTTGGAGTAGTAGCCGGCGAAGCCCGGAATGCCGACGGACGAAATAGCGCCGATGAGGAGCGTCCAGTAAGTCCACGGCATATAGCGGCGCAGCGCGCCCATGCGCCGCATGTCCTGCTCGTGGTGCAGGGCGATGATCACCGAGCCGGCGGCGAGGAAGAGCAGCGCCTTGAAGAAGGCATGCGTCATCAGGTGGAAGATCGCGGCCGAGTAGGCCGAGGCGCCGAGCGCGGCGGTCATGTAGCCGAGCTGCGAGAGCGTCGAGTAGGCAACCACGCGCTTGATGTCGTATTGCGTGAGCGCGATAAGCGCCATGAAGAGTGCCGTGATGGCGCCGATGACGAGAACCACTGAGCGCGCCGTTTCGCTCAATTCAAACAAGGGCGACATGCGCGCCACCAGGAAGATGCCCGCCGTCACCATGGTCGCGGCGTGGATCAGCGCGGAGATCGGTGTCGGGCCCTCCATCGAATCGGGCAGCCAGACGTGCAGCGGAAACTGCGCGCTCTTGCCCATGGCGCCGATGAAAAGCAGGATGCAGATGAGCGTCATGTTCGCGCCGCTCTTGGGGGCGGCGGCGAACACCTGCGCATAGTCGAGCGTGCCGAAGTTGGCGAGGATGAGCGCGATGCCGAGGATGAAGCCGAAGTCTCCCACCCGGTTGACGAGGAACGCCTTGAGGTTGGCGTAGATCGCGCTTTCGCGCGTGTACCAGAAGCCGATCAGCAGGTAGGAGACGAGGCCGACGGCCTCCCAGCCGAAGAAGAGCTGCACGAAGTTGTTCGCCATCACGAGCATCAGCATCGAGAACGTGAAGAGCGAGATGTACGAGAAGAAGCGCTTGTAGCCTGGATCGTCGGCCATGTAGCCGATGGTGTAGACGTGCACCATGAGCGAGACGAACGTCACCACGACCATCATGAGCGACGTCAGCCGGTCGATGAGGAAGCCCACGACGATGCGCTGGTCGGCGACCGTGAGCCAGGTGTACACCGTGCTATTGAGCGTTTCACCGTTCAGCACGTGCACGAAGACAACGCAGGACGCGAGGAACGACAGCAGCACCGAGAAGATGGTCACGCTGTGCGCGCCCTGGCGGCTCACCCACCGGCCGCCCAACCCGGCGATGAGCGCGCCGATGAGGGGGGCGAAGGCGACGATGACGGCGAGCTCTTTCATCCTCTGAGCGAGTCCAGGTCCTCGACGTCGATGGTGTTCAGGTTGCGGAAAAGCACCACCAGGATCGCAAGCCCGATCGCCGACTCGGCGGCGGCCACGGTGAGGATGAAGAACACGAACACCTGCCCCGCCGCGTTACCGAGGAAATTGGAGAAGGCGATGAAGTTCAGGTTGACGGCGAGGAGCATCAGCTCGATCGCCATCAGCAGGACGATCAGGTTGCGCCGGTTGAGGAAGATGCCGACCACGCTGATCGCGAAGAGGATCGCCGCGAGCACGAGGTAGTGCGAGAGCGTCATTCTTTCTCCACCGGCATGGCGACCAGCCGCACGCGCTCCTCGCGGCGCACGCGCACCTGGTCCGCCGGGCGCTGCGCGCGCGTATCCTTGCGCCGGCGCAGCGTGAGCGCGATCGCGGCGATGATGGCGACGAGCAGGATCACCGCAGCGATCTCGAACGCGTATGCGTAATCGGTATAGAGCAGGCGGCCGAGCTCCTTGGTGTTGCTGTAGCCGGCCGGCAGCTGGCGCGGCACGGTGCCGAAGTAGTGGTAGGCGACGACGCTGATCAGCTCCCACACCATGATCACGCCCACCACGAGGGCGAGCGGCAGGTTCCTCCAGAAGCCGGCGCGCACGCGCTCGAGGTTGATGTCGAGCATCATGACCACGAAGAGGAAGAGCACCATCACCGCGCCGACATAGACGACCACCAGCGCGATGGCGAGGAACTCCGCGCGCAGCAGCAGCCAGAGCGCCGCGGCGGTGAAGAAGGCGAGCACGAGGAAGAGCGCGCCGTGCACCGGGTTGCGCGCGGTGATGACGCGCAGCCCCGAGGCGAGCAGGACGGCGCCGAACGCGTAAAAGAGAACGCTCTCGAACATTCTTGTTCTATTTAGCGGTAAGGGGCGTCGATTTCCCGATCCCGGGCTATCTGCTCCTCGTAGCGGTCTCCGACGGCAAGCAGCATCGGCTTGGTGTAGTAGAGATCGCCTCTCTTCTCGCCGTGATACTCGATGATGCGCGTCTCGACGATCGCGTCCACCGGGCACGCCTCCTCGCAGAAGCCGCAGAAGATGCATTTCGTGAGGTCGATGTCGTAGCGCGTGGTGCGCCGCGTGCCATCGGCACGCTGCTCGGATTCGATGTGGATGGCGAGCGCCGGACATACCGCCTCGCAAAGCTTGCAGGCGATGCAGCGCTCCTCGCCGTTCGGATAGCGCCGCAACGCGTGCAGGCCGCGCATGCGGGGGCTGGCCGGCGTCTTGTCCTCGGGGAACTGCACCGTGATCTTGCGTGCGAAAGCGTAGCGCCCGGTGAGCGCGAGCCCTTTCAGGAGCTCGATCAGCATGAAGGCACGGAAGAACTCGACGAGCCGGCTCATGTCAGCTCCAGATGTTCCATGGCGTCTGCATCCACAGGCCAATTACCGCGATCCACACGAGGGTCAGCGGGATGAACACCTTCCAGCCCAGGCGCATGATCTGGTCGTAGCGGTAGCGCGGGAAGGTGGCGCGGAACCACAGGAACATCGACACGATGAAGAAGATCTTGATGAGCAGCCAGAGCACCGGCGGAATCAGGTTGAAGAGCCACGAGTCGATCGGCGACTGCCAGCCGCCGAAGAACATGACCGCGGTCAGTGTCGAGATGAGCAGCATGTTCATGTACTCGGCCATGAAGAAGAGCGCGAAGGTCATTCCGGAGTACTCGATCATGTGGCCGGCGACGATCTCGGATTCGCCTTCCACCACGTCGAAGGGGGCGCGGTTGGTTTCTGCCACACCGGACACGAAATAGACGACGAGCATCGGCAGCAGCGGCAGCCAGTTCCACGAGAGGACGTTGAGCCCCATCGAGGCGAAGCGCCCGCGCCCCTGCGCGTAGACGATGTCCGAGAGATTGAGGCTACCCGAGACCATCAGCACCACGACGAGCGCAAAACCCATCGCCAGCTCGTAGGACACCATCTGCGCGGCCGAGCGCATGGCGCCGAGGAACGCATACTTCGAGTTCGACGCCCAGCCGGCGACGATCACCCCGTACACGCCCATGGACGAGAGCGCGAGGATGTAGAGCAGCCCGGCGTTGATGTCGGCGAGCACGATGTCGGGCGAGAACGGGATCACGGCCCACGCGGCGACCGCCGGCGTGATGAAGAGCACCGGCCCGAGCAGGTAGAGACCCTTGTTGGCGTTGGTCGGAAGGATGATCTCCTTCATGAGGAGCTTGATGCCGTCGGCCACCGGCTGCAGCAGCCCGAACGGGCCGACACGATTGGGGCCGATGCGGATCTGGATCCAGCCGATCAGCTTGCGCTCCCACAGCGTGAGGTACGCCACCGCGAGCATGAGCGGCGCGACGATCGCGACGATGAAGGCGAGGCTCGTGAGCGTGGCGTAGACCGCCGGTCCCCAGGTCGGACCGAAGTGCGCATTGCTGAAAGTGGCGAATGCGTCGAGCATTAAAGGAAGTGACCCATCAAGTCAGGCCGCCTCGCGCACCACGGCCTTTTCGACCGTGACGGTACCGAACATGGCGCCGAGCTTCGCGGTGCTCGGATGCGCGGCCGCGACGCGCACGCAATCATCCGGCAGCTTGTCGTCGAGCGCGGCCATGAGCCGGGCTTCGCCCGCGCCCTGCTTCACCAGCACCGGCTGGCCGGCGGCCACGCCCAGACGCTGCAGCGCGCGCGCATTCATGCACGCCTTCGGCGGCTGCGATTCTTTCGTCTTCTGCAGCGGCGGCGAGCGGCGCACGAGCGCATCGCCAGAATATCCGGGCACATCGGCGATTCGCTCGACGCCGCCGCGCGGCGCCGCAGCGCCCTCCACGGCGCCGATCTGGTTCGAGAGCAGCGCGCGCACGTCCCGGTCGCCGAGGCAGGCGCGGCGCACTTCCTCGATGTTGTCGAACTCGAATCCGCGCCGGCGCATAAGGCTGCCGAGCACGCGCAGCACCTTCCATCCGGGCCGCGTCTCGCCGAGCGGGTTCACCGTCGCATAGAAGCTCTGCACGCGGCCTTCGATGTTGACGAAGGTGCCGGAAGTCTCGGTGAAGGGCGCGATCGGCAGCACCGCGTTGGCGTACTCGAGCCCGGTCTTCCACGGCGAGAGCTGCACCACGAAACGCGCAGCGCCGAGCGCCCTCATCGCCGCCTGCGGATCGGCGCAGTCAAGCTCGGGCTCCGCGCCGAGCACGACGAAATGGCTCTTGGCGAGCACATCGCCCAGGTTGCCCCCGATCGGCAGGCCGGCGATGTAGCCGCCCACGGAGTTCGCGGCCTCGCCGATGAAGCCGAGCTTCGCGCCGAGCGCCTGCGCCGCGGCGTGGATCTGCGCGGCCTGCGGATGCTGCCCGGCCCAAGCGCCGATCAGCACCGCTGTGTTCCCGGCACCGCTCAGCGCGTCCCGGAAGCCCGCGACCGCGCCGGCAATGTCGGATGGGCGCACTACTTTGCGGCTCGCGAGCGGCATCAGCCAGTCGTCGTCCACCGAATGCAGCATGTGCACCTGCGCGCCGTGCTTCGTCGCCTGGCGCAGGCGCGCGGCGATGAGCGGGCTCTCCTTGCGCAGGAACGAGCCGATGACGAGCACGCGGTCGAGCTTGTCGAGCTCCGGAATGCTCATGCCGAGCCACGGAATGCCGGCGCGCTTGCCGTCGGCGGAGAAATCCGAATGGCGCAGGCGGAAATCCGCCGCACCTCCGCCCTGGGCGAGCCGGCCGGCAAGGTAGAGCTCTTCCAGGGTCGAGTGCGGCGAGGCGAGAACGCCGAGGTTCTCGCCCTTGATGTGTTGGGCGACGAACTCGAGCGCGTCGTGCCAGTCGACCGCTTCCCAGCCCTGCTCGGTGCGCACGAGCGGCCGCTGCAGGCGATCGGGCGAGTTGAGCCCCTCGTAGGAGAAGCGGTCGCGGTCGGAGAGCCAGCACTCGTTGATCGCCTCGTTCTCGAGCGGCAGCACGCGCATCACGCGGTTCTGCTTCACCTGCACGATAAGGTTGGAGCCGAGCGCGTCGTGCGGCGAGACGGATTTGCGCCGCGAGAGCTCCCAGGTGCGCGCCGCGTAGCGGAAAGGCTCGGAAGTGAGCGCGCCGACCGGACAGAGGTCGATCATGTTGCCTGAAAGCTCCGATTCCACCGCGCGGCCGACGAAGGAAACGATCTCCGCGTCCTCGCCGCGGTTCACCATGCCGAGCTCCATGATGCCGGCGACCTCCTGGCCAAAGCGCACGCAGCGCGTGCACTGGATGCAGCGGCTCATCTCCTCCGCCGCGACGAGCGGTCCGAGTTCCTTGCGCAGGACGACGCGCTTTTCTTCCGTATAGCGCGAGCTGCTCGGCCCGTAGCCGACCGCGAGGTCCTGCAGCTGGCATTCGCCGCCCTGGTCGCAGATCGGGCAGTCGAGCGGATGGTTGATGAGGAGAAACTCCATCACGCCGTTCTGCGCCTTCTTCGCCGCAGGCGAATGGGTCCACACCTTCATGCCGTCGGTGACCGGCGTCGCGCACGCGGGCAAGGGCTTGGGCGCCTTCTCGATCTCGACGAGGCACATGCGGCAGTTCGCCGCGATCGAGAGCTTGCTGTGATAGCAGAAGTACGGGACGTAGATGCCGAGCTTGCTGGTCGCGTCCATCACGGTCGCGCCGTGCGGCATCTCGATGAGCTTGCCGTCGATCTCGACCTTCAGCAGGTTCGCCATCAGGCCGCTTCCTTCAGCGATTTCGGCAGGCGGGCGCCGCTGCGGCCCCAGCGGGGTTCTATTTCACCGGTGACAAGGCACCGTTTGTGCTCGATGTGGTGCACGAACTCGTCGCGGAAGTGCTTGATGAAGCTCTTCACCGGCAGCGCCGCGGCGTCGCCCAGCGCGCAGATGGTGCGCCCGGCAATGTTGTCGGCGACGTTGTCGAGGAGCGCGAGATCCTCCATGCGGCCTTCGCCGTTCTCGATGCGGTTGACGACGCGATAAAGCCAGCCCGTGCCCTCGCGGCAGGGCGTGCACTGGCCGCAGGATTCCTCGAAATAGAAGTACGACAGGCGCTCGAGCGCCCGCACCATGCACGTGCGCTCGTCCATCACGATCACCGCGCCCGAGCCGAGCATCGAGCCCGCCTTGGCGATCGAGTCGTAGTCCATGTCGGTCTTCATCATGATGTCGGCCGGCAGCACGGGCATCGACGAGCCGCCGGGGATCACCGCCTTCAGCTTCCTGCCGCCGGCGATGCCCCCCGCCCCCTCGAGGAGCTTTGCGAAGGGCGTGCCGAGCCGCACCTCGTAGTTGCCCGGGCGGCTGACATGCCCGGTGACGGAGAAGAGCTTGGTGCCGCCGTTGTTCGGCTTACCCATGGCGAGGAACGCGTCGCCGCCGCGGCGCATGATCCAGGGCACGGCGGCGAAAGTCTCGGTGTTGTTGATCGTCGTCGGCTTGCCGTACAGGCCGTAGCTCGCCGGGAACGGCGGCTTGAAGCGCGGAAAGGCCTTCTTGCCCTCGAGCGACTCGAGCATCGCCGTCTCCTCGCCGACGATGTACGCGCCGTAGCCCGGAACGGCGTGCAGCTCGAAGCTGAAATCCGAGCCGAGGATGTTCTTGCCGAGGTAACCCTCGGCATACGCTTCCGCGAGGGCTTCCTGGAACTGCTCGTAGATCTCCCACACCTCGCCGTGGATGTAGTTGTAGCCCGTGGTGGCGGTCATGGCGTACGCGGCGATCGTCATGCCTTCGATCACCGCATGCGGGTTGTAGCGCAGCAGATCGCGGTCCTTGCAGGTGCCGGGCTCGCCCTCGTCGGAATTGCACACCACGTATTTCGCGGCGGGAAACTGCCGCGGCATGAACGACCACTTGAGGCCGGTGGGGAAGCCCGCGCCACCGCGGCCGCGCAGAGCCGACTTCTTCATGTCGGCGATGATGTCCTCGGGCTTGGTCTTCTCCGCCAGGATTTTTTTCAGCGCCGCATAGCCCTCGCGCGCCTCGTAATCCCTGAGGCGCCAGTTCTGGCCGTCCAGGCCCTTCATCAGGATGGCGTCTGGCCCGTAGTCGAGGACGAGATTCGGCATCGTCACTTGAGCTCCGCGATGAGCCGGTCGAGCTTGTCGTTGGTCATGTAGTCGCGCATCTTCTTGTTGTTCACGAGGAGCACCGGTGCCATGGCGCAAGCGCCCATGCACTCGCCTTCCTTGAGCGTGAAGCGCCCGTCCGGCGTGGTCTCGTTGAAATCGATGCCGAGCTTCTCGCGCAGATGGTCCGCGGCATGCAGCGCGCCCTGGAAGCCGCAGGGCAGGCAGGTGCACAGCGTGAGCGTGTATTTGCCCACCGGCTCGACGTTGAACATGGTGTAGAAGCGCGCCACCTCCTCCACCGCTACCGGCGGCATGCTCAGGTACTGGGCGATGTACTCCATCACCTCGGCCGAGATCCAGCCTTTCTCGTCCTGGGCAATGGCGAGTGCGCTGATCACCGCCGACTGCTTGCGCTCGGGCGGATACTTCGCGATCTCGCGGTCGATCTTCTTGAGTGACTCTTGGCTCAGCATGGTCTTGCCCCCCTGATAAGGGGGGCGGCAAACCGCCGCTTACTCATCGATCAATCTCTCCAAAAACAATATCCTGAGTCCCAATGATGGCGACCGCGTCGGCGATCATGTGGCCGCGCGCCATCTCGTCGAGCGCGGCGAGGTGCGCAAAACCCGGCGCGCGCAGCTTCATGCGGTAGGGCTTGTTCGCGCCGTCGGAGATGAGATAGACGCCGAACTCGCCCTTTGGCGCTTCCACGGCGGCATAGACCTCGCCCTCGGGGACGTGCATCCCTTCGGTGACGAGCTTGAAGTGATGGATGAGCTGTTCCATGCCGAACTTCATCTCGCCGCGCGAGGGCGGCGCGATCTTGTGGTCGTCGACCATCACGGGGCCCGGATTGTTGCGCAGCCAGTCGATGCACTGCTTGATGATGCGATTCGACTGCCGGAACTCCTCGATGCGCACTAGGTAGCGGTCGTAGCAGTCGCCGTTCTTGCCGACCGGAATCTCGAAGTCCATCTTGTCATAGGCCGCATAGGGCTGCTTCTTGCGCAGGTCCCACTCGACGCCGGAGCCGCGCAGCATCGGGCCGGTGAAGCCGAGCGCGAGGGCGCGCTCCGCCGGGACGACGCCGATGCCGACCGTGCGCTGCTTCCAGATGCGGTTGTCGGTGAGGAGCGTCTCGTAATCGTCGACGTACTTCGGGAAGCGCTCGGTGAAGTCCTCCAGGAAGTCGAGGAGCGAGCCCTGCCGGTTCTTGTTCAGCTCGCGCACATCCTTCTCGCTCTTCCACTTCGAGGTCTGGTATTGCGGCATGCGGTCCGGCAGGTCGCGATAAACACCGCCCGGCCGGTAGTACGCCGCATGCATGCGCGCACCCGAGACGGCCTCGTAGGCGTCCATGAGGTCCTCGCGCTCGCGGAAGCAGTAGAGGAAGACCGTCATGGCGCCGATGTCGAGGCCGTGCGCGCCCAGCCAGAGTTCATGATTCAGGATGCGCGTCACTTCGTCGAACATGGTGCGGATGTACTTGGCGCGCTCCGGAATATCGATGCCAAGCAGGCGCTCGATCGCCATGACGTAGGCGTGCTCGTTGCACATCATCGAGACGTAGTCGAGCCGGTCCATGTACGGCACGGACTGGAGAAACGTCTTATGCTCGGCGAGCTTCTCGGTCGCGCGATGCAAAAGACCGATATGCGGATCGGCGCGCTGGATCACCTCGCCGTCCAGTTCGAGAACCAGGCGCAGCACGCCGTGCGCCGCCGGGTGCTGCGGGCCGAAGTTGAGCGTGTAATTCCGGATCTCGGCCATTATTTTTCGTGCGCGTAGTTCGGCTCGCGCACGATGCGCGGCGTCACCTCGCGCGGATCGATGGTCACGGGCTGGTAGACCACGCGCTTCTGCTCCGGGTCGTAGCGCATCTCGACGTAGCCCGAGAGCGGGAAGTCCTTGCGGAACGGGTGGCCGATGAAGCCGTAGTCGGTGAGGATGCGGCGCAGGTCCGGATGCCCGTCGAACACGATGCCGTAGAGATCGAACGCCTCGCGCTCGTACCAGTTCGCCCCCGGCCACACGTCAACGATCGACGCGATCGCCGGAAAGTCAGCGTCCGGACAGAACGAGCGCACACGCAGGCGCACGTTGCGGCTCACCGAAAGGAGATGCAGTACGGCGGCGAAGCGCAGGCCTTCGCGCGGCCGGTCGCCGTACGCGGCATAGTCGACGCCGCAGAGGTCGATGAGCTGCTCGAAGCCGAACTCGTCGCGCAGCTTGCGCGCCGCCGCGACGTACTGCGCGGCCGACACTTCGATCGTCAGCTCGCCCAGACGCTCGCTGGGGCTAAAGCCGGCCCCCACCAGCGCATCATGGAGCTTCTGCAGCCGCGGCGTCATCGGGCGATCGTATTTGTGCGCTTGATCTTGTTCTGCAGCTGGACGATGCCGTAGAGGAGCGCCTCGGCGGTCGGCGGGCAGCCGGGCACGTAGATGTCGACCGGCACGATGCGATCGCAGCCGCGCACGACGGAATACGAATAGTGGTAGTAGCCGCCGCCATTGGCGCACGAGCCCATCGAGATCACCCAGCGCGGCTCGGCCATCTGGTCGTAGACCTTGCGCAGCGCCGGCGCCATCTTGTTGCAGAGCGTGCCGGCGACGATCATCACGTCGGACTGGCGCGGGCTCGGGCGAAACACGATGCCGAAGCGGTCGAGGTCGTAGCGCGCGGCGCCCGCATGCATCATCTCCACGGCGCAGCAGGCAAGCCCGAAGGTCATGGGCCAGAGCGACCCGGTACGCGTCCAGTTGACCACCTTGTCGATGGTCGTGGTGGCGAATCCCTGCTGCAGGACGCCTTCTATTCCCATTCCAAAGCGCCTTTCATCCACTCGTAGACGAACCCCACCGTGAGGATGGCGAGGAACAACATCATGGAAAGGAAGCCCGGCAGGCCGATGTCATTGATCACCGTCGCCCACGGGAAAAGGAATGCGATCTCGAGATCGAACAGGATGAAGAGGATCGCAACGAGGTAGTAGCGCACGTCGAACTTCATGCGCGCGTCCTCGAACGCCTCGAAGCCGCACTCGTAGGGCGAGAGCTTCTCCGGATCAGGCCGGTTGGGCGCGAGCAGCTTGCCGAGCACCATGGGCGCGACGCCCACGCCGATGCCGACGAGGAGAAAGAGCAGGATCGGAAAGTATTCTGCGAGCATGGATTGTGGTGCCCACGAGCAGACTCGAACTGCTACGGCTTTTTAGGCCACTAGCCCCTCAAGCTAGCGTGTCTACCAATTTCACCACGTGGGCGCAATCGCCAATTATCGCCTAAAAAATCACTGCGGTACCTGTTTGTCCTTGTTGCTCTCCGAGGGTTGCGCGGGCGCGGCCGGCGCGGCTTGCGGCGCGGGCTTCGGCACGTCGGCGGCCGGCTTCTGCGACGGCGCCGGCACTTGGCTCTCCTGCTTCTGTCGAATCACGTCGATCACGCCGCCGCCCTCCTCGGCCGGACGACGCGTCGCGGTGTACGCGAGCGCGAGGCTCAACATGAAGAAGACCGCGGCGAGCACGGCTGTGGCGCGCGACAGGAAGTTCGCCGAGCCGGTCGCGCCGAAGAGGCTCCCGGAGGCGCCGCCGCCGAAGCCCGAGCCCATATCAGCGCCCTTGCCATGCTGGAGCAGCACGAGGCCGATGATTCCCAGCGCCACGAGGATGTGGAGCACGATCAATACAGTAGTCAGCATCTCATCTCACTTTCCATGTTCAGCGGCGCGCACGATCGCCAAAAAATCCTGCGCCACCAGCGCCGCGCCGCCGATCAGGCCGCCGTCGACATCCGGCATCGCAAAAATCGCGACCGCGTTTTGCGGCTTGACGCTACCGCCATAAAGAATCGGCGTGTCATCCGGCAGCCGCTCGCGCAGGAACGCGTGCACCTCCTGCGCCTGCTCGGGCGTCGCGTTGCGCCCGGTGCCGATCGCCCAGACCGGCTCGTATGCCAGCACGCCGTCCGCAAATTTCACCGCGCCAAGCTGACGCGCGACGACTTCCCGGGTGCGGCCCGCCTCGCGCTCCGCGAGCGTCTCGCCCACGCACAGAATCGGCGTCAAACCCGCGCCGCGCGCCGCGGCGAACTTCGCCGCGACCTGCGCATCGCTCTCGCCGTAGACCTGCCGGCGCTCCGAATGGCCCACGATCGCGTAGCGGCAGGCGCAGTCCACGAGCATCGCGGCGGATACCTCGCCCGTGTAGGCCCCTTGCGCATGCTCGGAGACGTTCTGCGCGCCCAGCGCGAGCGCCGTGCCGCGAAGCCGCTCGGCCACCTGCGCGAGATACGGAAACGGCGGGCACACCACGCATTGCACCGACGTATTTGCCAATCCGGCGGCGATCGCATCCAGGAGCGCGCGGATCGCTTCCCGGCTGCCGTGCATCTTCCAATTGCCGGCAACCAGCCGCGGACGTGCCATGCGGGCAAATTTTACCGCATTGCACTATCGCCCCGGTACGTTCAGCGCAACTGTGCTCGCACGTCGCTTAATGGCGCGCGCGCACAATCTGCCGCGGCAGGGCGAAGTGGCAGAGTGGGGAGATGCTACGGTCTGCAACGCCGTCCACGTTGGTTCGAATCCAACCTTCGCCTCCACCTCTTCCCGGTGACGTAGTTCCGACATAGTTCCGCCAGCCGGCGCACAACGGACTACGCGCGGTCACCAATTCGTCATTGGTCCGCGTTATAGTGGAATCGCACGAGGGATTGTCCGATCGCCGAGCGAGCGCCGATAGCTCGCCGGGGTCGGCAAGCCCCTTGGGCACCTCTCTAGAATCTCCGGGTGCTCCCGGAGCAAACCCAGGTCCTCATCGTCGGCGGCGGTCCCTGCGGGCTCATGCTCGCGATCGAGCTTGGCCGCCGCGGCATCGCCGCGCTGGTCCTCGATCAAAAACCCGGCACCGCCTTCAACCCGCAGGCGAACGCGACGCAGGCGCGCACGATGGAGCACTACCGCCGCCTAGGCTTCGCGGACGAGATCCGTGCGCTCGGCATGCCCGCGGACTTCCCCACCGACATCGCCTACTTCACGCGCTTCGTGACATACGAGCTCGCACGCTTCCGGCTGCCCTCGGCACGCGAGGCGCGCGAGCTTGTCACGACGCTCTCCGGCTCCTGGAGCGCGGCGGAGCTGCCGCACCGCGTGGCGCAGAAATTCGTCGAGCAGGTGCTGCGCCGCCATGCCGAGCGCGCGGCGACGGTGCGCTACGGCTGGCGCGTCACCCAATTCTCGCAGCATCGCGACCATGTCGAAGCGCACGCCGAGCCCTCCGCGGGCGGCGCTCCAGTGACGGTGCGCGCCGCCTACATCGTCGGCGCAGACGGGGCGCGCAGCCTCGTGCGCCAGGCGATGGGCTGGCGCTACACCGGCGAGACCGGGGTGGTGCGCGACTTCGTCGGCGGGCGCATGTACGCCGTCTATTGCCGCGTGCCGGCCTTCTACGGCGAGCTGCCGCACCGGCCGGCATGGATGAACGTGAGCTTCAACCGCGAGCGACGCTGCTTCATGCCGGCGATCGATGGCAAGAGCGAGTTCGCCTTCCACACCCAGCTTAAGCCCCATGAGGACGAGGCGCGCATCGACGAGCGCGCCGCGGCCGCCATGGTGCAGCAAGCGATCGGCGCGCCGCTCGAGGTCGAGGTGCTGTCGCGCGACACCTGGACCGCCGGGCATGCGCTCGTCGCCGAGCGCTACGGCGAAGGCCGTGTCTTCATCGGCGGCGACGCCGCGCATCTATTCACGCCAACGGGCGGCCTGGGCTACAACACCGCCGTGGAAGACGCGGTGAACCTGGGCTGGAAGCTTGCCGCCGTGCTGAAGGGCCGCGCGGCGCCGCGTCTGCTCGCGAGCTACGAGATCGAGCGCAAGCCGCTCGCGGTGCGCAACACGACGTACGCGAAGCGCTTCGCCGACTCGCTCGGCAACTTCGAGCCGGTGCCCGAGATCGAAGACGACTCGGCGGCGGGCGCTGCCGCGCGGCGGCGCGCCGGCGAGTATCTCGAGGCGCACGGCCGGGCGGAATTCAACATCCCGGGCATCACCTTCGGCGGCCGCTACGACGGCTCGCCGGCGATCCTCAGCGACGGCACGGCGCCGCCGGCGGAAACCGCGAACAGCTATGCGCCCACGGCCTGCCCGGGCGGCCGCCCGCCCCATTACTGGCTGCCCGACGGCCGCTCGCTTTACGATCTCTTCGGGTTCGATTGGACCTTGCTGTCATTCGCTGACAGCCCGCGGCCGAGCGCCGACGATGTGAAAATCGTGCACATGAAGAACGATGCGCTGCGCGATCTCTACGGCGCCGACTATGCGCTCATCCGGCCCGACCAGATCGTCGCCTGGCGCGGCAACCGCGCCGAAGAAACCGTGCAGGCATTGAAAGCGCTGCGTGGCTGAGCACGAGCACCACCACGACCATCATCACCACCACGCCCACCATCACGGGCACGCGGGGGACGCGCTGCGCGTTGCGGCCGCGCTCACCGTGCTCTTCGCGATCGTCGAGGGGCTCGGCGGCTGGTGGACGGGCTCGCTCGCGCTTCTCTCCGACGCGGGCCACATGATCACCGACGGCGCCGCGCTCGGGCTCGGCGCGCTCGCCGCATGGATGGCGCGCAAGCCGCCTTCGGAGCGCCATTCGTACGGGCTCGGACGCGCTGAAGTGGTCGCGGCGCTCGTCAATGCCGGCGCGATGCTCGTCATCGCCGCCGGCATCTCCTACGAAGCGTTCGTGCGCCTGCGCTCGCCGCAAGCCGTGAACGGCGCCGCGGCCGCGGCGATCGCGGCCGTCGGCCTTGCGCTGAACCTGTGGGTGATTCGACGGCTCGCGCCGCATGAGGATATGAATGCGCGCGCCGCGCGGCTGCATGTGCTCGGTGATGCGCTCGGCTCGATCGCGGCGCTCGTTGCGGGCGGCGTGATCGCGGCGAGCGGCTGGACGCCGATCGATCCGCTCGCTTCGCTCGCGATCTGCGTGCTCATCGCATTGTCGAGCGTGCGCCTGCTGCGCGAGAGCCTGCACGCCCTGATGGAAGGCGTGCCAAGCGGCATGTCGGTCGAGGCGATCGGCGGCGAGATGGCGCGCGTGGAGGGCGTGCTCTCGGTGCACGACCTGCACGTATGGACGCTCTCGGGCACGCGCACCGCGCTATCCGCGCACGTCGTCGTGCGCAGCATGGGCCACTGGGAACGCACGCTCGTCGAGCTGCAGACCCGGCTGCACGAGCGCTTCGGCATCGATCATGTCACGCTGCAGCCCGAGACGGCGACGCGCCCGCTGGTGCGGCATTGAGCTACGTTTGAAATGATCATGCGAACGGCGATTTATGCTGGAGTGACCGATGACTGAATTGAGACTCGCGCGCGAGCGCGGCCACGAGAACCACGGCTGGCTCGATTCCTGGCACACCTTCTCGTTCGCCGATTACTACGATCCCGAGCACATGGGCTTCGGCCCGCTACGCGTGATCAACGAAGACCGCATCCAGCCGGGCACCGGCTTCGGCACGCACGGCCACCGCGACATGGAGATCGTCACCTATGTGCTCGAGGGCGCGATCGCGCACAAGGACTCGATCGGCACCGGCTCGACGATCGTGCCGGGAGACGTGCAGCGCATGAGCGCCGGTACGGGCGTGCGCCATTCCGAGTACAACGCCGCCTCCAAGGAGACGCACTTCCTGCAGATCTGGATCCAGCCGGACATGACCGGCATCCAGCCCTCGTACGAGCAGAAGCACTTCAGCGCGGACGAAAAGCGCGGCCGCCTGCGCCTCATTGCGTCGCCCGACGGCCGTGATGGCTCGGTCCGCCTGCACCAGGATGCGTTCATTTACGCGGGCCTCTTCGACGGTGCCGAGCTTGCCGAGCTCGCGCTCGCGCCCGGGCGAAAAGGCTACCTGCATGTCGCACGCGGCGCCATCAGCGCGAACGGACAGGCGCTCGGCGCGGGCGACGCGCTCAAGACCGATGGCGGCAACATCGTGCTCAACGCCGGGCGCGCGGCGGAGGTGCTCGTGTTCGATCTGCCGGGCGACTGACCGATCGAGCAATTGCTCGCCGAGCACGTCGTGCTGACGGCATCCGCCGTCGTGCTCCTGCGCCAGCTCGGCATCCCGATACCCGCGCTCCCCGTGCTCGTGTGGGCGGGCGCGGCAACGTACGGCCAGCCGACGCTCATCGCAGCGGCGCTCGTACTCAGCACCGTCGCTGGCACGGCGGGCGATCTGCCCTGGTACTGGGCGGGGCGCCGCTATGGCTATCGCGTGCTGAAGCTCGTATGCCGGGTCACGATCTCGCCGGATTCGTGCGTGCGCCAGACCGAGACGGTGTTCGAGCGCCGCGGACCGGTGATGCTCATCATGGCGCGCTTCGTGCCCGGGCTCGGCACGGTAGCGCCGCCGCTCGCGGGCGCGCTGCACCTCGATCTGCCGCGCTTTCTTGTCTACGACGCTGCCGGCGGCGCATTGCGCGGTGCCGCGGCCATCGCGCTCGGGCTCATCTTCCACGACCAGATTGACTGGCTGCTCGACAACCTCGCGGCGCTCGGCAGCAATGCGGCGGTGGGTGTGGGCACGCTGGTCGCCCTGTATGTGGCCTACCGGTTCCTGCAGCGCTGGCTTTTCCTGCGCTCGCTGCGCGCGGCGCGCATCGGCGTGCACGAGCTCTACGACATGATGACGCGGGGCGAAAATCCGGTGGTGCTCGACGTGCGAACGCGCGTGCATCGCAAGCTCGACGCCCGCCAGATTCCGAGCGCGCGCGCCGTCGATCTCGATGCGCTGGAGACGACGCTCGCCGAGATCCCGCGCGATCGCGACGTCGTGGTCTATTGCGCCTGCCCGAACGAGGCGACCGCCGCCAAAGTCGCGATGCAGCTACGCCGTCGCGGTTTTCGCCGCGTGCGCCCGCTCGCCGGCGGCATCGACGCCTGGGCGAGCGCGGGTCTGGAAGTGATTCCCATCGCAAAGGAGGGATGAATGGTTACCATCATCGGCATCTCGGGCAGCACGCGGCGCGCGTCCTTCAACTCGGCGCTGCTGCGCGCGGCGGCGGCGGCGATGCCGCAAGGCGCCGAGCTGCGCATCGAGTCGATCGCCGCCATCCCGCTCTACAACGGCGACGAGGAGGTGGCCCATGGGATACCCGAACCGGTCGCGCGCCTGAAGGATGCGATCGCAGGCGCGCAGGGACTGCTCCTCGTCACACCCGAGTACAACAACAGCCTCCCCGGCGTCACCAAGAACGCGATCGACTGGCTCTCGCGCCCGCCCGCCGACGTCGCCCGCGTCTTCGCAGGGAAGCCGGTGGCCATCGCCGGCGCCTCGCCGGGCGGCTTCGGCACGATCCTGTCGCAGAACGCATGGCTGCCGGTTTTCAGGACGCTCGGCGCCGACCTTTGGCCGGGCGGCCGGCTGCTCGTTTCACGCGCCGGCAGTGTGTTCGACGCGAACGGCGACATTACGGACGCGGCTGTGCGTGAGAACATGCGGAAATTCGTCGCGGGCTTCGTCGCCTATGCCGCGAAGAAAAACTAAAGGAGATCGACCATGCCCCTGAATGACGCCTTCTACGCTACCTGGGCGCCGCGCGCGCAAGCCTTGCTGCGCATCGTCACGGGGTATCTCTACATCACGCACGGCACGGCCAAGCACTTCCACGTGCCGCATGTCGCGAGCTTCGACAACCTGCAGGTGTTCTCGCTGCTCGGCCTTGCCGGCGCCATCGAACTGGTCGGCAGCGTGCTGCTCATCCTCGGCCTCTTCACGCGTCCGGCCGCGTTCATCATGTGCGGCGAGATGGCGGTCGCGTATTTCATGGCGCACGCGAGCCAGGGCCACGTGCTCGTGCCGATGCTCAACCGCGGCGAGCTGGCCGTCCTCTACTGCTTCGTATTCCTGTTTTTCGCCGCGGCCGGACCTGGCGCCTGGAGCGTCGACGGCATGCGCCGGCGCACCCGGTAACCATAACGACGGCGTGGCACAACGCTTGCGGCATTTCGCCTCGACCATTCCCCATCGGAAAGGAGGAGGTATGAAGCTCTCCGGAATTGCCGCATTCGCGTTGACACTGTTGGCGGCCGCCTGCGCCACCTCTGCGCCGGACAATTCGCTGGCGTATCGCCCAGGCTACGGCGTGGTCGAAAGCGTGCGCGAGGCCCGCGTAGCGATCCCGGGCGGCGCGATTACTGGCTCGCCGGCGGCCGGCGGAAGCTACCAGACGCCCGGCGAGCGTCTGGTGCGGCCAAGATGGACCGAGGGCTACCAGCTCGCGCTGCGCATGGATGACGGCTCGACGCAGACCGTCACACAGGACAGCCCCGCCTTCAGCGCCGGTGAGCGAGTGCAGGTGACGCGCGATGGCCGCGTCGTGAAGGTGGCCGAGCCTGTCGCGCCGACGGCACCCGCGCCGGTCTCCTCGCTGCGGCCGGGCGTCGGCACGGTCGAGTCGATCGCGCTCGTGCAACCGGCCACTGCCGCCGCAGGCGGCACCACGCCGATTGGAGCGGCCAACGTCCCTCAATACACCGTGAGGATGGCCGACGGCACGACGCAGCTAATGCAGGTGCAAGGCGTGAACTTGCAGCTCGGCGAGCGCATTCGCATAACCGACGACGGTCGCGTGCAACCTCAGTAGCGCTCGCGTGCGCCCTAGGCGCGAGCGGCGCTCTTCACCGCGGCGGCGATCGACTGCGCGGCCGACTCGATCGCCTCGCGCGGCTCGCCCTCGACCATCACGCGCAGCACGGGCTCGGTGCCCGAGGGGCGCAGCAGCACGCGCCCGCGGCCGTTCAGCGAGCGCTCGGCGTCGGATTGCGCGGCGGCGATCGACGCGTGCTTCTTCCAGTCGAAGCCGCGCGGCACGGCGACGTTGACGAGCACCTGCGGATACATCACCAGATCGGCCGTCAGCTCGGCGAGCGTCCTTCCGGATTCACGCATCGCGTGCAGCACCTGCAGAGCGGAGACGATGCCGTCGCCGGTCGTGTGCTTGTCCAGGCAGATGAGGTGCCCGGAGTTCTCGCCGCCGAGCTCCCAGCCCTTCTCGCGCATGAGCTCCAGCACGTAGCGATCGCCCACGCGCGCACGCCCGAACGCGACGCCGAGCCGCGCCATTGCTCGCTCGAAGGCGAGATTGGTCATGAGCGTGCCCGCGACGCCCTTGAGCGCCTTCTTCATGGAGCGATGGCGCGCGATGACGAAGAGCATCTCATCGCCGTCATAGGCGCGGCCTGCGGCATCGACCAGGGTGACGCGGTCGCCGTCGCCGTCGAGCGCGATGCCGAGATCGGCCTTCTCGCCGCTCACCAGCGCCTGCAGCGCCGCCGGCGCGGTCGCGCCCACCTTGTCGTTGATGTTGAAGCCGTCGGGCTTGACGCCGATCGCCGCCACCTCGGCGCCGAGCTCATGGAAGATATGCGGCAGGATGTTGTAGGCGGCGCCGTGCGCGCCGTCGACGACGATCTTCAACCCCTTGAGGTCGAGCTCGTTGGGGAACGTCGACTTGCAGAACTCGATGTAGCGGCCGCCCGCATCTTCGCGGCGGCGCACCTTGCCGAGCTGCGCCGCCTCGTTGCAGCGCATCGGCTTCTCCATCTCGGCCTCGATCGCCGCCTCGGTGCTGTCGGGCAGCTTGAAGCCGTCGCCGGAAAAGAACTTGATGCCGTTGTCCGCGTAGGGATTGTGCGACGCGCTGATCACCACACCGGCCGAGAGTCGCAGCGCGCGCGTGAGATAGGCGACCGCGGGCGTGGGAATCGGGCCGCACATGTGCACGTCGACGCCGGCGGCGGAGAAGCCCGCCTCGAGCGAGGCCTCGATCATGTAGCCCGAGATGCGCGTGTCCTTGCCGATGAGCACCGCCGGATGCGCGCTCTGGCCGGAGAGCACCTTGCCGGCGGCATAGCCCAGGCGCAGCACGAAGTCGGGCGTCATCGGGCTCTCGCCGACCGTGCCGCGGACGCCGTCGGTTCCGAAGTACCTGCGCGTCATGCCGCTCTCACTGCCTCCCACACCGCGACCACGTCGCGGGTCTGTTTCACGTCGTGCACGCGAAGTATAGTCGCGCCGCCTTGCAGTGCGAGGAGCGCCATCGCCAGGCTGCCCGCGAGGCGCTCTTCCATCACGCGCCCGGTGAGCTTGCCGATCGTGGATTTGCGCGACAGGCCGGCGAGCAGCGGCACGCCGAGGTCGCCGAACTCTGCAAGGCGCTTGAGCAGCGTCAGATTGTGCGCAGCGGTCTTGCCGAAGCCGAAGCCCGGGTCGACGACGAGACGCTCGCGCGCGATTCCCGCGGCTTCGGCGGCCGCGACGCGCTGCCGCAGGAATTCTTTTACCTCGCCCACGACGTCATCGTAGTGCGGGTCGCGTTGCATGGTCGCCGGCTCGCCCTTCTTGTGCATGAGGCACACGGCGCAGTCGCTCTTCGCCACCGCGTCGAGCGCGCCCGGCGCGGTCAAGGCCTCGATGTCGTTGATCATCGATGCACCCGCCGCGAGCACCTCCTTCATGACGCGCGGGCGGCGAGTATCCACGGAGACCGGGAGATCCGAAAGCGACCGGAGGACCGG
>Ga0075436_100000595_pt1 | contig 23737 bp, 7 predicted proteins | sample RhiMethybrSRZTD5_FD_75303 | JGI IMG/M metagenome (GOLD analysis project Ga0075436, IMG submission 75303) | Populus rhizosphere microbial communities from Tennessee, USA - Rhizosphere MetaG P. TD hybrid SRZTD5 | ecosystem: Host-associated > Plants > Roots > Rhizosphere > Soil | place: USA...
TTTCCTGCCTTCGCTTTCTTCTTGGGGCTCCGCAACAGACTGTACTCCTGCTTGAGCAGAAACTGGGCTCGGCGGACCTGAGCGGCGAGCGTCCGCGGTCTGAGGCGAGGGCCATGAGCAGAGAGGACATAGTCGGAATCGCTTCGCGCGCCAAAGGCGGCGAAAGAAAAACCCGGCTCGCGCTCCCCGAGCAAAGAGATCTCTCCCAGGTCTCCACTGAGGACGTCGACGGCGCACTCGCGCAGAGTATCCCCAAAGATAGGGACCTGCTCTCGCTGACCCTCCGCCAGCCGGCATAAATCCAGCAACGCAGGCGCTCGGCGCGCCGCCAACCGCGTGAAGTCCAGATGGCGGCCGGCGCGGTCGATCAAGCACAAGCGGGTCCTGGTGCCGAAGGAGAGCCCTTCGATGACGACGATGAGGTACGGGCTGCGATAGACCATCGTGTAGGGATTTCGATAACCGGGCCGGCGATGCATGGGGCCAATCAGATAGACGCCGCGATGGATCGGAGATTCGGTACGATTCGGCATCAAGCGTGCAGGTTTTTCCTGGAATCCGAAATCGTTCTTCAGAAACCCGAACGACCGCCGGCACTCCTCTTGAAAGATCACCTGGGTATCCGGCCCCTTGATCTGTTCCGGTAGCTCGATGACCGGCGCCAGAGCCGCCAGGGACCGAACCGGTTTTCCCGGCTTGTCTGCTGCCGGCGGCAGGCTCCCCTCGGCGCATCGGCAGTAGCCGATTCCCGGCGACCACGCAGGCAGACCCAACGCTTGCGCGAGAGCGGCATGACGTTCGACGGCGCTCTGGAATCCACCGCTGGTCAGGATCTCGTAGACCGCGTCTCGATCGACCTCTGCACCGAACGGTCCGCAGAGCAGGTCGACGTCCGCACGGCTGGCCGGCTTCTCCGTGAAGTCCCGTGGCCCGGTCAGCCGGTTGTGCTCGAATCGCCGCTCGCCTCCGTCGAAGACACGGCACCAGAAGCCGCCAGCCGAATCGCCGGCAATGGCCAGCACGGCGCAACCGCGCCCCAACTTCCAGGAGATCTCTTTGGCCGCTTGGATGACGATCCGGACGTCGAGCGCTGCGGAAGATTTCTCGCAGATCAGCGACCCGGCAGGGCTGTGAGGGAACATGTAGACATCCAGGTTTTTCAGAGCGCTCAAGACCTGGGTTGGACGCTCCGTGCGGGCGAGGATCTGCGTATAGAGGGACATTGGCGCTCGCGGCGAGGCTAGCTCAGAACCGCCACTCGGCGGTGAGCCGCGCCGAGCGTGGCTCGGTGGGGTGGAAGTGGACGTCCTCGACACCGCCGGCCGGCTCTCCCGGCAGCCGCGAGGCGTAGAAGTAGTCGACGTCGCTCGCCTTGCGGTCGAACAGGTTGAAGACGTCCAGCCGGAGGTCGATCCCGTTGGCCAGGTGATACCCGGCCCGGGCGTTGACCAGGCTTGTCGAATGCGCGCGCGCGCTGTTGTCCTCGACGAGCGGCCGGGGACCGAAATAGCGCAGGCGCAGCCCGCCGAAGAGCTTTCCGAAGTTGTCGAAGGAAATACCGGCCGAGACGACTCCTTCGACGGCGCCGGGGATGTGGTCGCCCACCGGATCGAAATCGGTGAAGCGGCCTTTCGAATAGGCGAGGTCGGCGTCCAGGCTGACCCGCGGCGAGAGCTGGTAGAAGTTGGCGAGCTCGAAGCCGGTGCGCCGCGTCGGCCGGCTCGGCTCGGTGGAGCCGGCGTCGCCGGAGAACACCAGCTCCGAGTCGAGGTCCAGGCGGAAGACGGTGAGCGAGGTCTGCAGGTGCGGGACGAGGTCGGTGCGCAGGCCGACGTCGAAGCTCTTCGCCCGCACCAGCGGCTGCACCCGCTGCACCGGCTCGCCCGTCGTCGGATCGATCGTGATCGTGGCGCCGCGGGCGTCGTTGCTGTGGAATCCGTAGCCGGCGTTGACGTAGAAGTCGGTCTTGGCGAAGGGGCCGAAGAGCAGCGACAGCTTGGGGCTCGCGATCCCCTTGCGCGCCATCCCCGAGTTCACCGTGTCGTTGCTGGTCACGTCGGCGCGGTAGAAATCGCCGCGCAGGCCCAGCACCGTGCGCAGCCAGGGCGTCCAGCGCACCCGCGCCTCGGCGAAAGGACCGCAGCCGAGCTGCTCGATGTGATCCTTGCGGGTGGTCGACAGCAGGAGGCGGTCCTCGGTGTGGAAGAGACCGTTGTGGATGTCGTCGTTGCGCACCTGGACGCCCACCGTCGCCGCGGTGTCCCGCCCCGCCCACTGCGCGGTCCACTCGTGGCTGACCGTCAGGCCGCTGACGAAGCGGTGGTCGGTCTGGTGGAACTGGTCGCCGTGGACCGGATCGTCCAGGAAGTAGGTGAAGTTCGAGAACAGGTTGAGGTTGTAGTAGAGGCCGTAGGCGCGCACCCGGGTGAGCGACTCTTCGCTGCCGCGCCGGTAGTCGCCGGACAGGCTGAAGCGCTTGGAGTCGCCGCCGTCGCTCGGATCGATGGCGCCGAAACGGGAGGTCAGCCCCGCGGTCACGGCGCGCTCGGGGATCTGGTCGGTCGAATTCCACCGCCCGCTGTAGCCCATCACGGACAGGGTGAAGCCGTTGACCACGTCACCGCTGGTGAAGCGGAGGACGCCGTTGGCCTTGCGGTAGTCGTCGGGATGCACCCACGGGCCGTCGCTGCGGGAGAGCTCGACACCGCCGAGGAGGGTGCCGCCGGCCCACTCCCGCGAATCGGCGGCCAGGGCGCGGGCGTAGCCCTGGGTTCCCGGGGTCACCTCCGCGAGGGCCTTGGGCAGGGAGGAGACGTACTCGATGTCCGCCGCGCCGGCGGCCGAGAAATCGCCGTCCATGGCCTCGTAGGGTCCTTTGCGGTATTGCACGGTGTCGACCAGCTCGGGGATCAGGAAGTTGAGATCGCTGTAGCCCTGGCCGTGGCCGTGGCTCGGCATGTTGACGTTGATGCCGTCGACGGTGATGCGGAAGTCGGTGCCGTGGTCCAGGTTGAAGCCGCGGGCGAAGTACTGGTTGGCCTTGCCGCTGCCGCTGTGCTGAGTGATCATCACCCCGGGCACCGTCTCCAGCACCTCGCCCGGGCGCGACACCGGCCGCTTTTCGAGGTCCACCTGGCCGGTCACCCCTTCGGTGGCCGAGTCGGCGATCCCCACCAGGTCGTCGGCGCGGCTGGTGACGTCGATCTGGTCGAAGACCTTGAGCTTGTCGGGCGCGGGCTCCTCTTCCGCGGGCGCCTTTTTCGGTGGCGCCTTCTCGGGCTCCGCGGTCTTCCCGTCGGCGTCCTGCGCGGCGATCGGCTGGGCCGCTGCCAGGCCCACCGCCAGGCCCACGGCGAGCACGAGCATTCGCCACCACGGGCCGCTCGCACTCCGGGGTCTCCTCCGTCTCGCCTGCGGTCTCGCCATCGTCCGTGTCCCCTTGGATCGCCCGACATCATTGCCCAACTGCATCGCCAAAGGAAGGTAAGGGCAGCGGGAGAAGGCAGGAAGAACCGCTATACTTCGCGGCGGGGGGCCGTTAGCTCAGTTGGTAGAGCAGCGGACTTTTAATCCGAAGGTCCGGGGTTCGACCCCCCGACGGCCCACCACAATATAAGTCGAAGAGGAACAGTCATTTAGGTGGTTTGAGCAATATGGGCTCTTGACAGCCTCCACCCCTCGGCGGGACACTGGCGGGACACTGGGAGGCCGGACATGCCCACAATCGAGGAGAGGAAGCACGATGACGGCTCGGTGTCCTACCGGGTCAAGATCCGCCTCAAGGGGCGGCCGCAGGTCTCGGAAACCTTCAGCCGGAAGACGGATGCCCGGATCTGGGCGCAGCAGATGGAAGTCGAGCTGCGCCGGGGCCGGGCGCTGGGTCTCCGGCGCACCGTGGCCCAAGCCATCGACCACTATCTTGAGCACGAGCTTCCGCTGCTCGCAGAGTCGGAGAGGCACAATCGGATCTACCACCTCAAATGGTGGCGGGAGAGGCTCGGCGACCGGCGGCTGGAGGAGATCCGGCTGGCCGATGCACGGGAGTGCCTTCTCACTTTGGTCGGCCGGAAGATCGCCACGCTGAACCGCTATCGGGTCGCGCTCTCGGCTGTCCTCTCCACGGTCGTGGAGGAAGAGTGGCTCGACACCAATCCTCTGCACCGCGCCCGCCGCCGGAAGCGGCCCAATGCCGAGCGTGAGGAGGAGCGTGACCGCGAGGTGACCTCCGAAGAAATTGAGAGGCTCAAGGCGTCGTGCCGCCGCTCCGAAGACTCTCGCCTCCATGCCCTCGTCACCTGCGCTCATGCGAGCGGAGCGCGGGAGGGTGAGCTCATGGGGATGGAGTGGCGGCGGGCTGAGTTGTGGCCGAGGGTCTATGACGCTGCGACTGGGGAGACCCGGCAGGGCGTGCCGCGTGTCGAGGTCGTGGACACGAAGAACGGTACGTCTCGCATCCTCTACTTTCCGGGTGAGGCCGGCGAGATCCTGCGCCAGATGAAGAAGCAACCCAGGCTCTCGCCGTACATCTTTGCGCCCGCCGGCGCGCGCGAGGAGAAACCTCCGAGGTTTCCGCGCCAGGCCTGGCGCTACTGGCGGAAGAAGGCGGGGCTGTCTGATGTGCGATTCCATGATCTCCGGCACTCGTGGGCCTGCATGTTGTTGGATAGCGGCGCCACTCTCGCCCAGCTCATGATCCTCGGTGGTTGGAAGTCGGCGATCATGGTGCGCAGGTACGCGGCCCGGGCGCAGCGACACGGATCGGATGCGGTCGAGGTCATGCACCGCCGCGGCCTGCTTTAATGGCAGAGCCGCGCCTTCCTTGGGCGACGAACCAGCCTAGGAATCTCCCTTCGTCGAGATAGAGGCGCCGGCCGCGGCGGATGATGGCGCCCGATCGGGCCAGCCCATTGGCCTCGCGGTGGAAGAGCATCCACCGGAGGCCGCCAGGTGTCAGGGCAGGGTGGCGAGCGGCCATTTGCTCGACGGTGAGCGGTTCGCTCGCCGGCGAGAGACTGGTGACCTTGTCGCGCAGAGAGTGGATCTCGCGCCAGGCGTCCTCCAGGCTGTCTTGGAGGCTTGCGATCAGATCGAGGAGCTCGGCCCTGACGTGCGAAGCACGGCGAGGCTGCTCAACCTCCTGATAGGGAGCCGACCGGCCCGTGTGTTTCAATCCCATCTCCTGGGGACGAGAGAGCGATCTTCCGAGCCACCTCCGCCACATTGTTCGGACAGGAAGGCGGCGAGTTCGCGGATAATACTACAGGAGTAGGTATACTGGCTAGCGGCGCGCTGGTGCCTGGAAGTTGTCCCGGGCTAGGCGGCGGTTAGGAAGGCTTGCTGTGGAGGCGCCGGCCATCGCCGCTCTTGGCGGGCGTGATCATCTCCTTGGCGTGGTCGAGCCCATCCTGCGCGGTCCGCGCGAGGTAGGAGAGCCCTTCCGGATCACCCGAGATGTACTCCGAAAGGAAACTTTGTACAACAAGGGCGAGGCCAGTCGGGTAGTCGACCTTGGGGTAGAAGCGCTCCGGAGGGCGACCCCCTTGGGGAGAGGAGGCCTCGGGCACGGAGTAGACATAGCCCTTGCCTTCGAGCCGGCGGAGGAAGGTCGCGATGGTGTTGACGTTATGGTCGGGGCTCAGCTTCTGGACCTCTAGGACGGTGAGCGGGCCGTGTCGCCAGAGGAGGCACATGATGCGCCATTCCGAGGGCGGAAGAGCTTTGAGCGCGGTTGCCATTGGCGGGAATTCTAGCAGAGGAGCAGGCGGGACGTTCACCCTCTGCTGGTGAAGCGCGGACGGGAAGGCTCGCCTTCATCACGCGGATATGGGTTCGCGTCCTCAAGGTGACGGAGGAAGGCCGCCAAGTCAGCGAGAGGAAAAGTGACCTCGTGGCTCTCGGTGGCGATGATGACTTTTTTACCTTCGATGATAAAGACCGTACCGCCTAAGGAAAAAAAACGGCTCTGGATCACTCAAATGCGGTTTTCTCCTCGATGATTGCGCGCTGATCCTACCAAAAAGGTAGTACGGAGCGCAATTGTCTCCACGAGGCGCGGCCATTATTGAGCACATTTAGAATACAAAGAGATGAATTAGACCAGCACTAAGAGTTTTGAGAGGCTCGTTCTTGGGGATGATCTTTCGAGGCAGGAGGCCAGGGTCGAAGTTGTCGTCGTCCCGAACCACGTTAGTCGAGGGACTGGCTGGGTCAACGTCAGCGGTCGCTTGAGCGAGCAAGGGGAGGGGGCAGTGGTAAGTGCCCCAGGCGAAGTCGAGTCGACCTATGGCCTGGCGCCTAGGGAACGAAGGATAACCCCTTTATTCTCCTTCAATCAGCTCCATTGGCCTTCTGCTCCAGGAGCGTGATCACGGTGGTGACCGTTAACGCCACTCTCTAGGTTCTGGCGGCCGATTCGGACCGCCGTCTCGTCGGGCTTATGATAGGGGTGCCAACCGGGCCGTCATGGACGACTGCAAACGCGGATTTCGAGGTCTATTGAATGGATAAGGAAGCCCTGCGCAAGAGCGCCGCCCGCCACGAGCCGATCGACCGTATGGTCCGCCGCACGGCCGAGGCGTGCCCGACCCACGTCGCCATCGAAGGGGCGGAGCGGAATCTATCGTTCGCGGAGCTGGCGGCGCGGAGCGCCGACCTGGCTCGCCGCCTGCTCGACAGCGGCCTGAGGACTGGAGATCGCGTTGCCCTCGTCGCCGAGGATCCTCTGGAGGTGATCCCCGCGGTGCTCGCCGTCCTCCAGGCCGGCGGTGTGTACGTCCCCCTCGATCCAGAGCTTCCTGAGCCGCGTCTGGGGGCTCTGTTGGCCGAGGTCGCACCCCATCGATACCTGGTCGAGCCGCGTTGGAGCGGGCTGCTCGCGGGCCTCGCGGGAGGTATTGCGGCGGACAGCCCTGACGTGTTCCTCCTGGACGGCTCGGCGCCCGCCGCCGTCCAGTGTCCGATCGAGATCGACCGCCCGCCGGACGCCCCCTGCTACATCGTGTTCACGTCCGGCTCCACCGGGCGCCCGAAGGGGATCGTCGGCCGGCTCAAGGGGATCGACCATTTCATCCGCTGGGAGATCGCCCTGCTCGGCGCGGCAGAGGGAATCCGCGTCAGCCAGCTCACGACGCCGGGGTTCGACGCCTTCCTGCGCGACGTCTTCGTCCCTCTCTGCGCGGGCGGTACGGTCTGCGTGCCTCCCGACCGGGCCTCCCGCCTCGATCCGGCGCGGCTGGTCTCCTGGCTCCACGAGCGGGAGATCCAACTGCTGCACTGTGTCCCTTCGCTGTTCCGTTCCCTCCTCGCCGAGCGCCTGCGGCCTGAGCTCTTTCCGGCGCTGCGTTGGGTGCTGCTGGCGGGCGAGCCGCTGCTGCCGGCCGACGTCCGCCGCTGGATGGAGGTCTTCGGAGAGCGCGTCGAGTTGGTCAATCTCTATGGTCCCTCCGAGACCACCATGACCAAGCTGTTCTACCGCGTCCGCCCGGCCGACCGCGAGGCGGCGGTGATCCCCATCGGCCGCCCGATGGACGGGACGCGGGCTGTGGTGATCGACGAGAGCGGCGGGGTCTGTCCTCCCGGTGTGGCCGGAGAGATTCTGATCCGTACCCCTTTCCGCTCGCTGGGCTATCACGGACGTCCTGATCTGACGCGCGAGGTCTTCGTCCCCAACCCGCTGAGCGGCGATCCGGAGGACGTCGTCTATAGGACCGGTGACCTCGGGCGCGTGCGTGACGACGGGGAGCTCGAATTCCTGGGGCGGCGGGATGACCAGGTCAAGATTCGCGGCATCCGGGTCGAGCCGGCGGAGATCGAGGGCGCGCTGCGCGAGCACCCGCAGGTGCGCGATGCGGTGGTGGTGGCCTTTGAGGGAGACGACGGCCCCTCTCTCTGTGCCTATGCGGCCGCCAGCGGGGACGTGGCGCCGGAGGATCTCCGCGCCTTCTTGCAGGAGAGTCTCCCCGACGCCCTGGTGCCGGCGGCGTTCGTCTTCCTGGACCGGTTGCCGCGCACGTTGACCGGCAAGGTCGACCGCGCGGCCCTGCCGCCCCCGCCGGCGCGCGAGCCGCGGCCCTACGCGGCGCCGCGGACGCCGGCCGAAGAGCTCCTCGCCAGCCTCTGGCAGGAGCTCCTGCGCTGCGGCCCGGTCGGCGTCTATGACAACTTCTTCGCCTTGAGCGGGCACTCGCTGCTCGCTCTGCGGTTGCTGTCGCGCATCCGTGACCTTTTCCACGTCGAGGTGGCGCTGGGGGATTTCCTGAGTCGGCAGGACCTGGGGTCGCTGGCCGCGCGGGTAGACGAGCTCCAGCGCGCCGGCAGCTCCCTGGCGGTGCCGCCGCTGGTGCCGATGCCGCGCGACGGCGAGATCCCGCTGTCGTTCGGCCAACAGCGGCTCTGGTTCCTCGACCGCCTGGACCCCGGGCGCTCGGCGTACAACATCGCGGTCGTCCTCGGCCTGTCCGGGGCCGTCGAGGTGCGGGCGCTCGCGGCGGCGTTCACCCGCATCACCGGGCGGCATGAGGTGCTGCGCACGACGTTCGGGCAGAGCCAGGGCTCGCCGGTGCAGCGCATCGAGCCGCCGCGTCCCTTCGTGCTGCCGCTGGCCGATCTCTCCGGTCTCCCGGCATCCCGGGTCGGCCGTGCGGCCGAGCAGCTCGCGGCGGCGGAAACGCGGGCCCCTTTCGACCTCTCCCGCGGCCCGCTGTTGCGCGCCTTGCTGCTGCGGCGCGGCGCCGAAGAGCACGACCTGGTCCTCACCGCCCATCACACGGTGATCGACGACTGGTCGCTCGGTGTCCTGGTGCGCGACCTGAGCGCCTTCTACCGCGAGTTGGTGACAGGTGAGCCGGCGGAGCTGTCGGCGCTGCCTGTCCAGTATGCCGATTTCGCCATCTGGCAGCGTGGCTGGCTGCACGGCCGGGCGGTCGAGGAGCAGCTCGCCTACTGGCGGGAGCGGCTGCGCCGGGCGCCCGTCCTCGAGCTGCCGGCGGACCGGCCGCGCCCGCCGGTGCTCGCGTCGCGCGGAGCGCGCGTAGGGGCCATCCTGCCGCCCGCGCTGGCGCAGGCGGTGGCCGCGCTGAGCCGCGGCGAGGGGGTCACCCTGTTCATGACCCTGCTCGCCGCTTTCGCCGCGCTGCTGTGCCGCTACAGCGGGCAGGACGACCTGGTGGTGGGGACGCCGGTGGCCAACCGCAACCGCACGGAGATCGAGAGCCTGGTGGGTTTCTTCGTCAACACCCTCGCCCTGCGGACCGATCTGTCGAGCGACCCGGCGCTGCGCCAACTCGCCCTCCGCATCCGCCGGACGGCTCTCGATGCCTACTCGCACCAGGACCTCCCCTTCGAGCGGCTGGTCGAGGACCTGCAGCCGCGGCGCGACCTGAGCCGCCATCCGCTGTTCCAGGTGATGCTCGTCCTCCAGTACGAAATGAGCTCGCGGCTCGATCTGCCCGGCCTCGTGGCGCAGCCGCGCTCCGGCGAGGTGCCGCGCGCGAATTTCGACCTGACGCTGGGGTTTCTGGGCGGTGGGAGCAGCCTGCCGGTGGTGCTCGACTACAACCGCGACCTGTTCGAGCCGGCGACCGCGGAGCGGCTGCTTGGCCACTTCAGCGTGCTGCTCGCCGCCGCCGCCGCGAGCCCGGACACGCCGGTGTCCCGGCTGCCGGTGCTCTCCTCCGCCGAGCTTCACCAGACCGTGCGGGAGTGGCACGGCGAGCCTCTGGAGCTCCCCGCCGGGGTCACGCTGCACGGCCTGTTCGCGGCGCGGGCGGAGCTGGCCCCCGGCGATGTCGCTCTGGTGTGGGAAGAGGATGTGGTGACCTATGGTGAGCTCCTCCGGCGCTCCCGGTCCGTGGCGCATCGGCTGCGCGCTCTCGGTGCCGGGCTCGACCAGGTCGTCGGGCTGTGCCTCGAGCGCTCGCCGCGGCTTCTCGCCGGGCTCCTCGGGATCCTGGAGGCGGGCGGGGCCTACCTGCCGCTCGATCCCGGGCTGCCGGGCGAGCGGCTGGCCTGGATGCTCGCCGACTCCCGCGCCGTGCTCGTGCTCGCCGAAGAGAGCACGCTGGAGGCGGTCCCCGAAGGCGTGCCCGTCGTGGTCCTCAACGATGAGATCGATGCGGTCGATGAGGTCGGTGAGCCCGCCGTCGGCGCGGGGCCGGGCAACCTGGCCTACGTCCTCTACACCTCCGGGTCGAGCGGCCAGCCCAAGGGGGTGATGGTGCCGCACGGCGGTGCCTGCGCGACCCTGCTCTGGCGGCTGCGGGACTTCGCGCTCTCCCCGCGCGACGCCGTGCTGCAGAACATCCCGCTCACCTTCGATCCCTCGGTCTGGCAGATCTTCGGTGCGCTGCTCTCGGGCGCGCGGTTGATCCTGGTGCCGCCGGGCCGTCATCAAGACACCCTCTGGCTGAGCCGGACGATGCGCGACGAAGGGGTCACCATCACGGATTTTCCGCCTTCGTTCCTGCGGGTCCTCCTGGAAGCGGGCGCTCTCGCGGAGAGCGCCGCGTTGCGCTGCCTGTTCGTCGGCGGTGAGGCGTTCCCGCCGGAGCTCAAGGACCGCGGCACCGCTCTTTTGGCGGCCGGCCTGTACAACATCTACGGGCCGACCGAGGCGTGCATCGACATCGCCTGCTGGGACTGCCGGCGCGAGTCCGGCGGCCAGCGGGTGCCGATCGGCCGGCCGATCGCCGGCAAGCGGGTCTTCCTGCTCGACCCCGCCCTGGAGCCGGTGCCGATCGGGCTGCCGGGAGAGCTGTACGCCGGGGGCGACGGCCTCGCGCGCGGCTATGCCGGGCGCCCTGACCTGACAGCCGAGGCGTTCGTCCCCTCGCCCTTTGCCGCTGCGCCGGGCGAGCGTCTCTACCGGACGGGAGACCTGGTCCGCTTCCGGCCCGACGGCATCCTCGAGTTCCTGGGGCGGACTGATCGCCAGGTGAAGCTGCGCGGCCGGCGCATCGAGCTCGGCGAGATCGAGGCGCTGCTGGGGCGGCATCCGCAGGTCCGCGAAGTGGCCGTCGTGGTCCGCGAGGACATCCCGGGCGATCCGCGCCTGGTCGCCTACTGCACCGCGCCGGAGCCGCCCGCGGCGGCGGCGCTCGCCGCCTTTCTGCGCCGGAGCCTGCCCGATCACATGGTGCCGTCGGCGTTCGTCGTGCTCGCCGCGCTCCCGGTCACGCCGAACGGCAAGCTGGACCGGGAGGCCCTGCCGGCGCCGCCGGCCGTGGCGGCGGGCGGATCCGCCGAGCCGGCGGCGCCGCGCACCGGGCTCGAACAGGCCATCGCCGAGGTCTGGCGCGCAGTGCTGCAGGTCGAGGAGGTGGGCGTCGACGACAGCTTCTTCGATCTCGGTGGCCACTCGCTGCTGATGATCCGGGCCCAGGTCCAGCTCGTCGAGGCGTTGGGCCGCGAGATCCCGATCGTCGATCTCTTCACCTACCCGACCGTCCGCTCGCTGGCACGCCACCTGACAGGCGCGGAGGGCGAAGAGAGCTTCTCGGCGGAAGAGGAGCGCGCCCGGCTGCAAATCGCCGCGCAGCGGCGGCGGAAAGACAGGCTCAAGGCCCGCGAGCCGGAGGTGGTCTCGTGACTGACTTCCCGGAGGCTGTGGCCGTCGTCGGGATGGCGGGCCGCTTTCCCAAAGCAGCCGACCTCGACGCACTGTGGACCAACCTGTCCACCGGTACCGAGTGCATCTCCTTTTTCACCGCCGAGGAGCTGGCGGCGGCGGGCGTCGATCCCGCCACCATCGCGCGCCCTGACTTCGTGAAGGCGCACGGCGCGCTGGACGGCGTGGAGCAGTTCGACGCCGACTTCTTCGACCTGACGCCGCGCGAGGCGGAGGTGCTCGATCCGCAGAAGCGCTTCCTCCTCGAATGCGCCTGGGAGGCGCTCGAGAACGCCGGCTTCGATCCCGCGCGGCCTCCCGGTCCGGTCGCCTTGTTCTCCGGGGTCAGCAGCTCGACCTACCTGTTCAACAACGTGCTGGCCAACCCCGCCGTCACGGCGGCGGCAGGCTACAGCCAGATCGCCCTGGGGAGCGAGAAGGACTTCCTGGCGACCCTGATCTCCTACAAGCTGAACTTGCAGGGGCCGAGCGTCACCGTACAGACGGCCTGCTCGACCTCTCTCGTCGCCGTCCACCTCGCCTGCCAGAGCCTCCTCGGCTACCAGTGCGACCTGGCGCTGGCCGGCGGCGTCTCGGTCAAGGTGCCGCAGCAGAGCGGCTACGTCTACCAGAAGGGCGGGATCATGTCGCCCGACGGCCACTGCCGGGCCTTCGACGCGCGCGCCGCGGGGACGATCACCGGCAGCGGCGCCGGGATGGTGGTCCTGCGCCGGTTGGAGGACGCCTTGGCCGGCGGCGACCGGATCTGGGCGGTGATCCGCGGCTCGGCGATGAACAACGACGGCGCGGCCAAGATGGGCTATTCGGCGCCGAGCGTCGAGGGGCAGTCGAAGGTCATCGCCACCGCGCTCGCCCTGGCGGAGGTCGACGCGGAGAGCATCTCCTACGTCGAGGCCCACGGCTCCGGCACGCCGCTGGGCGATCCGATCGAAGTGGCGGCGCTCGACCGCGTCTTCCGGCGGCGCACCGCGCGGCGCGGGTTCTGCGCTCTGGGCTCGATCAAGACCAACATCGGCCACCTCGACGCCGCAGCCGGGGTCGCCGGCCTCATCAAGACGGTGCTGGCGCTCGCGCACCGGCAGATCCCCCCGAGCCTCAACTTCACGGAGCCGAATCCGCAGATCGACTTCGCCGCCAGCGCTTTCTACGTCAATACCGCGCTTGCCGAGTGGACGTCCACGGGGCCGCGCCGCGCCGGCGTCAGCTCGTTCGGCGTCGGCGGCACCAACGTCCACGTCGTGCTGGAGGAGGCGCCCGCCGCGGCGCCGTCCACTCCGACCCGTGGCTGGGAGCTGCTCCTCCTCGCGGCGCGCACCGAGTCCGCCCTGGAGAGCGCCACGGACCGCCTCGCGGCGCATCTGCGGGCGCACCCGGAGCAGGAGCTCGGCGACGTCGCCTACACGCTCCAGACCGGGCGGCGCGGTTTCGCCTGCCGCCGCGCCGTTCTCTGCCGCAGCCGCGAGGAGGCGGCCGCGGCCCTGGAGCTGCGCTCACCGCGGCAGGTGTGGAGCGGGCTCGTCGGGCGCGCCGCCGGGGCGGCGGAGGCGCCGGGCGCCGGCGGCCGCCGCGTGACCTTCCTCTTCTCAGGGCTCGGCGATCACTACGCGGGCATGGCGCGCGGGCTGTACGCGTCGAGCCCCGCCTTCCGGGGGGAGCTCGACCGCTGCCTGGAGATCGGGCGCGGGCTGGGCCTCGATCTCCGCAACGCTCTCTTTCCCGAGGGTCCGGCGGCGGAGGACGCCGCCGCGGCGGAGGAGGGGAGCTTGCGGCGCATGCTCGGTCGCGCCGGAGAAGAGGTCGCGGCGCCGGACGCCCTGGAACGGACGTTGCTGGCGCAGCCGGCGGTCTTCGCCGTCGAGATGGCTCTTGCCGGAGCGCTCCGCGAGCTCGGCGTGCAGCCCGAGTCGATGATCGGCTACAGCCTCGGAGAGTACACGGCCGCCTGTCTGGCCGGCGTCTTCTCCCTGGAGGACGCGCTGCGGGTGGTCGCCCTGCGGGCGCGCTGGATCGAGGAGCTGCCTGCGGGAGGGATGCTCGCCGTCCCCTTGAGCGAGGAGGCGGTCGCCCCGCTGCTCGGCGGCGGCCTCTGCCTGGCTGCCGCCAACGGCCCTGAGGTGTCCGTCGTCGCCGGGCCGGCCGCGGAGGTCGACGCGCTCGGCGAGCGCCTCGCTGCCGAGGGCCTCGCCGTCCGCCGTCTGCGCACCTCCCACGCGTTCCACTCGCGGATGATGGAGCCGGTGCGGGAGCGCCTCGCGCAGCTCCTGGCCGGAGTGCGGCTGCAGCCGCCTGAGCTGCCGTTCGTGTCCAATGTCACCGGCACCTGGATCCGCCCCGAGGAGGCGGTCGATCCGGCCTTCTGGGCGCGCCATCTCTGCCAGACGGTCCGGTTCTCGGAGGGGCTCTCCGAGCTGCTCCGCGAGCCGGCGCGCGTCTTCGTCGAGGTGGGGCCGGGCACCAGCCTGTCGTCGCTTCTCCTCCAGCACCCCGCATCCGGGCACGGGCGCGTCGCCGTCCCGGTCCTCCGGCATTCCTGGGACCGCCAGCCGGACGAGGCGTTCCTGCTCGCCGGTCTGGGGAAGCTCTGGATCGCCGGAGTGGAAATCGAGGGAGCGGTCCTGCACGCGGGCGAGCGCCGCTGCCGTGTCCCGCTGCCCACCTATCCCTTTGAGCGCCGCCGCTTCTGGATCGACCCCGCGCTGGCCGCCGTCAGGCGCCCCCCGGTCGCCGGGAAGAATCCGGATCTCGCCGCGTGGTTCTACGCTCCGGTCTGGCGGGAGTCGGTCCTGTCGCCCGCCGCGGAGCCCACACAGACAGCGGAGCCCGCGAGCTGGCTCCTCTTCCTCGACCGCTGCGGTGTCGGGAAGGCGCTCGCCGGGTTCTTGGGGGAGCGGGTGGTGACCGTCGAGGCGGGCGGCTCCTTCGCCCGGCTCGACGACGGGCGCTACCGCATCGATCCGGGGCGGCCGGACGACTATCTCGCCCTGATCGACGACCTCGCCGCCCGCGGCGGCCTCCCCGGCCGTATCGTCCACCTGTGGAGCGTCGGGCCGCCCGCTGACGTGGACCCCGCCGTTGCCACGGAAAGCTGTCAGGAGACGGGGTTCCTCAGCCTCCTCTTTCTCGCCCAGGCGCTCGGCGCGCGCGCGATCCCCCAGCCGCTGGAGCTGACCGCCGTGGCGGACGGGCTCTACTCCGTCCTCGGCGGAGAGGCGCTGCAGCCCGGGAAGGCGACGTTGATCGGTCCCTGCCTGGTGCTGCCGCGGGAGATCCGCGGCGTCTCCTGCCGCTGCGTCGACCTCGATCTGGCGGGCGGATCTCCCGGCGAGGTCGAGCGGGCGGCCACCGCCCTGCGGCGTGAGCTGTCCGTCCTGCCGGCGGAGCGGATCGTCGCGTGGCGCGGCCACCGCCGCTGGCTCCAGGACTTCCAACCCGTGCGCCTGGAGGGCCGGCCGGACGGAGGAATGCCGCGCCTGCGGCGCGGCGGCACCTGGCTGATCACCGGCGGCACCGGTGGCATCGGCCTCGAGCTGGCGGCCCTGCTCGCCCGCGAGGCCGGCGCCCGGCTGGCGCTCGTCGGGCGCTCGGGACTGCCGCCGCGGGAGGCGTGGGACGGCTGGGTGGCCGCGCACGGGCCCGCCGACCGCACGAGCCGCCGCATCGCCCGCGTGCGCGCGATCGAAGCGCTGGGCGGCGAGGTCCTGGTCTTCGCCGCCGACGTCGCCGACCGCGCGCGGATGGCCGAGGTGCTCCGCGAGGTGCGCGAGCGGCTCGGGCCGATCCACGGCGCCGTGCACGCGGCGGGCACCGCGGCCGGCGGGCTGCTCGCTCTGCGTACGGCGGCCGGCGCCCGCGAGACGCTGGCTCCGAAGGTGGCCGGCACGCTCGTCCTCGCCGACCTCCTGCGCGGCCAGCCGCTTGACGTCCTCGTCCTGTGCTCTTCGCTGAGCTCGATCCTGGGCGGCCTGGGCCAAGCTGACTACTGCGCCGCCAACGCCTTCCTCGACGCCTTCGCACGCGGGGCCGCGGCGGCGAACGGACCGCCTGTCGTGTCGATCGGCTGGGACACCTGGCGGGAGGTGGGGATGGCGATCGAGGCCGAAGCGAGCCCGGAGGTGCGGCGGCTGCGCGAGCAGCATCTCCGAGCCGCCATCGATCCCGCCGAGGGGGCCGAGGTCTTCCGCCGCATCCTGGCCCACCCTCTGCCCTGGATCGCGGTCTCGACCCAGCACCTGCCCTCCCTGGTCGAGTGGGCGCACCGGGCGGGCGCGGAGGAGGAGGAGCTGAAGACCGAGGCCGCTGCCGGCGCATTGCATGCCCGCCCGAGTCTCGCGCAGCCCTACGCCGCACCGCGCAATGAGCAGGAAGAGGGGCTCGCCGCCATCTGGCGCGAAGTGCTCGGCCTCGACGAGGTCGGCATCCATGACCCGTTCCCGGAGCTCGGCGGTCACTCCCTGCTCGCCATGCGGGTCGCCTCGCGCGTGCAGGCGCGTTTCGGCGTCCACCTCTCCCTGCGCGCGTTGTTCGAGGCGCCGACGATCGCCGAGTTGGCCCTGGTGATCCTCGCCGAGACGGCGAGCCAGGCCGACGAAAACGACCTCGCCGGCCTCCTGTCGAGCCTCGAGGGTCTCTCCGACGAGGACGCCGAGGCCGTCACCCTCTGACCGGAGTCAAACGATGTGTGGGTTCACGGGCTACATCGATCTGCGCGCCGAGCGGATGGCCGACCGGGACCTCCTGGTGCGGATGACGGACAAGCTCGTCCATCGCGGGCCGGACTCCGCGGGTTTCTTCGTGGAGAACGAGGTCGGCCTCGGGTTCCGGCGGCTGAGCATCGTCGATCTACAGACCGGAGATCAGCCGATCTACAACGAGGATCGCAGCGTCGTGCTGCTCTGCAACGGCGAGATCTACAACTATCGCGCCTTGCGGCGGGAGCTGGAAGAGCGCGGGCACGTCTTCTCGACGAACAGTGACGTCGAGGTTCTGGCTCACCTCTACGAGGAGAGCGGCGGCGATTTCCTGCCCCGTCTCAACGGGCAGTTCGCGTTCGTGATCTACGACCGGATGAGCAAGCTCCTCCTCTTCGCCCGCGATCCTTTCGGGGTCGTTCCTCTCTACTACACGGTGGCAGGCGGTCTCTTCCTCTTCGCTTCGGAGATCAAGGCGCTCCTCGAGCATCCGGCCGTGCCGAAGGAGGTCGACCTGACGGGGCTCGATCAGGTGCTCTGCTTCCCCGGCGTAGTCAGTCCGCGCACCTTGTTCAAGGGGATCGAGAGCCTGAGCAGCGGCCATCGGCTCATCGTCCGCGCGTCGCGCGTCGAGGTCTCCGAGTACTGGGACCTCGACTACCCGGCCGACGGCGAGCTGGCGTATGACAAGCCCGAGGACGAGTACCGCGAGCGCGTCCGCGAGCTCCTGGAGCAGTCCGTCCGCTACCGCCTCCAGGCGGACGTTCCGGTCGGGCTCTACCTGAGCGGCGGCCTCGACTCCTCGCTGGTCGCGGCGATGGCTCACGGCATCCGGGGGGAAGGCCAGCACACCTTCTCGATCAGCTTCACCGAGCAGGACATCGACGAGGGCCACTATCAGCGGCTGATGGCGGAGCGCCTCCGGTCGCACCACCACGACATCCTGTTCGACTGGTCCGAGATCGCCGGCCGCCTCGTCGACATGGTGTACCACTGCGAATGCCCGGTGCGCGAAAGCTACAACACCTGCTCGATGGCCCTCTCGGAGGCGGCGCGGCGGGTGGGGGTCAAGGTCATCCTCGGCGGCGAAGGCGCCGACGAGCTGTTCGCCGGCTATCCGGGTTACCGCTTCGACCGGCTGGGCCCGCGCCGCGGCGGGCGCTACGACCCCAACGCATTCCATGAGAGGGAGCTGCGGGAGCGCCTGTGGGGGAATCCCGACCTCTTCTATGAGACCGACCTCTACGCCTTCCGCGAGGTCAAGACGGCGCTCTACTCCGCCGCGCTCAGCGCCGCGCTTCCTTCGTTCGACTGCGCCGGCTTCCCGCTGGTCAACCCGGCTCGCCTGCGCGGGCGCAATCCGCTCCACCAGCGGTCGTACCTCGACGTCAAGCTCCGTCTCGCGGACCATCTGCTGTCCGATCACGGCGACCGCATGGTCCTCGCCAACTCGGTCGAGGGGCGCTACCCCTTCCTGGACCGTGATCTCGTCGCATTCCTGCGCGAGGTGCCACCCGACCTCAAGCTGCACGGTTACTGCGAGAAATACCTCCTCAAGCGCGTGGCCGAAGACCTTGTCCCCGCGGAGATCATCCGGCGCGAGAAGTTCGGCTTCCGCGCTCCCGGCATGCCCTTCTTGCTGCGGCAGGGCATCGACTGGATCGAAGACCACCTTTCGGCCGAGCGCATCCGGCGCCAGGGTTACTTCAATCCCGAGACCGTCCAGGCACTGAGGCAGCGGCATCTTGAGTCGAGCGACGGCTTCAATCCCCTGTTCGAAACGGACTTCCTCATGGTCGTTCTCACGTTCAGCGTGTTGTGCGACCTTTTTGGATTGCCGGCCCTGAGCTGAGCCTGGCGCCCTACAAGCTCTCAGCGTTGGCTTGGTTCCGGTAGATTGAACCTTAAGGTAATGGCCGGGAACTCACCGCCAGTGGCCACGCTTGGCTCGATTCTCTCCGCGAGGGCGCAGGCGACGCCCGATCGATGGGCCTACCTCTTTCTGGAGGAAGGGGAAGAGGAGAAGCATCGTCTCACCTATGCCGAGCTCGACAGCCGGGCTCGATCGCTCGGCGCCTGGCTGCAGAAGGCGGGGCTGGCGGGCGAGAGAGCGGTGCTGCTGTTCCCGCCGGGGCTCGATTTCGTCACCGCGTTCTTCGGCTGTCTCTACGCCGGCACGGTTGCGGTGCCCGCCTACCCTCCGATGTCGCGCCGGCACCTGCCGCGCCTCCTCTCGATCGTCCGGGATGCCCGGCCCTCTGTCGTGCTGACGGCTGGAACCGCGCAGAAGCGGCTCCGCAGCCTGAGCGGCGAGATCCCGGAGATGCGGAGCCTGGCGTGGGTGGCCACCGACAAGCTGCCGGACGCTCCCGGCTGGGAGCCTCCGCCGTGGAGCGGTGACGCGACGGCCTTTCTCCAATACACCTCGGGCTCCACCTCGACGCCCAAAGGGGTGGTGGTCAGTCACGCCAACCTGCTCCACAACGAGGAGATGATCCGGCGCGCGTTCGAGCAGTCGGAGGCGTCGGTCGTCGTTGGCTGGCTCCCGCTCTACCACGACATGGGGTTGATCGGGAACGTCCTGCAACCCCTCTACGCCGGCGCGCCATGCGTCCTGATGACGCCGCTCGCGTTCCTCCAGAAGCCTGTGCGCTGGCTGCGGGCGATCAGCCGCTACCGCGCGACGACCAGCGGCGGTCCGGACTTCGCCTATGCACAGTGCGTGCGGAAGGTGACGGAGGAAGAGCGGCGCACGCTCGACCTCTCTTCCTGGCGGGTGGCCTTCGACGGCGCGGAGCCGGTGCGGGCCGAGACGCTCGAGCGCTTTGCCGCCGCCTTCGCCCCCTGCGGCTTCCGCCGTGAAGCCTTCTACCCCTGCTACGGTCTCGCCGAGGCGACCCTGTTCGTCTCCGGCGGCGCCGTCGCGGCGGCGCCGCGGGTCGGGCATTTCGCCGCCGCCGCCCTGGAGCGCCATCGGGCCGAGCCCGCCGCGCCGGGAGCCGCGTCGCGGACGCTCGTGGGCTGCGGCCGTGCCGGGCCGGAGCAGGAGATCGCGATCGTCGTTCCCGAGGCCGGTGCCCGCTGCGCTCCCGGCCAGGTCGGGGAGATCTGGGTGGCGGGTCCGAGCGTGGCCCGGGGCTACTGGCTCCGGCCCGAGGCCACGCAGCAGGACTTCGGCGCCCGCCTGGCGGGCGAGCCCGCGGCCGGACCCTACCTGCGCACGGGCGATCTCGGTTTTCTCGACGGCGGCGAGCTGTTCGTCGCCGGGCGCCGCAAGGACCTGATCATCCTGCGCGGGCGCAACCACTACCCGCAAGACATCGAGACGACCGCGGAGCAGGCGCATCCCGCGCTGCGGCCGGGGTGCGGCGCCGCCTTCGCGGTGGAGGTGGAGGGGGAGGAGCGGCTGGTGGTGGCCTGCGAGGTCGACCTTCACCCGGGAGAGGCGCTCGCGGCGGTCGCCGAGGCGGTGCGGGGGGCGGTGGGGGAGGAGCACGAAATCCAGGTGCACGAGGTGGTTCTGCTCCGCGCCGGCACGCTGCCGAAGACGTCGAGCGGCAAGGTGCGCCGGCAGGCCTGCCGGGACGCCTGGCTCTCGGCGGCCCTGACTGTTGTCGCACGCACCGGCGCCGATGAGGCAGAGGCCGCGGGAACCGGGAGCGCGCCGAGCCGCGAAGCGCTCGCCGCCCTCGGCGCGAGCGAACGCCTTGCGGCCGTCCAGGGATGGCTGCGGAGCGAGGTTGCACGGGCGGTGCGCATCCCCTTGCCGCGACTCGATCCGGAAGCTCCGCTGGTCCGTCTCGGTCTCGATTCCCTGGCGGCGGTCGAGCTGCGCCAGCGCGTCGAGGAGCAGTTGCAGGTGGAGGTCTCGCTGACCGGGCTGCTCGCCGGGGCCGGCATCGCGGATTTGGCGCGCGAGGTGCTGGCGCGGCTGGGCGAAGGGTCGGTGGAGGCAACCCCCTGGCCCGCTCCTCTCTTTTCGGCGGAGGCCGAGGACCAGCCGCTCTCCTACGGGCAGCGGGCGCTCTGGTTCCTGCACCGGCTGGCGCCGGAGAGCGGCGCCTATCACATCGCGGTGGCAGGGCGCTCCAGGACCGCTGTCAACACCGCGTCCCTCCGCCGTGCGCTCGCGGCTCTGGCGGCGCGCCACCCCGCGCTGCGCACCACCTTCCACTCACGGGACGGCGTCCCGCTCCAGCGGGTGCGGCAGGCCCTGGCGTCCGAGCTCGCGGAGATCGACGCCGCCGGCTGGAGCGAAGCCGAGGTCGAAGCCCGCCTGCTGGCCGAGTCCTCCCGGCGGTTCGACCTCGAGACCGGCCCACTCCTGCGCGTCGCCGTCCTGCACGGCGCGGCAGGCGGCGACCGTCTTTTGTGGGTGATGCATCACATCGTCGCCGATTTCTGGTCGATCTCCGTCCTCGCCCGCGAGCTGGGGGCCCTCTACGGCGGTGAGAGCGGTGCCGTCCTACCGCCGCTCATGGCGTCGTACGGGCAGCACGTCGCCTGGGAGGCCGCCCGGCTCGCGGGTGCCGAAGGAGAACGCCTGTGGTGCTATTGGCGGCAGCAACTCGACGGCGCGCCGTTGGAGCTCGACGTGCCTACCGATCGATCGCGACCGCCAGTGCAGAGCCCGGCCGGCGGCGCCGCGCGGCTGCGTCTGGCGCCCGAGGCGTCCGCCCGGCTCGCCGGCCTCGCGCGGGGCGCAGATGTCACGCTGTTCATGGGCCTCCTCGCTGGATGGCAGGCACTGCTCCACCGCCTCACAGGGCAGAGAGACCTGGTCGTCGGAGCTCCCACCGCCGGACGCGTCCGCAGTGAGCTCACTGGTGTGGTCGGCTACTTCGTCGACCCGCTGGTTCTGCGCGGGCGGTTCCCTCCGGCGTTGAGCTTTGCCGGTCTGCTCGCCCAGGCGCGCGATACGGCCCTCGCGGCCTTCGCTCATCAGGGCTTCCCGTTCCCTCTGCTCGCCGAGCGGCTGCGGCCGGATCGCGATCCCTCGCGATCGCCGATATTCCAGGCGGCCCTCGTTCTGCAGCGGGCCGAGCGCGCCCGTGAGCGGGCCTTCGCGGCCTTCGCCGTCGGCGAGCCGGGGGCGCGGATCGAGCTCGGCGCCCTGACTCTGGAGGCTCTGCCGCTGCCCGAGCGGTTTGCGCAGTTCGATCTGGCGCTGCGCGCGGCGGAGCTGGCCGAGGGGATCGCGCTTTCGCTCCAGTACAGTGCGGATCTGTTCGATGCGGTGACCGCGCAGCGGTTCCTCGCGCAGCTCGCCGTCCTCACCGCCTCTGCGGTCGCCGAGCCGCAATGTCCTGTCGCCGAGCTACCGCTGCTGGCGGAAGCGGAGCTGTGGCAGGTCCGTGCGGAGTGGTCGGACACGGCCACGGTTCTTCCACCGGGCCTGTCGCTGCACGGTCTGATCGAGGCGCAGGTCGAGCGGACTCCGAAGGCGGTGGCGGTGGTGTGCGGGGGGCGGACGGTGAGCTACCGGGAGCTCGACGCCCGGGCGGGCCGCCTGGCGTTGCGCTTGGCGTCGTTGGGAATCGGCGTGGAGTCGCGGGTGGGTCTGTGCGCGGAGCGGTCGGTGGAGCTGATGGTGGGGCTGCTGGGGATCTTGAAGTCGGGCGCGGCGTATGTGCCGCTCGATCCGGATCCCCAGGCGGGCCCGGCCGAGCGGCTGGCCTGGATGGCGGCGGACGCCCTGGGTCCGGACGGGCTGGTGCTGGCCGCGGCGGGCGGCTTCAGTCTGGCGCGGGGCCTGGGCCTGCGGACGGAGCCGCTCGCCGAAGGTGATGCGGCGCCGGCGGTGGAGAGGGCGGGAGTGCCGGTGGCGCCGGAGTCTCTGGCGTATGTGATCTACACCTCGGGGTCGACGGGGCGGCCGAAAGGGGTGATGAACAGCCACCGGGGGATCGTCAACCGTCTGCTGTGGATGCAGGATCTGTACGGGCTGACGGCGGCGGACCGGGTGCTGCAGAAGACGCCGATCGGTTTCGACGTGTCGGTGTGGGAGCTGTTCTGGCCGCTGACGGTGGGAGCACGGGTGGTGTTGGCGCGTCCGGGCGGCCATCGCGATCCGTCGTACCTGGTGGAGTGGATCCGCGAGCAGAGCGTGACGGTGGCGCACTTCGTGCCGTCGCTGCTGCAGGTGTTCGTGGAGGAGGAGGGGGCGGAGGATCTGCCGTCGTTGCGGCGGTTGTTCGCGAGCGGCGAGGCGCTGTCTTACGAGCTGGAGCAGCGAGCGCTGCGCCGCCTGGGAATGGGCCTGGGGGTGGCGCTGGACAACCTCTACGGTCCGACGGAGGCGGCGGTGGAGGTGTCTCGCTGGCGCTGCCGGGAGTCGCCGCCGCGGCCGGTGCCGATCGGCCGGCCGGTGGCGAACACGCGGCTGTATGTCGTGGCGCGCGGTGGCCGCGTTCTGTCGCCGGTGGGGGTGGTGGGAGAGCTGTGGATCGGCGGCGTGCAGGTGGCGCGGGGTTATCAGGGCAAGCCGGAGCTGACGGCGGAGCGGTTCGTGCCGGAGCCGTGGAGCGGCGAGCCGGGGGCGCGGGCCTACCGGACCGGCGACCTGGTGCGCCACCGGGCGGACGGTGAGATCGAATACCTGGGCCGCCTGGATCTGCAGGTGAAGGTGCGCGGCGTGCGCGTCGAGCTGGGCGAAGTGGAGGCGGCACTCTCGGCGCTGGCGGCGGTGCGGGAGACCGCGGTGGTGGCGGTGGGGGAGGCTTCGGCGCTGCGCCTGGTGGGTTTCGTGGTCCCGGCTGTGGAGCCGCCGGCGGACGGTGAAGATCTGCGCGCCCGGCTGCGGAACCGGCTGCCGGAGGCGATGGTACCGTCGGTGGTGGTGATGCTGGCGGCGATGCCCGTGACGGCCAACGGCAAGCTGGACCGCTCGGCGCTGAAAGCCCTCGCCGCCGGGGCCGGTGGCGGAGATTCGCCGGAGGCGGCCGGAGAGGCGCCGCAGGGGCCGGTCGAGGAGCTTGTCGCCGGGGTGTTCGCCGAGGTCCTGGGAACCGAGCGGGTGGGGCGCCGGCAGGGGTTCTTCGCGCTCGGCGGCCACTCGCTGCTGGCGACGCAGGTGGTGTCGCGGCTGCGGCGGGCGTTCGGCGTCGAGGTGCCGCTGGTGGATCTGTTCGCGGCGCCGACGGTGGCCGGCCTCGCCCGCCGCGTCGAGGCGCTGCGCGCCGAAGGGCGGGCTCCGGTGCCGCCATTGGCCGCCGTGCCGCGCGAGGGTCCGCTGCCGCTCTCCTTCGCCCAGGAGCGGCTGTGGTTTCTCGACCGCCTCGAGCCGGGCAGCCCGCTGTACAACATGGCCGCCGCGTTCCGCCTGACGGGGGAGCTGCATCCGGCGGCCCTGGCCGCGTCGCTGGCGGAGGTGGAGCGCCGGCACGAGTCGCTGCGGACGCATTTCCCGGAGGTGGACGGGAGCCCG
>Ga0075436_100000596_pt1 | contig 23701 bp, 18 predicted proteins | sample RhiMethybrSRZTD5_FD_75303 | JGI IMG/M metagenome (GOLD analysis project Ga0075436, IMG submission 75303) | Populus rhizosphere microbial communities from Tennessee, USA - Rhizosphere MetaG P. TD hybrid SRZTD5 | ecosystem: Host-associated > Plants > Roots > Rhizosphere > Soil | place: USA...
ACCCGGGCATGATGCAGGATGCGAATGGCGCTGCCGTAATTGTCCAGCTGCGCGTGATAGTCGGAGCCGGCGGCGAACATCAGCCGCTCGGCGGGTAGGCTTTCCCCGGGCCCCAGCGGCAGGCTCAAGTCGATTTGATCGTCCGAGGGAGAATTCTTTAGCGACTCGCCCTTAAGAATCTCCGTCGTGCCGGTGGACTCGACGTCATAGGAGGTGATCCGCGGCTCAGGCGCGGCCTGCTCTTTAAGATGGAACATGGTGAGGAACCGGTCCGAGGTCAGGGCGCCCAGGAACAGACTCTCGCCGCTCTGGCGATTGAAGATCAGCTGGCTGCCCACAGCCCGGTGCGTGCCGTTGGCCGGCTCAGCCAGATCCATGATCTTCATTTCCGGCCGGTCCTCGCTGTAGCTGTCGGAGAGGACGCGGTCGGCCGAGGCGGGGCCGCCCAGGTTTATAATCGGCTCTCCCACAGCCTGAATGGCGCGGATTTCCTGGACGGTGATGTTTTTGCCGCCCGTGTTATGCACCTCTACGGCGACGCTGCCATAGGGCTGGTGATCGTAAAGGCGTAGCGAGCAGATCAGGTCAGGCTGGCTGTTCAGCCCGGAATGGGTGATGGTGAGCATGTGCCCGGAGCCCAGGTCGTCGGTAAAAGTTGTCTCAACCGCCTGGTGCCTGGGGTAGGCGCCGGCGGGCAACATACGGAAGTCAACGACTGCTGCCACTTGCGCGTGCAGCACGGGGGCCGTGGCGCCGCGGCGGGTGATGGAATAGGAGCCGTCCGCGGCCACGCTAACTTCCAAATCGGCGTTGCGCATGGTGGCCAGCGGCCGCGCGGGAGCAGTGGCCTTCTTCTTGCGGGCGCCCCAGGCAGGCAGAGCGATGATCGCCGGGAGCAGGAAAAAGAAAAAAATGAGACAGGCGGCCGGCTTTCGAATGCTTTCCATTTTCACCTCGGTCCCGGGGACGGCCGGAGCCCGTTGGCCCAGAAGCGGGACCACACGCCCGCGTTTGGCTGGGCAGAGCGGCCGACCCTGTTGCGGGAAACTCTACGTTGTATATGAAAATTCCGCAGCCGTCCAGACGCTTCTGCAAACAAACCAGGGGCAAAGTTTCACTTGACAGCCGCCCACGAACGAAAGTAAAAGTAACGGTTCGTAACTGTTTGTAAACTATTTCTCCTCCCCTTGTCTGCCCGGGGGCACGGATGGGGCCGCAAGTCGAACCCCCGGGCCAGGAGTCTCGCCATGCGCCGCGCATTTCACTGGAACCTCGGTTCGCGCTTTTTGCTGGTTGCTTTCGCCGTTCTGGGCTTCACCGCTGGCCTCTGGGCCCAAAAGGATACCGGCACGATTGCCGGAACCGTGACCGACCCTTCGGGTGCCGTCCTCGCCGGCGCCAAGGTCCTCGTCAGGGAAGTGGATCGAGGCAGCACGTTCACCACCACCACCAATCAGTCGGGCGAGTACGTCGCCAGCCCACTTATGGTGGGACACTACATCGTGACTGTGGAGCACAGCGGCTTCAAGAAAGCCGTTTCCCAGCCCGTGGCGCTGGACGTGCAGCAGCGCGCGGTGATCAATATCAAGCTGCAACTGGGCCAAGCCAGCGAATCGGTGGAAGTAACCGGCGCGGCTCCGCTGCTGGAGACGCAGACTTCTGAGTTGGGGCAGGTGGTGAATGCCCGCCAAGCCGCCAACTTGCCTTTGAACGGGCGCAACTTCGCCCAACTGGCGCTGCTGACCGCAGGCACGGCACCCAGCGAACCGGGCGCTCGTGACGAGCAGAGTTTCGGGTTCAGCGCCGGCGGCGCGCGCTCCCTGCAAAACAATTTCCTGCTCGACGGCATTGACAACAACTCCAATCTCCCCGACCTGCTCAACGAGAGCAACTACGTCATCCAGCCTCCCGTGGATGCGCTGCAGGAGTTCAAGGTCCAGACCAACGCCTACAGCGCCGAGTTCGGCCGCGGCAATGGCGCCATCGTCAATGCCGTTATCAAGTCGGGCACCAACCAGGTACACGGCAGCGCCTGGGGCTTCCTGCGGAACAACGTGCTGGACGCGCGCAACTACTTCGATCCTGTCGGCCCGACCCCGCCTTACCAGCAGTACCAGTTCGGCGGCACCCTTGGCGGGCCGGTGTACATCCCCCACGTGTATGACGGGCGCAACAAGACCTTCTTCTTCGCGGATTATGAGGGATTGCGGATTCACCAGGCGGACACGCAAACCCTGCTGGTGCCTACCGCTAGCCAGCTGGCGGGGAATTTTGCCAGCATGCTGGACACCAGTACGCGAACCGGCACCGACTGCGCCGGCAATCCGACTTACGCCGGCGAACTCTTTGACACGCGCCTGACTCAGGCCAGCAGCAGCAGCGCAACCGGTTTGTGCGGCGTGCCCATTGGTGGCTACACCAGCGGCGGCTTGCCCACCAACATCATCCCGGCGGCGAAAATTGACCCCCTTGCCACACGCCTGGGTGCTCTTTACCCCGCGCCCAATGTTTCCGGCAATCCCGCCTTCAACTACATCGCCAACCCGGTAGAGAACACGCACCGTTCCAACGTTGACGTGCGCGTTGACCAGAAGTTTTCCGACAAGGACAACTCCTTCATCCGGTTCAGCTATGAAGACCAGCCGCGCATCATTCCTTCGCCTTTCTTGTCCAGCGTGGCTGATGGTGGCGGTTTTTTCAGCGGCATTGAGAGCAACTCTTACCGCAGCGTGGCCCTGAGCGAGACGCACGTGTTTAAGCCGACTCTGGTGAACGAATTCCGTTTCGGTTACAACCGCGTCAATTCACATCGTTTCCAGTTTAACTACAATACCGACGTCTCCGCTCAACTGGGTTTTCCCGGCGTGCCTTTTGGCCCGATGAACGGTGGCTTGCCGCAGCTCACCTTCGGCGACGGCAGCGCACCCCAGCTTGGCAGCCCCACCTTCCTGCCCTCGGTGGAGTTGCAGAACACTTATGTGCTTTCCGACAACCTGACCTGGGTAAGGGGCAGGCACACCATCAAGTTTGGCACCGAGATACGCCGTGAGGAGTTCACCATCTTCCAGCCCGCGGAATCGCGCGGCACCGAGGACTTCGGCTCTGGCTTTACGGATAATCCGGCCAATCCCGGCTCTGGCGGTCTGGGCCTGGCGTCCTTCCTCATTGGACTGAGCGACGGCGGCGCTATCAACAATCTGCACAATGTGGACTACCACCGTCCCATTTACTCCTTCTACACCCAGGACGACTGGCGAGTGACGCAGAAGCTGACCCTGAATCTCGGGTTGCGCTACGAGTTGTTTACCACCGTGAAAGAGCGCCACAACCAACAGGGAACGTTCGATCTTACCGATCCCACGACGCCCACCATCATCGTGCCCAAGGGCCAGACCATGCAGTTGACTCCCACCCTGGCCTCGCAGATCCGCTTATCGGCTACGGGCAGCAGCGGCCTGGTTCCGGTGGACACCAACAATTTCGCGCCCCGCATCGGCTTTGCCTATCAGTTGACGCCCAACACCGTGCTGCGCGGAGGCTACGGCATCTTCTACGGCGGCCAGGAGAACGGGCCTTACTCCAACCCCAGCCCGGGCTTCAATCCGCCGTTCTTCGTCACCCAGTCCTTCAACGGGCCCTGCGGAGCGGCCTCGGCCAACCCGGCGCTCTTTGCTGCCGGCAATGATTGTGCTGTGCCCGGCATTAGCAACCTCCCCGGCGGCATCCCGGGGTCGGCCGGCTTTTCTGTTGGCTTCCCGGCAACCTCGCTGACCGATCCCAACACCCCCACCCTGTTCAGCGTGGATCCGAATCTGGTTACGCCCTACATGCAGCAATGGAACTTCGGCATCGAGCGCCAGTTGGGTGGCGACACCATGCTGCAGATCACCTATGCCGGCTCCAAAGGCAACAAGCTGTTCACCTTCTACAACGGAAATCAGGCTGATCCCTCACCCAATCCCAATGCAGCCTTTGCGCCCCGCCGTCCTGTGCCGCTCATTGACACTGGCATAAACCTGTTCGCCTCGGATGGTGGTTCCAAGTACAACTCGCTGCAAACCCGGGTGGAAAAGCGCTTCACCCATGGCTTCTCGCTATTGGCCAGCTATACCTACTCCAATGCCGAGGACAACGCCTCCAACGCCAACCTGGGCTCACAGAACAATGATGGCTTCCGCTGGTTCAAGCATCCCGAATGGGAATGGGGCCACGCCTCCTTTGACGTGCGCCACCGCTTTACGCTCAGCTACATCTACGAACTGCCCATCGGACATGGCAAGCGCTTCCTCAGCGGCGCCAGCGGAGTTGTGCAGCAGGCGCTGGGCGGCTGGCAAGTGGCCGGCATCACCACCATCTCCTCGGGCAATTGGTACAGCCCCAATGATGGCAATGCCACCTTCTCCAACTCCGACGGTTTCCCGCAGTATCCCAACGTGGTCGCCGACCCCAACAGCAGCGCCCACTGCCAGCCGGGAACGTTCTTCAACACCTGCGCCTTTGTGGATCCGCCGGAAGGCTCTTTCGGCAATGCCGCGCGCAACTCCATTTTGGGGCCCGGCTTCCAGACCTGGGACGCCTCCATCTTCAAGACCTTCCAGGTCACAGAGCGCGCCAAGCTGGAGTTCCGCAGCGAGTTCTTTAACTTCCCCAATCACACCAATTTCCTGCTGTCGAAATCCGGCCCGCAGGAGAGCAATAATTCCACTGTGCTGGGCGCCTCGCAGTTCGGCTTCCTGACCGCGGCGCGGCCTCCCCGGCAAATCCAGTTCGCTTTGAAATTGTCTTTCTAACCGCTGCCTGAACCTTTCCTCGGCCGAGCCTCCCGCGAGGTTCGGCCTTTTTGTTTGTCCCAACCGCTCAGTCGCCGGACTCCTCCTGGTGCCTTCAGGGCCGAAGGATCTCTCGTTCACAGCGATGGCCAGCAGGTCCCATTCGGTACAATCCTCTCTGCATGCCCACAACGGTGCGGTCGTTCGCTAAGGTCAATATCGGTTTGTGCATCGGCAGCAGGCGTGCGGATGGCTTTCACGAATTGCGCACGGTGTACCAGACGATTGAGTTGCACGACAGGATCACCGTAAGCGTGCGGAAGGGCACCGGCATTGAACTGCACTGCACCACGGCTGGCGTTCCCCTGGACAGCACGAATACTTGCTGGCGGGTGGCCGAGCGCGCCATGGCGCAGCTGGGCATGGCGGGCCGCGTGTGTATTGAGATTGAAAAGCAACTGCCGGTGCAGGGAGGCCTGGGCGGCGCTTCCTCCAACGCGGTAGCCACGTTGCTGGCCCTGGAACGCGAACTCCAGCGCGACCTGTCCTTCCCCGAAAAACTTCGCTTGGCGGCGGAAGTCGGCTCCGACCTGCCTCTGTTCCTGATCGGCGGAACCGTGCTGGGCGTCAGCCGTGGCGAGGAGGTGTATCCCCTGCCCGATTTGCCGCCCACCCATTGTGTGCTGGTCACCCCCGGGGTGCCCGTCTCCACTCCCCAGGCCTTTGCCGACTGGGACGGCATGCAAGCATCGGCAAAATTGACGGTTCCCCCTCCCTCCGATAGAATCAACCTGTTCAGTTCAGCCGTTTTTTGCGGCTTGAATGACTTTTTGTCCCGGCCCATGGAAGCGGCCGGGCGGCTTTTTTCCGGTGTCCCTGCCATAGAGGGTAGGGGCCGGGCCGAGACCCAGCTGCTCGACCTTGTCCGTACCGGGATCGCGAACGACTTTGAAAGAGTCGTATTCCCGCAGCATCCCGAACTGGCAGAGGTGAAAAGCATTTTGCAAGCCGAGGGAGCGCTGTATGCTTCCCTGTCAGGCTCCGGCTCTGCGGTTTTTGGCTTGTTCGGCTCACGCGAGGCCGCCAGTGCGGCAGCGGGGCGCTTGCAGGCACGCGGAACTCGCGCTCACGTGACCACTACCGTGCCGCGAAAGCAATACTGGGAACGGTTGCTGGAAATTGACAACTGACCACTGGCAACTGACCCACTTGGGTTTGGGCGGTCGACTAATGGTAGGTCAAGTGCCTTTGGAGCACTTTGTCTAGGTTCGAATCCTAGCCGCCCAGCCAGAGAATCCGTCGTTAGCTCTGGGTTGTTTGGTGGTAGCCAAAGAGCAAACGGCGAACGTCCGACGACGTACTTATGGCGGCACCGACAAAACACGAGGGTTGGCAGCGCAGTTTGACTCCGGAGACGAGGCAAGCCATGGCAACGATGGCCACCGCAGCCGAAAGCAAAACGCAGCAGTCCGAACCCAAGCCGGAACGCAAGCCACAACGCGCCCGCATGGACGACAAGTTCAAGATTTTTTGCGGCACCGCCAATCCGAACCTGGCTGACGAGGTCTGCAACTTTTTGGGTTTGGTGCGCGGCCAGGCGCACGTTACCCGCTTTTCTGACGGCGAAGTGTACGTGCAGATTCTGGAAAACGTCCGCGGCGCTGACGTGTTTCTGATGCAGCCCACGTGCCATCCGGTGGACATGCACCTCATGGAGCTGCTGCTGATGATGGACGCGCTGAAGCGCGCTTCGGCGCGCCGTATAACCGCGGTCATCCCCTATTTCGGTTATGCCCGCCAGGATCGTAAGGATAAGCCGCGCGCCCCGATTTCCGCCAAGCTGGTGGCTGACCTGCTCACCACCGCCGGCGCCGACCGCGCCCTGGTCGTGGACCTGCACGCGCCTCAGATCCAGGGTTTTTTCAACATTCCGGTGGATCACCTGTTCGCCTCGCCGGTGCTGGTGGATCATTTCAAGAAGATGGCATTGCCTGACTTGACGGTGGTTTCGCCCGACGCAGGCGGCGTGGAGCGGGCCCGCTTCTTCGCCAAGAAAGTGGATTCGCCCTTGGCCATCGTGGATAAACGCCGGGTTGAGATGAACGTCGCCGAGATCATGCACGTCATCGGCGACGTCAAAGGACGCACCTGCTTGTTGATTGACGACCTGATTGATACCGCCGGCACCCTGGTCAAGACCGCGCGCGCTCTCAAAGACAGCGGTGCAGGACGGATTTTTGCCTGCGCTACCCACGCCGTGCTTTCCGGGCCGGCGGTGGAGAACCTGGCCAAATCGGATATCGAGCAGGTGGTGGTGACTGACACCATCCCGCTCAGCGAAGCGGCGCAGCACGAGCCCAAAATCAAGGTGCGTTCCATTGCCGGGCTGATTGCGCGCGCCATTCAGTCCATTCACGAAGAGACTTCAGTCAGCAAGTTATTCATGTAAGGCAGGACTTAATTTATGGCAACAGCAACCAAAGAAAGCAACGTACTGGAAGCCAAGCAGCGGCAGAGCAACGGGAAGAATGAAGCCCGGCGCGTGCGCCGCGGCGGACTGGTGCCGGGTGTGGTGTACGGCGCCAAGAAAGAGCCGGTCGCCGTGTCGCTGGACCCCAAGCAGATCGCGCGCATCCTGCAGTCGGCCACCGGCCACAACACCATTTTCGAGCTGGCGCTGGATGGCGAGCGCACTCGCGCCATGATCGTGGATTGGCAGCATGAGCCCATCAAAGGCTCGCTGCTGCACGTGGACCTTAAACGCATTGCCATGGACCAGAAGCTGCAGGTGCGCGTGCCCATCATGATCAAGGGCGAGGCCGTCGGCGTGAAGCAGCAGGGCGGAATTCTGGAGCAGGTGGCGCGCGAGGTCGAAGTGGAGTGCTTGCCCGAAGACATTCCCAGCTCCATCGAGGCGGACGTTACCGAGTTGGTGTTCGGCAAAGTGCTGCGCGTGGCCGACCTGCCGCACAGCGGCAAGTTGAAATTCCTGAGCGACCCGAACCAGCCCGTGGCCCACGTCATTTCGGTTAAGGAAGAAGTGGCCCCCACTCCGGAAGCAGTCGCGGCCGAAGCTGCCGTTGCTCCCACCGAGCCCGAAGTCATCAAGAAGGGCAAGCAGGAGACCGAGGAAGAGGGCGGCGAAGCTGCTCCGCCAGAGAAGCCGGAGAAGGCCGAGAAGAAGGAAAAGAAAGAGAAATAACCCGGTGTTGTGGCGCCGGCGCGTGGGCACGTTCCAAAGTTCCAGGGTTTCAGAGTTCAGGAACCTTGAACCTGCGAAACGCTTGAAACTTGGTGATAGGCGGGTGACGGTTAAGCGTGAAACTGATCGTCGGGCTCGGCAATCCGGGCATCGAATACCAGTTCACGCCCCACAACCTCGGCTTTTTGACCATTGATCGTTTGGCTCAGCGTCTTGCGGTAGAGGTCAAGAACCGGCAGTGCCAGTCGCTCACGGCTCGGGCCACAGTCAGCGAACACGCCGTACTGCTGGTCAAGCCCGAAACCTACATGAACCTGAGCGGGTTGGCGGTTCGCGGGCTGGTGGAGGAGTACGAGGCCAGGCCGGAGCAGGACCTGATTGTGATTTACGACGAACTGGACCTGCCGTTCGGCGCCATTCGCATCCGGCCTCGCGGCGGCACCGCGGGCCACAACGGAATGGAATCCATTGTGGGCGCGCTGGGCACGGAAGAGTTCTTGCGGATCCGGCTGGGCATTGCGCCTGACCGCAAGGTCGGCGACGGCGCCCGTTATGTGTTGGGCCAGTTCCGCCGGTCGCAGTACAAAGCCGTGGACCAGATGCTGGATAATGCGGCCGATGCAGTGGAAGCAATCTTGAAAGAGGGCGCGGCGGCGGCCATGAACCGCTTCAACCGCAAGCCTGAAACAGAAGCAAGCGATTAGCCACCGATTTGCACGGATTGCCTCAGGTTTCCTGAAGATCTGTGGCCCGGTTTGGGAGAAAACATGCAACGTACTTATGAAGTGATGTTCATTGTTCGGCCCGACATGGGCGAAGAGGACCTGGAGAAGCTGGTGTCCACCCTGGAGTCGCAGGTTTCCGCGGCCGGCGGCGCCGTGAAGAATGTGGAGCGCATGGGCAAGCGCCGCCTCGCCTACATGGTGCGCCGCTTTCAGGAAGGCATGTATGTGCTGTTCACGGTGGAAGGTGGCGGCAACGCCATTCATGAAATGGAACGCCGGCTGCGCGTCACCGAGCCGGTGATCAAATTTCTCACCGTCCGCGTGGACAAGGAGCAGGCGCGCCTGGCCAAGCTGAAGGAGCGCCGCAAGGCGCCCGCCCCGCCTCCGGAAACGGGCAGCCAGCCGGCGGCAGTAACGGCATAAACAATGTTTCAAGGTCGCATGATGGCAAAGTCTCACCGGCTTTGTGCATTCGCAACCTTGAAACCTGATTTTGGAAGATTCTAAGGAGCATTATGGCTGACGAGACACAAAGACCTCAAACGACTGCGGGAGCTCCGGCTGCGGCCGAGACTCCCCACGCTGCGCCGGCACCGTCGGCAGCGGCGCCCACGCCCGGACCACGTGGCGGGCGCGGCCCCGGCGGCTCCCGCGAAGGTGGACGCAAATATTTCCGCCGCAAAAAGGTATGCAAATTCTGCGTGGAGAAGATCCAGTCCATTGACTACAAGGACTATCGGCTGCTCTCGCAGTTCGTGGCAGAAAGCGGCAAGATCGTGCCTCGCCGCCTGAGCGGCGTGTGCACACCGCACCAGCGCCGGCTGTCCACGGCGATCAAGCAGGCGCGCAACATCGCCTTGCTGCCGTTCAGCGCGCGCATGTAAGGGCGGTCGTTAGTCGTTGCTTGTGAGTCGTTCGCCTTGCAAGGATTACAGGGCTGACGACACGCCACGCGCAATACGGTGGTTCCATTGCTCAGCGCCCGAAGGAACCACAAGCCACGAGAAGCCCTGAGGACTGAGCGCCGTAGGCGCGCCATAGGAAAGCCCAGGGCGGAAGCCCTGGGTCAGGAACGGAATTCGAACGAGTCCCGTAGGGACGAAACGAAATTTGAGAACGGAGTCATCCATGGAAGTCATTCTGAAGGAAGATGTAGATAAGTTGGGCTCGCGCGGCGATGTGGTCAAGGTCGCCGACGGATATGGCCGCAACTACCTGCTGCCGCGCAAGCTGGCCATCGAGGCCACTAAGACCAATCGCGCGGTAATTGAGCAGATGAAGGCCGCGGCGGTGCGCCGCTCGGCCCGCGATAAGGCCGATGCCGAGGCTCTCTCCACTCAGTTCAACAACCTGACGCTCTCCTTCCAGCGCCGTTCCGGTGAGCACGACCAGTTGTTTGGCTCGGTGACCTCGTCCGACCTGGCCGCCGAGATGGAGAAGAAGGGTTTCAACGTGGATCGCCGCAAGATCCAGTTGCACGAATCCCTGAAGTCCTTGGGCGAGTTCACCGTCCCGGTGAGGTTGCACAGGGAAGTCACCGCTCACGTGCGCGTGGTGATTGAAAAAGAAGCCACGGAAGCGGAGCAATAGTCTGGGTTGTTATCTGCGCTGCGCTGCCTCCATTGGCCAGCGAGCGCAGCCAGCTGACCTGCTTTCCCAAGGTCAACCTGGAACTGGGCAGTCCCGTAACGCGTACAATCCACCAGATAAGCTGCGCGCCGGAGGCCAACATGGCGTCAACCAAGCCGGCACTCGAACCGGCGCAGACAGATGCCGAAGCCCGCACCACCACATTTGTCCTGATCGGGATCGCGCTGGCCATCGCGCTCGTCCATCTGCTCACCAATTCCCGCTACGGCTTCCATCGCGATGAGCTGCAAACTCTGAGCGATGCCCTGCATCTCGACTGGGGATTCGTGGCCTATCCGCCTTTGACCCCATTTGTGGAGCGGATCGGCCTGGATATTTTTGGCGTTTCCCTGGTCGGATTGCGGCTCTTCTCCGTGATCGCGCAGGCCGCGGCCATCGTGGTGACCGGACTGATAGCCCGGGAACTAGGCGGTGGACGTCTCGCACAAATCACCGCCGCGCTGGCCGTCGCACTCTCCCCACTGCCGCTGTTCGAAGGCACGGAATTCCAATACTCGACCTTTGATTACCTGTGGTGGGTGCTGATTGCCTACTTCGTAGTTCGCCTGCTCAATACGGAGAACCCTCGCTGGTGGCTGGCCATTGGTGCCGCCGTGGGCTTGGGCTTCATGACCAAGTACACCATGGGCTTTTTCGTCGCCGGCATTCTGGGCGGCATGCTGCTGACCCGCGCCCGTCGGTTCTTTCTGAGCCCGTGGTTTTGGGCCGGCACGGCGCTGGCTTTTGTGATTTTTCTGCCCAACATCATCTGGCAGATCCGGCATGGATTCATCTCCCTGCACTTTTTGCAACACATCCATGCGCGCGACGTGGGAGAGGGCCGGACAAGCGGCTTCTTGCAGGCCCAGTTCCGGATCAATGCGAATCTTTTCGCCGCGCCCTTGTGGATCGGTGGGCTAATAGTTTTCCTGCGCAGCCCGAAGTACCGGTTGCTGGCCTGGATGTACCTGATCCCGCTGGCGCTCTTTGTGATTGGCAAGGGGCGCGGCTATTATCTGGCGGCCGCCTATCCCATGCTGATTGCGATGGGCGCGGCCGCAGGGGAGCAATGGCTCGCCTCTTTGCCGCGCCTCGGGCGACGCACTGTGGAAGCTACGTTTTTCACTGGGCTGGCCCTGTTCGGCCTCTACTTCGGCGCCGTGATTTTGCCCCTGGCTTGGAGTGGGCACCTTAAGGCATTCGCTCTCAAGAATAACGGCGATCTGCGGGAAGAGATTGGCTGGAACCAGCTGGTCAGGACGGTTGCCGGCATTCGCGACTCCTTGCCTCCGGAGCAGCAAGCTAACGTCGGCGTGCTGGTAGGGAACTACGGCGAGCAGGGTGCGATCGAAGTTCTGGGCCGGGCTTATCATCTGCCGCAGCCGATCAGCGGCACGAATTCGGCGTGGCTGCGCGGCTATCCTGAGCCCCCGCCTTCGACTCTGATCGTGCTGGGTTGGTCGCGGGAAGGCGCAGACAGCACCTTTTCCTCCTGTCGCCTCGCCGGACGAAACGGCAATTCTCTCGGCGTTCATAACGAGGAGAGCGACGACCACCCAGATATTTTTGTTTGTGGCCCTCCCCGCCTGCCCTGGCCGCAATTCTGGAAGGAGTTCCAGCGCTTCGGCTGATCCCCACTCCGCAACGCAGCTTAGAAGGGTTGAGAACTTTCAAACCTTGCTGCTCTGTTCCTGCTAAGCTCCTGCAGGACCTTGCATGCTGCGCCGGCTCATCTTTTCCCTGCTGCTGTTCGGTTGCGCCGCGCCGTTCGCCCGGGCGCAACCCAAGCCTCGCGTTCGCGCGATCACCGCCTTTGTGCGCCTCGACCGCGAGCACTACCAGGCCCAGGTGCAAGATGCCGTCTCCTTGCTGCACCGCGCCCAGGCGGCCTGCCAGGGCGTCGGCTATGAAGTGCAGACCTTGCGCATTACCACCCAGCCCTTTCCCGAATACATTCACGGCTTGTCGCATGAGCAGGCGCTGGCATTTTTTCGCGGCTTGGACGAGTTGGCGCAAAAACAGGGATTCATTGCCAGCATCGGCCCCGCCATGCTCAGCGATTCAGATGATCGCGGCATGGCGGATCTGCTCTCCGAGATCCTGGCGGCTTCCAAGAATCTGTCCGGCAGCATCGTCATCGCCGATCAAGACGGGTTGCACTGGAAGGCCATTGCTGCGGCGGCCCAGACCATTCAATACTTGGCCACCCACTCGCCCGGAGCCCAGGCCAATTTCAATTTTGCTGCCACCGCCATGCTGCCGCCCTACGGCCCCTTCTTCCCCGGCGCGTACTTCACCGCTGAAGACCATCAGTTCGCCATCGGCCTTGAATCGGCCAACGTGGTGCAGGACGCCTTCGCGGCCGGGCAGGACTTACCTTCTGCACGCCGCAGCCTGGTGCAAAAGCTAACCGCAGCCGTCACTCCCATCGAGAAAGTTGCGATGACGCTCGCATCCGCGACCGGTTGGACCTACGCTGGCATGGATGTTTCGCCTGCACCCTTAGGGGAAATCTCGATTGGCGCAGCTATTGAAAAGCTGACCGGCGCGCCCTTCGGCTCCTCGGGCACGCTCACCGCCGCTGCCCTCATCACGAGCGTGCTGCGACAGTTGCCGGTCAAACGCGCCGGGTATTCCGGCCTGATGATGCCGATCCTGGAGGACAGCACTCTGGCGCGGCGCTGGGCCGAAGGCCGCATCTCCCTTGACGGTCTGCTGGCATATTCATCAGTCTGCGGCACTGGCTTGGACACTATTCCCCTGCCGGGCAGCATTTCGACACTACAGGTCGAACGCATGCTCTCCGATACCGCCAGCCTGGCTTACAAGTGGAACAAGCCTCTGTCTGTGCGGCTTCTGCCCGTGCCGGGCAAGCAGGCCGGCGAAAAAACCAGCTTTAATGATTCTCACCTGTTCAACACCGTTCTGCAGCCCTTGCCCTAAACTCCTGAGTAGGGTCGAAGCGCTCTAAAAGTCCCATTTTGGGCCTCTTAGCGGCTCCGGAAGGCTCATTTAACCCCTATAATTCTGCTCACGGATTGGGTCCCGGCCCGTCTAAGCCAGTGCAAACCGGTACCGACTCTGGCAAATCCGGCTTGCCAAGGACAGGTTCAGACGAGACCATGCCGGCCGATGCGATGGCAGTTCCCTTAACGGTTGGCGAGCGTTCCACCCCGAGCCGCAAGCCTGGGGCGGGACAGGGCAGCAGATCCGGAAACCCCAGCTGGGGGCACATGCTCGGACAGAGCTTAGGCCGTGTTGATGACACGGCGCTGATTCGTGAGGCGCAACGCGGCAACGCCGGGGCCTTCGAGGAACTCGTCCGCCATTATGACCAGGCGGTCTTGCGGCTGGCCCTGCACCTGACCGGCTCCGAGCACGACGCTCAAGACATCTACCAGGAAGCCTTCCTTAAGGCTTACAAGAACGTGGGCAGCTTCCGCTTTGAGTGCTCGTTCTACACCTGGATTTACCGCATTGTGACCAATCTCTGCCTCGACCACTTGCGCAAGCGGGCGGTGCGGCGCGAAGAAGCCCCGGTGGCGGTGGATCCCCAGGGCGAGCAGTACGACGTGCTGGAGCAGGTGGCGGACGGCCGTGCCGGCGCCGATCCCGAACGTGACTTGATGCGCCGTGAATTGGGAGGCCGCATTAGCCGGGCCTTGAGCAAGCTGACGCCACGAGAGCGCATGGTATTCGAGTTGAAGCATTACCACGGCCTGAGGCTGCGCACCGTGGGCGAAATTTTGAACACCACCGAGGAAACGGCCAAGAACACGCTGTTTCGGGCCACGCAGAAGCTCCGGGTGGCATTGGCGGACATGAAGTAGCGGTTTTGAACGGGATTTCGGAAGGGCACGGCTTCAGCCGGGCCGCACAGGCGACAAGAACTTGGGGGCTTCAGCCCCTGAGGGAACCCCGGAAGGGGATGGAAACTATGAAGTGCGAATGGGTAAAAGCGAACCTCCTGCTGTACATTTACGACGAATTGCTAGACGACGCTCGCTATGAGCTGGAGCAGCATGTGGCCCGCTGCGGCGAATGCGCGGCGGAGTTGGAAGGCCTGCGCCAGTTCAAGACCAGCATGGCCGCGGCGCCGGTGGTGGAGCCCACGCCCAATCTGCTGACGGCCTCGCGCATGCGCCTGCAGGAAGCCCTCGAAACCGCCGAGCAGCCGCGCTTTTGGCAACGCTGGACCTTCGACCTCGCTGCTATTTTTGGCCGCACTCGCTTCTCACCCGCACTGGCCAGCGTCATTTTCATCGTCGGCTTCGCCGCCGGCATCGGCAGCACCTACAAGATTGTTTCCGGCAACAGCCCGCAAATCGCCAGCATGTCCAGCCCGGCACAACCGGTCGAATCCTCCATTAGCGGCATCCGCGCCATCAATCAGCTTCCCGGCAGCAACAAAGTGGAAATCAAGTACGACACCGTGACCACGCAATCCGCCGAAGGCTCGATGGACGATTCCCGAATCCAGCAGCTGCTTCTGTTCGCCGCCCGCAATAACTACAATTCCGGCGTGCGTATGGATTCCGTGGACCTGCTCTCGCAACAGCCCCAGGACCAGCGCGTGCGCGAGGCCCTGATTTATGCGTTGCGGTATGACAGCAACCCCGGAGTTCGGCTCAAGGCCTTGAACAGCCTGGGGGCTTACGTCCGCCAGGATGTGCGGGTGCGCGATGCCGTGCTGGAGGCGCTGCTCAACGACGGCAATCCGGGAGTGCGGGCGGAAGCCATCCACCTGCTGCAATCAGTGCGCGCCGATAGCAGCGTGCGCGACGTGCTGCAACACCTCGCACGGCAGGATAAGAACTCCTACATTCGCACCGAGTCGCGGGCTCTCTTGGCGCAGATGCCGGAGATTGATTGATGGATTACAGGAATTTCATCGCCGCAGCGGAGCCGGCGCTTGCAAATGCTCCCCGGGGAACAGGGAAGGAAACGTTGTGAAAACGACTCCAAAATTCGCGCTGGTGTTGCTGCTGGCGTCAGTAGCAGCGGTAGCGCAGCAGTCGCGAGTGTATCGCGAAGATGGGGGCTGGGTTGAAGAGATTACTGGTTCGTTGCCGGGAGCACATAGTCTGCGCGTAAGCGCACAAATGGGCTCAGTACAGGTGCAGGGCGGCCCCCAGCAAGCTGTCAACTATGTGGTGCGGGTGCGCGCCTATACCTCGTCGGAGCAGGAAGCGCGCCGGCAATTCGAGCAGTACCATGTGGAGGCCGCCAAACACGGCGACATGGCCGTGATCGAGGGCCAGTATCTGGGCGGAAGAGCGCGCCATTTTTCCGCAAATTTCTCGCTGCAAGTTCCGCAGAGCCTGGAGGCCGCCAAGGTTGAAACCGATGGCGGCAGTGTCAGCGTCAACGATATTGCCGGTCACGTGGAGGCCTCAAGCGGCGGCGGCAGCCTGAAACTGGACCGCATCGGCGGCAATATCAGTGGCAGCACGGGCGGCGGCAGCATTGACGTTGGTGCGGCCGGCGCCGACCTCAATCTGGAAACCGGTGGGGGCTCTATCCGCGTAGCTTCCGCTAAGGGCAAGATTTCGGCCCAAACTGGCGGCGGCAGCGTGGTGGTGCTGGATGGGCTGCAGGGCGCGTTTCTGGAGACCGGCGGCGGCAGCATCCAGGTGAAGCGCTGCCAGGGCCACGTTAAGGCGTCCACCGGCGGCGGCAGCATTGACCTGGGGCAAATTGACGGTCCAGCGGAAGTGGATACTGGCGGCGGCAGCATTCATCTGGCTCTGGCCAATGGTCCGGTGCGCGCCGAAAGCGGCGGCGGCAGCATCGAACTGATGAATCTCAGCCAGGGAGCGCGGGCGGAAACCGGCGGGGGCGGCATTACCGCCCAATTTGTCGCTACCCGCGGGGTCTTCAGCAACTCAGTGCTGGAAACTCCCGCCGGCGATATCACCGTGTATCTTGCGCCTACTCTCCCCGTCACCATCCATGCCGCCGTGGACATGGGCAATGGCCACAAAATCCACTCTGACTTTCCGGAGATCAAGGTGCTCTCGGAGGGCGGTGATTACGGTCCCAAGCGCATTACCGCGGAAGGCAGCCTAAACGGCGGCGGGCCGGTGCTCAAAGTGCACACCAGTTCCGGTGACATCGTTTTCCTGCGTAGCAGCAGTAAATGAAGCTGGCGGCGGGATGGTCATATTGACGAAATTCGTTTCGAGGATTCACATGCGTATACTTTTCTTGAGCGCGCTGGCGCTGGCAGTAGCAACGTCTTGGGCGCTGCCTTCCCGGGCGGCCGACCTGGGCCTGCAGCCGGACACTCCCTACACCCTGTTCGGCGAGGAGAGCGGCTCCTATCTGGGCATTGATACCCGCGACATTACCCACGAGCGCATGGTCGCCCTCAAGCTGAATGAAGAGCGGGGCGTGGAAATCACCATGGTGGACCAGGATGCTCCCGCGGGCAAAGCCGGATTGCGCGAGCAAGACGTGATCCTCAGCTTCAACGGTCAGCCGGTGGAAGGCGTTGCAGAGTTGCGGCGCATGATTCACGAGACGCCGCCCGGGCGCGCCGTCACCCTGGGCATCAGCCGCAATGGCCAGATGATGACCGTGAAAGTCCAGTTGGCTGACCGGCGCAAGCTGTTCCATTATCCTGCTGTTGCCGCGGTACCCCCGGTGCCGCCGGTTCCCGGTCTCGTCATGGGCGCTCCCATGAATATGGATATTCCGATGGTTCCCGACTTTGATGTGCCCTCCATGGACGTCATCGTGCACTCCTCGGTGCGCGGCGGCCTTATGGTGGAGAACCTCACTCCCCAGTTGGGCGACTTTTTTGGAGTGAAGAACGGACAGGGCGTTTTGGTGCGCTCGGTGGAAAAGGGCAGCGCGGCGGAGCGTGCCGGATTCCAGGCCGGCGACGTCATCGTGCGCGTAGGCGAGCGGCAGGTCACGGATAGCAGTGACTGGCGGAACGCCATGCGCCGCCACGGCAGCGGCCCGATGCTCATCAGTGTGGTGCGCAACCGTAAATCGCTAACCCTTCATTTCGTCATTCCGCGGCAGACCGGACAGGCCATCGCCCTGGACCCAGAGATCATTGCCGACATGGGAGCGCTTGGGGCCGAGATGGACAACTTGGGGCCGGAGATCGAGCGTGCCCACCGCCAGGCCATGGATGCGGAGAAGGAGTTGTGGAAGCGCAACGGGGAGTTTGGCAAGCAGGCGGCCCAGGCCGCCGAACAAGCGCAACGCGAGATCCGTTCCCACCGGCGGGAAATCCAGCAACAGGCCCGGCAAGCCGCCGCCGAAGCGCGCCGGGAAGTGCTCTCTCATCAACGCGAAATCCAGGAGCAGGCACAGCACGCGGCGGAAGAGGCTCGCCGCCAGATGGAGCTTCACCGCAAGGACATCGAGCGCCTTCAGCGCCAGATGGAAGAGTGGAAGCACAAAGCGGAAGAAATGTAAGGATGACCCTTGGCCATCACTTCTTGGCTTTTGGGCCTTTATTCTTGACGCACCCATCGCAGCTTAAGCGAAAAGCTACAGGCCAAGAGCTGAAGGCTAACCAGCCAACCGCCGGCCCTTTCAACTGATTCACCCTGGCTGAGAACTGAGAACTGCTCTTTCACCCCACCTCCACCAACCCATACCTGCGGTTCCAGTGGCTGCGCAGATGGCCAAAAGCGCGCGCCAGGTCCGGCTCTGGCACTTCCAGGTTGGAGTCGGCCAGCAGGGCCGCAGCCTCTTTTTTGGCGAGTTCCAGCAGGTCGCGGTCCCGCACGATGTTGGCCACCCGCAGGCTGGGCATGCCCGCTTGGCGCGTGCCGAAAAATTCGCCCGGCCCGCGCAGTTCCAGGTCGAGTTCCGCGATTTTGAAGCCATCCGAGGTGCCCAGCATGGCTTTCAGGCGCTGCTCCGCTTCCTCGGAAACTTTGGTTCCAGTCATCAAAATGCAGTACGACTGCGCCGGTCCGCGCCCGATTCGTCCACGAAGCTGGTGCAACTGCGCCAGCCCGAACATCTCCGCATGCTCGATCACCATCACGCTGGCGTTGGGCACGTCCACCCCGACTTCGATTACGGTGGTGGCCACTAGAACATCTACTTCGCCCTTCTGAAAGCGGCGCATCACGGCGTCCTTCTCTTCCGCCTCCAAGCGACCATGCAGCAGGCCAATCCTCAAGCCGGGCAGAATTTCGCGCCGCAGCTTGTTGTACATCTGGATAGCCGCCTTTACCTCGCGTTCCTCGTTCTCCTCAATAACCGGATAAACCACGTACGTCTGGTGTCCGGCCGCCGCCTGTTTGCGCACAAAATCCCATACCTCGTCGGCACGCTCGTCGGGAACGCGCTGGGTAACAACCGGCGAGCGCCCCGGAGGCAGTTCGTCGAGAACGCTGGAGTCCAGGTCGCCATAGATGGTCAGCGCCAACGTGCGGGGAATCGGGGTGGCGGTCATGACCAGGGTGTCAGGTTCGGCCAAAGCTGAGCTTAGCTTGCGCCGGCGCGCAGCTGCCCCATCCGGCGTGCAGCGCGGCTCATAGGAGACCTCCACCTGGCTTTCACGGGCCTTCCGCATCAATTTGAAGCGCTGGATCACGCCGAAACGGTGTTGCTCGTCCACGATGACCAGGCCGATGTTTGCGAACTCCACCGTCTCCTGGATCAGGGCGTGCGTGCCGATGACCAGTTGCGCATCGCCGCGGGCGATGTGGCGGCGCAGGTCGCGCTTGCGGTCGTGCTCCATCGAGCCGGTGAGGAGCACGATGCGGTAGCCGGCATGTTCCAGGATGCGGCGGGCGGAAAGATAATGCTGCGTGGCCAGAATCTCCGTTGGCGCCATCAGCGCCACCTGATAGCCGTTTTCGATGGCGATGATGGCCGCCTGCAGCGCCACAATGGTTTTGCCTGAACCCACGTCGCCCTGCAGCAACCGTCGCATGGGGAAGGGCTGCTGCATGTCAAAGGCAATTTCCTTCAGCACCTTCTTCTGCGCCGCCGTGGGGTGAAAGGGAAGGATGCGCTTAATGGCCTGGCGCACACGGTCGTTCAGCTCGAACGAAATGCCGGGATGCGTGCGCCGCTTCCTGCGCTTCAATTCCAGGCCCAGTTCCAGGAAGAACAGCTCTTCGAAAATGAGCCGCCGGTGTCCCGGGGTGCGCGCCGCCTGCAGGTTCGCCAGGCTCTCCCCGGCTTCGGGCCAGTGCGCCTGCCAGAACGCTTGCCCACGGGGGATCAGCGCCATGCGCTCGCAAATCGGCGCCGGGATGCTTTCCGCCACCTCCGGCAGGTTCTCCAGAACGGAATGGATAATGCGGCGGAACCAGCGGCTGGTCAGCTTGCCATTCGCGGCGGACTCGTAGATGGGCACAATGCGGCCGACCTCGAGCGACTGCGCCGCTCGATCGGCAGCTTCGCCTTCGCCGTTTTCCCCCAGAATTTCGAACTGCGGCTGGATAATCTGCAGGCCGCCACGTCCCCAGGTGTTTTCCTCCACTTTGCCGTATAGCGCCACCAACTGCCCGGGCTGGAACTTACCCATCAGGTAGCGCCCATGAAACCACAGGCAGGTGAGCTTGCCGCGGCCCTGCCCGGCAGTCATCTGGAAGATATCCTTACCCGAGCGGCGGGTGCGAAACAGCCCCGAGCCGCGCACTTCGGCGATGACCGTGGCCATCTCGCCCGGCCGCAGTTCGGCTATGCCGCGCGGGTTCAGCCGGTCTTCGTAGCGGAAGGGCAGGTAGTAAAGCAGGTCCTCGACCGTGCTGATGCCTTTGCCGGCCAGCACCTCGGCCACACGCGGGCCGATCCCTTTGACGTACTGCACGGGCGTGGTCAGTTCCATCATGGAGGCCTGAACTGATGGTAGCAAACCGGCAGCAGCCCCCCGCTGCGCTTTCAGGAACGACGCTGGGCACCCGGTCAGGGCATAATTGAATAAAGGTCAGCAGATCGAGGAGGCCGGTGGCCAAGAGCTACTTACCCAAGAATTTCTGGCAGTCGCTGATAGCAGTGGTGGTCGGCAACGCCATTTATTTCCTGCTCATGCCCTACATGCCCCTCCGGGCCCGTCACACCACCTTTCGCTTTGACTTTGGCCTGATAGTGGATTTCTGGATCTGCCTTGTTATCTATGGTTTGCTTGCACTACTCAAGCGTTGGCGCCGGCCCGGCCGCACTTCCTCACAATAGTTCAGATTGAGCCCGGCTGGTGACGGTGGAGGTGACCTCGGTAACTTCCTGACATTTCCCTACACCCCCTAAAATCCTGCAGGATACTATGCAGAAAATCGCCGTCCTTTACGACGCCAGCCAGGCTGTGTTGTCCACCTTCGACCTGGATGAGGTGCTGAATCAAATCCTGATGATCGCCCGCGATTATTTTCACTTGCAGAACGTAGCCATTCTCTTGCTGGACAAAAATACACAGGAACTGCAAGTCCGCAGCCAGATCGGCTGGGACGCGGGCATGGACCAGATCCGCTTGTCGCTGGACCAGGGCATCACCGGGGCGGCGGCGCGGCTGAAGCGACCGGTTTATGTGCCCGACGTAAGCAAGGATGCTCGCTATATGGTTTCCGCCCAGAGCACGCGGTCGGAGCTGGCGGTGCCGCTGATGGTGCGCGACCAGGTGGTGGGCGTACTTGACTGCCAGAGCCATCAACTGAGCTTTTTCGATTCCGACACCATTGACCTGCTGACGCTGTTTTCCACGCAAGCTTCCATGGCGTTGCAGAACGCACACCTCTATTCGCTTGAGCAGCACCGTGCCGCGCAGCTGGAAGCTATTAACGCCATCGCCAAGCAGACCACGGCGGTGCTGGACCTGAAGGACCTGCTGGTCAAGGTATGTTCGCTGGTGCGGCAATCGTTTCCCGGCGACCACGTATCGGTTTTGTTGCGTGACGATCAGGAACTGATGTTGCGCGCCCACGAGGGCAGCCTTACACTGCGCGGTTCCGATCCGGAAATGCTGATCGGCGACGCTATTGCCTGGCGGTGCATGGCCACCGGCCGCACCGTGGTGGAAAACGACGTCGCCAGAGTACCGCAATATCTGGCCATGTTTGAGCAGACCCGCTCCAAGATGTGCATTCCCCTGATCTCGTTCGGGCAGACTCTGGGCGTGCTGGCCCTGGACAGCGGACAGCTCAACAGCTTCCAGATGACGGATTCGCAGCCGCTGGAATCGGTGGCCGATATTTGCGCCACCGCTATCCAGAACGCCTACTACGTGGACCGCGTGCGGCAACTCGCGTACATTGATGGCCTTACCGGCATCTTTAACCGCCGCTACTTCGACATGCGCATCGCCCAGGAGATGGAGCGGGCGCGCCGGTATAACAGCAATTTGTCGGTCATCATGCTCGACATTGATAATTTCAAGCGGCTGAACGACGACTTCGGCCACCTCCTGGGTGACGAGGTGCTGCGTCAGGTCTCATCCGTGCTTTCGCAGCAATTGCGCAAGGTTGACGTGGTTTGCCGTTATGGAGGCGAGGAATTTGCCGTGCTCTTGCCCCAGATCAGCGCCGAGCAGGCCTTCAGCGTGGCGGAAAAGCTGCGCCGCGAGGTGGCCGGGTACCGCTTCTCGGGCGTGCCCTGCGCCGTCACCATCAGCGCCGGGGCGGCCGCGTACCCCATCCACGGCGGTTCCCGTGACGATGTGATGAAGGCCGCCGACACAGCCCTCTACACCGCCAAGCAGGCCGGGCGTAACTGCGTGCGCATGGCGGCTGTGATCGCGCAGGCGGTAGGCGCCGCCCTCTAGTCGGTCTGGTAGAGGCGCAGGTCTCCGGTTCCCACGTGAACGTGCAGCCGGTAGGGGCCTGCACCATGCGTCTTAAATGACCTGGCGAATCCATCTTTGCTCACATTGAACGCGGGAGCCGTCAGGTCGCCGATGGATACCGACGCATCCACCTCCCGGTAGTCCTCCGGACGGCGGACATCAACGTTTACGTCGCCGACATGGGCTTCGATGTCCTTGCTTCCGGAGACGCCTTGAACATTCAGATCCCCGGCTCCCAGCCGGATGAAAAGGTCTGAACGCTGCGGCACCTCGATCTCGGCATGAAAATCCTGGTGAGGGGCCCGTCGCACCGTCAGGTTCGCGCTCGAGCCAGCGGCTTGCAATTCGACCTGAACCGGACCCGAGCTCGTACCCGCCGGACGATAAGTGACGCGCACGTGCTCCGCGGGAGTGCCGGAAATGACGTAGTCGCCGGGCGCCAGGTGCATTTGAATGCTGCCACCCGCGGCGAACTTGTTCTCCACGTGAGCTTCAGGGACCAGGTCTTGTGCTGCTGCCACTCCAGCCAGAAGAAGAAGGGCCCAGGCTAACCGCAGCGTTTTCATGCCTACCCTCCTCGATGGAATACGTTGCACTCGCGTCACCGGTTCCCGGCGTTGTGGGATAATCTCCGGCAGTGCCAGTGACTGACCAGTCCGAACTGTATCGCCGTTTGCCTTCCGTCGACGAACTCCTGCGTTTGCCGGAGGTTACGAAGCTGGCCGGGCGCGAGGGCCATGCCCCGGTTGCGGAAGCAGCTCGCGTTGTCTTGGCCCGGGTGCGGGAGGAGATTGCCGCAGGAACGCTGAACGCCGCAGGAGTGGACTTGGCGGTTTCCAGCTTGAGCGAGGCGCTCGAACGGCAGCTGCGGCAGGCTACGCAACTCTCCTTGCGTTCCGTGGTTAACGCCACCGGTGTGGTGTTGCACACCAATCTGGGGCGCGCGCCCCTGGCCTCCGGCGCGCTCGACCACTTGCGCGAGGTGGCCTCCACCTACTCCAATGTGGAATTCAACGTCGCTGAGGGGGAGCGCGGCAAGCGTGATGTGCATGTGCAGTCCCTCTTCGCGCAGTTGTTCGCACCCATTGGCGGGGCCGAACCTGGCCCCTCCGAACCTGTATCCACGGTGGTGGTGAACAATAACGCCGCCGCCGTGCTGCTGGGCCTGAATACGCTGGCCGAAGGCGGCGAGGTAATCGTCTCCAGGGGCGAACTGGTCGAGATTGGCGGCTCCTTTCGCATTCCTGAGGTGATGGCCAAATCCGGCGCCATTCTGCGCGAGGTGGGCACCACCAATCGCACTCGCGTCGGCGATTACGAGCGCGCCATCAATGAGAAGACTCGGCTCTTGCTGCGGGTGCATCGCTCAAACTTCCAGATCACTGGCTTTACCGAGCAGCCTGCCCTTTCCGAACTGGTGGAACTGGGGCGCAGGCGGCACATCCCGGTCATGGAGGACCTGGGCAGCGGCGCGCTGATAGATCTGCGCTCGCTGGGCATCGGCGGGGAGCCGAGTGTGGCCGACAGCCTGCGCGCCGGCGTGGATGTGGTGACCTACAGCGGCGACAAACTGCTGGGCGGCCCGCAGGCGGGCATGTTGAGCGGCCGTCGCGGA
>Ga0075436_100000597_pt1 | contig 23675 bp, 29 predicted proteins | sample RhiMethybrSRZTD5_FD_75303 | JGI IMG/M metagenome (GOLD analysis project Ga0075436, IMG submission 75303) | Populus rhizosphere microbial communities from Tennessee, USA - Rhizosphere MetaG P. TD hybrid SRZTD5 | ecosystem: Host-associated > Plants > Roots > Rhizosphere > Soil | place: USA...
TGCTGCTCGCCGCCCGAGAGCACGCGCGCGGCGCGGCCGGCGAAATCGCCGAGGCCCACGCGCGCGAGCGCCTCGCGGGCGCGCCTCTCCCGTGGCGCGCCGGAGACGCCGTTCACGGCGAGCGCGTAGCGCACGTTGTCGAGCGCGGAGCGCCGCAGCAGCACCGGGCGCTGGAACACCATCGCCTGGTCGCGCGGCCGCCGCGTCGATCCGCCCCACCTCACCGAGCCGCCCGTGGGCGCGATGAGACCGTGCAGCGTTCGCAGCAGCACGCTCTTGCCCGCGCCGTTGGCGCCGAGGATCGCCACCGGCGCGGAGCCCTCGAGCACAATGTCGACGCGGTCGATGGCGGTGACGGCGCCGAAGCGCACGGTGATCGAGCGTGCCTCGAGCGGCAGCGACGATGCCTCAGCCATGGCGTCGAACGCTCCATTCGCGGATCGCGTACGCGGCGCTGTTCAGCGCGAACACGATCGCGAGCAGGACGAGGCCCAGCGCGAGCGCGAGCGGCAGGTCGCCCTTGCTCGTCTCGAGCGCGATCGCGGTCGTCATGACGCGCGTCACGCCGTCGATGTTGCCGCCGACGATCATCACGGCGCCGACTTCGGAGGCGGCGCGGCCGAATCCGGCGAGGACGACCGTGAGCAGCGAATAGCGCAGGTCCCAGATGAGCGTCGGCACCGCGCGCGCCGGCGAGACGCCCAGCGACATCAGCTGCTCGCGGTACTCGGCCCACGCGTCCTCGACGAACTGCCGCGCCAGCGCCGCGACGATCGGGATCACGAGGATGGTTTGCGCGACGACGATCGCCTTCGGCGTGAAGAGGATGCCCCATGCGCCGAGCGGCCCCGCGCGCGAGAGCAGCAGGTAGACGACGAGCCCCACGACGACCGACGGCAATCCGAAGAGCGCGTTGAGGCCGACGATGACGGCGCGCCGGCCCGCGAACTCGCGCACGGCGACGAGCGCGCCGAGCGGAAGGCCCAGCGCGCACGCGAGGAGGGCGGATGCGAGGCTCACTTCCAGGGACAGGAGCACGATGCCCCGGAGCTCCGCATCGCCGCCCGTGATGAGGCGCAACGCGAGCGCGAAGCTCGCGGCGATGTCCGGCATGCGCCGATTGTGGCAGCGCGCGCGGCGCGTTCACATATGAAGCGAGTTGCCTATTCGGCGGCTCTCATGCGAATCCGACGCTGCGCCGGTCGATGGCGATCGCCTTGATGAGCGCGTGCACAGGCGTGCCCGGAGCGAGCGCGAGGCGCTCGGCCGACTGGCGCGTGATGCGGGCGACGAGCGGCGTCGGGCCCACGCGCAGGTGCACGTCCACGATGGCGCCGAACTCGCCGCCGACCGACTCGACCGTCGCCGCGAGCACGTTCTGGAAGCTCGCGTTGCGCGGCGGCTCGAGCGCGATCGCCACGTCGCGGGCGCGAATGCGAACGCGCACGGGCTCGCCCGGGAGCGCGTCGACGTTCGGCACCACCAGCTCGCCGCCCGCGAACGCGAGCACCGTGAGCCCGTAGCGCTCGTCGTGGCGCGCGACCCGCGCCTCGATCACGCCGCCCGCTTCGAACCGCCCCATGTGAGGCTTCAGGTCGTCGCGCGCCATGAGCTCGGCGACGCTGCCCGCGGCGAGCGTCCGGCCGTCGCTCACCAGCACGAGGCGGTCGGCGAGCCGCGTCACCTCCTCGATCGCATGGCTCACGTAGACGATCGGCAGGCGGAGCTCGTCGCGCAGGAGCTCCACGTACTGGAGGATCTCGGCCTTGCGCGGCGTGTCGAGGGAAGCGAGCGGCTCGTCCATGAGCAGGATCTTCGGGCTCGCGATGAGCGCCCGCCCGATCGCCACGCGCTGGCGCTCGCCGCCCGAGAGCGTCGCCGGCCGGCGCTCGAGCAGCTCCGCGAGGCCGAGGAGGTCGATCACGCGCGCACGATCGACGAAGCGCTCGGCCGCGGGCGTTCGCCGTTCGCCGTACGCGAGGTTCGCGCGTACCGAGAGATGCGGAAAGAGCAGGGCGTCCTGGAAGACGTAACCGACACGCCGCTCTTCCGGCGCAAGATCGATGGAGCGGTCGCGATCGAAGAGGACGCGGCCGTCGACGACGATACGGCCCGACTGCGGCGTGACGAGGCCCGCGATCGCCTCGACGAGCGTCGTCTTGCCGGAGCCCGAGCGGCCGAAGAGCGCGACGATCGGGGCGTCGGCGGCGAAACGCGCCTCGAGCCGGAAGGCGCCGCGCCGCGCTGTGACGTCGACCTCAAGCATCGGCGTGGCGAGCCCGGACGTGGCGTCGCACCAGCCATTCGGAGACGACGAGCGCGCCGAGCGAGAGCAGCACCGAGAGCAACGAGAGCCGCAGCGCCTGCGCATCCCCGCCCGGCACCTGGATCGCGCCGTAGATCGCGAGCGGCAGCGTCTCGGTCTCGCCGGGGATGCTGGAGACGAACGTGATCGTCGCGCCGAATTCCCCGAGCGCGCGGGCGAAGCCGAGGAGCGCCCCGGTGACGATGCCGGGCCAGGCGAGCGGCAGCGTGAGCGTGAAGAATGCGCCCCACGGTCCCGCGCCGAGGGTGCGGGCGGCCGATTCGAGCCGCGGATCGACGGCGTCGATCGCGAGCCGCACGGCGCGCACCACGAGCGGAAACCCCATCACCGCCGCCGCGAGCGCCGCGCCCGTCCAGCGGAACGCGAACACGATGCCGATCTTCTCGAGCGCGGGCCCGAGGCCGCTGTGCCCGAGCGCGAGCAGCAGCATGTAGCCCACGACCACCGGCGGAACGACGAGCGGCAGGTGCACGAGCGCGTCGAAGAGCGTCTTGCCGGGAAAATCGCGTCGCGCGAGGAGCCAGGCGGCGCCGATCGCGAGCGGCAGGCTCGCGGCCACGCTCGCCGCCGCGACCTTGAGGCTCAGCAGGACGATGCCGATCTCTTCGGCCGGAAGCACGTCAGGCCGGGGGACGAAAGCCGTGGCGTGCCCAGATCGCGCGCGCTTCGGGAGACAAGAGGAAGCGATGCAACGCGCGCGCCGCCGGTGACGCGGGCGCGACGAGCACGGCGGGATAGATGATGGGCGGATGCGTGTCGCGCGGAAACGCGTCGACCACGCGCACGCCGCGCTCGGCGATCGCATCGGTGCGATAGACGATGCCGAGCGGCGCGTCGCCGCGCGCGACGAACGCGAGCGCCGCGCGAACGTTGTCGGCGCGCGCGATTCGCGCCTCGACCGATTTCCACACGCCGAGACGCTCGAGCGCGGCGCGCGCGTACTTCCCCGCCGGCACCGCGGTCGGATCGGCGAGCGCGAGCCGGCCGGCGCCCAGCGCCTGCGCGAGCGGGAATCCCGGCGCGACGCGAAGGGCGACGGCGCTCGCCGCGGGCGCGACCAGCACGAGGTCGTTCGCGAGCAGGTTCACCCGCGATTGCCCGACGACGCGTCCGCGCGGCTCGAGGTAATCGACCCAATCGACGTCGGCGGAGATGAAGAGATTGGCGGGCGCGCCCGCCTCGATCTGCCGCGCGAGCGCCGAGCTCGCCGCGTACGCGATGCGCACGCGCTCGCCGCTTCGCGCCTCGAAAGCGCGCGCCACCTCGTCGAGCGGCTCTTTGAGGCTCGCCGCGGCGAACACCGTGATCGTGTCGGCGCACGCGGGCGCGGCGAGCGAGAGTGCGATCGTGGCGGCGGCGAAGCCGAGCGCACGCCTAGCTGCCGCGATAGGTGCCATAGGCGAATGGGCCGAGGAGGAGCGGCACGTGGTAATGCTCGCCGGTCGCGCGGACCTCGAAGACGACTTCGACCGTGGGGAAGAACGTCTCGACGCCGCGCGCCTTGAAGTACTCGGCCGTCCGGTACACCAGCTTGTACGTGCCTCGCTCGAGCGCTCTGCCGCGAGGGTAGAGGCGGTCCGCGCGTCCATCCGCGTTGGTGCGCGACTGGCCCACCTCTTCCCACACGTTCCCGGATCGGCGCTGCAGGGCAATCGCCACGCCGGCGGCGGGCTTGCCGAGGCTGGTGTCGAGCACGTGGGTGGTGATGGGATCCTTCTGCGGCAACGGATCCGCGGCGAGCGCTTCGATCGAGAAAGCCGCGAGCGCGCAGGCGACGGCCAGCCGGGCGCGAGTCATCCTGGCGGCCGGGAGGGCGTCAGCGCCTGGCGCCGGCGATGAGCTTCTGCAACTCGCCCGACTGGTACATCTCGCGCATGATGTCGCAGCCGCCGACGAATTCCCCGTTCACGTAGAGCTGCGGAATCGTCGGCCAGTTCGCGTACTGCTTGATGCCCTCGCGGATCTCCGGATCCTGCAGCACATCCACCGTGAAGACCTCGCCCGCGCCGCTCATCTTCAGCAGCTGCGTGGCCGTGGCCGAGAAGCCGCACATCGGCTGCTGCGGCGATCCCTTCATGTACAGCACGACGGAATGTCCCGTCACCTGCTCGCGAATGCGTTCCTGGGTGCTCATGATTGCCTCCTGATTCAAGCGATTTTACCCCCGGCGACGCGTGCGATGCCCGCGAGGTCGTCGAGCGAGACGATGTCGCGCAAGCCCGCGGCCTCGAGGAGCGCACGCGCCGCGGCCGCCTGGTCGTAGCCGTGCTCGAAGAGCAGCCACCCGCCGCGATCGAGGTGATCGGGAGCGCCGGCGACGATGGCGCGGATCGAATCGAGGCCGTCGCGGCTGCCGTCGGTGAGCGCCTGCTGCGGCTCGAAGCGCAGGTCGCCGCGCGCGAGGTGCGGATCGGCCGCGGCGACGTACGGCGGATTGGCGACGATCAGGTCGAAGCGGCGTCCGGCGAGCGGCGCGTACCACGAGCCGAGGACGAACTCCACACGCTCGGCGCAGCCGTGCCGCGCGGCATTCGCGCGCGCGACGGCGAGCGCGCGCGCCGAAGCGTCGGTGGCGACCACGCGCGCTTGCGGCCGTTGCGCCGCGAGCGTCACCGCGATCGCGCCGCTGCCCGTGCCGAGCTCGAGAATCGACGCCTTCGGCGCGAGACGTGCCAACGCGGCTTCGACCAGCGTCTCGGTCTCGGGCCTCGGGATCAACACCGCGGGAGACACTTCGAACTCGCGCCCGTAGAACTCGCGCTTCGCGGTGAGGTACGCAATCGGCGCGCCCATGGCGCGCTGGGCGGCGAGGACGTCGATCTTCGCGTCCTCGGTCTCGGTGAGGATGCGCATCGGGTTGGCCGCGATGTAGGCGCGGTTCACGCCGAGCACGTGCGAGATGATGACCTGCGCGTCGGCGCGGTCCATGCTCGCCATGAGCTCCTCGAGCGCGGCCTTGATGGTATGCATCGGTCAGATTCGGTTTCCTGTGCTCACGCACATCCTTCACGCTCCGGCGAGGGCGGCGAGCTGCTCGGCCTGGTGCTCGGCGGCGAGCGCGGCGACGAGGTCGTCGAGCTCGCCGTCCATGATCGCCTCGATCTTGTGCAGCGTGATGTTCGCGCGGTGGTCGGTGACGCGTCCCTGCGGGAAGTTGTACGTGCGGATGCGGTCGGAGCGGTCGCCGGTGCCGATGAGGCTCTTCCTCGTCGAGGCTTCCTTCGCCGCCTGCTCCGCCATCTGCTTCTGCTTGATGCGCGCGGCGAGGATGCGCCACGCCTGCTCGCGGTTCTTGTGCTGGCTCCTCGCGTCCTGGCATTCCACGACGATGCCGGTCGGCAAGTGCGTGAGGCGCACCGCGGAATCGGTCTTGTTCACGTGCTGGCCGCCGGCGCCGCTCGCGCGGTACGTATCGACGCGCACTTCCGCGGGATTGATCTCCGCCGCCGCCGTGTCGACCTCGGGCATCACCGCGACGGTCGCGGCCGAGGTGTGGATACGCCCTTGCGTCTCGGTCGCCGGCACGCGCTGCACGCGATGGCCGCCGGACTCGAACTTGAGCTTCGAGTAGGCGCCGTTGCCGATCACGCGCGCGATGATCTCCTTGTAGCCGCCGGCTTCGCCCGCGCTCTCGGAGACGATCTCGACCTGCCAGCGGTGGCGCTCGGCGTAGCGCGCGTACATGCGGAAGAGCTCGCCCGCGAAGAGCGCGCTCTCGTCCCCGCCGGTGCCGGCGCGGATCTCGAGGAAGAGGTTGCGCTCGTCGTTGGGATCGCGCGGCAGGAGCATGCGCTGCACGTCCTCGCCGATCGCCTCGATCCGCCGGCGCGCCGCGGCGATCTCCTCCTCGGCGAAGGCGCGCATGGCCGGATCCTTCGCCATGTCCTCCGCGGCCGTGAGGTCGGCTTCGGCGCGCCTGAGCTCGCCGAAGGCGGTGACGACGGGCTCGATCTCGGCGCGCTCCTGCGAGAGCTTGCGCAACGAGTCGCGGCTCTTCACCACCTCGGGATCGGCGAGGCGCGCGTCGATCTCGCCGAGGCGCGTCTCGAGCGAGGCGAGCTTCGCGACGAGCGAGGGCTTCATTCTTCCTCGGCCTCGCGCGCCGAATCGGGATAGAGCAGCTCGATCGCGCGCGACAGGGCGTCGCGGTCGCCTTCGGCCGCGTGCGAGAGCGCCTGCGAGGGATGGTGCAGGAACTTGTTGGCGAGGCCGCGCGCGAGCGCTTCGAGCACCGCGGCCGGGTCGTCGCCCTTCGAAAGGCGCGCGCGCGCCTTCGCGAGCTCGGCCTCGCGGTACTGGTCGGCGCGGCGCCTGAGGCCCACGATCGCCGGCGCCGCCGCGCGCGACTGCTCGCGCAGCCGGAACTCGCCCACCTCGCGCTCGACGATGCGCTCGGCCTCGTCGAGCGCGGCGCGCCGGCTCTCGAGGCCCGCGCGCACGATCTTGCCCAGATCGTCGACGGTATAGAGGAAGACGTCCTCGAGCGAGGCGACTTCGGGCTCGACGTCGCGCGGCACGGCGAAATCGACGATCACCATGGGACGCCGGCGCCGCGCCTTGAGCGCGGTTTCCACGAGCCCCTTGCCGATGATCGGCAGGCTCGACGCGGTGCCCGTGACGACGATGTCGAATTCCGCGAAGCGCGCCGGCATGTCGGCGAGCGCGATGGCGCGCGCGGCGAAGCGCTGCGCGAGCTCCTCGCCGCGCTCGAGCGTGCGGTTCGCGACGACGAGGGCGGCGGGCTGCTGCGCGGCGAAATAGGTCGCGGCGAGCTCGACCATCTCGCCGACGCCGACGAGGAGGACGCGCGTGCGCGCGAGGTCGCCCCAGACGTTCTGCGCGAGCTTGAGCGCCGCGGCCGCCATCGACACCGACTGCTCGCCGAGCGCGGTCTCGGTGCGCACGTGCTTCGCGACCGAGAACGTCTTCTGGAAGAGCGACTGCAGCGCCGGGCCCGTGGTCCCGGCGGCTTCCGCCGTGCGCAGCGACGCCTTCATCTGGCCGAGGATCTGCGGCTCGCCCACCACCATCGAGTCGAGCCCCGCGGCCACTCGGAACGCATGGCGCACCGCCGCGTCCTCCGCGTGGCAATAGAGCTGCGCGCCCACCTCCACGCCGGCATGGCTCGCGGTGGCGTCGAACCACGCGCGCAGCGGCGCCGCGTCCTGCGCGCGGCAATACACCTCGGTGCGGTTGCACGTCGACACGAGCACCGCTTCCGCCACGCCGGGACGCGCGAGGAGGTCGGCGAGCGCGTCGCCCTGCCTTTCCGGCGCGAGGGCGAGGCGCTCGCGCACGTCGAGCGGCGCGCTCTGGTGGTTGATCCCGAGGACGTAGAGAGCCATTGCGGTGAACTTTGAATTATAAGGGTGTTGGGGTAGGCTCTCTTTACAACAAGAATTGACAAGGCGCACTATCGCACTGAATTCACTGACCATTTCATGGCGGCCGCCGCTTCCACATTCAGCGCCCTCGGGCGCGCGCTCGTCCAGCAGGGACGCCTCGTCCAGGCCGACGCCAACGCGATCCAGGCCGAGGCCAACAAGGCCGGCGTGAGCTTCATCCAGCAGCTCGTCACCTCGAAGAAGCTTTCCGCGAAGGACGTCTCGCTCTTCGCCGCGCAGACTTTCGGCTATCCGCTCCTCGACCTCAACTCGGTCGACGTCGATCACCTGCCGCTCAACATCATCGACGCGAAGATCGTCGCGAACCACCGCGTGATCGCGCTCGGCAAGCGCGGCAACCGCGTGTTCGTGGCGATGTCGGATCCGTCCAACGAGCAGGTGCTGCAGGAGGTCAAGTTCGCCACCGGCATGACGACCGAGCCGATCGTCGTCGAGGACGACAAGCTCTCCGCGATCGTGCGCAAGCTCACCGACTCGTCGTCGAAGGCGATCGAGGTCGCCACCGAGGACGTGGATCTCTCGGGCATCGAGGTGACCGACGCCGAGGCGCAGCCCGAGGTCGTCACCGAGGACGTCGACGACGCGCCGGTGGTGAAGTACGTGACCAAGATCCTCCTCGACGCCATCAACGGCGGCGCCTCCGACATCCACTTCGAGCCCTACGAGAAGTTCTACCGCATCCGCTACCGCACCGACGGCATCCTCCACGACGTGGCGCAGCCGCCGCTCGCGATCAAGGAGAAGATCGCCTCGCGCATCAAGGTGGTCTCCAAGCTCGACATCTCGGAGAAGCGCGTGCCGCAGGACGGGCGCATGAAGCTCGTGATGTCCAAGACGCGGGCGATCGACTTCCGCGTCTCGACGCTCCCCACCCTGTTCGGGGAAAAAATCTGCATGCGCATCCTCGATCCCTCGAGCGCCACGCTCGGCATCGAGGCGCTGGGCTACGACGCCGACCAGAAGGAAAGCCTGCTCAACGCGATCAACCGTCCGTACGGCATGGTGCTCGTGACTGGTCCGACCGGATCAGGCAAGACCGTCTCGCTCTATACGTGCCTCAACATCCTCAACAAGCCCGGGATCAACATTTCCACGGCCGAGGATCCGGCGGAGATCAACCTGCCGGGGATCAACCAGGTGAACATGAACGACAAGGCGGGCCTCACGTTCTCGGTGTCCCTCAAGGCTTTCCTGCGCCAGGACCCGGACATCATCATGGTGGGCGAGATCCGCGACCTCGAGACGGGCGAGATCGCGATCAAGGCGGCGCAGACGGGGCACATGGTGCTCTCGACGCTGCACACGAACGACGCGCCGACCACGCTCACGCGCCTCATGAACATGGGGATCGCGCCCTTCAACATCGCCTCCAGCGTCATCCTCATCACGGCCCAGCGGCTGGCCCGCAAGCTTTGCACCTGCAAGAAACCCGTCGAGATCCCGGAGGAAGCCCTCCAGAGGGCGGGTTTCGGCGAGGAAGACCTCGACGGAAGCTGGCAGCCGTTCGGTCCCGTGGGCTGCGAGGTATGCAAGAATACTGGCTACAAAGGGCGGCTCGGCATCTACCAGGTGATGCCCATTTCCGAGGAAATGGAGCGCATCATCATGAAGAACGGCACGGCGATCGACCTCGCCGACCAGGCACAGCGCGAAGGCATCAGGGATCTCCGGCAGTCGGGGCTCATCAAGGTGAAGAAGGGGCTCACGTCGCTCGAGGAAGTCGAGGGCGTGACCAACGAGTAAGGGGGAAGGCTATGGCTGCGGTCGCCAAGAAGGAAGGCAAGGACGTCAAGCAGTACAACTTCACGTGGACCGGGAAGGACAAGTCCGGGAAGGTCGTGAAGGGGGAGCTCCGGGCGAGCGGCGAGAGTCTCGTCGTCGCCACACTGCGCCGGCAGGGCATCCAGGTCCAGAACGTGAAGAAGGCCTCGATGAAGTCCGGCAAGAAGATCACCGAGAAGGACATCACGCTCTTCACGCGCCAGCTCGCGGTGATGATGAAGGCGGGCGTGCCGCTGCTGTCGGCCTTCGACATCGTGGGCCGCGGCCACGCGAACCCGTCGGTCGGCAAGCTCCTCCTCGACGTGAAGACCGACGTCGAGACCGGCTCCTCGCTCGCGCAGGCGTTCCGCAAGTATCCGTTGTACTTCGACGCGCTCTTCTGCAACCTCGTGGGCGCGGGCGAGGCGGCGGGCATCCTCGACACCCTCCTCGATCGCCTCGCGACCTACAAGGAGAAGATCCTCGCCATCAAGGGCAAGATCAAGGGCGCGCTCTTCTATCCGGTCGCGGTCATCATCGTGTCGATCATCGTCGTCGCGGTGATCATGATTTTCGTGATCCCGGTGTTCAAGGACCTCTTCAAGAGCTTCGGCGCCGACCTGCCGGGACCCACGCTCCTGGTGATGGCGGTCTCGGACTGGTTCCTCGCGAGCTGGTGGTGGTTCTTTCCGGGGCTCATCGGCGGCATCTGGTTCTTCCTCTATTCGTGGAAGCGCTCGCTCACGGTGCAGCGCTTCATGGACCGGGTCGCGCTGCGCTTGCCGGTCTTCGGCGACGTGATCCGCAAGGCCACGATCGCGCGCTGGTGCCGCACGCTCTCGACGATGTTCGCCGCGGGCGTGCCGCTGGTGGAATCGCTCGATTCCGTGGCGGGCGCGGCCGGCAACTACGTCTACTACGAGGCGACCAAGCGGATCCAGCAGGAGGTGTCGACCGGCACGGCGCTCACGGCGGCGATGACCAACGCGAACGTCTTCCCGCCGATGGTGCTGCAGATGGTCGCGATCGGCGAGGAGTCGGGCGCGCTCGACTCGATGCTCGGCAAGGTCGCCGACTTCTTCGAGCAGGAGGTCGATGAGGCGGTCGAATCGCTCTCCTCGTTGATGGAGCCGATGATCATGGTGATCCTCGGCGGCCTCATCGGCACGATCGTCGTGGCGATGTACCTCCCGATCTTCAAGATGGGCCAGGCGGTATAGAGGCCCTCCAGTCGCCGCTTCTCGGGCTGATGGCGGTCTCGGCCGCCATCGGCCTTTGCGTCGGCTCTTTCCTCAACGTCGTCATCCACCGGCTGCCTCGCATGATGCAGGCGCAGTGGCGCGCCGAATGCGCCTCCATCGAGGGACGCGAGGCGCCGCCCGCCGAGCGCTACAACCTCTGGACGCCCGCGTCGCACTGCCCGTCGTGCGGCACGGCGATCAAGCCGTGGCACAACGTCCCGGTCTTCGGATGGCTGTGGCTGCGCGGCAAGTGCGCCAATTGCAAGGCCGCGATCAGCGCGCGCTATCCGCTCGTCGAGCTCCTCGGCGGGATCCTCGCGGCGCTCGCCGCATGGCGCTTCGGCGCCTCCGTCGCGCTTCCCGGCGCGCTCGTCTTCGGCTGGGCGCTCATCGCGCTCACCTTCATCGATTTCGACACGCAACTCCTGCCCGACGACATCACGCTGCCGCTGCTGTGGCTCGGGCTCGCCTCGAACGCCTTCGGCATCTACACCGACCTTCGCTCCGCGGTGCTGGGCGCGATCGCCGGCTACCTGGTGCTCTGGAGCGTGTACTGGCTCTTTCGCCTCGTCGCGCGCAAGGAAGGCATGGGCTACGGCGACTTCAAGCTCCTCGCCGCGATCGGCGCGTGGGTCGGCTGGCAGGTGCTGCCGTTCGTGATCGTCGTGTCCGCCGGACTGGGCGCCGTGATCGGCTCGATCGCGCTCGCCGCCGCGGGCAAGGGACGCGACACGCACATACCGTTCGGCCCCTACCTCGCGCTCGGCGGCATCGCCGGACTCGTGTGGGGCCGCGAAGCCGTCATCGCCTGGCTCGGCCGCTTTCCGGCGTGATCGCGGTCGGCCTCACCGGCGGCATCGGAGCGGGCAAGAGCACGGTCGCCGCGCGGCTCGAGGCCCGCGGCGCGACGGTGGTCGATACGGACGAGCTCGCGCGCGCGCTCACCGCCGCGGGCGGCGAGGCGATGCCGCGGCTGCGCGAGGCGCTCGGCGATCGTTTCGTCGACGCCTCCGGCGCCCTCGACCGCGCGGCGGTGCGCAGCCTCGTGTTCGAGGATCCCGCGGCGCGCGCGAAGCTCGAGTCGATCCTGCATCCGGCGATCCGCGCGCTCGCCGATCGCGCCATCGCGGCGGCGCGCGGCGCCTACGTCGTGATCGTCGTGCCGCTGCTCTTCGAGACCCGCGGCTATCTCGACCGCGCGCGGCGCACGCTCGTGGTGGACTGCCCCGAGGGGCTGCAGGTCGAGCGCGCGGCGGCGCGCTCGGGGCTCGCGCCCGAGGAGGTGCGCGCCATCATGCGCGCGCAGTGGCCGCGCTGGCGGCGGCTGCAGATGGCCGACGACGTCGTGTGGAACGGCGGCGACGCCGAGCACCTCGGCGCGCAATGCGAGCGCCTCGACGTTTTTTACCGCGAAATGGCGTCGCGGGCGTTGTAAGAGCGGCTCCGTTGGCCCACAATCCCGGCCAATCCAGGGCGGGTCCGTGATCCTCTACGAATATCCCCTCAACGAGCGTGTCCGAACGCTCCTCCGGCTCGAGGATCTCTACGACCGCGTGCGCTTCTTCCTCGGCCACGACGATCCCAACGACCACCACGCCTGCCTCACCGGGATGTTCGAGATCCTGGAGGTCGCGAGCCGAGCGGACCTCAAGAGCGACCTGCTGCAGGAGCTCGACCGCCAAAGGACGTTCCTCGACGCGCTGCGCAGCAACCCAGCGATCTCCGAGGACAAGCTGAACGGCGTCCTCAAGGACATCGACAGCGCCTTCTCGAACCTGCACGCGACCTCCGGCAAGACCGGCCAGCAGCTGCGCGAGAACGAATGGCTCATGGCGATCAAGCAGCGCGTCGGCATTCCCGGCGGCACGAGCGAGTTCGACCTGCCCTCGTACCATCACTGGCTGCACCACGCGCCCGCGCGCCGCCGCGCCGACCTCGAGGAGTGGCTGAAGCCCCTCATCCCGATCCACGCCGCGCTCTCGATCGTGTTGCGCGTGTTGCGCGAGAGCGGGCGCAGCGTCTCGCTCGTCGCCTACCAGGGCGCCTACCAGCAGACGCCGGCGGAGAAGCCCGCGCAGATGCTGCGGCTCTCGCTCGCCGACGAACTTCCGTGCGTTCCGGAAATCAGTGCGAACAAGTACGCGCTCAACGTGCGCTTCCTGCTGCCCGAAGGCGTGCAGCGCACGCGGGTGTACGAGCACGACGTACCGTTCGACCTGACGTTCTGCAACCTGTGAACGCGATTGCCCCGCGCACCGTTCCATGCCCCGCCTGCGGCGAGCCGGCGGAATTTTCTACCGCGAACCGCTGGCGGCCGTTCTGCAGCGAGCGCTGCCGCATGACGGACCTGGGCGGCTGGGCTTCCGAGCGGTACCGGATTCCGGCGAAGCCCGGCGAAGACGACGTGCCGGGCCCGGCCGAGCCCACGGAATAGGCTAAACTAGCGCGGTTTTTGAAGCGGCCCTCCGGGCATGTCTCCTGAAGCGGAATCCCCGCCGTATGTCCTGCACTGCGTCCCCAACCGATCGCTGGGCCCGCAGGGGCGGCGCTGGTTCCTCGTCGCGTTGATCTCGACCACGTTTGCGGTCGCGACGGCGGCGATGCTCATCGGGGCGTGGCCGGTGATGCCCTTCGCCGGACTCGAGGTCGCGCTGGTGCTGCTCGCATTCCACGTGGTGCGCTTGCACGACGGGGATTTCGAGCGGCTCGAGATCGGCGAGCACGAGGTGCGCATCGAGGCGCGCGTGGCGGCCGACGCCACGACCTTCGTCGCGCAGCGTGCGTGGGCGCGCGTCGTCGTGCGCGAGCACGGGCGCCGCTGCACGCTCGGCCTTGCGTATGCGGGGCGCACCGTGCCGCTGGGAAGGCTGTTGTCGGACGAGGGCCGGCGACGGCTCGCGGGCGAGCTCCGCGGGCGCATCGCCGTGAACCGCGACCTGGAACGACGAGAAGACTAGAACTAGAGCAACTTGCAAACCAAGGGTCTGGCCATGCTTTCGAGAATCCCGCGCGCCGCCGGCGCCATCGCGGCTGCCGCGGCGGCCGCCGCACGCGCCGACTACCACGTCGACATCCTGCCGCCGGTCACCCCGGTGTCGAACGACATCTACCACCTGCACTGGGGCATCCTCTGGGTGTGCGTGGTGATCTTCTTCATCGTCTTCGGCGCGATGTTCTGGTCGATCTTCAAGCACCGCCGGTCGCTGGGCGCGAAGGCCGCGCAGTTCCACGAGAACACGACCATCGAGGTGATCTGGACGATCGTGCCGTTCGTGATCCTCATCGGCATGGCGTATCCCGCGACGCGCACGGTGCTCGAGATGAAGGACGCCTCCAACGCCGACATGTCGGTGAAGGTCACGGCCTACCAGTGGAAGTGGGAGTACGACTACCAGCAGGACGGCGTGCGCTTCTTCGCGAACCTCGCCACGCCGCGCGACCAGATCGAGGGAGCCGCGCCCAAGAACGAGAACTATCTCCTCGAGGTGGACAACCCCATGGTGGTGCCGGTGGGCAAGAAGGTGCGGCTCCTCATCACCTCCAACGACGTGATCCACGGCTGGTACGTGCCGCAGCTCGGCATCAACCAGTACGGCATTCCCGGCTTCATCAAGGACGCGTGGTTCACCATCGACACGCCCGGCACGTATCGCGGGCAATGCAGCCAGATCTGCGGCAAGGAGCACGGCTTCATGCCGATCGTCGTCGTCGCGAAGACGCCGGCCGATTACGCCGCGTGGGTGAAGGACATGCAGGCGAAGATGCCCGCGCCGCCGCCGGCGGCAGCCGCACCTGCGCAAGCCACGCAGGTCGCCTCCGCGGCGCCCGCCGGCGCCGCCGCTCCCGCCAAGGCGGCCGACGGCAAGACGACCTACGACACCGTGTGCATGGCCTGCCATGCGAGCGGTGTGGCCGGCGCGCCGAAGCTCGGCGACAAGGCCGCGTGGGCGCCGCGCGTCGCGCAAGGCAAGAACACGCTGTACAACTCGGCGCTCCACGGCAAGGGCGCGATGCCGCCCAAGGGCGGCAACACCGCGTTGCCCGACGACGCCGTCAAGGCGGCCGTCGACTACATGGCCAACGCGGCGAAGTGAACGACATCATGCAATCGAGAAAACGGACCACACCATGAGCGCGACCCACCCACACGCCCACGACCACGATCACGCGCACGGCGAGGCGCACGAGCACCACGGGCCGCCCTACGGCGTCACGCGCTGGCTCTTCACGACGAACCACAAGGACATCGGCACGCTCTACCTGTGGTTCGCGTGCTTCATGTTCTTCACCGGCGGCACGATGGCGCTCATGATCCGCGCCGAGCTCTTCGAGCCGGGCCTGCAGTTCTTCAAGAATCCGGAATTCTTCAACTCGCTCACGACCATCCACGGCCTGGTGATGGTGTTCGGCGCGATCATGCCGGCGTTCGTCGGGTTCGCGAACTGGCTCGTGCCGATGCAGATCGGCGCGGCGGACATGGCCTTCCCGCGCATGAACAACTGGAGCTTCTGGCTCCTCATCCCGGCGGCGACGCTGCTGATGTCGGGGTTCTTCATGCCGGGCGGGGCCGCGGGCTCGGGCTGGACGCTCTATCCGCCGCTCGTCATCCAGCAGGGCATCGCGATCGACTTCACGATCCTCGCGATCCACCTGCTCGGCGCCTCTTCCATCATGGGGTCGATCAACATCATCACGACGATCCTCAACATGCGCGCGCCCGGCATGACGCTCATGCGCATGCCGCTCTTCGTCTGGACGTGGCTCATCACGGCGTACCTGCTGATCGCGGTGATGCCGGTGCTCGCGGGCGCGGTGACGATGCTGCTCACCGACCGCCACTTCGGCACCAGCTTCTTCAACGCGGCGGGCGGCGGCGATCCCACGATGTTCCTGCACATCTTCTGGTTCTTCGGCCACCCGGAGGTGTACATCATGATCCTGCCGGCGTTCGGGATCATTTCGCAGATCATCCCGGCGTTCGCGCGCAAGCCCCTCTTCGGCTACGCCTCGATGGTGTACGCGACGGCCTCGATCGCGATCCTGTCGTTCATCGTGTGGGGACACCACATGTTCACGGTGGGGATGCCCGCCGCGGGCAACCTCTTCTTCATGTACGCGACGATGCTGATCGCGGTGCCCACGGGCGTGAAGATCTTCAACTGGATCTCCACCATGTGGCGCGGCGAGATGACGTTCGAGACGCCGATGCTCTTCGCGATCGGGTTCCTGTGCCTGTTCACGATCGGCGGCTTCTCGGGCCTGGTGCTCGCCATCGTCCCGGTGGACATCACGCTGCACAACACGTACTACGTGGTCGCGCACTTCCACTACGTGCTCGTCTCCGGCGCGCTCTTCGGGATCCTCGGCGGCATCTACTTCTGGCTGCCGAAGTGGAGCGGGCGCATGTACAACGAGGCGCTCGGCAAGTGGCACTTCTGGCTCTCGATGATCGGCTTCAACCTCGCGTTCTTCCCGCAGCATTTCCTGGGGCTCGCGGGCATGCCGCGCCGCATCCCCGACTACGCGCTGCAATTCGCCGAATGGAACATGTGGTCGTCGATCGGCGCGTTCCTCTTCGGCTTCTCGCAGCTGCTCTTCCTCTACAACGTGCTCGCGACCATCCGCGGCGGCGCGCGCGCCGAGCAGAAGCAGTGGGAGGGCGCGGATTCCCTCGAGTGGACGCACCTTCCGTCGCCGGTGCCGTACCACACGTTCGAAGTCGCGCCGGTCATCAAGTAGCGCGATGGCCGGTCACATCGCGACCCCGGAGCAACGCCGCCGCGCGGTGGTGACCGGGATCGTGCTCGCGGTGCTCGCGGCCGCGATCTACGCGGTCGTCGTCCTCCGGTTCATCGCCAACACATGAACGCCGAGCTCGAGCTTCGCAACCGCCAGCTGATGGCGAAGCTCCTCGTCGTCGCCGTCGGCATGCTCGGCTTCGGCTTCGCGATGGTGCCGATGTACCGCCAGATCTGCGACGCGCTCGGCTTCACGCAGACGCGCGCGGTGGGCGCCATGAACACCCAGGTCGATGCGAGCCGCAGCGTCACCGTGGAGCTCCTCGCCTCGAGCGCGGGCCTCGCGTGGAAGTTCGAGGCGCTCGACCGCTCGGTGAGGCTGCACCCCGGAGAGCTCGCGACCGTGAGCTATCGCGTCGTGAACACGCTCGGGCGTCCGGTCACCGCGCGCGCGGTCATGAACACGGCGCCGCAGGCCGCGGCGCGCTGGATCGAGAAGCGCGAGTGCTTCTGCTTCACCAACCAGACGCTCGCCGCCGGCGAGACGCGGGAAATGCCGGTGGTGTTCCGCGTGAAGAGCGATGCGCCCGCGGACGTGGACAGGATCTCGCTCTCGTATACCTTCTTCGAGGTCCCGCGCTCGTGATGCGTGGTCGAGGGACGAGCCGTCAATGATCAATGCCTTCAAGGCGGTGTTCTGGAGCTTCTTCGGCGTGCGCAAGCGCTCCGACTACGAGGCCGACACGCAGCGGCTCAAGCCGCAGCACGTGATCGCCGCGGGAATCGTGAGCGCGCTCGTCTTCGTGCTGTTGCTCCTCGCCGTCGTGAAGCTGGTCACCAGGTAAAGAAAGACAGAACAAGGAGCATCGAACGTGGAACACACCCAACCCACCGGCTACTACTTCGCGCCGCCGTCGCACTGGCCCATCGTCGGCTCGATCGCGCTCTTCTTCATCGCGGTCGGCGGCATCCTGCTCATGAACAGCATCGGCGCGGGCTGGATCCCGTTCGCGCTCGGCTTCTTCACGCTGATCTACATGCTCTTCGGCTGGTTCGGCACCGTGATCCGCGAGAGCGAAGGCGGCCTCTTCAACAAGCAGGTAGACCTCTCGTTCCGCTGGGCGATGGGCTGGTTCATCTTCTCCGAGGTGATGTTCTTCGGCGCCTTCTTCGGCGCGCTCTTCTACGCGCGCGTCTACTCCGTGCCGTGGCTGGGCGACCTCGACAACCGCCTGCTGTGGCCCGAATTCGCGACGCGCTGGCCGACCATCGGGCCGTACCGCCCGGCGGAGTTCTCGCCGATGCACGCGTGGGGGATCCCCGCGATCAACACGCTGCTGCTGCTGTCTTCGGGCGTGACGGTCACGTGGGCGCACTGGGCGCTCAAGAGGAACGACCGCAGGAACCTCATCTTCGGCCTCGCGCTCACGATCATGCTGGGCCTGCTCTTCCTCTTCCTGCAGGCCTACGAGTACAGCCACGCGTATTCGGAGCTCAACCTCAAGCTCTCGACCGGCATCTACGGCTCGACCTTCTTCATGCTCACGGGATTCCACGGCTTCCACGTGACGCTGGGCGCGACGATGCTGATCGTGATCCTCTTCCGGTGCGTGGCGGGCCACTTCAAGCCGGAGCACCACTTCGGCTTCGAGGCCGTGTCGTGGTACTGGCACTTCGTGGACGTCGTGTGGCTGCTGCTCTTCATCTTCGTCTACTGGCTGTAGCGCGGCCGCCAGGCGCAGGAAAAGCCGCACTTCGGTGCGGCTTTTTTATCCCGCGGCGAGCTACTGCAGCCGGCCGGGGATGAGGCCGAAGTAGTACGAGATCATCAGGATCGCGAACACGAGCAGCGAGAGAACGATGCGGATCGTGAGCGAGATCACGGCGCGATTGGTCTCGCCCTTGTCCTTGTATACGAAGTACAGCCCGGAGAAAAGGCTCACCACCACCGCCGCGAGCAGGATGAGGATCAGGATCTTCATGGCGCCGATAGTATGAGCGCATTGTCGTTTCGCCCGCGCATCGTGCCCACCCTCGCGGCCCTGGGCATGATCGCGCTCACGCTGTGGCTGGGCCGCTGGCAGACGCATCGCGCCGAAGAGAAGGCGCAGCTCCAGGCGCTGTACGACGCGAGAGCGCGTGAGACTGCGGTGCGCCTCGCCAGTTCCGAGCACGCGGAGGACTTCCTCTACCGGCGCGTCATCGCGAGCGGACGCTGGGTCGGCGAGCGGCAGTTCTTCGTCGACAACCAGGTGCATGGCGGGGTCGCGGGCTTCGTCGTCGTGGTGCCGCTCGCGCTCGACGCCTCGGGCACGGCGGTGCTCGTCGATCGCGGATGGATCGCGCGCACGGCCGCGTATCCGCGGGCGCCCGAGGTGGCCGTACCGGGCGGCGAGGCGACCGTGAGCGGGCTCGCCACGCTGCCCCCGCGCCGCGTGCTCGAGCTTTCCGCCGAGACCGTGAGCGGCAACGTGTGGCAGAACCTTTCGATCGACCGCTATGCGCAGGCGACGGGAATGAAGCTCGTGCCGTTCGTGATCCTCGAGGACAACCCGCCGCCCCCGCTCGCCGCGGTGCGCGAGCGCCCCGACGCGGGCGTGGACAGGCACCGCGAATACGCGCTCACGTGGTTCTCGCTCGCGGCCACCGTCGCCGCGCTCTGGATCGTGCTCAACTTGCGGCGGGCGCGATGACGATCGGCCCGCGCACGCGCGCGGCACTCATCGCCTCGCTCTTCCTCGCGCCCATCGTCGCCTCGCTCGCGGTCTATCGCTTCGGACAACCGCAGGCGAGCGCGAATTACGGCGAGCTGATCCTGCCGCCCGGGCTCGCCCCGGCGCCGCTCGCGCAATTGCGCGGACGCTGGGTGCTGGTGACTTCCGATTCGGGCGCGTGCGAAGAGGCGTGCCGGCAGAAGCTGTATGCGATGCGCCAGGTGCGGCTCGCGCTGGGCCGCAACGCCTCGCGCGTGGCCCGCGTGCTCGTGATCGACGACGATCGCGCCTTCGACGCCGCCACGCAGACCGCGGATCCGGGCCTCGACATCGTCCGCATCACGGCGCAAACCCGCGGCGAGCGCGCGCACATCTATCTCGCCGATCCCCACGGGAACGTGATGATGCGCTGGCCGTCAAATCCGGACCTTCGCCGCATGTACCAGGACATGGATCGGCTGCTCAAGGCATCGCAGATCGGCTGAAGGGTCGAGTAAAATAGCCGGCTTCGCGATGAACACCCACGTCTCCACTCCCGAATCGGTCGCGGTGCCGGTGCAGTACTGGCGCCTCACGAAGCCGCGCGTCGTCTCGCTCATCGTCTTCACGGCGGTGATCGGCATGCTGCTCGCCTCGCCGACGCTCCCGCCGGCGGGGCTCATCGCCGCGGCGACCCTCGGTATCGCGCTCGTGGCCGGCGCCGCCGCGGCCTTCAACTGCCTCGTGGAGCACAAGGTCGACGCGGTGATGGCGCGCACGCGCGGCCGTCCCACGGTGACCGGGACGATCACGCCCGCGCAGATCATCCTCATGTCGGGCGCGGTCGGCGGGCTCGGCCTCGCGATCCTCTGGAACGCGGTGAACCCGCTCACGATGTGGCTCACGGCCGCGACCTTCGTCGGCTACGCCGTCGTCTACACCGTGATCCTCAAGCCGGCGACGCCGCAGAACATCGTGATCGGCGGGGCATCGGGCGCGATGCCGCCGGTGCTCGGCTGGGCCGCGGTCGCCGGTGACGTGACGTACCAGCCGCTCCTGCTCTTCCTCATCATCTTCGCGTGGACGCCGCCGCACTTCTGGGCGCTCGCGCTCTATCGCCGCAAGGAATATGAACGCGCCGGCATCCCGATGCTGCCGGTCACGCACGGCGAGGCGTTCACGCGCCTGCACCTGCTTCTGTACACGCTATTGCTCGTGGCGACGACGTTGCTGCCGTTCGCCGCGCGCATGACCGGATTCTTCTACCTCGGCGCGGCGCTGGTCCTCGACGCGGTCTTCGTTGCGTACGCCGTGGCCGTGTGGCGCCGCTACAGCGACGCGCTCGCGCAGCGCACATTCCGCTATTCCATCTTCTATCTCGCGGCGCTCTTCGCCGCGCTGATGGTGGACCACTACCTGCCGTTGCTCGCCGCGTGATGGCGCGGGGCGCGGCGTTCGTGCTCGCGGCGCTGCTGGCCCTTGCCGGCTGCGACAGGCTCTCGTCGCCGAAGACGCCGTTCCACGCCGCGGACATCACGGGGACCACGATCGGGCGCAGCCTCGCGCTCGCCGACCACAACGGCGCGCCGCGCACGCTCGCGGATTTCCGCGGGAAAGTCGTGCTGCTCACGTTCGGCTACACGCGCTGTCCCGACGTCTGCCCGACCACGCTTTCCGATCTCGCGACCGCCGTGCGCCGGCTCGGCGACGAAGGCTCGCGCGTGCAGGTGCTCTTCGTGACCGTGGATCCGAAGCGCGACTCCGCGGAGCTGCTCAGGAGCTACGTGCCCGCGTTCGATCCGCGTTTCCTCGGATTGCGCGGCGACGCCGCCGCAACCGAGAAAGTGGAGAAGGAATTCCGCGTTTACGCGGCGGAGCGCGAAGGCAGGACGCCCGAGAGCTACACCGTCGACCACTCGGCGCAGATCTTCGCCTACGATCCTGAAGGGCGCCTGCGCCTCATGATGCAGCCGGGCACGCCGCCGGACGACATCGCGGCGGACGTGCGGCTGCTGCTGAACTCGTAACCCTCTCCCCAACCCTCTCCCAAGGGAGAGGGAGCGAACGTCGGGAGCGGTTTCGCGAAGATCGAGCGCCGGTTAACGCGCGTCGGCGAGCGAGAGGCGCATCTTCTGCATCGCCTTCGCCTCGATCTGGCGGATGCGCTCGGCGGACACGCCGAACTCGCCGGCAAGCTCGTGCAGCGTCTTCGGCTGCCTTTCGGCGAGCCAGCGCGCCTGGATGATGCGGCGGCTGCGGTCGTCGAGTTTCGCGAGCGCGGTGGCGAGACCGCGCGACTGCAGCGCCTCGCCCTGCGTGCGCTCGAGCGTCTCGGCCGGGCCCTCGGAGGCGTCGGCGAGATACGCGATCGGCGTGACGACCTCGTCGCCGTCGTCGACGGAGGGCTCGAGCGGCACGTCGCGGCCCTGCAGGCGCTGCTCCATCTCGACGACGTCGCTCTCCTTCACGTTGAGCGTCTGCGCGACCTGCTTGATCTCCTTGCGCGTGAGCGCGTTCGCGCTCGGCTTCATGCTGCGCAGGTTGAAGAAGAGCTTGCGCTGCGCCTTGGTGGTGGCGATCTTCACCATCCGCCAGTTGCGCAGGATGAATTCGTGGATCTCCGCCTTGATCCAGTGGATGGCGAAGGAGGCGAGACGCACGCCCCGCTCGGGATCGAAGCGCTTCACGGCCTTCATGAGGCCGACGTTGCCTTCCTGGATGAGATCGCCCTGGGGCAATCCGTAGCCCATGTAATTGCGCGCGACCGAGACCACGAGGCGCAGGTGCGAGAGCACGAGCTGGCTCGCGGCGGCGAGGTCGTCGTGTTGACGGTAACGGCGTCCCAGCTCCACCTCGAGCTCGGGCGTGAGCATCGGGACCACGTTCACTGCCTGGACATAGGACTCCAGGCTCGATACCGGCGGCAGCGTTGCCGGCAGCGTCATGCTGGTCATCGGTCGTCTTTCCTCGTTGTTCGTCCTCGGGGAGGACGGATGATCTGGATGGATTATTTTAGCACTCGCAACATTAGAGTGCTAAGGGGTCCGCCAGTTCCGGCTAACCCCGGGAGAACGCCCTTAGCTCCCGGCCAACGGCCCACCACGAGCCGGCGACCGCAAGGCAGACCGCCGCCACCGCGATCGCGGCGACCTCACCGGGACTCAGGAAAAGAACCCGTAAATCAGGCAGATAACTCGGGGTCAGCGCTTGCACCTCGGAGCCCAGCCAGACAGCGGCCAATGCGGTGAGGGCAAGGCCCGCCGCGGCCCCGCCCAGGCCCTGCAGCGCGCCGTGATAGAGGAATGGGCGGCGGACGTCCGCGGCGGTCGCGCCGATGAGCTGGCTCAGCTGGATCTCGTCCCGCCGCGACAGGACCTGCAGCCGGATGAGGTGGCCGACGAGGAAAACGACGGCGACGCCGAGCGCGATGGCGACGGCCGCGAGCACGCGGTCGCCGAAGCGGATCCAGCGCGCGAGGCGCTGCGCCCATTCGAAGTCCGCGCTGACCTGGTCGACCTTCGGCAGGCGCGACCACGCCGCGCGCGATGCGGCGATCGGCTCGCCCTCGGTGGTGCGCAGCCGTACCGTGAACGCATCGGGCAGCGGATTGCGCTCGAAGGCCGCGAGCACCTGCGCGAGGTGCGTGGTGGATTTCATTTCCTCGAAAGCCGCGGCGCGCGAAACGAAGCGCAGCGACGCCGTGATCGGATCGGCGCGCAATGCCGCCTCGACGCGTCGCGCGTCCTCCTCGGTCGCGTCGAGCGCGAGGTACACGTTCACGTACGGCTCGGGCTCGAGGCTCGCGGCGACGAGCCCCGCGCTGCGCAGCGCCACCGAGGCGCCCATCGGCAACGCCATCGCGATGCCGAGCACGAGGAGCGCGACCGCCGAGCCCATCGGCTGGGACGAGAAGCGGCGTAGCGCCTCGGCAAGCGCATGCGCGTGCAAGCGCAGCCACACGGTCATGGGCTCTGCGCGAGGGCGCCGTGCGCGAGCGCCACGCGCCGGCACGCGAGCGCGGAAAGCGCGGCCTCGTCGTGCGTCGAGAGGAGCACGGTCACGCCGACCTGGTTGAAGGAGGTGAAGAGGCCGAGGATCACGCGCCCGTACTCGGCGTCGAGGTTTCCGGTCGGCTCGTCGGCCACGAGGATCGACGGCCGATTCACGATCGCGCGCGCGATGCACAGGCGCTGCTGCTCGCCTCCCGAGAGCGCCACCGGCATCGCCTTCTCGCGCGCGAGCAATCCCACCTTGTCGAGCGCCGCGCGCACGCGCCTGGCGGCCTCGTCGGCGCGATAGCCCGCGATGCGCAGCGGCAGCGCGACATTGGCGAAGGCGTTGCGATCGAAAAGGAGCTTGTGGTCCTGGAAGACGAAGCCGATGCGGCGTCTCAATACCGCCAGGGCGGTCTCGCCGAGCGCGCCGAGGTTCTGTCCCTGCACCACGACGCTCCCCGAGGAGGCCCGCTCGATGCCGGCGGCGAGCTTGAGCAGCGTCGACTTGCCGGCGCC
>Ga0075436_100000598_pt1 | contig 23652 bp, 26 predicted proteins | sample RhiMethybrSRZTD5_FD_75303 | JGI IMG/M metagenome (GOLD analysis project Ga0075436, IMG submission 75303) | Populus rhizosphere microbial communities from Tennessee, USA - Rhizosphere MetaG P. TD hybrid SRZTD5 | ecosystem: Host-associated > Plants > Roots > Rhizosphere > Soil | place: USA...
AAGAGCTCGCGAGACCCGGTTCATTGTTGGCTGGTATTGCTGAAGGCCTTTCAGGCGGCTTCGAAATATCTCTATGCGGGACTAGCGGAGACTCGAATAGACGACACCGACTTCCGGATCCTTGAGGTCCTGTTGAACAAAGGGCCTTTGCCGGTGAATACGATCGGCCCAAAAGTGTTTCTTACGCCCGGTTCGATCAGCACGGCTGTGGACCGCCTCGTCGAAAGGGGCCTGGTAAGCCGGGTCGAGAATCCTGAGGATCGGCGTGTCCGTGTCGTGTCGCTCACACAAAAGGGCAAAAGACTGATCGCGCCGATTTTTCGCAAACACACCGCGGAAATCAGGAAGGTCTTCGCCGATGCGAGCCCGAAAGAGTTGCGAGCTCTTGAAACGACATTGAAGAAGATTGGGAAGCGCGCCGAGAGCCTGGGGACCGGAGTCAGTCCAAAGTGTTTAAGCTAACGAAAACAGAGCGGCCCGAGAAACACGCTTCTCTATTTTGCTGGGTGGTCCTCCATCCGGAAGTTTAGTCCACTTCGTCCGTTCGGCGGAACCGCTCCAGAGGATTGGACTATTCATTTTGTTGGTCCCTAGAGGATCCCCCTCACGACGCCACCATCTACTCGCAGCGCTGCCCCGTTCGTCGCCGAGGATAGCTGCCCAGCCACGTAGGTCTCCTTCGCGTATTGCACTTATCTGTGCTAGTATCGAACTCGCATGAACGCGCAGATATTTGTAGGCGGTTTGGGGGCGGTTTCGCCGGAAACAGCCGCATTCTTTGACAAAGGGTGCAGATGGTGCGCTATATGCAAAACCTGCAGCTGCCTTATTTCTTAGGCTTTACGGCAAGTTGTTGATTTCTCAAGTGGGGACGTAGTTCAGTTGGTTAGAACGCTGCCCTGTCACGGCAGAGGCCGCGGGTTCGAGTCCCGTCGTCCCCGCCATTCATTCCAAAGCAGTTAGGAGTGATTGGCTCTCAGAACTCCAACCCACAACCCAACCCACAACTATTGTACTGTTCCCGTCATCCCGACCGCGCTCAGAAATTCGCCTTGCGCGGCGCGTGTCTCATCGCTGTCTTCTTGTGTGTACAAATCGAGCGTCGTCTGAATCTTTGAGTGACGCAGGAGACCCTGCACGGTCTTAGGCTCCACTTTCGCCTTGTTCACGAGCCAATTGCTCAAGCTGTGACGCAAGTTGTGAAGTCCGAACCTCTGGCCGTTCTCGATATGGACACCCGCAGTCTTGGCTGCGGGTCGCAAGTAGTCGGCGACAAAGCTGGAAGCATATAGCGGCTTCCTGCCCTGACCTCTCATCGACGGAAAGACAAAATCCGTTGGCCTCGCGTATGGCGTCTGCCTTTGCCAAGCGCGAAGATGTCCGGCGAGAGCGGCATGTAATGGGACATAACCGTCTGACGTATCCGTCTGACGTATCCGTCTTTGTTTCCCCGTCTTCACCCTTGGCCCATCGCTTGGAAATCCGAATGCGCCCTTCTCCCCACAATATGTCGCTCCAGCGCAGTGCCAATATTTCGGATGCACGTAGTGCGGTTGCCGCGCAGGTGAGTACCAACGCGAAGTGCAACGGAGAAGGCAATGATTTTAGGATCGCAAGCGTTTGGGCAGGGGTGATGATGATCGCCTGATAATTGGACTTAGAACTCGTCTCAACATACTCGACAGGATTGCTTCTGACGTGTTCGTGCCGGATTCCGATTTTGTAGATGCGAAGCATGATGCCACGTATCTTCGAAATCGTTGTCCAAGCGAGCCCGCCTGCTTCGTTGAGCGACTCTAGCCATCTCTGAATGTCGAGTGGCTTGATGTCATCCGCGGCGACCTCCCCAAATCGCTTAATGAGGTAATCGCGGACGTAGTGCTCAACGATGGGGATAGTGTTTGCCGACTTCGGGCGAACTGCGTCTGCACCGAAGTCAGCTTTCAGGTAATGCTCTGCAAGAAAGCGAAACGAGACGCGACCAGAAGTGGCGGGATTGTTAATCCGCACTCCCAATCCAAGCCGGTCCACCTCGCCCCATGCGTCATCGTCTTTCGAGAAGTCGCGGACAAGTCCGATGGGCAAGGTGTGTTCGACCCTTCTCCCTTCTGCGTTCGTGACCCGGAAGCGGAGCACCCACGTCTCTCCTTCCTTGCGGTGTACTTTCTTGAGTGATCCTCGCTGATAAGCCATATTCCTCTTTTCAGCGGGGACTGCCAGATGGCATAGTACACGGCTTCTGCTTTTTTGAAAGTGTTGTCTTATGGCTCGTGACAGAGGCAGCGAGTTCCGAAAGCCGGAACACCCAAATGTTCCGTTTGGTTCCCGTGCCAAGCGGATAAGCACCAGCGATTCCCCTGCGCGCGAGCGATAGCAGATAACGACGTGTGACGGAAAGAAACTTGGCCGCCTGATCTCCAGAAACGAACGGCTCATCGGTGAATAGGCTACAGATTTCTGTCCTGCCTCCTTCAAGTTGAGACTGGCATAGTGCTTCGACATCTCTTCCCGGTTCCGGGGAGGACGACGAACATACTGCAAGGCGCGAGGCATGCTGCCCTGAGGGCGCTGTATTCTTGCGCGGACCGAATTGGAGACGGCGGTGCATTGGTTCTACTTGAGTGCCAACTGGACGGACTCTCCTTTCGAGATGGCTGTCTTCGGTGTGTGACGTTGAGTTTCAGAGTTGTGAGTGTGTTGGCCTAGCCAGGATTTAAATTCTCCATCTTTGTTGAACAGGAGTTTGAGAGCTCCGGTAACCACATAAGCTGGCGAGGAATTGATGAACTCAGCATACTTGTCCAGCCTGAGTTTTACACTCTCCTCAACACGGACCTGAATGGTTGCCGACTTGGGTTGTTTAGCTTGTGCCTTTAAGAGTGGCAAGTGTCGTCTCCTTTTGGTTATGCAATCTTGTCGGACGAGTTGTATGGCGTGCCGCATACGATCCGTTCGACAAAGTTCATATGCACGGTTTGACTCAAGCCGCAACTTCCGGATCACCTGCCTGGTGCAACTATCGGTATTCCTCTGGGCCATCCTTGTCGTCCTTTCAGCGAGCTCATGCCAATCCGAACCGAACAAAAAACCCCGCTTTACTTAAGGTCGCACCGGAAGAGAGTTTGTGCCCCATTCACGCTAATAATTGGGCGCGTTCATTCAAGCCAGACGGTCGACCGAAGTGGGACGGTCCCGCCAGGCCAGATCACGGTCTTCTGACGCCGGTCTGGAATCGGGCAAGCCTTCAAAGGATCCGCCGAGTGATCCCCTATCTACTCAGAGGCCTTAAAAATGAAAAACGTCAGGAAAAATCTTGGTACCAGTACATTTCTTTCGACGACCGGTAACGAAACGCGGACGTTGCCGAACCCGATCTCCTGGCTTGGCGAATCAAGTAGGCCTGAAAGCTTGAAACTTGGGTTGTCTGAGGTGTGCTTTCGAGAGTGGCGAGAGTCATTCCTTACGTTAGCTAGGCTTGTCGGACAAGTTGTATGCGGCACAGCATACGGTCTGTCCGACAGAGGGAACTTCGAGGCCCAAGGCAAGCTGGGAAACGGGCGGGAGCGACGCCACCGAACTCTTGGGCGGCTTGGCCGCAAAAAAGTGGGGTCGCTCCCGCCCGTTTCAGTCTTTTTTCCATGGTGACTTTCGCAGAGTGTGATTGTTGAGAGTCCCTGGGAATGAATACTGTAATGCGAACTCTTGGTGAAGAAAGTGGTGAAGATGAAGCTGCAGGATGCAATTCTTACCTCCTTCACGCTATTCAGTCCCCCCTGCTCAGCAATCTTGTTGGGCTGGAGCGACCCCGTGGGTCGCTTTGGCCACAGCACGGTGCCAAAAAGTGGGGTCGCTCCAGCCCAACACGGTGTTTTGCCCGCGTCCAAATCGAAAGCCGCGCCATGCGCAACCCACATGCTCCCAACGACTTCGCGTCACCCCAGGGGTGACGCGAACGGTGACGCAAAGGGTGACATGCCTTGTTTGCTCGACCGTCACCACGCTACACCTGCGGCCGCATCGAAAGCATTCGAGAATATCGAAACCCCCACTAATACAGAGGCCCAGAAAAACAAAAACGTGAGGAAAAATATTGGTACCAGTACGTTTTTTCAAACGAGGCTCGAGAACCCGCCACAGGGAGGAGAAGAAAGGCAGTTAGCCCGTTTAGCAGCTCATTCATTCCGGGATGCTTAGATTCGAAGACCGCGAGTGGACCGACAGTGCGGTGGAATTTCTGACGAAGCCTTTCAGGGACCAGGATCTGCTGGACGCAATTCACCAGGCGCTCCAGCGTGACGGCGCGGCGCGAGAAGAACAGGCTAAAATCCTTGATTTGCAAGAGCGTTATCAAGGTTTGACCGCGCGGGAGCGGGAGGTCATGACCCTCGTGGTCTCCGGAATGCTCAACAAGCAGATTGCCTCCGAAATCGGAGCCAGCGAGGCCACAGTAAAAATCCACCGTGGCCACGTCATGAAAAAGATGCAGGCCGGATCCGTAGTTGAATTAGTCCGAATGGCTGATAAGCTCAAACTCTCCCATCGTAAGTAGGCTAGTCCTGCAATGTAGTCGGTCCGGTTGTTGCCCTGGCTTCTCCTTCTAATCCACTACAACGTAAGTGTTAGTTCACTCGACTAAGGTCCGATTGTGCCCGCTTTGTCTGTGGCGCTAGCTTTCTCCCGTCAGCCTCGAGCAAAGGTCGAAACTCATAGCAACCGAAGGGATCGGCTATGTCGCAAATTCTCACTTTCATCGGCAACTGGAACAGATGGTACTGCATGCTGCATTACCTCCGCGGCTTTGGGCCGCTGGAGTCCGTGCTGTATAGCCTTTGGCTGGCACGCGGCTGAATCGGAAAGTCGTGTTGAACACCCTAACCATTGCGAATTACGAAGGAGGAATAATGTCACCTAGGTTTGTGGACGGGATTGGCACGGAAGAGGAAACGACTCCTTGCAGCACTAATGGATCTGGCGAAAAAGCACTGGTCATCGCCGCTAAGAATGGAATCGCATCTGGCGCGGTCGCGTAGCCTTATGACAATCAGGAATGCCATCGCAGGGCACTGGCCACGGATGGATACCATTCCTCCGACATAGTGATAGAGTCACGCGATGGCCGGTCGAGAAAAGCAGAAGAACTCGGCGCAAGAGGGTGCAAGCGCGTCTCAAAAGCAGGTCGGCGAGAATGGAACGCTGTGGAGCGCTTGGCGGCCATTGCGCCTGCACACGTTCAGAAATTTACTAGCCGCCGACTTAGTGTCCGACATCGGGACGTTCATGCAAGGGGTGGGCGCGGCGTGGCTGATGGTGTCGCAAGGCGCGGGACCGCTCTTAGTCGCCCTGACGCAGACGGCATCCGCATTGCCGTTCTTTCTGCTCGCCCTGCCTGCGGGGGCCCTCGGCGACATCTTTGACCGACGCAAACTGATTATAACGACGGAAGTGTGGATGTTGTGCGTGGCGGTGGCGCTCGCCGCACTCACGATCTTGCATTGGATTACGCCGTGGATGCTGCTGCTCCTGACGTTGGCTCTTTCCATGGGAGATGCGCTGGAAGCCCCCACGTGGCGGGCGGTGCTGCCAGAGGTTGTGCCGGAGGAAGACCTGCTGCCCGCGATGGCATTGAACGGTATCGAATTCAATTTGGCGCGAGCGATTGGACCGGCGCTCGGAGGATTTCTGATTGCAGTCGCAGGCGTAGGGACGGCGTTTACATTGAATGCTCTGTCGTTTCTGGGTGTCTTGTGGGTGATTGCGCGGTGGAAGCGGCCCGCACGGCAAAGAAGCACGCCTCCCGAGACCCTGCCCGGTGCGACCCGGGCGGCGATTCGCTACACGAGAAACTCGCCCGAAATGTTGACCATACTTGGAAGAATTGCGGTGATCATGTTTTTCGCGAGCCCGTTTTGGGCGCTGCTTCCGGCCGTGGCGCACGAACTCAGTAAGAGCGCGACATTGTACGGGTTGCTCCTCGCCGTCTTCGGCGGGGGTGCGATCCTGGGAGCGATGGCGCTACAGCGAGGCCGATCCTTTCTTTCCGCGGACGCTATGTTAGGCACAGGGACGACGCTTTTTGCCGTGACATTGTGGGCCACGGCGACGTTCAAGTGGATTCTGCCATTGTGTGTGGCAATTGCTGTCGGCGGCGCGGCCTGGACCGCGATCATGTCACTGACAAATACCGTGATGCAAAACGTTGCGCCAGATTGGGTGCGAGCACGGGCGCAGGCAGTGTTCATGTTGGTATACATGGGTGCGTGGGCAGGCGGGAGCGCATTCTGGGGATATGTGCCCGGACATCGAGGAACACACTTCTCCTTCGTGGCTGCGGCGATTGGTACGGCTGCGTCTCCGCTGCTGGTTTTCATTTCGCGGCTGCCGGACAAAGCGGCCAACCTTGCGACGTGGGACCATTGGCGTAAACCAATGCTGATGGGCGAAGCGGCGGTAGGAGAAGGACCTGTGCTGGTTACCGTGGAATATGAAATTGCGGCAAAGGATGCGAATGAGTTCCTGGCGGCACTGGAGAGATTCTCACGCGTCAGACGACGCGATGGCGCATTTCGGTGGGACGTTTATTACGATACCGAACATCCGACGCACTATCTAGAAACGTTTATCGTCGAATCTTGGGCAGAACATTTGCGCCAGCACACGCGCCTTACGCAGGCCGACCGCGAACTGGAGGAGCGATTGCGTCGATTTGAAAGAGCGCCCAACAAAGTGCGCCATTTCATTTACGCACGGAGCAAGAACCAGTAGACAAGACTTGGCGGGTTCTATCACTCTAGAGAGTCCCCTTTTTCTTTCATTAATTGGTCGATGTGGCCAGCACGGACGTATCGTCCTTGGCCATATTCGCCTCCTTCCTGAACTCTTCTGGAGAAGACAGATCATACGTTCGCCGTAAGGCTCAAAGGACACAAGGAATCTGAAAGCCCTCGCGCCACGGACTAAGACTCGAAGTAAATCAGGACCAGTTCAGGGGCTGCGCCAAGGCGCATGGGTGGACCCCAAGTCCCGGCCCCGCTGGTGGTGTAAACGAGAAGGCGGCCAAGGCGCTTCAATCCATACACAAATGGCCCATAGATGCGAGATGTGATCCACGTCCATGGGAAGAACTGGCCGCGGTGTGTGTGGCCGGAGAGCTGTAAGGAGATACCCTCCTCTTCCGCGATCCTCAGCTGATCCGGTGCGTGAGCTAGCAAAATACTTGGTCGTTTAGGGTCGAGTGAAGCCTTCTTAAGGATGGAACGAAAGGTCTCGGAGTGAGCAAGAACACCATGATGCACCCCGACTAAGTCCAAACCGTCAAGGGATATCTTCTCGTTATTCAATACCCGGATTCCGGACATCCGCACCGCATCGAGGTATTTGGAGTGATCAGAGAATTCCTCGTGATTTCCCAAAACGAAAAACGCGCCCAGTGGCGGTGCAAGATGTGCCCAAGGCTTTATCATCCATTCAAGCTTGGCAGACGTTCCGTCAAAGAGATCGCCAGTAATAAAGACTACGTCGGGTCGAAGGCGTAGGAGCAAGTGTACGATCCGCTGGGCAAACCCGCGCCCACGGACGTGTCCAAGGTGAATGTCGCTGACTAAGGCCGCGACGCGTCCCCGCCAGGACTTCGGGAGGTTCGGAAGCCTCACGGAAATTCGTCTTACGCGAATCCAGAGAGCGTTGATCATGGCATATGCGCCAGCGCAAGCCCCCATGGCAAAAAACACAAGCGCGAATGATTCTTTGCGAAGCGAGAGGCCAAGAGAAATTGTCACTGCATAAGTGAGCCAGGACAAGCACGCTGCCAAGAAGAAAAAGCTAAGCATCCCAAGCCACACGGCGGAGATTGTGTAGAGGATGCGAATCAGAATATTCGAGTAGCGGAATGCAAGAAGAGAAGTGATAACAAAACTTGTCGAAAGCAGAATCACAACGATCTTCGCCACCGGAAGGCTCTTGGAATCTGCTGCCCCTGTGAAATCCATCCAGGTGGCATACACAAACCAGTGTGCGGCAAAAAGGATTGCCTGAATAATGCTCATGAATATCGCAATACGTCCGCGCATTTGAAGAAGCCTCGCTGGGTGTCCGCTCTCGCGGAGTCAACAATAGCGACGCAGATTCGCCTCGCCGCCTGTGCTTACCATCACTTAGATGTTCGAAGATAGAAACCGGCCACATGCGCAGAATTTACTCGAGTATGTAATCCGCGAAAGCGAACTCTACAACAGTGTTTCCTGCCCGCGCGTCCGCCGAAGTGTCATGCCGCGACGAGCAATAGCAGTGATCACCCTCTCGCGCCGCGCCCCTCCACAGTTAAGCGCTACGTTGCAGCTCATCGCCGTATGTGCTTACATGACTGCTTGGCCATGGATAAACGAGCCTTCCTCAAACTCTGCATCAGCCCAATCGCCGGGTTCATGTCCCCGCTTCTTTCTAGGGCCGCTACGGAACGCCTCAAAAACTGGGCCGGAAACGTCGAATACAGCACCGAAGAGTTCGTTAATGTTGGCTCTCTCAAGCAGGTTCAGGATTTCGTCAGGAAGCAGTCGAAATTCAAAGTCCTCGGCACACGCCACTGCTTTAACACTATCGCCGACAGCAAAGATCAATTCCTTTCTCTGCAAGACATGGACAACGTCGTAACACTCGATTCCGCGGCACGCACGGTAACCGTCACCGGCCGCATGACGTATGGCAAGCTTGCTCCGTTTCTTGACAGCAAAGGCTTCGCCCTCGCCAATCTTGCTTCCTTGCCACACATTTCTATTGTCGGTGCGTGCAGCACCGCCACGCACGGCTCTGGAGAAAAAAACGGCAACCTCTCCAGCGCCGTTTCTGCCCTCGAAATCGTCAGTCCTGGCGGCGATATCATTACTCTCACGCGCCAACATGATGGAGAAAGATTCTTGGCCTCGGTCGTCGGCTTAGGCGCTCTTGGGGTCGTCACCAAAGTCACCCTCAATGTCCAGCCAACCTTTCACATGCAGCAGTACGTCTACGAAAACCTGCCGCTCGCTCAATTGACGGATCACTTCGACGAAATCGAGGCCGCGGCTTACAGCGTCAGTATTTTTACCGACTGGCAAGAGCAGCGGATCAATGAAGTGTGGCTGAAGAAAATCTTTGATGCGGGAAACAAAGCTGACGCCCCTGAGGAATTCTTCGGCGCGAAGCGCGCTAGTCGCAACTTGCATCCCATCGCCGAACTCTCCTCCGAAAACTGCACAGAGCAGATGGGCGTGCCCGGCCCGTGGTACGAGCGCCTACCGCACTTCAAAATGGGCTTCACTCCCAGCGTAGGAGAAGAGCTGCAGGCCGAATACTTTGTACCGCGCGGCTGCGCCATCGATGCGATCCTGGCCGTCGAAAAATTGCGCGAACAGATCGGCCCGCACCTTCTGATCAGCGAAATACGTGCCATCGCCCCGGACAGTCTCTGGTTGAGCCCCTGCTACCATCAGCCTTCGGTAACTATTCATTTCACGTGGAAGCAGGAAACGGAGGCCGTAATGAAGCTGCTACCCATCATTGAGCGCGAGCTGGCTCCCTACAAACCGCGCCCACACTGGGGAAAGCTTTTCACCATTCCGCCCGCGCAACTCCGGGTACGTTACGAAAAAATGCCCGAGTTCATCAAGTTCGCCCGCGAATTCGACCCGCGGGGCAAATTGCGGAACGAATTCCTTAATACCAACCTGTTCAGGGAAGCTTGATTAGCGCTTCCCCACAGAAGCGTGCGCGTCCGACGCTTCGCGTCCGCCGCATCGCTTTAGACATCCTGTTTCAGAGAACCTAGCGTAAAGGCCTTCATCAATTCCAAGCGGTGCTCGCAAGAACCACGCTTGGTACCCACCGGAAACGCCCTTGTTGCCCTTGAAAAATGTTGAAAGGAATTCAGGTTACACCTAATATTCGAGAAAGAGCCCGAAGCTACAGGTCCACAAATCGAGTCGTGATGAGGCATTTCCCGCCAATCGAGAAGGCTAACGGCTGGGTGCATAATAGCCGGTCCTCGCGTAAGCAGTTAAGGGAGGAAGTCCCTTAGGGGTACGCAACTTGACCTTGATCTTCCGCCAGCGGGCATCGTGCGCCTTGTGGCTGGGGCGATACCCCAGAACATATTGATTGCGTAACTCCGCGCCGATTTTTGCGGCAATATCGGGCAGGTCACCTACGTTGTCTACGGCAAAGGAACGCCCCCCCGTCAATTCAGTCAACTCGTTTAGGAGTGTGGGACCGTTGAGTTCCTCGAGCGTTCGACTGCGGTACTCAGGTTGGTCAAAGATGCCGATCGAGTAGAGCTGGGTATTCGCCTCTCGCACCAATCGCTTGATGTCCTTCTCGTTGTACCGGCTGTTATTGTCGCCACCATCAGAAATAATGAGCAGGGCGCGTTTGCCGTTGTTCGCGGCACGCATTTGACTGACGCCCAGGTAAATGGCGTCCATCAATGCAGTCTTACCTTTGGCAGAGGCTAAAAGCATGCGACTCTGCAAGTCATCCACGTTGGGGCTAAACGAGCTGAGCAGTTGAGCACTGTCGTTGAAACCGACGAGAAAGAATTCGTCTTGAGGATTCGCGGTCTTTAGGAACTGAAGCGCTGCTTGCTTAGCCTTGCCAATCTTGTTGGCCATGCTACCGCTGAAGTCCAGAATGACGCCGATGGAAACCGGGACGTCTTCGAAGGAGAAACTGATAATTTCCTGTTCGACGTTGTCTTCGAAAACTCGAAAGTTTTCGGGCTCGAGACCGGTAACCAGGCGGTCGTAGGGATCGGTAACGGTGATGTTTACAAGAGCAAGTTCCACATTGAGACGAATGACCTGCCCTTGGTTAATGGCTTGACCGCGTGTGTCGTGTTTCACATCGTCGGGGACGAGGGACTGGGCGAAAGCGGGCGCAAGCAAGCACAGGATCGCAGACGGGCAGCAGAACAAAGATACTAGCAACTCGCTTAGTGTGTGCGTGATGGGCGTTCGTCTTTTAGCGATCACTTTCCATCCTCGTTCCGTATCAAGCGCCAACGGCCGCCAAAGGAGACAAGCTGGTACGTAACCGGGAGCGGAGCTTGCGACTCGTCAGGCGCTCATTTCTCGCTTTTTCTCGCTGCGATTCGTGGAGCAATTCACGGAGCCGCACGCGAGCTTTGTGCAATTGCGACTTTGAATCTCCCACCGAGCGTCCCACGATCTCCGCAATCTCGCTATGTTGGTACCCCTGGATATCGTGCAAGACAAATATGGTGCGGTAGCCAGCCGGTAACTGCGCGATGCAGCGCTCGAGGCGCAGTCTGTCGATCGAACCCTCAAGCAGCAAGTCGGGTACACCAACATCGATGGCCGGCGAGTCGATCTCATCGCCCTGATCGGCAGTCGCCTCAATGGAGACAGTCGGCGGCACCTTTTTGCGCAAGCGCATGAGCACCAGATTTGCCGTGAGGCGGTACAACCATGTAGAAAATGCTGATTCGCCGCGAAACGTATTAAGCTTGCGAAATACCTGCAGGAACGCCTCCTGGGTTAGATCTTCGGCCTCGACCGGGTCTCGGAGCATCCGCAGGCAAAGGGCGTAGACGCGCGACGAATACTGTTGATAAATGATTTCGAATGCGGAAGCGTCGCCGAGTTGCGCGAGCCGGATGGTTTCGCCGAGAGCCGCGTTATCGTAACTCCATGGCTTTGACTTCTCAGGAGAAGCGGGGCGGTCGGCGACTGCCCTTTCCTTGCTCAATAGGCCCTGTCGCGTCTGCCTCGACCGCTCGTTTGTGCCCACGCTGTCATCATGACTCAATGAATGACTGACATCTATTGCTAGGCTCATCAAAGTTTCCTTTTGCAGCCAGCCTCAACTCTCGGCGAAGTTGCGCTTCTGCATTAAGTCAGAGTCGCGAATCATGGAAAGGTTTCGGAAGTCGGCAAGCGGCGAAAGCGTGACGACTCTCGAGAATCTCGGTGCGTCTACCAGGATTCACGGCTTCGGCAACGGATCTTGTTTGTAATCGCCGAACTCCTCGGTCTTAATGTCGTCGTCACTGACACCCGAGGAATGAAGCAAAGCGTTCATTGCGGTGACCATTCCGGATGGACCGGCGACGTAGTAGACGGGTCCATTGAGCCCGCGCAGGTAGCGTTTCAGCAGGTTGAGATCGATTGGGCCATTCTCATACGGCCAAGTCGGACTCTTACCGCGGGTGACAGTTGGAATCAGGGAGAACGAACGATTTCGCGTCGCTAAGCTTTCTAACTCTTCCAGGAAGGCTGCGTCCTCCTCGCAACGGTTCGAATAGAATAAATATAGCTTGTGTGGCACATGTTCCTGAGTAGCCCAGTGAATGATGCTGCGGATCGGCGTAATCCCGATACCACCGGCGAGAAACACCGCAGGCCTGCTAACGTCCTTGTGAAGTGTGAACGATCCTCTAGGACGACTCACTTTGAATTTGGTGCCGAGGGCAGCGGTTTTCAGAGACACCTTGAAGGGAGTTTCGCGCATGCGCAGGGCGACCATCGCCAAACGACTGTCATGAGGAGAGTTTGCAAGAGAGAATGTTCTGGAATTGTCGCCTTCACAATTCACGAAACATTGCCAGAAGGTAAAATCAGCGTGTTGCCCAGCTCGAAATTCATAATGGGCGCCATTGGTGTCAAACCAGAATGCCATCGTATTCCTAGCAACTCTTTGCCGATCCATCAGTGTCATTTCGAACTCAGCCATTAGCTATCCTCGATGTTGCCTTCGCAGAAAACGCTGCGGGCGCCGCTGCGATTTCCAATTACATAGACAAAATTGACCGCGATTTATTCCGTTGTGTTTCCAGGCAGGGCAACGACACACAAATTGCAAGAACCTTCAAACATCCTTCTCTGTGATTGCGGGTAACCAACAGGCGTGATGGGCTTAGGAGCACTATGATGGATTAGCACACGCTGGTGACCGAGAGTGTTTGGCAGGAACAACCGATGCTTCATCTTAAGTGTTGAATTACTTCTACACCGGTCCATTCACTCCGCTGAGAAAACCGCCCAAGTGCCCTGTCACCGCTACAAATATCGCAGCCACTGCTTCGATCGGCAAACGATATCCGGGAAGCGCCGCTTCTTTTTGGCGCCGGGCTTGCCTGTGGATGAACCATACTGCCCAAATGAGAAGGCTCGACACGCACCCCATAACTAGATGCATCAGAAGGATGCCTTTCAACTTCTGCCCATCGAGTTCCCACTGCCACGCAAGAAATCCGGTAACTACTGCAGGTATGGTAGCGATCGACGCGGCCAGCAAGTTGTAATAGGCCGCCGCAGCCAGCAGGTAGTGCTTCTTCCATTGAGAAAGGAAGTCAAAGAGGACGCCGATAATGAACAGCCCAATCGGAAAGTGAATGAGGACGACGTGTTGGGCGTGCTTCGCGAAAAATATCGTTTTTATATCGAACGGGTGCAAGGTCTCTCCTTACTCACTGCACGATGACTTTGCCGGTCATCTTCGGGTGAATTGAGCAGAAGTAGGGATACGTTCCCGCTTTGCTGAAGGTAAAGGAAAACTTTTCGTCTGTGTCGAGCACCTTGGACTTGAAAGTTCGCATCATCGGTGCTGACCACTGTGTGGGGGATATCGTCCCGGTTCGTCCAGGTAACGGTGGTACCAGCCGCCACGGTCAGACTTGCGGGTCCAAAGCTGAAGTTGTCAATCTTTACCTCGAGCAACGACGCTTTGTCCTGAGCGAGCGCGACAGAACTCTTTTGACCTACACTCAGTCCTACAATCCCCAGCATCAGAACTGCTGCCAAACCTGCAACAGACACACTTCTCCTCATGCCTTTTCTCCTTTTCAATGATTTATCGATCTAGTTTTTCAAAAGAGGCTGTCGTATCGTTCATGCCAGCGACGAATCAACCACCGCCAGCGCCTGTTGCCCTTGTACGTAATTCACATCCGTGATTCCCAAGACGCTCTTAAGTTGCTCTGCGGGAACTTTCATCGGCCCAGGCGAATCCGCTTTGCCGGGTTGAGGTTGCGGAAACGCTGTAGACGCTGCCGTATGAAAGGTCACTTTGCCCTCAACCTTCTGCAGCGTTTGGTGAATGTGCCCGTTCAGCACTGTAACCGAGCCGAATTTCTTCAAGTAAGCCAGCGCTTGTGCGCTGTCTTCGGTGCCCCAGCCCCATTCGGGATAAACGGACCACAGAGGAATATGCGCGAACACAACGATCGGCGTGCTGGATTTCAAGTGCTTCACATCATCTTCCAGCCATTCTAGTTGATCGTGTCCGAGCGTCCCCAACCCGCCCGCTTTCAGATTTAGCACGTTCACCAAGCCGATAAAGTGCACACCCTTCTTGTCAAAGCTGTACCAACCCGCACCGGTGCTCCCCTTCCCGTAGCGCTCGAGATATTGCTTTCCGTCGTCGTTCAGGACATCGTGTTCGCCTGGCACAAAAAACACATCCTTTGGCTTAGCGGCCTTGAGAATCTGATCGACGGTGTCGAACTCTTCCGGCTTCGAAAGGTGGCTGATGTCGCCCGTATGCAGCATGAATTCTGGCACTGTCGGTAGAGCGTTAATCTTGTCCACCGCTATCTTCAGCGTTGCCGCAACGTCCGGATTTGCAGGTTTGTTGAATCCCATGTGGCTGTCGCTAATTTGCACAAAGCTCAACTCCCCCCCGGCTTCCTTAGCGGTCATTCCCGGCAGCCGGCCTAAGGCGTAGGATTTCAGTACGCCTCCTTGAATTACGCAGAGAGTGCCCGTACCCACCCAGGCCATGCACTTGAGGAAGCCTCGGCGATCAATTCCGTCGTTGTTATGGTCGTGGATGATTTCGTCGTTCTTCTTTCTTGACATTGATTGCTCCTTCGTTTTGTTCTTGTGCGATCTGTCCAACACTTACTTCGGAAACCCGAGCGGCGCGGAAAGAAGAAAGGGGGAACCGCGCCGCCCTTGTACGTGTTCCACCGTGTAGACAGAAAACCTCCGCCGCTTATTCCCAAATTGCATCCTCGCTCACGTTTTTTTTTATTCCCAGTCAAATGCGAATAAAACGAAACCTCAATCAGTTACCACTAGTGAACAATCTTGATCGGGGGAAGGTTCGGACGTGCTTGATTCCCAGGACCAGGTGCGTTTCGAGCAGCTTGTGCTCCCGCATCTCGACGCCGCTTTCAATTTGGCGCGCTGGCTGTTGCGCAGCCCAGCGGACGCGGAGGACGCCGCACAGGAGGCCATGCTGCGTTCGTACAAATTCTTCCCGAGTTTCCACGGAGGAGATGCGCGCGCCTGGCTTCTGCAGATCGTGCGCAATACTTGTTACTCCTGGCTGGAGAAGAACTCTCGAGAGGGAAACATGACTGAGTTTGACGAGGAATTTCACGTTCCAACGAGTCCGACTCCTGAAGAAACCGCGATTGCCAGCCAGGATCGAGCCCGCCTCACTCGCGCTCTCGAGTCTCTGTCTCCACGCGCTCGGGAGGTGCTAGTGCTTCGAGAGCTGGAGGGATGCTCCTATAAGGAGATTGCCGCTATCACTTCAATTCCCATAGGTACGGTCATGTCTTCCCTTTCGCGCGCACGACAACAACTTCTATCGGCGCTCGTGAATCTTGCCCACGAGGAGGCCAACCGTGAGCTGTGAACTCTCAAACTCGCTCCTTAACGGCTATTTCGACCACGAGCTTCATCCTGTTCGTGCTGCCGAATTTGAACATCACCTCCTACATTGTTCGGAGTGCGCTAATGGACTCGCAGACTTAGATCTGTTGAGTGGCAGGTTGCAACTCGCTCGACTCTATGTGCCCGCCCCTGCTTCACTGAGACGAAGGATTCAGGCAGATTTGAGCCTCGTCGCCGTCACCTCTGCTGGGTCAAGGCCACTTCTTTGGCATTGGCTAGCCGCCGCGGCCGCATTGCTTCTTTTCGCAGCTGTCGGGTGGAGAGTGAATCGCAGCCTTCGCAGTGATGACTATCAAGGAGAGTTCGCTGAAGAAATTGTTGAGGCTCACATGGCCTCATTGCATCCCGGCAACATAAGCGGCCTTGCTTCCAACGATGCGCAGGCGGTGAGGGGATGGTTTGAGGGAAAAGCTAGATTCGCGGTTTCCGTTCACGATTTCTCACACCAAGGTTTTGAGCTGCAAGGGGCGCGAGTGGATCTTGTCGAAGGCCACAGTATCCCTGTGCTCGTCTACCGGCGCAAAGAACATCTCATCGATTTGTTCATCTGGCCCACGCGGGAACGAGACACAGCGCAGCGCGAAGGGTCCCGGCAAGGCTTCCAATGGGTTGATTGGCGAAAGCGCAAAATAGAATTTTGCGCAGTTTCTGACATCGATACTGCAGACCTAAAGAAGCTCTACGAACTCATGGATTCGTCTGCAAGCTAGCCGTGATGACTACGCGTCCAGTTCGTTCAGCGCGGCTTTCATTGAACTGGAAGCACGCGTTGAAGGCACCTTTGTAATTTGATTTCCAAAATGGAATAGATCAGCGAGTTTTTTTGTCTTTACGGTCGTGCATCTGGAAGTTGGCGATTCTCGTTTGTTTACCGATGAACGAGAAGATCGTTGCCCACCTGACATCGGGACAACCAGCGCCTAACACACCAAGCTCGCTAAAAAGGGAGAATATGGACAATCGGAAGAGCAATACCAACCAATCTGCAAATCGGCGTTCATTCCTCAAGAAAGGAGTTCTCGGAGCAGGCGCAGCCACATTTGCTGCGGGGATGCTCCCTGGAAGTCTGGCTGCCTTCGACAGAGGGGAAGACGATGGCGCGCCAATTACGAAGGGTGACATCGCGATTCTCACGTTCTTGAGCGCATTAGAGCAAGTCGAAGCCGACTTGTGGATTCAATACGCGGAACTTGGTGGGCCGACGAATGCCGTTGCCGACGCTCAAGGTCTTTCGGGCATTGATCTGCAGCTCAATGGCAAAGCCATCAGCACTGGTCTCGCGCCAGGTTACGTAACTGCCTTGCAAGTGCTAGACGGCGACATGCCGCAATACATCGCCGATAACACTGATGACGAGATTAGCCATCACCGCTTCTTGAACAACTACCTGCAGTCGAAGGGCGCGAGGCCCATCGATCTCAGCCAATTTGCGACTCTGCCTCCTAGCCAAGTCACGGGCGTGCCACAGACCGGACGGCTCACCAATCTGAGGCAGTTAACCGTTGATACTTCCTGGTGGACGCGCCTTCGCAGCGACAATCAAAATCCCGATCTCGGAGGAACTTTCGAGAACGCTGTACCGGATCTCGCCAGGGGGCAACACCCGGCCATTCCTCAGACCGACAACGAGGCGGCACTAAACAGCGACGGAAGCATACCAAATCATCTTCAGGCTATTGCAAGCACTGCCGGTTTCCACTTTGCGTTCATCGAGCAAGGCGGCGCCAGTCTTTATCCCACGCTGGCGCAGAAAGTGACAAATCTGGAGGTCCTCAGAGTGCTATTAAGCATCGGCCCGAGCGAAGCAATGCACTCCCAGACTTGGCATGATAAGGCTGGCAACGCGCCGAGTATTACAGACGGCGACCTCACTTTCCCGGACCTCAACGCTGGGATTGACCCTAATAATGGCGCAACGACGATCAATGGTGTGCCCGCAGCGGATTTGTTCCAGACCAACTTGATTATGCCGGAGCCGACAGTCTTTCTTAATCCGAAGCTGGGGCCAGTCTCCATACTCCGTCCCACGTCCACTGCACAGGGCGGCGCAGTGGCCTCCGTGGTCAGTTTTGTTCAGGACGGACTATTCCTCGACCCAGCCACAAACAAGAACACAGGGATCGTGGACGTTCTTATGCGCTTAGCTGAAGAAGCAGACGAAGTTCGGCGCCGGCTCTAAACAGAAATATGTGCTCCAGGTTGTAAGGCTGCGTCAGTCAAGCGTGATGTAGCTTTGGGAAGGACGGACAGATTCGCCATCGCAAGACAAGAAAGTTTTGCTGGCGGCCGTATCTGTCCATCTTTCCCCATTCCCTCTGAATAAGCGTGGTGTTTATCCTCTGATTGTTGAATCGCCAAAGGAGCGTTGATGACAACTTTTGCAAAACGGTCCGTGTTGTGGACGTTTTTTGCCGTTCTATTATTCGCGATGCTTATGTCGCCCTCTAGCTCGACTCAAGGACAGGATCAAGAGACCCAGGTCATCGAACTCACAGCAAAGAAGTACGAGTATTCGCCCTCACCGGTTCATGTCAAAGCCGGGACCAAAGTCCAGCTCAAAATCACCGCCACAGACCACGACCATGGGTTCAAAATCGCAACTACTCCCGATGGCGCCGAACAGAATAGTCAGCCTGGGCTGGTTTTTTCCTCGCCACAAGATTGTTGGCTGCTTAAGAAGGGAGAAACAACAACGATTGAATTCCTGGCGCAAACACCCGGCACGTACACGTTCAAGTGCTGCCACACTTGTGGTCTCGGACACCGGCGAATGAAAGGGCAAATTATCGTTGATACGGCTGATATTTAAGAAAGCAACCCGTTTCGCTTGATGAAACTAGACACTGAACGTTTGGTGGGTAACATTGTGGTTAGCATGAAGAGCGTTCCGCGGCACGTTCAGGAATTGCAAATCCAATACTTCTAAAAAGCTGATCCCGCTTACGGAACCGGGGTTGGGGGGGCTCAGTCCTAACGTGGAAGTGATCACGTCTGCGATTGGCAAATCCGCTGCGGCTGACTGAAGGCGTTAGTTGCCAATCCACGAAGTTGATTCACAATGGCGTTTCTCAGTACGTCCTCACTTGGATTGTTGTGATCATTAGTCATTTCTTTATTGCAGTCGCCGAGCTCCAGAGTGCGCCTCGATTGAGCCATTCAGGATAGCGAGCCAGCATTTGGTCGTAGAGCTCTATTGCTGTCGTGGTCTTCCCGGCGAGTTCCTGAAAATCCAGGATGTATTGCCGAGTCTGTCGAATGACCCGCGGGCCGTCGTCATCATTCTTCATATTCTTGTGGCCGGCGACGACGGCACTTGGCTTTAACGACTCCATTTTGTCCAATGCGGAAAGCCATTCGTCGCGTTTTTGATTCTGGTTTGCTTCCAGGAGCCGCGGGTGCACACCGTTGTACGCCGCATCTCCGGCGGCGATCAGACCCAGCGAGGGCACATGCAAACAGGTCGTACCGGCTGTGTCGGTGAATTTCAAAGGCACAACGATGAGTTGCTCGCGTTCGCAGTTGATGACATCGGTTTTGAGTTCGTCGGCAACAACCAACCGTTTGGGAAGTTGGTTCGGGAAACGGGACTCCCAAAACTTGGCGACGTATTCCGGTGATATCTGCTTCTTCATTACTTCTACCGCACTTGGGGCGGCCATGAAGCGTGCCTGTGGGAAACGGTCCAGAAGGACGCTGGCGCCAAAGAAGTGATCGCCGTGTCCGTGCGTTGCATAGATAGTTGTGAGATTCTTTCCCGTGCCCGCGATCCAATCGGCCTGGGCCCGGGCCTGCTCCTGAGTGATGAAAGAATCGACCACCACGGCGTCTCGCGAACCGTATATCAGAGTCGATGAGATGGGCGGCCAAGGCCGCTCGTGTTCACTTGGTGCAAAATCGGTTGTCACCACGGGAATACTGGGGGTTACGAACACATCCCACTTCAGATGAGTATCCGCAACGTTCTGGCCTCGATAAGAAGAGTTCGATGTTGACATGTCGTCTCCTGCGAATACACATGGCTTCGGAAGCTTGGCTGCCAAGAGGCAACCTGCAACGTGAGAAAGAAAAGTGCGCCGAGAAGGGCAACATTCGTTTCTAGTCATAAGAGCCTGAAGCGAGTCGGTCGCGGACGTGAGAAACCGCGCGGGTCACTCTCTCAACAATTGGTGGACGAACGAGATCGCGATCGACCCTTCGCCCACGGACGACGCAACGCGTTTGACATTACCTGCACGAACGTCTCCCGCAGCAAAAACACCGGGCAGGCTGGTTTCCAACAGGTAGGGCTGGCGACTAAGAGGCCAGTGCGCTCCGGTCAGCTCTTCCGATGAAAGATCGTGGCCTGTCTTAATGAAGCCCTTGTTATCGAGCACGACGCAACCGTTGAGCCAGGCGGTGTTGGGGTTCGCTCCTGTCATTACGAACACATGGGCGACGTTCTTCTCCTCGGTCTCTCCAGTTTGAGTATTCCGCACTGTGACCCGTTCGAGATGATCAACGCCTTCGAGGCTGTCAACTTCCGTGTCAACCAGTACGGTGACGTTAGGGGTTTGTTCAATGCGACGAATGAGGTATTTCGACATTGTGTTAGTGAGGCCAGAGCCTCGGACAACTATGTAGACGTGCTTTGTGCTCTCGGCCAAAAAAACAGCAGCCTGCCCCGCGGCGTTTCCACCGCCCACCACAATGACGTCTTCACCGCTACATACCTGCGCCTCAACAAAAGTTGCGCCGTAGTAAACGCCGACGCCTTCAAAACGGAGCAAATTGTCAATCGGTAACTTACGGTATTTGGCCCCGGTGGCGATAACAATCGCGCGCGCTCGGATCTTGGTGCCACCCTCTAGTTCGATCTGATACGGCTTGCGGTCGCAGATTAACCGGGTTCCCGTGGTGAGGAGCATCTGCGCTCCAAATTTCTGCGCCTGAGTGTATGCCCGACCAGCTAGTTCATTTCCAGAAATTCCGCTTGGAAATCCAAGATAGTTCTCAATTCTCGAACTGGAACCCGCCTGCCCTCCAGGCGAGTAGGTTTCCAGCAGCAAGACGTCAAGGCCCTCCGAGGCGCCATACACGGCCGAGGCCAGCCCCGCAGGCCCTGCGCCCACAATTACCAAATCGCGCACGTGTGTCTCGTCAACCGCCTCGTTGAAGCCAAGGCATTTGGCGATCTCGCGATTTGTGGGATTACGCAGTACCGTTTCGCCGCAGCAGATCACTACCGGTGTTTCAGCGACAGAGACATGAAAGTGATCGAGAAGGCTTTGAACGTCGGCGTCGCGTTCCAGGTCGATATACGTATAGGGGTGGCCGTTCCGAGTCAAGAATTCCTTGATGCGAAGCGTATCGGCGGAATGGCCCGAGCCCACGACTGTTGCATCGCCAATGCTTTGCGCCAGCAACTCCACCCGTCGAAAAATGAATGCACGCATCAGGATCTCGCTCAGTTCGGCATCTGTTTGCACCAGAGTGAGGACGCTTTCGCGAGCAAGCTGGATAACTTCTCCATCTTGCCGTGCACGAATCCGCGCCAGCGCACGACGGCCAGAAAGTGTATTGATTTCTCCAGTGAACTGACCAGTTCTGAAGGTCGTGATGAGCGTTTCGGTTGCACATGTCGGCCGCACCGCCTCCAGTTCTCCTGAAATGACAAGGAAAAATGGAATGGCTCGATCCCCTTGTTCGACCAAGACCTCGCCGCTGCGAACTGCGCGCGTGCAGCCGTGTGTAGCAACAGGTTCGATTTGCACCGAAGTCAGTGTCGGGAAGATCTGGTCGGCACGCGAGGACGTTAAAGGTAGTGGAGTGGTCGGTTCCGCCATATTTACCCATCCTATTTCCCCGCTCATTAGGATCGTAAACGAATGTGCTAAGCGACGCTGGCTCTCACATTTTCCGCCATGCCCAGCGGCACGTTAACCAAATGTTCGCCTAGGAACCACGCATGAAGCTCGTTCGTACGTAGCACTTGGCTGACAAGAAGGTCATTGGTGCCATCGTCGCCAAGTTCCGACGCTCGTCTCGCCAGCTTGCGATTCTGACGAATGATGATCTGGTGTGCATCCAGCAGGCGCGAGAGCTGCACGGGAACCTCCTCCCGGCCGCGGGGAGGCCGTTCGATCTGCGTCGTCTCGGCCACGTCCGCCGCCATAGCTATGCTGACGCCGCCGAGCAGTTGGATACGTTCCGCAATCGAGTTCTACCAATTCGACTTGCTCGTCGAAGTGCTTATCGAAGAGCAGATGCAGTTGATAGAACGTCGGTCCAGCGACTTGCCAATGCGATTTCTTATACAAGTCGCGGAGAGTCATGGTATCGGCTAAGAGTTGATTGAGCTGTGCAGTCATCTCTAACCGTACTGGTTCTTCCAATTCAAGAGGGAGTAGATGATTGACGGTTCCGTATGCCTGAATTTCAGCGGCCCGCTGGTGAAGGCGAGGCTGCGCGCTGATTTTCTTGCGAGTGTTGGTGTTCGAGTCGTGCTTGGTCATGAGTTCTCCTTTCACACTTGCTCAGGCAGCAGCTTTCCGCAAAAGATCTTCGACTTTGTTATCCAGACTCCGGGCGACATCTAGGGCATCAGGATTCTTGTAAGGAGCCAGAAGGCTCGCCATTCTGTCATATGATAGATGCACCCCATCCGCGCGCTCGTCCGCAAGAACCGTGACGGGCGCATAAGGGCCGGCTTCCGGAACATGCTTCGCCATTCCTTTCATGATCAGAGGATTGCCGATGATGAATCGGATCATCCTGGGTGTGTCCTGGCCAGTTTCTTTGCGCAGAATGGCGTCGTGATCAAACTGCATAAACAGCATCAGCCCTGCTTTGCTCAAGCCCTTCTCGACTGCGTTTTTCAGCTCGACCAAAGAGCGCGCTTCGCGAGTTGATCGCCCGAAGTCAGCCATGTCCGGATGACCGATGCCAGCGTTAAGAGCCGCCACTACCTCGTCAAACTGCTTGGAGGAGATCAGGGTGAATCGCTCAATCTCGACTTTCCTTATCATTTAACCTCTCTGATCTTGGAGATTGGCCGTCCGCTGTTAGGCTACTGCCGAGGCTCCTTGAATAGCCTTTGCGGCAGTGCGGATGACGTCAATCACGAACTTGGGCTGGGAGAGCATGGGAACATGGCTGCTCTCGACCTCGTAGGTTTTGGCGCCCATACGCTTCGCCAGGAAACGTTCGAGGTCCGGCTGGACGGTCCGGTCGTTTTTGGCGACGATGTACCAGCTTGGCTTTGATTTCCAGGCAGTTCCTCCCACTTTTGCCTCGAACAGGTCGGGTTTCGGAACACCCTGCGTCGCCCAAACGAGCCTTTTCTCCTGCTCGGGCAAATCGCCGGCGAAATCATCGATCCCGCCTGGAAGCAACCAGATGCGTCCGTCCTTGACATCGATGTGGGAGAAGACCGGTGTCCTCGGGAAATTAGACTGCTGCGTCTGCGAAGTTTCGTCCGCGTCCGGGGCAAGCGCGCAGATGTAAACCAGGCCGGCAACGCGATCGTCTGTTCCGGCACCGGTGATGACGGTTCCGCCATAGGAGTGGCCGACAAGGATAACCGGGCTGCTGACCCGGCCGATCGTTGCTTTTGTTAAAGCGACGTCCTCTGCAGTTGAGTTGAGGCCGTACTGCGCCGCAATACACTCGTTCCCCTCGGCCTGCAGGGGAACGATTAACTTGCTGAAACAGGAACCGTCTGCCCAGAGCCCGTGGCAAAACACGATACTAGGTTTAGTCGAGTTCATAGCGCCCTTCCTTTCTTTTGTAAAGAGGATTGACTACTGACTTTAGTGTCGAGGAGCGTGCCCAGCACCTCGGGCCACCGCTTCTCGAAGTCGGCGTCGCGTTGCAGTCCGCGCTCCAAGAGAGCTTGGATCCGCCGCTGCGTTTCAGACCACGTGAGCGCGGTCTCAAAGGAGATGATGGCGTCGAGAAACCGCTCGGCGGACGGCAACGAGACATGGTTGACGAGATTCTTCGCCGC
>Ga0075436_100000601_pt1 | contig 23595 bp, 25 predicted proteins | sample RhiMethybrSRZTD5_FD_75303 | JGI IMG/M metagenome (GOLD analysis project Ga0075436, IMG submission 75303) | Populus rhizosphere microbial communities from Tennessee, USA - Rhizosphere MetaG P. TD hybrid SRZTD5 | ecosystem: Host-associated > Plants > Roots > Rhizosphere > Soil | place: USA...
TGAAGTATTCGAATATCGACTGACGTGCCTGCCTGCCCGCTGAGCAATTGCTCGATGTCGTAGAGGCTCAAATCGCGCGACGGAACTTTGCCGACATATTCAATGAAGTCCCCCGAGCGGATTCCTGCTTGATCGGCGGGTGAATTCTTCAGAACTGCGACCGTGTAAGCGTAGCCGCCAACCTTCGAGAGTATGAGTCCAGTTTCAGCGCGGCTAGCCTTCGGGTCGTACTGCTTCACCTGTTCAGGAGTCAGATAAGCGCTGTACGGGTCGAGCCCTTCGGCGAGTCCGCGAAGGCTCCCGATTCGCACTTTTTCGAGATCAGGTTGATCCACGTAATCGCGAATAATATGGCTGAGCACTTCGTCGAATATTTGAAGCTGACCGTACTGGCTGCCGCGGGCGACCACCTGACCCGATTTCGACATGAAGCTGCCGACTATCGCGTAGAAGGCAATGACCGTGGAAAAGACGACGATGGCTATCTTGCTTTTGAACCGCATCTGATGCTCCTTAATGGGCTGTGGCAGAAGTATATTAACCCGCTCGAAAACTCCGGCGCAAGCATCCTCGCAACGATCACTGACGCCAATTCAATGCTATTTACCTCAGCCCGATTTGTGTTATGATCTCGCCGGTCGCGAAGGATTCCAAGGCAAACGCCAAAGCAACTAAAAATTATCGGCCCTGACTCCTCACCTCGTTTGAAATCGGACAGATCAAATCGGGATCACAGGATTGAACCGACGCTCGTCCTACCGCGAGCGCACAAGAGATAATTTTTGCCATTAAAACAGGAGGTTCAGATGAAAGGATTCAAGAATGACGATGAAGACTCCGGTCAGGGCAAGATAAGCCGTGGAGTCGAGGTTTCGGGCGACATTTTTTTCGCCGATGCTCTTCAGGTGAGCGGCAAGGTGACGGGCAAAGTGACCTCTGAAAGCGGCTCGCTTGTAATCGAACAAGCCGGCGATGTTCACGCCGACATCAACGTCGGCATATGCATCATTCGCGGAATCGTGCACGGGAACGTAAATGGCAAGGCGAGAGTCGAGATCTATAAAACCGCGCGAGTTGAGGGCGATATTACTTCTCCGGTATTGCTTGTTGAGGAGGGCGCCCTGCTGAGCGGGGCAATAGCGATGACAAAAGATGCGGTTCGACCTGCCCAGGAGCTTCGGCTAGAAGAGACGCCGCAGTTGCGCAAAGGTCAAGGTGCTTAGTAATGCGGGTCGCTCAGTTGATGTCTCCCCGAAGCTGGCTTCACGGTTTGAGCTCAGTCTTAAGATATCTTCGCGCGTCGCGCGCTGACACATTATCGCCTACGCCGGCGACGAGGCCCAGGTCGCAATCGAAGAAAAGCGCGCTGCGAATAGCTCGCTACAATCTCGTCTTGATGGATCAGGATGGACAGGTCGTTTGGACCAGAGAATGGGACTCGTGCGGCGTGTTCGAGTTTCGGCGGCGACAGCGGCTCTGGATTTTCTGCGGATTTACCAATCACTCCGCATGCGAGACAGAAATATCTGAGTACGAGGTCGAGCTGATGAGCGAAGACGGTTCGATCCTCGAGCGCTTCAATAACTCGTTCGGCGATCCTGTTGTTGTCCTGCCAGGCGAACAAAAACAGTTTCAGGCCGAATGGCGAATGTAATCACGAGTAACTGAATAGAAGGCGGCCAAAGGAAGGCCGCCCGTCGCTGTTCCTGGAGCACAGTCTCAACCGGCAGCGCTCGAGGTTGCGCCTAATCGACCGAGGTTGTCAAAGCGCAAACCGTATGGGTCGGCGGCTAACTCCGGCGCCTGTCGCTTCATGAAAATCAATTCCGCCTCGTCGTTGGCCAGGTCTGTGAGTAGTATGTCGCCGTCTCTCACTTGTCTCGTAGCAACCAAGTTGGAAAGCGGCAGCACGACGAATCGTTCAATAGTGCGCTTCAACTCGCGCGCTCCATATCGAGCGCTGGTGCCTTTCGTCAGCAGAAACTGCCGGGCCTGGTCGGTGTAGCGCATGATGAAGCGGCATTGGTTGAGCTTGAGAATCCTTCTTTGCACTGCCTGCAACTCAAGCTCGAGAATCTGACTCATCGACTCATCGGTTAGCCGCTTAAATACCACTACCTTGTCGAGCCGGTTCATAAACTCTGGAGAGAATTTTCTTCTCGCGGCTTCGACTCCAACCCGGTAGCAGTGACCTTCCAGCGCTTCAGCCGGGCGCTGGCTCGCGCAAGCAAAACCGAAAGGCTCATCCACCAGTTTTTCCATTTCTCTCGCACCAAGGTTCGATGTCATCACCACCAACGTGCGAGAGAAATCCACTTTGCGGTTGTCGCCCAACGTCAACGTCGCCTTGTCGAGGACGCCGAGAAGCAACTGCCACAGTGCGTCGGAAGCCTTTTCGATTTCATCGAAGAGAACCAGCGTCAATCTCGAGCGCTCGGTCTGATAACTGTCCAGCGTCTCCTGCGACAGAAGAGGCGGGGTCTCCCGATGGCCGAGGTAGCCGGGAGGCGCTCCTATCAGCTTCGATATTTCGTGCGGGTGTTGATACTCGGCGCAGTCAATTCGAACAAAGGCGTTTTGATTTCCAAACAACACCTCCGCTGCGGCCTCAACCGAGCGTGTCTTGCCGGTGCCGGTCGGACCGAGAAACAGCAGCGTCCCAATCGGGCGGCCCGGAGTGTTTAAACCTGCCTGGTACACCTGAAAGAGGTGCGCGAGCGCCTGCAAGGCGCTCTCTTGTCCAACCACGCGCGCTGAAAGCTCTTGCTCGAAATCCTGTGCGGCTTCTGATTTTATCGTGTGATCCAGGATACTGAGTTCCGGGCTCGATTTCACATTGCCGGGAACCGCCAGATGGTTGAACATCGTTGCCGCGAACTGACTGAATTGAGCTACCATTTTCATCCTCCCGTTCCTGCGCGCGCGGTCCAACAATTCTTATCGTTTTAACTCAGCGATCCACCGAACTCTTCATCATCTCAATTCCGACGCAGAGGATGGCAAGCGCAGTGCCAAGTTCCAACCGATTCCTTCGTTGTACGAGGTCATCGAAGAGAACAACAAAACACCGACGCTTGAACACTGTTGGTTCGACGATTTCGTCAAAGCTTGGAGAATACTTGCGCCGAACCAGATTTGAGAGTTTGTTCAATACTTGCGTGAGTTTGACACGCTACGAAAGAGTGCTGGCATCAGTACGATTTTGATTTGAGAGGCCGTTAATCGTACACAGTGCCGTTCGCGCGTAAAAGAAAATCGAACGCCCGTATCGTTTGTGGACAGCGCAAACTAAAGTAGAATTAGAGGTCAAGAGCTTTGCTCAGCACCCATTCAAATACTCGCTGCGGAAGAAGTCGTTTCAGCGGGACGACCATCCGCTGTCCGAGCATCCCGATGCTATAGCGAGCGGCGGGATTATCGGTTTTCAGAATTCGTTCGACCAACAGCGCGACAGGTTCGGGCGTCGGGGCCTTCGCTTCGTCCTTGTCTTGCGCTGCTTTCATTCGAGTGAACGCATCACGGTAGGCGTCGTTAGTTTCGGAGGCGGTTGCGATGCGTCGCTTCATCGGCAATTGAGTGCGGAAGTCGCCAGGCTCGATCAGCAGAACGCGAATGCCGAACCGGCGAGCTTCGAGTCGAAGACTCTCAGTCATTCCTTCGAGCGCGAACTTGCTTGCGCTGTACAATCCGCTGAAGGGCAATCCCAACACGCCGGCCAGCGAGCTTATGTTGATGATATGACCGGTTCCGTTCTCGCGCATAATCGGCAACACTGCTCGGCACACTCGAAGCACGCCGAAGAAGTTCGTCTCCATCTGGGCCTTCGCCTCCTCTATCGAGGTATCCTCGATAGATCCCATCAAAGCAAACCCGGCATTGTTGACGACAGCATCGAGCCTTCCGGTTTTCTCGAGCACAATTTGAATCGCACGATTAACCGACTCTTCATCGTCCACGTCCATCGTTAGATTCTCTACCGCACCGCTCTCGTCATTGATCGAATGACGCTGTGCGCCGAAAACACGAAAGCCGCGAGCGGCCAGATGCTCGGCGCACGCTTTGCCGATCCCTGAAGAAGCACCGGTTATGAGAACGACTCGTTGGTTAGTCGGTGTTGACGCCACTATATGAAACCTCTCTCAACCGAGCTGGTGATTGGGACTGTGTTATCGAGGAAGCGGAGAGTACACCGGCGTGGTTAGGGCTGTAAAGCGAATGGAATGGGCGATCGATTTGGGAGGAATACGCGCCGACTCCAGGTAGTGTCCTTGATGTCTCAGAACACGATGATATAATTTCGCATTGAGTCTGCCCCGACTCGAGTCAGGATCCTTCACAGTCTTTGAAGAGGACAGTTTTCATGCGAAGAAGCTCAATTCTTATTCTGATCGTCGCACTTCTAATGACCCTTGCGACAGCAGACACCGCGCTGGCGAAACGCTCGCATTCACGTTCGACTCGCGCGGCTTCTCACGGAGTCAGCCGCGAATCGCATCGCGGTCGAGGCAGGCATGAACTCTCGCGTCGCGAACGTCGTGTGCAAGCAACGCGTGGACGCCGAGGTAGACGTGGCCGCTACGTTGCAGAGTCGCGATATTCACGAAATCGCCGATACGAAGCTTCTTACCGGGCTCCGGAGGCGAGCGTCTCTCGTGCCGCTTCGGGCGGTGTCCCTTCCGAGCGAGTGACCGAGATACAGAATGCGTTGATAAAAGCCGGCTACTTGCAAGCGCCCGCCTCCGGACAATACGACGATGCAACAACACAGGCGGTTAAGCGATACCAGGCGGCGAACGGGTTTCCGCCGACCGGCTCGCTTTCAGCGCCGCTCCTTAAGAAGCTTGGCGTATCAAAACGGAGCAACGATGGGTATGCGGCGCCCGTAAATGCGGTGACCGAGTCCGAAAAGAAGCGGCCTCCTCAGTAACAAAATAACAACAAATTTTGGTTTCACACGGGGAGCTGTATCGAGTATAATCGCTCGCGAACAAATCGCCCCAAAGAACGAAAGTAGTAAGTGGAACTGGTTGGCCTCCCCCTCAGTTCAATCAAACAGATGGACTAGGTTGTATCGCCTATGCCCGAAGAGTATTTCAAGGAACGACTGCAAGCGCAGGAGGACGAAATCAACGCCCTCCGCGAGACGTTCGAGACTGCTCGTCAGCGTGGCAATAAGAAGCTGATGGGCATCTCGCGCAAGCGGCTGGAATTGGCCCTCCACTTGCGCGAGATGTATCTGCGGATGCTCAAGCGCGAAGGTGCGCACAGTCAGGCATAGCTCAGGTCGCAGAAGCCTTCTTGATAATCAGACATTGCAGCAAGGCTTTGCGGTACAGGTTTGCCTTGTCACTTGCGTCCTCCAACGATAACTCGAATGCCGGCGCTGAAATTCAAACGGTAAGCCGGAAACCCGAGCACCTCCTGGTAGTCCTGATTCAACAGGTTTTCAACCCGCGCGAACAACCTGGCGGTGGAGCTAATCTTGTATGATCCCGCAAGATTGATTTTCGCGTAGCCGCTGTTGAATATTGCGCGACCTGCCTGATCGAATCGCGAACCGCTGATAGGGTCGATGTCACGACGACTTCCAACGAAAGAGCCGGAGAGTGATACGTCATAGCGTTGGCCAGCCCAATCGATCTCAAGCGAGCCCGAGTGTCGAGGTCTTCGCAAAAGCGGCAACCCGACTTCCTGACTGGCGGGATCAAAACTTCTATCGAGCCGCGAACTCAGAAACGTGTAGCTTGCAGCAAACCGCAATCGCAACAATGGATGCGCGGCGCCAATCAACTCCACGCCTTTCGCCGATGCGCGATCGAAGTTCACGAAGTTTGTTAGTCGCCCATCGGGCAGCGTGATTGGACCGAAAGTGACTGGATCGAATTCAAAAACGATCAAGTCGCGAAACCGGTTATCGAAGTAGGTTAGTTCGAGACTCGCTCGACGACCGGCAAACTCTTGAATCACGCCGGTGTCGAAGCTGATCGCGCGTTCGGGATTCAAACCCGGATTGCCCAGGAAAAAAATATTCGGGCTGAAAGCCTCGTGCATCTCAGGCTCTTTGATGCCGGTCCCGAAACTTGCCTTCAGTTTGGTCGCTCCGAATGCGGCGCCTTCTTTGTGACCCCTAGCCACGATCAAGAAAGAAACGTTTGGGTTTGCGCTGATACCGAAGCCGACATCGCCAGCAGGCGCGGAAGATCCTAAACCCGCAAGCGCCGCGCGAAGATCAGCAGGCACCTGCGCGGTGTTGCGCTCGACGCGAACACCAGCGGTGATGAACATTCGCTCGCGCCACGAGGCTTGATCCTGTAGATACAATCCGAGATTGTTCCTCGTCGGAGAGACGCGACCACTGAAAGTGTCAGTGAAAACCGCGGACTCGTGTTCGAAGTCCGCGCCGGCGGTAACGACGTTTGACGAACCAACGGTCACGATCGACTGATAGTGAACCCCCGCGCGCTTCTGATGCTCCTGCAAATCGAACGCCGAGTCAGGGAAAAAGGAAAACGGGGGGAGCGGTGGAACATCGGGCTTGGTCAGATCTTCAGCTACAGGATCAAAACTGTGGCGGTTGAATTCCGAATAGACGAACCGAGCAGTCTGATACCAGCGTGATGTAGTCTTCACATCCAGCGCGGTTGCGAGTGTGAGATCGCGGCGCTTCTGCCTTTCATCCGGATCCGCGAAAAGTACACCGGTCGGCCCCGGCACGCCCAACGTATCGTTGGTCCATCGGGAAGTGATTCGAAGACTGGCCTCCGGTGAAAGTCGAAAGCCGAGATTCGTCGAAGCTGTTCGATTGATGTAGTCGCTGTTTCTGAAACGACCGTCCGTGCTCTGAAAGCCGAAGCTTCCTGAATAGTCAAACCATCCAGCAAGCCCCGAGAGCAACGCAGTCTCTCGATGAGAGTCAAAGCTTCCCCCTTCTCCCGAAAACTCAAACTCCGGAACCGCGGTCGTTCCTCTTCGCGTGAATAGTTGAATCACGCTCGTCATTGCGTCCGAGCCGAACAACGCGCTTCGAGGACCGCGCATTACTTCTATTCGATCGATGTTTTCAGTCGTTAGCGCTCCGAAATCAAACAAGCCTCCCGCTTCATTCGCAGGCACGCCGTCAATCAACACCTTGTTGTAGTCTGATTCACCGCCGCGCGTGAAAATACTGGTCAGACCGCCGCGCCCTCCCGTTTGCACCACCGCAAGACCAGGTACGACGCGCAGCGACTCGCTGACAAAAGATTGATTTCCGTTTTCAAGATCCGCGTCGGTTATCACCCAACCCGAGCCACCGAGCACATCGGTACTGGTTTCCGTCCGAGTTGCGGTGACCACCAGATAATCCGAAATGGCTGAGAGCACAAGCGACACATTCACGTTCTCGCTCGTTCCCGACTGGACATCCACCGTTACAACTTTCGATTGTGATAACCCGGGTGCCTCAACGATTACGTTGTACCGTCCGGCAACAACATCATTGATCGAAAAATGACCTTCATCATCTGAGCGCGCTTGATGCACTATGAACCCCGACGAATCGCGAAGTGAAACGCGGGCTCCGGCGATTTTCGCTCCCGAAGGATCGGTGATATTTCCCTCAACACGCCCCCGCGCCGCAGTTGCGCTGACACTTACCGTGAGCACCGCAAGCAGCACCGATAGCAAAACCATTGAGGACCAACGTAGGGGCAGGGCTTGTCCCTGCCCGGATCTAAAGTGTCGCGCGACGTTATGTAGGGGCAGGGCTCGTCCCTGCCCGGATCGCGCGAAGTTGCGCGATTTAGCTGAAGTTGAAGTGAACGGGCAGAACGCACCGGATAGACGAATTAATTCTTTTCTGAACATTACATCTCTCCTTTCCGCGAAAGAGGTTGGTAATTCAGATCGCCGAGCAGGTCTCCTGACTTAGCGCCGGGTCATTTTCCATTTTCCATTTTGCATTTCTCATTTTTCATTGCGGTGTTCCTAGAATGGCCAATGACAAATGGTAATGGTAAATGGAAAATGACATCTCCTACGCCGGCGCCTTCCCACCGTTAGGCAGTGGCTTGTTGCCGGTTTCGTTGCGCATCACAGTTGCGGGACAGTGGCGGCTTCTCACCGCCTTCCCCGCCGGGTGATCCAGATTGGCAAAATAACAAAGAGGGTTTTGATGCCCTCGCGATTAACTTTGATTTCAACCAGGCTCATGCCGGAGAGAAATCGCAGAAACAAAAACCGTCGCGCTCGGTAGCTTCACCGGCGATCAAATTGACCGGCTCCCGAAAGATCGGTCCATCGAAAACGAAGCTGTGAAACTCACCGTTCTCGCCGCAAGGATCGACCGACGCCGGGAGGTCGTTCAGAAACTGCTCGTCGATCGTTCTTCCTGCGAACGATCCGTCTAGAGCTTTCGGATCAACGCAAGTCACGACCGCCTTGAATCCTGATTCGATAAACTCTCGGATGAGTCGGGTCGTGTCCTTAAGCCAAATCGGATATATAGCCTGAATTGAGAGACCGGCGAGCAAACGGTCTCGATACTCTTTTATGTCCTGCAGAAACAAATCGCCGAATACGACCGTGTCGATTCCCTGACCGCGATAATCAAGCAGCGCTTCTTCCATACGCGACTCGTATTCGTGGTTTGAAGCGGCCCTGGATATGTAGACTTCGCGAAGCGGAATCCCCAGCGATTCGGCCTGGCGCTCGAGCAGAGTTCGCCTGACGCCATGAATGCTGATCCGATCGTAGTCACGCGTTATGGTCGTCAATAACGACGCTACTTCGTATATGTTGCTCTTTTGAATCTCGTGAAGCGCCATACAACTGTCCTTTCCTCCGCTCCACGAAACAATGACTCGCTTTTTCATATGCCTCTTTCTCTATTCGGACGCGAAGGCGGGACCAGGGTAACGCGTGGCGCGCCGCTTATCGGACTTGCATCGACAAGCAGTTCAGTTTCGAACACGGTTTGTAACAGGTCTTCGGTCAACACTTCGTTCGGAGCTCCGCACGCCATCATCTCCCCAGCCTTCAGAAGCAGCGCCGTGGTTGCGAACTCCGCCGCGAGATTCAATTCATGAGTGACGACTATGGCCGACATGTTACCTTCCGAAATGAGGTTTCTAACCAGATCGAGCATTCTAATCTGATGCGAAATGTCGAGATTCGCGACTGGCTCGTCCAGCACTAACAGGCGAGGACGAGACGCAATCGCGCGGGCAAGCATCACGCGCTGGCGTTCTCCGCCCGAAAGCTCTGTTACCGGCCGATCAGCAAATCCAATTGTGTCTGTTAACTCCATTGCGCGCGTCGCCTCAGTCACATCTTCGTCGCTCTCAAACCCGATCAACCGTTGCTGAGCGAATCGACCTTGCAGCACGAACTCCGTTGCCGTCAGCGGAAACCTGATTGAAGAGCCCTGTGCGACGTAACCAATCAAGCGAGCCGCTTCGCGTCGCGGCATCGACGCGATATTGCGATCGTCCAGCAACACGCTTCCGCTTTCCGGTGAAAGTATCCCGACTATGATCTTGAGCAGCGTGCTCTTGCCGGCGCCGTTCGGTCCGATCACAACCAGCAGCTCGCCATTGCCGATCTCAAACGACAGATCGCTTAGCACCGGCTGCGAGTAACTGAAATGTATGCCGCTTACTTTGAGCATAAGTCTCGCGATTCAACTCGTCCTTCGCAGCAAATAAATGAACACCGGACCGCCAATAAGCGCGCTGATCACTCCGATGTGAAGTTCGCGAGGCGCGATGATCGTTCGCGCAACAGTGTCAGCAGCAAGAAGCAACGCTCCTCCTGCAAGAGCAGATGCGGGAATAACAAGCCGATTGTCGCTGCCGCCTACAAGCCGAATCGCGTGGGGGATCACGAGGCCGACGAATCCGATAACGCCGCTTACGGCGACTGCCGCGCCGGTGATGAGCGAAGCCGCAAGGTAGACGGTGATCTTTACACGCCTCACCTCAACGCCAAGCGCGACCGCTTCTTCCTCGCCGGTCATTAACAGGTTCAGAGCCCTCGCATTCATGTAGATGACCACAATCCCCGCCATAACGAACACAGTTACGAGCCCCAGGAGCCGCGGTTCACCGCTCAAATCTCCGATCAGCCAGGAAAAGATGCTGCGCAGCCGCGAGCCTGAGGCGGCGGTCAGCATGAAAATCACTATCGAGGATAGAAATGTATTGGTAATTACGCCTGCCAGAATCAATCGCTCCGATGCTTCTCCTCGACGGCCCTGTCCGAGCGCGTAGACCGCCGTGATAGTCAGCACAGCGCCGATGAATGCCGCGAGCGGCCTGCCTACCGGAATTGATTCGGCAAAAACCGTTGATACTATCGCGCCGACTGCAGCGCCGGTTGAAACGCCAAGGATATACGGATCGGCAAGGGGGTTTCTCAGCAATGCCTGATATGCCGCGCCTGCAACCGACAGCGCCCCTCCAACCACGACGGCCATCAGCACTCGCGGCAGTCGAATTTCAGCGATGATAATTTGCTGTTCGGGCGTCACATCGGCCGATCGTCCTGTTATCCCGGCAATAATTATTTTGCTAATAGAGGCCAGGCTCACGTGCTCGCTTCCAACGGCTGTTGCGATAACGGCCAGAACAATCACCAACAACGCAAGCAAGGTCAACGCGACGACGAGTTGCGCCAAAGTGACTCGGTTGGCGCTGGCGATATGTCTTACTGCGTTTGGTGTATCCGTTACGTTCATTTGTTGATGTTCATTCTCGTCCAAACAGTTCAGGATGAAGCTTCGCAGCCATCTGCTCGAGTCCATTGACGATGCGCGGCCCAGGTCGAAGCAGTACCCCGTCGTCGAAATGATAGACTCGCCCTTCGCGAGCGGCAGGAGTCTGCTGCAAACGATCGGGCAATTCCCTCTCCCCGTCCTGAATGAGAATCACTTCGGGACGCTGAGCAACAACCGTCTCGAGACTATATTGCGGATAGGCCGCTTTTTCATTTGAAGAGATCGATTGGCCTCCGGCACGAGCGATTATATCGCTGATGAAAGTGCCGCCACCGGCAGTTATGAGAGGCTCACGACCGAGGATCAGAAAGACCCGTGGCCTTGCCGCGCCAGCCACTCGAATTTCTACTGCCTTAATCCTGCCTCGCAATTCTTTAGTCAACCCGCTTGCGCGCGCAGTCGTGTCAGTCAGTTCTCCGATGCTGTCAATTGAAGAAAGCACACCGTCGATGTTCTGCGGATTGCTGACGTAAACAGGGATTCCGACTTGATCGAGATTGCGCACGAATTGCTCGAGCTGACTTGCAGTCGAGGCAATAACCAGATCGGGTTTGAGCGCTACGATGCTCTCGATGCTCGGGCGCATCGTATCACCGACCTTTTCTTTCAGCTTCGCTTCAGGTGGGTAATCGCAGAACGATGTGACGCCAACGATTCGATCACCAAGTTCCAACGCGAATAGAGTCTCGGTCACGGATGGCGCGAGCGATACGATTCGCTCGGGGCGAGCTGTGACCACGATCCGCCGGCCTATCTCGTCTGTGAAAGGACGCGACCCCGCCGGATAAGCGCGTTTAGAGGAGCAGGTGGTGAGCAGGCTTATCGCTGTTGCCAGAAGGAGCGATATTGCAATCCTGATAACAAAGTTGTACCGCAAAAAGAAAAGCTCCCGCCGACCCAATCCGCGATGAGTCGAGCGAAAGCCTGATGGTGCTCCCGCGCGCCTGACCTCTCTCGCGAAGGTAGCCGGCTCGCAAACAGCTTTGGGCAGGTCTCCTGACTTAGTCTCGCGGACGCGCGTCGTTGGCGCGTCGTTGCCGCCGTGCAGCCTTCCCGATCTGGATCAGTGGCTCGATTGCAGGCGGCTTCGAGAACTTCACAGTGGCGGGACCGCGCGGGAATCTCACCCGCTTCCCTATTCTCCCCGATCTAACTCGGGGCACCCGAAGCTCAAACAAATTTGAAAGAACTAAATTTCGAAGACCAAGGCTATCAGCGGGCTGATACTCAGTCAACTCGAACGGACAGCGTCCAGATCGCGCAATCGTTGACAACCATCCATCACGCCGCTATCCTAACACTCCGACTCGCACAGGACCGCCGCAGAGCCTTCTCTCTGCGGCTATCTTTATTGAAAGGGCAACAAGTTGACCGCTAACGAGAGACCGATAATAGCCATACCCTGCCGATATAACTGGAACACGTCTTACTACGAGCTGCGCGAGACCTATTCCGAAGCGCTTTATGCAGCCGGCGGCACACCCCTTCTCTTGCCTTTGATTCCGGAGCCTGAGTTTATTGAATCTGTAATGGCACACGTCGATGCAATTTGCCTTTCGGGAGCGGTCAACGATGTCGATCCGCTTCGATACGGGCGTGAACCGAAGCCGTTACTCGGCCCGGTCGTTCCGCGACGGGATGAAACCGATTTGATGTTGCTCGCTGCCGCGGAAGCCCGACATCTGCCGGTGCTCGCGATCTGCTTCGGCATACAGTCACTGAACGTCTATCGCGGAGGCACGCTGATCCAGGATGTTGAAAGCGAAGTCAAAGGCTCGCTCAAACATATGCAGGGCGATTTGTTTTGGCGGCGTTCGCATTCGATCAACATCACCGAAGACTCGCTGATAGCAAAGCTCGCAGAATCAACTCACACGACGGTCAACAGTCATCATCATCAAGCCATCGACATCGTAGGCCGCGACCTCGAGCCGATCGCCTGGGCGCCAGACGGTGTGATTGAAGCTGTCATCAACACCCGCGCCGATCAATTCGTACTCGGCGTTCAATGGCATCCCGAAGTTGGCTGGCAAAATGATCCTCTTTCTCAAGCGATCTTCAAACACTTCATCACCGTCGCTCGAGAGAGATCAGCGGCTGACGTAGGTACAGCAGCAACGGTTGAGCGATAACAAGTATCTCGTGGAATCATGCGCAGGAAAGATAAGCTGACACTTGCCGCTCTTTGCGCCGGGCACTTCGTCAACGATTCCTATTCGAGCATCATCTATCCGCTGCTCCCCCTGATTAAGAACCAACTCGGTCTCACTGCCGCCCAGGTCTTCTGGTTAGCTCCGCTTTACGCAATATCATCGTCATTGATGCAGCCGGTCTACGGGATTATTTCCGATCGGTATTTCAGGCGCTTCTTTGCCGTCTTCGGTCCGACGATCACAGGGATCTTCATGTCGCTGATCGGACTCGCGCCCACATACAGCATCCTTATTATTCTGCTTGTGGCTGGCGGCATCGGCGTTGGTTCATTTCATCCACAAGCCGCTGCCATGGCTGCGACCGCGGCAAGCGGACGACGCAAAGTTGGGATGGCGATGTTTTCGGCGTTGGGAACGCTGGGCTTCGCAGTCGGGCCGATTGTAATTACGCGAGTCGTCTCGGCCTATGGGCTCGATCACTCTTATTACGTGATTGCGACCGGGCTTGTGATGTCGGCGATTCTCTATCGTGTTTGTCCGTCGCTTCCGGCGCCGGCTTCACGCGAACCGGGCGTCGAAAAAATCAAGTGGCAACTGCTCACCGCGCTTCGTGCCGCCTGGAAGCCGCTTGCGTTGCTGTATATGATCACCGTAATTCGCTCCGGATTGCAGATGACGACCAATACGTTCCTTCCATTTCTGCTTGAAGGTCGCGGCTATGCGCTCACAGAAATAGGAAACATGCTTACGGTCTTCTTGCTTCTCGGCGGAGTAGGCGGCGTGGCCGGTGGGTTCACGGCCGAGCGCTTCTCCGGGCGCGCGGTCACTCTGTACTCAGGATTACTGGCGGGGCCGTTGATGATCGCGGCATTCGCAACCAGTGGCGTTGTAAGCGTTGTTTGTCTCGGCCTCGGCGGTTTCATGCTGCTGTCTACGATTCCAGTCATCGTAGCGATGGCACAGGAGCTTGTGCCGGGACAGACGAGTACCGTTTCGGCGTTGATGATGGGCGCGGCGTGGGGAGTGGGCGCGCTGTCACCTCAAGTACTCTCGCACTTCGTTCCCGCGTACGGCTTCCGCAACGTGCTGATCTTTGCGTCCGCATTCACAATGATCACAGTCGTTCTTGCTTATCTTCTGCCTCGTGAAGAACCGGTTCATCGCTTGCACGTCGAGTCAGACCTTGCCACTGCTAGTGCGGTCGGCGATTGAGACTTGACAGAACGCTTGCGCTCCCTGCCATCGCGATGATTGATCTGAAGGGAAAAGTAGCGTTGATAACCGGAGCCTCGCGGGGCATCGGCGCGGCGACGGCTATCAAGTTTGCTAAGGCGGGCATCAGCGGACTTGTCATCAACTATCATCGTGAGAAAGCTGCAGCGGAACACGTAGCCGCGACGTGCAAACAGTTTGGTTCGGATGCGGTAGCGGTACGCGCCGATGTCGCAAGCGTTGCGGCAGTCGAGAAAATGATCGACAAGGCCGTCGCTCGCTTCGGTTCGCTTGATGTTCTCGTCGCCAACGCCGGGATCTGGAAGGAAGCCGCGATTGATAAGATGACCGAGGCTGAATGGGACGAAACGATTGATGTGAATTTGAAATCGATCTATGCGTGCTGTCACGCGGCCGCGCGAGTGATGATGCCGAACCGTCGTGGCACAATGATCCTTGTGTCGTCGACTGCAGGCCAGCGAGGCGAGCCGTTTCATTCACACTACGCGGCTACGAAAGGCGCAATCATTTCGATGACGAAATCGCTCGCAGCCGAGCTTGGGCCTCGCGGGATTACCGTCAACTGTGTTGCTCCGGGGTGGGTCGCGACGGACATGACCGAAGATGCTTTGAATGATTTCAAACAGCGTCGCAAGATTCGTGAGTTGATCCCGATTGGCCGAGTCGCAACGCCTGAGGAAATCGCCGGACCGATTCTCTTTTTGGCTTCCGATCTTGCGAGTTACGTCAACGGCGAAGTGCTCAATGTAAACGGCGGCTCCGTGCTTTGCGGCTAATGTACGGGCGGGCCTCCGTGCCCGCCCCTCAGTCGACAGTCTGGAAAGTTGAGAAGTAAGCGTCGGCATTCGCGATGAGGGGCGGGCACGGAGGCCCGCCCATACAAGCATGAAGCCCGGTCTTGAAGTCCTACTCGAATCCAGAATCAACTTGCTCGACGGCGCAAGAGTCGGGTTAATCGTCAATCCCGCGTCGATCAATTCGCGCTTCGAGCACGCGGCGGATCTCTTTCATCAACCAACGCGAATCAATCTCACTGCGCTCTTCGGTCCGCAGCACGGCATTCGAGGCGAGACGCAAGACAACATGATCGAGTGGCAGTCGTTTCGTGATCCGCGCACGGGTGTGCCGGCATACTCTCTTTACGGGGAGACGCGAAAGCCAACTCCGGAGATGCTCGAGAACGTCGATGTTCTTGTCTTTGACCTTCAGGATGTCGGTACGCGCGTCTATACATTCGCCTACACGATGGCCCTTGCGATGGAAGCGGCGCGCGAAAACGGAAAGCGATTCATCGTGCTAGATCGGCCAAATCCAATCAGTGGAGTTCAACTGGAAGGCAATCTTCTCGAATCAGATTTCACCTCATTCGTCGGGATGTTTCCGATTCCAATGCGTCACGCGATGACCATCGGCGAGCTGGCGTTGATGTTCAATAAAGAGTTCGGAATAGGTTGCGAGCTCGAGGTGGTCAAGATGGAAGGCTGGAAGCGCGAAATGTATTTCGATCAAACGGGCTTACCTTGGGTGATGCCTTCGCCAAACATTCCAACGCCAGATACAACTACCGTCTATCCGGGCAGTGTGATGTTTGAAGGAACAAACGTCTCTGAAGGTCGAGGCACGACTCGTCCGTTCGAAATCATTGGAGCTCCTTTCATTGATCCAGACGTGTTGACGGCCCAGCTAAACGATGACCGGCTTCCAGGCGTCATGTTTCGTCCGCTTCATTTCCAACCGACCTTTCACAAGTTCGCTGGTGAGTCATGCGGTGGAATACAGTTGCACGTTGTCGACCGCGACTCATTCAAGCCGGTGATCACCGCGGTCGCGATCATCAGCGCGATTCGGCGTCTGTACCAGAACGAGTTTGCGTGGAAGCAACCGCCTTACGAATACGTCTTCGACAAGCTTCCGTTCGATGTGATCAACGGAGGTTCTCAGTTGCGCGAAGACATTGAGTCGCAGATGACCGTAGCGGAGATAGAACGACGTTGGCGTGAGCAGCTCGATGAGTTTAATAACAGACGAGCGCCTTATCTCATCTACTCCAGGTCTTCGAGGACGACGTGAAATATTCTTGCTTCTTCTCTCCGCGGCATCATAACTCACAGGCGCGATTGCGAAAGACTCTTTGACTAAGGAGACGAAGACTCAGGACTTGCAAACCGGGAGAGGACCTCAAGTGGCTTGGTGTGGTTGAGCGTAACGCCTCGCCGCTTGTTCGATCTCTGCATGATTCTTCAACTCACCAGGACACATCACACTTTTCTTACAAATATCTCATCGCGCCGCTGTGCATCCGATCTCCTGATCATTGCATCTGAGCACGCGTAAGATCGCTCAAGCTGCCAGGGAGACATAATATGGTCAAGAACATTATCGCCATTGCATTCGTGTATCTCATCGCGGTCGCCGGATGGATCACACTCGGAACCACCATCAGCTATCGAACCGATCATCAGGACGAAGAGCTTAAGCATCAGGTCGGCGAGTTGTGGGGCACTCCGCTCGAACAAAAAGCTCCAACAGCATCGCTCGCTGTCGAGAATGACTCTCACGTTCCGCAAGCGGTTGAGAGAGGTGTCGTTGTCTTGAGAGGCGCAACTAATGAGCATTACGACCTGCCGCTAGTCCAGAACGACATTCGCGTCGGCTTCAATCTGGAGCAGAGACAAAAGGGATTGCTCTGGTACTCAACCTATCACGTGCGATTTTCGGGAGACTACGTTTTCGAAAACACTCAGGATAAGAACGGCGACCTCACCGTCAACTTCGCGGTTCCATCAGCGACCGCGCAATATGACGACTTCAAGTTTGAACTCGACGGATCGCAGGCGCCTTTCACTCGTGAGAATGGAAACCTGCTTGTAGCGCATATTCCATGCGCGGCGAAGTCTAGGCATCAACTTTCGGTTAACTACCTTTCTCTCGGACTTGACCGATTCACATATCGCTTTGGCGAAGGCATAAACGAAGTGCGCAACTTCAAGCTTGCGGCCACAACGGATTTCGACGGCTACGATTTTCCCTCTAATACTATGTCGCCGAATCTACCTAAGGAACGGCAGGGCAGCGGGTGGCTGTTGACGTGGGATTACAAAGATCTGATCTCAGGAAACGGAATCGGAATCGAGATGCCGCAGAAGATAAATCCCGGACCGATGGCCGCGCGCATCTCGTTCTTCGCGCCGGTGTCACTTGGATTCTTTTTCTTTTTGATATTCGTGATCTCGACGCTGCGAGGCGTGCACATTCACCCGATGAACTATTTCTTTCTGGCGGCGGCGTTCTTTGCGTTTCATTTGCTGTTGGCTTATCTGGTCGATCACCTATCTATTCACGCGGCGTTCGCGTTGTGTTCAATGGTGTCGATCATTCTGGTTGTGTCTTACATGCGGATAGTCGCTGGGAACAGATTTGCTTTTCTCGAAGTCGCGCTTGCGCAGCTCGTTTACTTGATTGGTTTCTCTTACGCGTTCTTCTTTGAAGGCTTCACCGGGCTGGCGGTGACGATCGGTTCGATCATCACGTTGTTTGTAGTAATGCAGTCGACGGCGCGAATCAACTGGGCGGAGCGGTTTGCGCTTGTGAGCAAACCCGACATTAAGTTTAAGCCGGCAGAATAGACCGCGGATGATTGGGCGGATTGGCGCGGATGAATCTCACGTTGATATGAGCAGTGCACGCCACTGCCGAAGCCTGGCGTCACGAAGTATTTTGACTGCGGTGGCAACGGCAAAGACGCCAAGATCCGCAAAGGCAGGCAGGGATGCCTGCGCTCCCAGGTGCTATAATCTCGCCAATGGAACCGCTCGAAGAACTGCTCGAACGAGCCGAACACTCTCACGGGCATATGTGCGCCGGCCAGGTGTTGGGAGTTCGAATGGCCATGCTTGGCTGTCGAGCCGTAGGAGTGGAAGACCCGCGCGGCGTCGATAATAAATCCTTGATTGTTTTTGTCGAGATCGATCGCTGCGCCGCCGATGCGGTCAACACAGTCACGGGCTGCAGACTAGGCAAGCGCACCTTGAAGTACTACGACTACGGCAAGCTGGCGGCGACCTTCCTTAATGTGAAAACAGGTGAGGCGGTTAGAGTCATTGCGCTCGATTCGTCACGCGAGACAGCGGATTGCGCCTTTCCGGAAATCGAAAACAAGTACCAACGACAGCTTCACGCTTACAAACTTCTGCCTGAAGAAGAACTCTTCAAAGTTGAACGTGTGCGAGTAACGCTGCCGCCTCAGGATAGGCCAGGGAGGCCGGTTTCAAGGGTGCAGTGCGATGAATGCGGCGAAGGGATCAACGATCACCGAGAGGTCGCACGCGGCGAGCGAACACTCTGTCGCGCTTGCGCCGGCGAAGCGTACTACTCGCGATTATAGTCACGGGTTTATTTTGACTGGTGTGTTCTTCGGAATCGCATCAAACACTTCCCTGATGTCTCGATCGTCGAGAGCGATACAGCCGAGCGTCCAATCGCTGCCGGAGCCGTTGCCGTGTATGAACACTTCTCCTCCCAACTTGGTGTTCCACGGTGGGCAGTCCCGCGCCCGGATCGAAGCGACGATTTGATCCCGCTGAGCTGTAGAAATCAGTCCGTTGCGCAGTCCCCGCTCGGCATCTTCTTCGTTCGGATAATTCAAACCGAGCGAAAGGTAGTAATTGCTTTTAGGATTCTTTGAGCAAATCACGAAGTCGCCTTCCGGAGTGCGGCCGTCGCCCTCTGTCCTCTTGTCGTTCTTCGGATCTGATCCGAGTCCTACGCGGAACACTCGAACTACGGCCCCGCCGGAATACAAAATCAGCTCTCTCTTGCTCTTGAAAACCTCAATTCTCGGTTCGATAAGCGGCAGGGCTAAAGGTTTGCTGTTGACTGCCTGATGGGCCGGATTGTTGTCAGCCTTGGCGAACATTCCCCTGATTAAGGCGCGGGCCTTCGGACGCAGCATCATCATCGCGACGCAGAGTGCAATAACGGTGATCACAACAACAACGATCTTTGGCGCTCCCCTCACTGGACCTCGCAACGCTCGTTCACTAAAGGCATCACCTCTTCCGCGAAGCGTTCCATCTCTTCCATCATCGGGCTCATCTGCATCAGGAAGATTTCAACTCCCGCCTTGCGAAACTCGATTATTCGTTCGGCTATTTGCTCGGCCGTACCCGTCAATCCGGTTCGGAGCCCCCTGTTCGAAACGCTGTAGTCACGGAGTGATAACTCGCGTTCGAGCTGGCTCTGCGTAGTGAAGTCTTTGAAGCCGAAGTACCCTGCGGTGTCCTTCACATCGCAAATGCGATCGATCTCTTTTTTTACTTCAGCATCGTTCTTTCTGCAGATGACGTAGGCCGCAATCCCGTAAGCCATCGGCTCCAGCCCAAGCTCGCGTCTTCGACGTTCCATCTCTTCGACCTTTGGCCGCGCGTTCTCAGGCGGATCGCCGTGCATCAAGTAACCGTCACAAAAACGCGAGATCATCCTTTTGGCGTCTTCAGATTCCCCACCGGCGTACAGGGTTGGCCACGGCTTGCGAACCGGTTTGGGTTCAAGATGAGCCTTCTCGACTTTGTAGTATTGGCCTTCGTAGCTGAACTCTTGTTCGCTCCACATCCCGCGCATCACTTCGATGAACTCGCGCGTGCGTTCGTAACGCTCGTCGTGTCCAACCCACTGGCCGCCATATTCGCGCATCTCCTGTTCCCACCACGCCGAAACTATGTTCAGACTGAAGCGACCGTTCGATATGTGATCTATGTTGGCGGACATCTTTGCGGTGATCGCGGGCAGACGGAAGCCGGGTCGAATCGCATTCATCAATTCGACCTTCTCGGTTACCGATGCAATTGCGGCCGCGGTTGTCCAGCATTCGAGCACCGGCGCTGTTGCGCCTTTGATGTCGTTGAGGTTCAGCTCCGCAAGCAGCGTGATGTCGAACCCGATCTGTTCGGCTCGCTGCGCAAGACGTTTGTTGTAATCGAACGTCGCATGCATCTGTTCGTCATCTACGTTGCGAAGCCAACCGCCGAATATCGGCATCCAGAATCCGTATCGCACTTTGTTCATCAAGCATCTCCATTTGATTTGCCGGGACATGTAAGGGCGTCCCTCCGTGGGCGCCCCTCTTCGCGAACCAGGCCGCAGCCAGCGGAAACAGGGGCGGCCACAGAGGGCGGCCCCTACATGTCCCAAGCTAACACGCGCAGTAGTATTGCCGTTTTGTAAACAAGCTCTCAATCATTTCAACAAACGGCTCGGGGTCGTCGCTCGAAAGCACGGCGTCAACTATCTCACCGTTCGACTCGGCATTACCAGCGATCAGGTCAAGCCAGTCCTTGCGGCTGAGCGTAGTTTCTTCAACTCCCGCCCTGGCGCGGCGAAGCGCAATGTAGTCTTTCAAGTAAACCCACCGAAGTCCTTCTCGTTGACGATTCGCCGTTTCGACTTTGCCGTGGACCGCATCAGCGTAAGCGAGCCACGGCAGATCGATGCCTGCGCGAATCGGCAATCCGATCCACTTCCATACTCGCGTATTGATATCAAGAAGCTTGTAGTCGCCGCTCCGGTCATCATAAATGAACTCAACTTCGCTGATGCCGTGGTAGCCGAACTGTTTCAGTATATCGATGCCTCGTTCGACGATCTCTTCGATGTAACCTGAATCCACAAGACACGCGGTGCCGAAATCAGGTGGATACTGCTCGAGCTTGCGGCCGACAAAAACTCCCTTTGCTTCCCCGTCGCGCCCAATGTAACTGCAGAGAGAATAAAAGCTATCGACTCCGGCTCCCACGATCTCCTGCGCAAGCAGCGGATGATGCCCGGCTCGCCGGCACAACTCGAGAAAGTCCTCGCGTGTTTCCGCTCGCAGAACTTTTTCTCCAAACTCATTTGTGAATTCGCGTTGAAGCGCGGGCTTTACGATGCAAGGAAAGCTGATCTTACTCGCAATCTCCTCCGGACCTTGCTCTCCCACATAGAAAGTTCGAGGAATCGGAATTCCTCGCTCCTCGCACTTGCGATAGAGCAGGTTCTTGTCGAGAATGCGTTCGACAGTCACGATGTCCGAAAACGGCAGAATGAAATACTCGCTGAGCTCGCTCGCGTGACGCGCCACCGCGAACACCCATTCATCGAGACACGGAAAGAGCACCGCCTTCTGATCCAGCGCGCGGCCTATCTCCAACAACAGATCGATGAAGCCTCGCTCATCATCAAGCGGATAAGGACAGCGTCCCCCGATCGACGTGTAGCGGGAATACAAACCATAGCCTTTGTCATCCTTATCGAGACCGATGACCGTAACGCCATGCCGACCGAGCGAACGGGCGACAGCCAGACCGGTGATGTGACAATTGAAGACCAGTGCCGCGGGCATTTCGCGAGAGTCGACCTTCTCTCGCACTGCGGCGATTAGCTCGCGGGGATCGTCGATCATTTCTTCCTAATTGAAGAACAACTGCTTATGCGGCGTTATCGACGTCATTCGAATGAGCAGTAGAGATTTGAGCGCCCTCCAGGTACAGCGTGTCAGGACTGATATCCTCCTCGTCCGCCCATTGCACTGTGCCGAAGGCCACTGTTACTTGCTTAAAATAGTTTAGGTCTTTCAATTCGCGGAAGACCTCATATTCAACGTACGGCTTAGCGTCAAACCGCTTAATGATCCCATCGGAGAACTTCAGATCAAGTGTCCAATCATCGTTAGCGCTCACTTCAAGCACTTTGATCATTCTTGCTCCTACCGTAGCGCCTCGATCTTGAATACCGGTCGTCAGTTAACCGCTAGTCTCCAATCTGCCATCAACTCGTCCTGGTTATTTCAATCCAGGCCTGCACGAGTTTGAGTTTAGCACTTCTCAGAGAACCCTCGATAATTGCACCGTCTGGAATGGTAATAACTGCTTCTTCGCCGCTGTACTCAACGTGAATGTGCGGTAAGTGGTGCTTCCGGTTGTCTACGTAATACATCAGCACAATTATTCCATAAAACATCGATATGACAGGCATCTTACAACTTGAACTTCAAAGTTGTCTTCGAACGAGATTGCGTGCCTTGCAGGTTTCGCACTCGATTGTCTTTTCTTTAGCCTCACGGTCATAGAGAATCGTGCACGCATCTTCACCGCAGCCGCCGCAAGTCCATCTGACCGCAGGCAGCTCGTCGTGAATCATCTTGATCACTTCGCCTTGTACTTCGAATTCGCAGTCTGGATCTTCCATCTCTCGCCGAGTCTCCGCGTCTACTTTGTTTTAGGTGTGTAGTACCGCTTCAGCCAACTGCTCAACCCATCGAGGCCGGGAAACAAAACTCGTTCGGTGATGTTGGCCTGGTCCAGCTTGTCTCGAACCTCCCATTTCAGTTCAGCAGGTATGATCAGCCTCTTGTACAACTCTGGATGCTCCTCGAGCCAGCGGTCCAGCCGCGCGGTCGGACTGGACATCATCGAAAACAACGCGAACTGATTCACTATTCGATCGTCAAGCGACGGGGGCTCAAAGAAGACGACGAACTCTTCGGAGGATAAACGATCGTAATCGGCGAGTGTGCCCGCCACCTTGTTCAACATTTCAACCGTAAAAGCGTTCGAGCCTTCCTCCTGAATCAGAGCCTTCAATCTTTCCGGCAGCAGGCGGTTGGTCTTCACGAAATCCACGCACCAGATCACACCGTCAACGCCGTAGTCTTCCAGTCGAACCGTTGCAAAGTGCATTGCGACATACGGCGAGAAAGTCCAATCTATCAAGCGTGTCGGCAATCCGTGATGCTGAGCCAGCGCCAGCCAGTTCCACATCGAATCGTCGGGCACGGCGTCTCGCCGCGCATACTTTCGATAGTTGCGCAGCATGTGACCTTCGAGCCTCTCGGCCGCGCCGCCAAGCCGTATGAGACCAGTTTTCAAATCGTATGAGGAATCACCGAGTCCGCGAAACGCGAGATTCGACCTGAAGCGCGCCAAAGGCTCTTCCCACGACCCTTCGTAGAGCCGCTCGTTCAGTTCGTTCCAGTTTGATACGCGTATGTCTTCCACGCGGCCTCAGAGCAAACAGGGATAGACAGGATTTACAGGATAGGGAGAACATCCTGTCAATCCTGTCTATCCCTGTTTGATTCACCTGAGCAGGATTGAATTCTTCGTCACGATATCGTTGTAGGATTCGCATTCACCCGAAGCGCATTGCTTAATCAGATCGTCGATTCGCTCCAACAACTGAGTGCTGAAGTGATTGGGCTCCGCTTGAGGATGAGCGGGCGCGTAATAATTAAAGTAGCTCCGAATTATCAGGCTTCGACTGTCGATCGGGAACGATTTCACGTTCTCAATGAACTTGTCATAAGTGCCCTGCCGATTGAGATAGAACTCGACATTCGAAACGTAAAACGCCGATACATGCTCCTTGATCTCCGCGATGTACTGTCCAATCGCTTTCATCGCCTGCGGACCTGAGAGGTCGCCG
>Ga0075436_100000605_pt1 | contig 23512 bp, 24 predicted proteins | sample RhiMethybrSRZTD5_FD_75303 | JGI IMG/M metagenome (GOLD analysis project Ga0075436, IMG submission 75303) | Populus rhizosphere microbial communities from Tennessee, USA - Rhizosphere MetaG P. TD hybrid SRZTD5 | ecosystem: Host-associated > Plants > Roots > Rhizosphere > Soil | place: USA...
GGCAGCACGAACCAGTCGATCGGCGCGCCTTTCGCCTTCATGCGATCGACATCGTGGCTGAAGACGCCGAGGAAGACGGCGATCTCGCCGGCGATGACGCGGCCGGTGCTGTGCGTGTGCCCGGTGCGCACCGCGACGCCGTTGTCGCCCAGGCGCTTGAAGAGATCGAGGCCCGCTTTCTCGCCCATCGCTTGCACGAGCGCCGCGAACCATTCGACGTTGGTTGATTCCATGCCGAGGCGGCCCTTCCACTTCGCGTCGAGCAGCGCCTGCCAGGTCTTCGGCAGATCGGTGCGCCTCACGGCGTTGGTGTTGTAGGCGTAGACGAGCAGGTTGAGGCGGTCCGGTGCCCACTCGCCGTGTGCCGGCAGCGCCTGCGGCAGGAGGACGTCGGCCACGAAGGGTGAGTGCACGTTCTGCAACAGCTTCTCGCGCGCGATCGCCTCGATCTGCGGCGAGTTGGTCTCGAGCGCGTCGAACTCGTAGCGGCCACCGCGCGTCTCGGCGAGCACGCGCTGCAGGATGTTGGTCTGGCTGCCGCGCCAGAACTTGAGCGCGACGCCGTAGCGCTTCTTGAAGTCGGCGCCGAGCTTGAGCTGGTCCTCGGGCGTGAGCGAGGAATAGAGCATGAGCTCGCCTTCCTGCTTCGCGCCGGCGATCAGGCGCTCGCTGCGATCGGCGCCCTGGTAGGCGGCCACCGCGGCGACGCCCGGCAGCGGATCGACCGCGTGCGCTGGCCCCGCGAGGAAAAGGCTAAAGGCGAAGCAGGCGAGCTGCGTTCTCACCGAGGATCTTCGCCTTCTGGCGCTCGCTCAGGTCGGCGCGCGCGCGGATGGTGGAGACGGTGTGCGGATATTCCGAGTCGAAATGCGGGTAATCGCTCGCCATCAGAATGTGGTCCTCGCCGAGCTCGGCGATCGGCCGCGCGAGGTCCGCTTCGTCTGCTTCGCAGGTGACGTAGCAGTTGCGCTTGATGTACTCGGAAGGCGCCTTCTTCAGTGCGGCCGAGATCTGCGGGAAGTCCTTCGCCCATTCCCAGTCGTCGTCCATGCGGTGCATCCAGTAGAGGATCCACTCGGCGCTGCACTCGAAGAAGACGACCTTGAGCTTCGGAAACTTCTCGAACACGCCGCCGAGGACGAGCGCGACGAGCGCGGCAGTGCAGTTGGTCGGCCGGCCGAGCACGTGGGTCTTGAAAAAGTTGTCGAAGCGGTCGACGAGCTCGCCGTTCGAGTTCGGATGGCAGCAAAGCGGGATGCCGAGCTCCTCCGCCGCGGCGTAGTACGGGAAGAACGCCGGATCGTCCAGGTTGCGGCTCGCGACATAGGGCACAAGGTGCGAGGCGCGGAAGCCCAAGTCCTTCACGCAGCGGCGAAGCTCGCCTTCCATCGCCTCCGGGCAGCCGGCGGGCGCCATCGCCACCGGCAGGAACACCTGCTCGCGGCCTTTGACCAGTCGCGCCACCCAGTCGTTGAAAAGCCGCGCGCATTCGTGGCCGAGGCCGCCGATGTTGGAGGTGGCGATCGTGATCTGCGTCGGGAAGATGAGCTGCTTGTCGATGCCTTCTTTGCGGATATCGTCCAGGCGGCGCGCCATGTCGTAGCCGCCGACCTGGCGCGCTGCGATGTCGCCGCCGCGCCAGTTGGTCTTCGGGTCGTAGATGTAGGGATGCCGGTGCGCCGCATGCCCCTGCGGGCTGATCGGGTCGAGCGAGTGCAGGAATTTCGTGTTGTGCGTGCGCCCGTCGTTCAGCCGCACCGGGCGGAAGCGCTCGTAAGGCCCTTCCAGCCGGTACACCTCGTCCATGAAGTAGCCTTCACGGAGGTGCGAGTCGAAGTCGATGATCATGGTCGGCATTATGCCGACCCAGCGTTACTTAATTGAAGACGTAGGCGTCCATGGAAAGGACGCCGGAGTCGATGGCGCTGTAGATGCGCTCGGGTTTGTAGTCCTCGCGCGCCGCGCCGAGCGCCAAGAAGAGCGGCAGGAAATGCTCGTCGGTCGGATGCGCGCGCGCGCCGTGCGGGGCGCGCGAGCGGTAATCGGCGAGCGCCTCCAGGTCGTGCTCCTCCAGGCGCAGCCGCACCCAGTCGGAAAATTCCTCGGCATACGGCTGCGGCTCGCCCCGGCCGCGCATCCAGTCGCGCAGGTTGTGCGTCATGTGGCCCGAGCCGATGACGAGCACGTTGTCTTCCTCGAGCGTGCGCAGCGCGCGGCCGAGGCGCAGGTGATGGCGCGTGCCGAGCGCGGGCTGGAGCGAGAGCTGCACCACCGGCACGTCCGCGTCCGGATACATGTAGAGAAGCGGCGCCCAGGCGCCGTGGTCGAGGCCGCGCGTGCCGTCGATGGCGGCCGTGAGCCCCTGCTCCTTCAGCACGCGCACGGCTTTCTCCGCCACCTTCGGTGCGCCGGGCGCGGTGTAGCGGATGCGGTAGAGCGGCTCCGGAAAACCGGAGAAGTCGTGAACCGTGTCGGGCCGCGCGGCGCCCGTCACCATCGGCAGGTTCGTTTCCCAGTGCGCCGAGGCGATGAGGATCGCCTGCGGCTTGCCCAGGCGCTTGCCGAGCGCCGCCCACGCCAGGCCCGCCGCGCCCGCCTGCAGGGCGTGCATCGGCGAGCCGTGGGAGATGAAGACGCTCGGCAGCGGTACCACGCGATGCTTCCTAGGCTGCGCGCGCGGGCTCTTTGGGGATGAGCCCTTCGAACTGCATCGCTTCCTTCACCTTGGGCCGCGCGGCGACGCGCTTGTTGAAGGCGGCGATGTTGGGCCATTTCGCGAGGTCGATCTGCGTCGGCTTCGTCCAGTTGGTGAGCACGAAGAGGTATGCGTCGGCCACGGTGAATTGCTTGCCGGTGACGTAGTCCTTCCCGGCGAGCTGCTGCTCGATCCAGTCGAAGCGCTTGCCGATGTTCTCCTTCGCGATCGGCTTATAGTCTTCCGGAGTATTCGGACGGAAGAGGGGCGAGAACTGCTTGTGCACCTCGGAGGTGAGGAAGTTGAGCCACTCCTGCACTCGGTAGCGCTCGAGGGTGCCGTTCTTCGGCGCAAGTCCGCTCTCGGGCTTCTGATCGGCGAGGTACTGCACAATCGCCGGACCCTCGGTGAGGCGCTCGCCGTTGTCGAGCTCGAGCACCGGGACATAGCCGCGCGGATTTACTTTCCAGAAGTCGCCGCCGCCTTCGATCGACTTGTCCTTGGTGTTGACCTTCTGCAGCTGGATCGGGATGCCGGCCTCGCGCGCGACGATGTGCGGCGAGAGCGAGCAGGCGCCCGGAGCGAAGTAGAGCTTCATGCGTTTCTCCTCTGTGAGTTGGGGTTAGGACCAAGCCTGAATGACCGCCGCCGGCAGGCAGACGGTGCGCGCCTCGGGCGCGGTGACCTGCACCGCGCCGAGCGCCGTGGCCGCGAGCGTGACGAGCGCTGCGGCTGTGACCAAAGTTCTTCGCATTCGGTTCAGATGGGGTCAGTTTGCTTGACCCTCAAGTGGGGATAAAGAGGCGCGGGCGCAATGGTTTATTTCGAATACCGGGATAATTGCTGCCCGTGGACCGCTTCGCCGCCATGCAGGTCTTTGCCCGGGTCGTGGAGGCCGGCTCCTTCGCCAAGGCGGCGGAGCGCCTGGGGCTCTCGACCTCCGCGACCTCGCGGCAGGTGGCGGAGCTCGAGGCGCAGCTCCAGACGCGGCTCCTCAACCGCACGACGCGGCGGGTGAGTCTCACGGAAAGCGGCCGCGCCTTCTACGAACGCTCCGTGCAGCTGCTCGCCGATCTCGCGGAAGCCGAGGAGGAGGCATCGAGCGCCGCGGTGGTGCCGCGCGGCACGATCCGCCTCACGACGTCGGTGAACTTCGGCGTGCGCCACGTCGCGCCGGCGATCGCCGATTTTCTCGCCCGCCATGGCGAGGTGCGCTTTGATGTCGCGCTCTCGGACCGCGTGGTCGACCTCGTCGAAGAGGGCTTCGATCTCGCGATCCGCATCGGCCCGCCCGGCGCGGACAACCTCGTCGCCCGCAAGCTCGGCGAAACGCGGCTCGTGCCCTGTGCCTCGCCCCAGTATCTTGCCGAGCATGGCGCGCCCACCACGCCCGAGGACCTCGCGCGGCACAACTGCTTCACCTACGAGTACGTGAGCCCGCGCCATGTCTGGCGCTTTCGCGATCGCAGCGGCGCGGAGCGCGCCGTGCGCGTGAGCGGCCGCCTGCACTCGAATAACGGCGATCTCCTCGCCGAAGTGGCTGTGCGCGGCGGCGGCATCGTTTTCGAGCCGGCCTTCATCGTCGGGCCCGAGGTGCGCGCCGGGCGCCTCGTGCCGCTCTTGCAGGAATTCGAGCCGCTGCCGGTGCCGATCTACGCGCTCTACCCGAGCCGCAAGCACCTCTCGGCCAAGGTGCGCCGCTTGGTCGAGTTCCTCGCCGAGCGCTTCGCCCACGCGCAGGACTGGAGAGCGACGTGAGGTGGCTCGCGCTGGCGGCGGCGCTCGCCGCCATGTCGGCGGCGGCGCAGGAGCCGCGCTGGCTGCTCGTCGCGCCGCAGCGCCTCGTGGCCGGAGAGCGCTTCGAGGTCATCGTCGTTGCGCCGAAGGACGAGGCACCGCCGGCCGAGCTGACGCTGCGCGCGAAGATCGACATTACGGAGCTCCTCATCCGCGCGCAGGCGCAAGGCGAGGCGGACGGCGCGCGGCGCACGTACGCCGCGCTCATGCCGGCGCGCGTCGGCGGCCCGGCGACCCTCGAGCTCGGCGATCGCGACTCCAACGCGATCGCCATCGTCATCGCGCGCGCCGACGCCGTGCAGCGCATCACCGGCCGCGAGCAAGCCGTCGAGGAGCCGCCGCTCTCCGAGGAAGAGCCGGTGTACTTCGTCGCCGGCCCGCAGGGCGGCTGGAACGCGCGCTACCAGCTTTCGTTCAAGTACCGGCTCTTCGATCCCGCGAGCGGCTACGGCGCCGAGCGGCCGTGGCTCGTCGGCTTCTATTTCGCCTTCACGCAGACCTCGCTCTGGGACCTGTCCTCGGAATCCAAGCCCTTCCACGACACGGCGTACCGGCCGTCGTTCTTCTGGCGCTGGCAGCGCGTCGACGACCGCACCTGGATCGACGGCGCGCGCACGGGCTTCGAGCACGAATCGAACGGCCAGGCGGGGCCGACCTCACGCTCGATCAACACGCTTTTCCTGCGGCCGGAGTGGCGCTGGAACGTCGGCCGCGGCGGCATGCTCGAGTTCACGCCGAAGTTTTATACCTACCTCAGCAAGGGCGAGAACCCGGACATCGCGAACTATCGCGGCTACGTCGACTGGCGGCTGCGCCATGACGCCGGCGGGCAGTGGATCACGACCGCCGTCGCGCGCGTCGGCACGGCGCACAAGGCGAGCCTGCTCGTCGACATGTCGCGCCGCACGCGCGACGTGAAGGTCGGGCCGCTCAGCGGCTACCTGCACCTTCAGTTCTTCGACGGCTACGGAGAGAGCATCCTCGACTACAACGTGCGCCGCCATACGCAGGTGCGCCTGGGGCTTGCGATCGTTCCTTAAGGGGTGCTAGCGATCTTCCATGCGCGGCGGGCGCCACGCCGCGGGCAGCGGTCCCGGCACGCGCAGCACGCGCAGCATGCGCAGCGCGCCTTCCTTGCGACCTTCGCCGCTGCGGTAGTAGCCGGGCACGAGGACCGTCTCGTAGAAGCCCATCGCGCGATAAAAGCGCCGCGCGGCTTCGTTGCCGGCGCGAAGCTCGAGGTGAATGCTGGCGATGCCGGCGCAGCGGGCCGATTCCAGCAGCCACTCGAGCATGCGCTGGCCGATGCCGGTGCGCCGGTGCGAGGGCCGCACCGCCAGCAGCACGAGGTGCGCGCGCTCGTCGCCGAACTCCATGATGGCGAAGCCGTTGATCGCCGCGCGCGCGGGCGGCACCGAGGCTGCGCGCGCATCGCAGGCCACCACGGCGAGCGTCTCGCGCTCGCGGATCGCGCGCATGACGCGCGCTGCGTCGTATTTCCAGCCGAGTCCCGACTCGATGAAGTCACGCGACATGAGCGCGATTGCCTGCGCGTCGCGCGGCTCGGCGAGCCGGATGCTGATCGCCCGTGGCGTCATGGACGCATTGTGCCACGATCCGTCATAGACTTTGCGAGCCCGAAGGGAGATGAACGATGGACATGACCGAACCCTACAAAATAGAAAACATTCCGCTCTTCGCGAGCCTGCCCTCCGCCGAGGTCGCGAGCCTGAACGACGCGGCGACGCGGCGCCTGTACCGCGCCGGCGAGATCATCTTCAGCCACAACGAAGTGCCCGAGCACCTGTACATCGTCGAGGAGGGCGCGATCGACATCGTGCTGCCGGCGCGCGGCGGCGAGATCATCGTCGCGAGCTTCGAGTCAGGGTCGTTCTTCGGCGAGCTCGCGGTGTTCGATCGCCAGCCGCGCACGGCGACGGCGCGCGCCACCATCGACACCAGTCTCATCTGCGTTCCGCTCATCGCGGTGGCCGAGCTTCTCGACCGGCACGCGGGCGCGGCGCGTCACTTCATGAGCGTCGTCATCCACCGGCTGCGCGGCGCGAACGAGCTGCTCTCGCGCCTTCAGATCAAGAACGTGAACGAGCTCGTCGAGAGCCGCATGACGGTCGGCGAGCGAGTCGCGGACCTCGTCGCGCGTTTCGGCGGCTCCTGGCCCTTCATCATCTCGTTCTTCGGCTTTCTTATCCTGTGGACGATCGTCAACAGCGCGCTCGTGCTGAAGTCGCCGCCCGATCCCTATCCGTTCATCTTCCTCAACCTCTTGCTTTCCTGCCTCGCGGCGCTGCAGGCGCCGGTCATCATGATGAGCCAGAACCGTCAGGCGGCGAAGGACCGGCTGCAGGCGGACGAGGACTTCAGGGTGAACGTCAAAGCGGAGTTCGCCATCCAGCAGCTGCACCGCAAGCTCGACGAGCTGCGCGCCGGCCTGCTGCAGCCGCGCCGCTAGACGTAGATCATTTTCCGCGCCATGCCGCCGTCGAGGACGTAGTTCTGGGCGGTGGCGAAGCCGGCTGCGTCCGAAAGCAGAAAGGCGACGAGCTCCGCGACGTCCTGCGGCCGCCCGACGCGACCCACCGGATGCTGCGCATGATCGGCGCGCGAGATCTCGTTTTTTCCGGTATCGATCCAGCCCGGGCTCACGCAATTGACGCGCACTTCGGGACCGAGGCTCATCGCCAGCGCGTGGGTAAGCGCGACGACGCCGCCTTTCGCGGCGGCATACGCCTCGGTGTCGGGCTCCGACTGCAGGGCGCGCGTCGAGGCGATGTTCACCATCGCGCCATGCGCGCGGCGCAGATGCGGCGCGGCATGCTTCGCCATGAGGAACATACCGGTGAGGTTGGTGCCGATGCGGCGGTTCCATTGCGCGAGCGAAAGGCGCTCGAGCGGCCCGTTGCCCGGCGAGGCGATGCCGGCGTTGTTGACGAGCGCATCGAGCCGGCCGAAGCGCTCGAGCAGCGCGCGCATGCAGCGGCGCACGTCATCCTCGCGCGACACATCGCAGCGGATGAACGCCACGCCGCTGCCGCCTCTTGCGGGCGCGGCGCGATCGGCGATGGCGACGCGATAGCCGCGCGCGGCGAGGAGCGCCGCGGTCGCTTGGCCGATGCCGCGCGCCCCACCCGTGACCACGGCCGCCTTTTCAGAGTATTCTCGCGCCATGCTGCGCCTCGAAGATTCTATCGGGACGGGATAGGAGGATCGAGCCATGCAAGTCAAAGAAATCCTGCGCGTCAAGGGTAAGCGGCTGCTGTCGATCGAGCCCTCGGGCCGCGCCGCCGACGCGGTCGCGACCATGGCGAAAGAGAACCTCGGCTCGCTCGTCGTGATGGAGCAGGGCCGCATGATCGGCATGCTGACTTTCCACGAGCTCCTGCGCGCGCTGGCGCAGCGCTCCGGATCGCTCGGCGAGGTGCGCGTTGGCGACATCATGGTGCGCGATCCGGTGACCGCGACGCCCGACATGGAAGTGAACGACCTGCGCCGCACGATGCTCGACAGCGGCGCGCGCTACCTGCCGGTGATGCAGGAGGGGAAGCTCCTCGGCGTGATCTCGTTCCGCGACGTCGCCAAGGCCGTGCTCGAAGAGCAGGACTTCGAGAACAAGATGCTGAAGGGCTACATCAAGAACTGGCCCGCGTAGCGTGTCGGGCAACAGCTTCGGCCTTCTTTACTGCGTCACGTCATTCGGCGAGTCCCACGGGCCCGCCTACGGCGGCGTGGTCGACGGCTGCCCGCCGGGCCTCGCGCTCGCGGCCGCCGACATTCAGCGCGAGCTCGACCGGCGTAAGCCCGGCACGTCGCGCCATGTGACGCAGCGGCGCGAATCCGATGCGATCGAGATCCTGTCGGGCGTCTACGAGGGCCGCACGACCGGAACCGCGATCGGCTTTCTCATCCGCAATGAGGATCAGCGCTCGAAGGACTATTCGGCGATCGCCGACAAGTTCCGGCCGGGACACGCCGACTACACGTACCTGCAGAAGTACGGCGTGCGCGATGCGCGCGGCGGCGGCCGCGCCTCCGCGCGCGAGACGGTGGTGCGCGTCGCGGCGGGCGCGATCGCAAAGAAGTGGTTGGGCGAGCGCTACGGCGTGCGCGTGCGCGGCTATCTCGCGCAGCTCGGTCACACGGTGATCCCGTTTCGATCCTGGGACGCGGTGGACGCGAATCCGTTCTTCGCGCCCGACGCCGGCATGGTCGCGCAATTGGAAAAGCAGATGGATGCGCTGCGCGAGGCGGGCGATTCGTGCGGCGCGCGCGTCAACGTCGTCGCCGAGGGCGTGCCGGTCGGCTGGGGCGAGCCGGTGTACGGGCGGCTCGACGGCGACATTGCCGCGGCGATGATGGGCATCAACGCGGTGAAGGGCGTCGAGATCGGCGCGGGCTTCGGCGCCGTCGCGCAGAAGGGCTCCGAGCACGGCGACGAGATGACGCCACAGGGCTTTCTCGGCAACAACAATGGCGGCGTGCTGGGCGGCATCTCCACCGGACAGGACATCACGGTGTCGATCGCGCTCAAGCCGACCTCGAGCATCCGGCTGCCGCGGCGCACGATCGATCGCGACGGGCGCGCGGCCACGATCGAGACCACGGGGCGCCACGACCCGTGCGTGGGCATTCGTGCGACGCCGATCGCGGAGGCGATGCTCGCCTGCGTGCTCATGGATCATGCGCTACGCCATCGCGCGCAGTGCGGCGACGTGACGCCGCCGCTCGGTTTTCCGAGTGGGCCGGGACGGTAGAAAGCCCCTGCGAAATCAATTAGAGTTATGGATACAAAACCCCCAAGAGAGAAGAACATGAGCAACAAGGGCCAGTTGCTACAAGACCCGTTTCTGAACACGCTGCGCAAGGAGCACGTCCCGGTCTCGATCTATCTGGTGAACGGCATCAAGCTGCAGGGGCAGATCGAGTCGTTCGACCAGTACGTGGTGCTGCTGCGCAACTCGGTCACCCAGATGGTCTACAAGCACGCCATTTCCACGGTCGTGCCCTCGCGCCCGATCAACCTCGGAGCGGAGAAGGAAGCCGAGTAGGTTGGCCGGCAAGAAGGCCGCACCCGCCGCCGCTCGCGCCCCTGACCCCCGGGCGGCAATCATCGTGTGCCTCGACTTCGGCGGCGACGATTACGAAGAGGGCGTCGCCGAAGTGGTTCGCCTGGTCGAGAGCGCCGGCGTCGTTCGCCACCGCGTGTTGCGCGGCCGGCGCAGCAGGCCCGACCCAAAGTTCTACGCCGGCGCCGGCAAGGTCGACGAAATCGCGCGCGCCGCTGCCGAGCTCAACGCCGCGTACGTCGTCTTCAACCACGAAATGTCGCCCGCGCAGCAGAGGAATGTCGAGCAGGAGCTCAACGTGCGCACGCTCGATCGCACCGAGCTGATCCTCGAGATCTTCGCGCAGCGAGCGCAGACGAGCGAAGGCAAGCTGCAGGTCGAGCTCGCGCGCCTAGAGCATCTGTCGACGCGTCTCGTGCGCGGCTGGACGCACCTCGAGCGCCAGCGCGGCGGCTTCGGACGCACCGGCGGTCCGGGCGAGACGCAGCTCGAGCTCGACCGGCGCTACATCGCCAAGCGCGTGAAGGTCCTGCAAAGCAAGCTCGAGACGCTGCAAAAGCAGCGCACCGTGCAGCGGCGCGCGCGAGCGAGACGCGATGTGCTGTCGGTCTCGATCGTCGGCTATACCAACGCGGGCAAGTCGACCCTCTTCAACGCGCTCACCAACGCAGGCGCGTACGAGGCCGATCAGCTCTTCGCCACGCTCGACACGACCACGCGGCGCATCTGGCTGCCGCCGGCGAACCCGGTCGTGCTCTCCGATACGGTGGGCTTCATCCGCGATCTGCCGCACACGCTCGTCGCCGCGTTCCGCGCGACGCTCGAGGAGACCGTGCGCGCCGATCTCCTGCTGCACGTGGTCGATGCCACCTCGCCCGTGCGCGAAGCGCAGCAGGGCGAGGTGAACAAGGTCCTGAAGGAGATCGGCGCGCACGAGACGCCACAGCTCCTCGTCTGGAACAAGATCGACGCGGTCGGCCTGCCGCCGCGGGTCGAGAGGAACCAGTATGGTAGGATTTCGCGCGTTTTCGTGAGCGCGCGCACGGGCGCAGGATTGCACGAGCTGCGCGGCGCGATCGCCGAGTTCGGCGCGGCGCGCAACGCTGAACGCAGCCCTTCCAGAGCATCCATAAGCTTCTAATGTCCTTGAACGACCCCAACTGGGGACGCGGCGGTTCCCGCGGGCCGCAGGGCCCCGGCGGCGGCAATCAGGGCCCGCCGGACCTCGACGAGCTCTGGCGCAACTTCAACCGGCGCCTCGGCGAGATCTTCCGTCGCCGTGCGCGCGGCCCGGGCGACGAGCCGCCGCGCCCGCCCTCGGGCCGCAGCCTCGGCGGTGGCGCGGGCGCGCTCGTCGTGCTGGTGCTCGCGGTCTGGCTCGCGAGCGGGTTCTATATCGTGGTCGAGGGGCAGCGCGGCGTCGTGCTCACCTTCGGCAAATTCGCGAAGGAAACGACACCGGGCCTCAACTGGCGGCTGCCCTGGCCGATCCAGTCGCACGAGATCGTCAATCTCTCGCAGGTGCGCACGCTGGAAGTGGGCTATCGCAACAACGTGCGCACGAAGGTGCTGAAAGAGTCGCTGATGCTCACCGACGACGAGAACATCATCGACCTGCAGTTCGCCGTGCAGTACGTGGTCAAGGACGCGCAGGCCTACATCTTCAACGTGCGCCGGCCCGACGAATCCGCGATGCAGATCGCCGAGACCGCGATGCGCGAGGTGATCGGCAAGAACCGCATGGACGCGATCCTCTACGAGACGCAGGTCGACGTCGCCAACAAGGCGCGCGACCTCATGCAGCAGATCCACGATCGCTACAACACCGGCATCCAGATAAGCACGGTCACCATCCAGAATGCGCAGCCCCCCGAGCAGGTGCAGGCTGCGTTCGACGACGCGGTGAAGGCCGGGCAGGACCGCGAGCGCCAGAAGAACGAAGGCCAGGCGTACGCGAACGACGTCATCCCGCGAGCGCGCGGCGCGGCCTCGCGCCTGCAGCAGGAATCCGAGGGCTACAAGCAGCGCGTCATCGCCAACGCCGAGGGCGACAGCTCGCGCTTTCGCCAGGTGCTGACCGAATATGCCAAGGCGCCGCAAGTGACGCGCGAGAGGCTCTACATCGACACGATGCGCGAGATCCTCTCCTCCACGAGCAAGGTGATGATGGACTATCGCGGCTCGGGCAACTTGCTGATGCTGCCGCTCGAGAAGCTCCTGCAGCAAGGCGGCAGCGCCGCGCCGACTGAAGCCCAGGCATCGCAGCGGCCTTCGGAGCCGAGCGCCGCCGAGCCGGGCCCGCGCTCGCGCGAGAGCCTGCGCAACCGCGAGCGCGTGGATCGATGAGAGCCGTCGGCCCGATCGTCGCGCTCCTCGTGCTGGTCGTGCTGCTCGTCTCGGGCACGCTCTACACCGTCGACCAGCGCCAGAACGCGATGGTCTTCCAGCTCGGCGAGATCAAGGAAATCGTCACCAAGCCGGGGCTGCACTTCAAGTGGCCGCTGCTGCAGAACGTGCGCAGCTTCGACATGCGCATCCTCACCTACGACGATGCCGAGCCGCTGCGCTTCCTCACCCAGGGCAACCGCCCGGTGCTGGTCGACTCGTTCGTGAAATGGCACATCATCGACGTGCGCCAGTACTACGTGAGCGTGCAGGGCGACGAGTTCCGCGCGCAAACCCGTATCCGCCAGACGGTGTCCGGGACGCTGCGCGACGAGTTCGGCGTGCGCACCGTGCACGAGGTCGTCTCCGGCGAGCGCGACCAGATCATGGCGCGCGTGCGCGAGAAGGTCGACCAGGACCTCAAGCGCATCGGCGTCGGCGTGGTCGACGTGAGGCTCAAGCGCGTCGACCTGCCGCAGGAAGTGAGCGAATCGGTCTACCGCCGCATGGAAGCCGAGCGCAAGCGCATCGCCAATGAACTGCGCTCGACCGGCGCTGCCGAGGGCGAGAAGATCCGTGCCGACGCCGACCGGCAGCGCGAGGTGATCCTCGCCGAGGCGTACCGCGACGCGCAGCGCGTGCGCGGCGAGGGCGACGCGAAGTCCGCGGCGATCTTCGCCGCCGCGTTCTCGCAGAACCCGGAATTCTTCTCCTTCTATCGCAGCATGGACGCCTACCGCGCGATCTTCCGCGGCCGCAACGACCTGATGCTCCTCGAGACGAACTCGGACTTCCTGCGCTACTTCAGGGACTCGCTCGGACGACAGCCGGCACCCGCGCGCAAGTAGGCGATGGGGCCGACCTTCCTCATGGCATTCGCGCTCATGCTCGTGCTGGAGGGCGTGCTGCCTTTCGTCGCGCCGGGCCTGTGGCGCGACACCTTCCGGCGCATCACGCAGATGACCGACGGGCAGATCCGCTTCGTCGGGCTGTCCTCGATCATCGTCGGCCTGCTGCTTCTCGCCTGGGCGCGCTCGTGAAGCGGGTGCTGTCCTGAAGTGGATCCTTCCAGAATTCGTGGAGGACATCCTGCCTGCGGAGGCGATGCGCATGGAGACGCTGCGCCGGCGCGTGCTCGATCTCTTCTTCGCGCACGGTTACGAGCTCGTCATGCCGCCGCTGCTCGAATACATGGATTCGCTCCTCACCGGCACCGGCCACGATCTCGAGCTTCGCACCTTCAAGGTCGTTGACCAGTTCTCCGGGCGCACCATGGGCGTGCGCGCGGACATCACGCCCCAAGTGGCGCGCATCGACGCTCACCTCCTGAATCGCAAGGGCGTGACGCGCCTTTGCTATTGCGGCAGCGTGCTCCATACCCGGCCTGCCGCGCCGGGCGCGACGCGCGAGCCGATCCAGCTCGGCGCGGAGCTCTACGGCGCCGCTGGCACCGACGCCGACCTCGAGATCCAGCGGCTGCTCTGCGAGGCGCTGAAGCTCGCGCGCGTGCGCGAGCTGCGTCTCGACATCGGCCACGTCGCTGTATTCCGCTCGATCGCGCACGCCGCCGAGCTTGCGCCGGAGCTCGAAGCCGAGCTCTTCGCAGCGCTGCAGAAGAAGGATCTGCCAGGCCTGCGTACGCTCTCGGCGAAGCTCGACGCAAAGACGCGCACCGCGCTCCTCGCGCTGCCCGAGCTCTACGGCGGCCCTGAAGTGCTCGACGAGGCGGAGCGCCGGCTGCCGAAGCTGCCCGAGCTCGGGCGGGCGCTCAAGACCCTGCGCGCGCTCGCCAAGGCCTGCCCGGTGCCGGCCAGCTTCGACCTTGCGGAGCTGCGCGGTTACCACTACCACTCGGGCGTCGTCTTCGATGCCTATTGCGCCGGCGTTTCCGGGCCCGTGGCGCGCGGCGGGCGCTACGATGAAGTGGGCAAGGCCTTCGGCCGCGCGCGCGCGGCGACCGGATTTTCGATCGACCTGCGAACGCTCGCCGGCGTGGTGAAATAGCGCCATGAGCGCGCGCAACGTCGTGGTCATCGGCACCCAGTGGGGCGACGAGGGCAAGGGCAAGATCGTCGACTGGCTCACCGATCGTGCCCAGGGCGTGGTGCGCTTCCAGGGCGGGCACAACGCCGGGCACACGCTGGTGATCGGCGGCAAGAAGACGGTGCTGCACCTCATTCCTTCCGGCATCCTGCGCGGCAACGTCGACTGCTTCATCGGCAACGGCGTGGTCGTCTCGCCGCAGGCGCTCGTCGCCGAGATGGACGAGCTCGAGGCGGGCGGCGTGCGCGGCGTCGTCGCACGACTCTCGGTGTCCGAGGCGTGTCCGCTCATCCTTGCCTACCATTCGGCGCTCGATCATGCGCGCGAGGCCGCGAAGGGCGAGCGCAAGATCGGCACCACGGGGCGTGGCATCGGCCCGGCCTACGAGGACAAGGTCGCGCGGCGCGCGATCCGCGTGCAGGACCTCTTCGACGCCAAGCGCTTCGCCGAGAAGCTGCGCGAGCTTCTCGACTTCCACAACTTCGTGCTCGAGAACTACTACAAGCAGCCGCGCGTGGACTATCAGCGCACGCTGGACGAGACGCTCGCCCTCGCGCCGCGCCTTGCGCCGCTCATCGCCGACGTGCCGCGCGCGCTCTATCACGCCAACCGGGCGGGGAAAAACCTGTTGTTCGAGGGTGCGCAGGGCTCGCTCCTCGACATCGACCACGGCACCTATCCGTTCGTGACCTCGTCGAACTGCGTCGCCGGCGCCGCCGCGGCGGGCGCCGGCATCGGGCCGATGCACCTGCACTACGTGCTCGGCATCACCAAGGCGTACAGCACGCGCGTGGGCGGCGGCCCCTTTCCCACCGAGCTCTCCGATGGCGTCGGCGAGCGCCTGCGCCAGCGCGGTCAGGAATTCGGCGCGACCACCGGGCGGCCGCGGCGCACGGGCTGGTTCGACGCCGCGGCGCTCAAGCGCTCGATCCAGCTGAACGGCGTCTCGGGCCTATGCATCACGAAGCTCGATGTGCTCGACGGCGTCGAGGCGGTGAAGATCTGCGTGGGCTACGAGCTCGAAGGCGCGTTCTCCGAGATCCTGCCGGTGGGCGCGGAGGAGCTCGAGCGCTGCCATCCGGTCTACGAGGAGCTGCCCGGCTGGATGGAGAGCACGGTCGGCGTGAAAAGCTTCGATCGCCTGCCGCAGAACGCGCAGGCCTACCTGCGGCGCATCGAGAAGCTCGCCGGCGTACCGGTCGACCTCATCTCCACGGGCCCGGATCGCGAGGAGACGATCGTGCGCCGCCATCCGTTCGACCCTGCTTAGGCGACTGCCTCAGCGGCGGCGGTGAATGAATCCCTGGATCGTGAGGCGAGGCGCCGCGGTCGGAGCCGTCTTCGCGACTTTGTGTAGCGCGTCGCCGACGACGAAAAGGAGACGGTTGGGTCTCGGTGCGATCCAGGTGCCAATACCGCTCGACACAATCTGATCGCTCAAGTCCGAGTTGTCGAACGGCAAGGCTTGATGCCCCCGCTCCGGGAAGTGCAGGAACTCACCGCCCCACTCGGCATTCCACTGCTTGTGTACGTAATAAGTGAAGCCGCCGATTCTGTCGTTGGCCTCCATGGTAGCGCCGTCGCTATGCCAGGAAATGCTGGTCCCGGCGGGCCACACATACGGAATGAGCGTGAGCCCGGAGAAGCCTTCCATGCCGGGCAGGCGACGAGTGAGCTCGATCACTCGCTCGACGAGCGCATCGACCACCGTCTGCGATCGCGGCATGCCAAGCTGGTCGGTGCTGTAGTCCCTGGCTCTGAAGATGTTGCCGTCGCCCGTGTTCCACACTTTCGCCCAGACACCGGCGGCGGTGGATTGGTAAGCGATGACATTCATGAATAACCAGAGCTGATCAAAGGTCTCCTTCGGCAGAACGTCATCGAAGACCTTGATATGTTCGTGTGAATACGACTCTTTCACCATTTCTCCCCGTTGTGCCTCGAGTGCACGCCGATTGTAGCCGTCCTTTACCGGCGGGCGGAACGTCGGCGCTGCAGCCTCGGCTGGCGACCGGCCGCAAGCCCGCAAAATTGCGGGCCGTGTTTTTCAAGTAGACTATACGGTCTAGTCTAGTCCAGGGGCTCCCGCCGTGCCGCTAGAAAACCGCGAGCGCGTTCTCCGCGCCGCCACGACTTCGTTTCTTGCCCACGGCTACGCCTCGAGCGTGGAGGACATCGCGCGCCGCGCCGGCGTGGCGAAGCAGACGGTGTACGCGCACTTCCGGAGCAAGGACGCGCTCTTCAAGGAAGTGGCCCACGACCTCACGCGCCGCGTGATGGTCGAGCTCGCCGGCGCGCCCGCGGACCTGCGCGCAGGGCTCGTGCGCTTCGCGAGCGCTTACCGCGAGCGCGTGCTGAGCGAGGAAGGCATCGCCACGTTCCGCACCGTGCTCCCCGAGGTGCCGCGCTTTCGCGCGCTCGCTCGCGCCATGTACGACGCGGGCGCCGGCCAGATGGTGCGCGAGCTCGCCGCGTACCTCGAGCGCGCGATGCGCGCGGGCGAGCTGCGCCGCGACGACCCGCAGTTCGCCGCCGAGCTTTTTCTCGGCATGCTGGTCGGGCAGGACCGCTTGAAGCGGCTCTTCGGCGTCGAGCGCGCGAACGGCGGCGAGGAGACGCGCTGCCGGCAGATCGTCGACTGTTTCCTGCGAGCCTACAAGCCATGATGCGCCTCTTCATCGCCATGCTTTGCCTTGCGCTCGGCGCCTGCAGCGAGGGCGACGCCAAGCAGCAAAAGGACGCCGCCGCCGCGCCGGCGCTGCCCGTGGGCGTGATCGAGGTGGCGCCGCACGACGTGCCCGTGGTGTTCGAGGCGGTCGGGCGCACCGAGGGCTCGCGCGAGGTGCAGGTGCGCGCACGGGTGGCCGGAATACTGGAAAAGCAGCTCTACACCGAAGGCGACAGCGTGAACGCGGGCGCGGTGCTCTTCCACATCGAGCGCGCGCCCTTCGAGATCGACCTCGCGCAGGCGCGCGGCGCTCTCGCCCAGGAGCTCGCGAAGGAGGAGCTCGCGCGCCAGGACTACGAGCGCCTGAAGGGGCTCGCGGATCGCCGCGCCATCAGCCAGAAAGAGGCCGACCAGGCGTCCTCCGCGTACGAGCAGGAGCGTGCGGCGGTGCAGGTGGCGCGGGCGCGGGTGCGCCAGGCCGAGCTCAACCTCTCGTACACCACCGTCAGCGCACCGATCGGCGGCATCACCGGCCGCGCGCAGCAATCGATCGGCAGCCTTGTCTCGCCTAACAACGACAGCGCGATCCTCACCACGCTCACGCGCGGCGATCCGCTGTGGGTGCGCTTCTCGCTTGCCGAGCCCGAGTACGCGCGCGTGCGCTCAGGCGAGGGCAAGGACGCACAAGTGGCGCTCGAGCTCGCCGACGGCACGCGCTACCAGGAGCCGGCGAAGCTCAACTTCTCCGGCTCGACCGTCGACGCCGCCACCGGCACGGTGCAGATGCGCGCCGAGGTGCCCAATCCGCGGCTCGAACTCCTGCCCGGCCAGTTCGTGCGCGTGCACATCACCGCCGGCACCGAGCGCGCGATCGTCGTGCCGCAGAGCGCGGTGCTGCAGAACGAGGGCGGCCGCTTCGTCTGGGTGGTGGGCGCGGACGGCAAGGCAGTGCAGCGCTCGATCACGGCGGGCAGCTGGATCGGCAAGGACTGGGTGGTGCGCGAAGGCCTCAAGGGCGGCGACACCGTGATCATCGACAACCTCGCGCGGCTGCGTCCCGGCGCGCCCGTGGCGCCGAAGAAGGCGGGCTAGATGTCGAAGTTCTTCATCCACCGGCCGGTGTTCGCCGGCGTGATCGCGATCATCATCGTCATCGCGGGCCTCGTATCGGCCAAGCTGCTGGCGGTGGCGCAGTATCCGGAGATCGCGCCGCCCACGGTGCTCATCACCACGACCTATCCCGGGGCGAGCGCCGAGACGCTCTCGCGCACGGTCGCAGCGCCGATCGAGGAACAGCTCTCGGGGGTCGAGAAGCTCTCCTACTTCAGCTCGAGCTCGTCGTCCAACGGCTCGCTGCAGACCACCGCCACCTTCGAGCCGGGCACGAATGTCGACCAGGCGGTGTTCAACGTCAATAACCGCGTGCAGATCGCGCTGCCGCGCCTGCCCGACGAGGTGCGCAGGAACGGCGTCATCGTGCAGAAGCGCTCCTTCGACATCCTGCTCGTGGTCTCGCTCGTCTCGCCGGGCAACCAGCGCGACACGCTCTATCTCTCCAACTACGCCTCGATCAACATCGTCGACGAGCTGAAGCGCCTGCCCGGCATCGCGGACGTCACGGTCTTCGGCGCGCGCGACTACTCGATGCGCGTGTGGATCAACCCGGAGAAGATGGCGCGGCTCGGCGTCACGCCGAGCGACGTCGCGGCAGCACTGCGCGCGCAGAACGCGCAGTACGCCGCCGGTCGCATCGGCACCGATCCCGCGCCGCCCGGGCAGGCGATCGTGTATACGGTCACGGCGACCGGTCGGCTCGTCGACCCGGAGCAGTTCGGCGAGATCGTGATCCGCGCCATGGGCCCCAACGGTGTGCTGCGCCTGAAGGACATCGCGCGCATCGAGCTCGGCGCGCTCAACTACGACACCTACAGCACACTCGACAGCCAGCCGACCATCGGCATCGCGACCTATCTGCAGCCCGGCGCCAACGCGCTCGAGGTGGCGCAGCTCGTGCGCGACCGCATGAAGGAGCTGAAGCCCGGCTTCCCCGAAGGGGTCGACTACACCATCCCGTTCGACACCACGCGCTTCGTCGATGCGTCGATCAAGGAGGTGAACACCACGATCTACGAGGCCGCGGTGCTCGTGCTGCTCGTCGTGTTCCTCTTCCTGCAGACCTGGCGCGCGACCCTCATCCCGATGATCGCGGTGCCGGTATCGCTCGTGGGCGCCTTCGCCGGCCTGTGGGTCGTCGGTTTTTCGATCAACACGCTCACGCTGTTCGCGCTGGTGCTCGCCATCGGCATCGTCGTGGACGACGCCATCGTGGTGCTCGAGAACGTCGAGCGCCTGATGCGCGAGCACAACATGGGCGCGTTCGAGGCGGCCCTCGAAGCGATGCGCGAAGTGCAGGGCGCGGTGGTGGCGATTGTGCTCGTCCTGTGCGCGGTGTTCATCCCGGTCGCGTTCCTCGGCGGCATCGCCGGCCAGCTCTATCGCCAGTTCGCCGTGACGCTCACCTTCGCGGTGGTCATCTCCGGCTTCATGGCGCTCACGCTGACGCCGGCGCTCTGCGCGCTCCTCATGAAGAAGGGCGACCACCACTCCCGCGTGTTCGCGCCCTTCAACACCGGCTTCGCGTGGCTCACGCGCCGCTTCCTCGATGTCGTGGGGCTGCTCTTGCGCCACGCCGGCATCGCGCTCCTCGCCTTCATCGGCGTGGTGGCAGTCTGCGTCGGCCTCTTCCTCAAGGTGCCGGGCAGCTTCGTGCCCTCCGAGGACCAGGGCTACATCTTCGCGGGACTCCAGCTGCCCGACGCCGCGACCATGGAGCGCACGCGCACCATGGCGCAGCAGGTGTCGAAGATCGCGCAGGCCGAGCCCGGCGTGCAGAACGTGCTCGCGATCAACGGCTTCGACCTGCTGGGCGGCGGCACCAAGACCAACGCCGCGACCATGTTCGTGCCGCTCAAGCACTGGGACGAGCGCGGCAAGACCTGGCCCGCGCCGCGTGTCGCCGCCGACATCGCGCGCCAGGGCGCGGCGCTGCGCGACGGCATCGTCATCGCCTTTAACCCGGCGGCGATCCGCGGCCTTGGCACCGCGGGCGGCTTCGAGTTCTATCTGCAGGCGCGCTCGAACCCCGATCCGCAGCAGCTCTTCCAGGTGACGCAGAGCTTTCTCGGCGCGCTGCGCGAGGACCCGCGCCTCACCGGCATCAACTCGTTCTTCCGGCCCACCGTGCCGCAGCTCAAGGTGGAGGTCGATCGCGAGAAGGCGATGTCGCTCGGCGTGCCGGTGCAGGACGTGTTCGACGCGCTCTCGAGCACCATGGCCGCGCTGTACGTGAACGACTTCAACAAGTTCGGCCGCACCTTCCGCGTGCAGATGCAGGCGGACGCGCCTTACCGCTCGCATCCCGAGGACCTCGGCGCGCTCTACGTGCGCTCCACCACCACGCGCGAGATGATCCCGCTCAAGTCGCTGATCCGCGTGGACAACGTGATCGGCCCGGAGCAGCTCGATCGCTTCAACGGCTTCGTCGCCGCGCGGGTGCTCGGCAATGGCCGGCCGGGCGTCTCCTCCGGCGAGGCGATCAAGGCGGTCGAGGACGTCGCCAGCAAGGCGCTGCCCGAGGGCTACCAGATCGCGTGGTCGGGCCAGGCCTACCAGGAAAAGCGCACCGGGCGGCAATCGGCAGTCGCCTTCGGCCTGGCGATCGTCATGGTGTTCCTGATCCTCGCCGCGCTCTATGAGCGCTGGCTCCTGCCCTTCGCCGTCGTCTGCGCCGTGCCCTTCGCCGTGCTCGGCGCCCTGGGCCTCGTGGGCCTGCGCGGCTTGGAGAACGACATCTACTTCCAGATCGGCCTCGTGGTGCTGATCGGGCTCGCGGCGAAGAACGCGATCCTCATCGTGGAATTTGCTCAGCAGGGCTTCCTCGAGGGCAAAACGGCTACCGAAGCGGCGCTCAATGCTGCGCGGCTGCGCTTCCGGCCGATCATCATGACCTCGCTCGCCTTTGTGTTCGGCGTGCTGCCCCTCATGTTCGCGAGCGGCGCCGGCGCCGGCGCGCGTCGCTCGATGGGCACGGGTGTCGTCGGCGGCATGCTCCTCGCGACCTTCGTTGCCACGGTGTTTATCCCGCTTTTCTTCACCGTGGTGGCCCGCCGCAGCAAGCGCCGGCAAGCGGCCGCCGCGGCACCGGTCGCATGAAGAAGCTCGCGCTTCTTCTCGCACTGGCCGGCTGCACCACTGTCGGTCCCGACTACAAGCGGCCCGAGCTCAATGTGCCGGCGAAGTACCCGGAGCCCGCCGAAGCCTCGGCGCCGGCGCTCGCACCTGACTGGTGGAAGCTTTACGCCGATCCGACGCTCGATGAGTTGATCGCCGGCGCGCAGAAGGCGAACGCCGACGTGCGGTTCGCGGCCGCGCGAGTGCAGGAAGCCGAAGGCGCGCTCGCCGAGGCGCGCGCCGCGTTCTTCCCCGATGTGACTGGAAGCTACAGCTATACGAAGAGCCGCGTCAGCACCGTAGCCTCGCCGCCCGTGCCGCCGGGTTTCCCGGTCGAGCGGGCGAACCACACCATCGGCGCATCCACCAGCTTCGAGCTCGACTTCTGGGGCCGCTACGCGCGCGGCACCGAGGCGGCCCGGGCGAACCTGCTCGGCGCGCAGTACGGGCGCGACGTGGTGCAGATGTCCCTCGCGGGTGCGATCGCGCAGAGCTACTTCGCGCTGCGCTCGCTCGACTCGCAGATTGCGGTGCTCGACAACACGATCCGCGTGCGGCGCGAGTCGCTCGACATCGCGCAGGCGCGCCTGGACGCTGGGCTTGCCTCCGAGCTCGATGTGCAGCAGGCGCGCGGCGCGCTGTCGGACGCCATCGTGCAGCAGCGCGACGCCGAGCGCACGCGCGCGCTCGCAGAGCACCAGCTCGCCCTGCTCAACGGGAAGCTCGATCTGAAGGTGCCGCGGGGCGAGCTCTTCAAGCTGCCGCCGACGCCGCTGCCGCCGTCCGGCCTGCCTTCGGCGCTGCTCGAGCGGCGTCCCGACATCCGCCAGGCCGAGGAAGCGCTCGTTGCCGCCAACGCGCAGATCGGCATCGCGCGCGCCGCGATGTTTCCCACCATCTCGCTCACCGCGCAGGGCGGCGCGCAAAGCGCGGGCTTGGCGGACCTCTTCACTGCCCCGGCGCGCATCTGGACCCTCGGCTTCGGGCTCGCCCTGCCCCTCTTCGACGCGGGACGCCGCGAGGCGCGCGTCGAGCAGGCCACCGCGCGACGTGAGCAGGCGGTCGCGGGCTACCAGCGCGCGGTGGAGACGGGATTCCGCGAAGTAGCCGATGCGCTCGTCAACGTGCAGGAGTCGGGCGTTGCCGAGGCCGAGCTCGAGGCGCGCCTACAGGCCGCGCGCGTCGCGCTCGAGCTCTCCACGCTGCGCTACCAGAAGGGCTACTCGCCGTACCTCGAAGTGCTCGATGCGCAGCGCACCGCGAACGACGCGGAGCTCGCCTACGTGCGCAACCGTCAGGCGCGGCTCGCCTTCAGCGTGGACCTCATGAAGGCGCTCGGTGGAGGCTGGAAACCCTAGAAGCTGATGCCGGTCATGCGGCTGCTGATCGCCTGCACCGGCCCGAGCGGGTTCTGGTTCTCCTCGGTCGCCTGGATCGCGGGCTGGCCGCCCGTGAGCTTGTAGACCACGACGTCATCCTTCAGGAGGATGAGCCCGTTGAAGCGCCACCCGGCCGTATGCGTCTCGCGCTGAAAGCCAAGCACGTCGAGCACGACGTTGCCCAAGCGCTGCTTTTGCACGTTGCTCTGGTTGACCTCGAAGCCGCGACAGGCCACCTTTGCCGTGACGCACTCGCGCACACCGTTGTCGAGGTCGTTGATCGAGAACGACTGGTTCAGCATGAACTTGCGCATGACGTCGGCGTAATTGAGGATCGCGATGTTCGGGTTCGAGCTCGGATCCAGGCTCATGTTGCGCAGGTCCGCGATGGTCGTCTGGCCCGGAATGATCTTGTCGAAGGTCTCCTGCGCGTCCTGGTACGTCGGCCAGGGGCTGGCGGTGACTTCCTTCGATTTGGGCAACAGGGAAGAGCAGCCTGTGGCGAGGCACACGAGCAGCACGCCTGCGACGCTCCCCTTCATACGACGACGTTGTATCACCTGAGCGTCAGCGGCCCGGGCCTGCCTCGATAGTCCATCCGGCGTGAGGGCCGTCCTGTAGTCGCGAAGCGACAGCGCGTTGCGCGGCCGCGCGACAGCGAACCTTGCGCTTAAGCCGCACAATGGCCCCGACCATGGGCTATCCGGACATTGACCGCGCGCGCGAGGCACAGACCGCCCTGCGACGGGTCATCGACGCCTACGCCGGGCCGGGTGCGAACCTGCGCGCGCTGCGGCGCGTGGTCGACCTGTGCCGCGAAATCAGCGAGGCGGTCGAGGACGATTACTGCCGCCTGAAGAGCCGCCTGGTAGCCGAATACTCGGCCGAGCTGCTTTCGCAGGCCGAGCCTCGCGCACGCGGCGCGCTTTCCGGTGCCGAGTTCCTGTGCCAGGAGATCCGCGGCGCGCTCGAGCTCGTGCAGAGCCGCCTCTACAGCCTCGAGCGCGCGCGCCGCTTCGGCAGCGCGGCCTTCGCGCTCGCAATGCCCGGCGCCGAGCACGCGTTCAAGCGCTAGACTGTAGTACCGGGGTTAAACTTCTCGAGGCGCTGGTTCTGGTGCCGAGGAAGGGACTCGAACCCCCACAGTGTTGCCACCGCTAGGACCTGAACCTAGTGCGTCTACCAATTCCGCCACCTCGGCAGAGGAGGCGCGATTTTAGCTGAAAAAGAGAAG
>Ga0075436_100000609_pt1 | contig 23409 bp, 18 predicted proteins | sample RhiMethybrSRZTD5_FD_75303 | JGI IMG/M metagenome (GOLD analysis project Ga0075436, IMG submission 75303) | Populus rhizosphere microbial communities from Tennessee, USA - Rhizosphere MetaG P. TD hybrid SRZTD5 | ecosystem: Host-associated > Plants > Roots > Rhizosphere > Soil | place: USA...
GGAGCTGCGGAAGAAGTATCAGGGCGTTGCGCCGCCTGTGGAGAGGACGGAAGCGGATTTTGATCCTGGTGCGAAATATCACATTCCGTCCAACACGCCGTATGCGCGGTATTTCCTGGCTCGGATTTTGCAATTTCAGTTTCACCGCGCGCTGTGTAAGGAAGCAGGAATTACGGGGCTACTGCATCGGTGCTCGATCTATGGGAACAAGGTCGCAGGAGAAAGGTTGAACCAGATGCTTTCGATGGGGCAGAGCAAGCCTTGGCAGGAAGCGCTGGAGGCCTTGACGGGACAAAAACAGATGGACGCGACGGCGCTGGCGGATTATTTCGCGCCGCTAAAAACCTGGCTGGACGAACAAGACAAGTCGAAGGGGTATGCGGTGGGGTGGTGAAAACCTTACCCAAGCGGGCCGGGATGCTTGAGGTAGCGGTCAATGATGGCGTCTGCCGCGCGGTAGACGAAAGCAAGAACCGTGGGCGTGGGATTGGCGGAAGCGTTTTGTGGAAAAGTGGAGCCGCCCAGGATGAAGAGGTTGGGCATTTGCCAATGCTGAAGATAGGGCGAGATGACAGAATGAGTGGGGGAATCTCCCATAATCGTGCCGCCCTGGATGTGGGTCGAATTGTAATGGACAGCATCATAAGAGCGCAGGCCAGGGAAAGGATTAATCTCACGCGCGCCCATGGCGCGGGCGACTTCCACCGCTTTGGGCGTGGCGAACTCGACCATTTTGCGTTCGTTGTCGCGCCAATCGAGAGTCAAGCGAAGGAGTGGATCGCCTAACGCGTCTTTGTAAACGGGATCGAGATCCATGAAGTTGGTTTTGTAGGCGAGATGTTCCCCCGCGAAACCGATGGTTGCGGTTCGGTCATAATAGGAAACTGAAGCTTTCTTCCACTCCGATCCCCAAGTGGCTTTGATGGAATTTGGCAGCACACCGAATGCGCCAATCGGCTGAAAGCCGTAGCCGCGCGCCGCAAAATACCCTCCACGAATGAAGTTGAGCGAGCTGCGGTCGAGATCGTCGCGGTCAAAGTCACTGAAAAGCATTCCCGCGGAGCCGGAACCCATGAAACGGTTAAGCGGCTGGTCAAAAAAAGCAGTGGCCGCTCCAAAACTGACCTGATGCGTAAGATTGCTGCCGACCGTGCCGCGGCCCGTTGCAGGATCGTAAGGCTCGCCGATACCAGAGAGCAGGAGAAGACGGGTGTTGTTGAAGGTCCAGGATGCGAGAAAGACGAGCGACGCGGGCTGGAAGATTTCTTCACCCGAGGCATCAACGTATGTAACGCCGCGAGCGGCCGATTTAGGAGTAGCGTCAAAGAGTATGCGGCGAGCCCAAGCGCCGGTTCGGAGAGAGACACTCTTGCGTTTATGAATAATCGGCAGCAGAAGATTGGTGGGCTGCGCCTTCGCTCCGACCATGCAACCGAACCGGGCGCAGAAGCCGCAATAAGTGCAGCCACCACGAGAGATGCCGTCAGGGTTGGTGTAAGACTGGCTGATGTTGGCCGACGGCGCCGGATAGGGATGGTAGCCGAGAGACTTGGCAGCATCTCGGAATAACGCCGAAAAATACGGCATTTTCGTCGGCGGAGTGGGATATTCCTCGCTGCGCCAGCCTTCAAAAATATTTCCGCCGTCGATGAGCTTTCCTCGCAGGTTGCCCGCGTTACCCGAAGTGCCGAGCAATTTATCAACGCGCGTGTAATAGGGCTCAAGCTCGTCATAAGTAATGCCCCAATCGCGAACGGCGTGGTCCTCGGGCAGCGCGTTAGCGCCAAATTTCTCCGTTGTTTTTGTGAGCAGCTCGAAGCAATCCGGCAGGAAGCGGGGAACCTGGGCGTTCCAATGCTCGCCAGAGCCGCCAACGCCAGCGCCGGGAAGAAAAGCTCCATGCTGGCGAAGCGGCAGAGCACGGCGCGTCACGTCGTGGCGGAGAGTAACCGTTTCCTTGGAGAGATCCTGCATCATCCGAAGACGAATCGCGTAATCGAGCTCGTCCATGTCGGTTGCGTAATCTGAGGGTCCGCGGGATGGGCCGCGTTCCAGGACAACAATTTTTAGCGAGGTGCGCGCACCAAGCTCTTTGGCCATCAGCAGACCGGCCCAGCCGCCGCCGACGATGACGGCATCCACAGGCGGAAGCGTCTTCACGACTCGTCCTCGCTCGGGCGAACCTTCGCTCCCGTTGTTTGACGAAGACTCATGGGTTTGGGGCGAAATGCTTTGCCGTAATACTTGTCGACTTCGTCGAAGTTGCTCATGCGTGGGCCGGGGAAGCCGACGAGTTGCCAGCCAATCATCCCGGCGTTCCCCCCATGCATGGGATCGCAGAACATCCCTTCGATTGTGTTTTGCCGAAGAAGAGAGAAGAAAAGAGAAGATTCGATTTTGCCCAGCGCCTCATCTTGGGCGGCGGGAGCTAGAAGATGAAATCCTTGCAGGCCCTTCAATCCGTCGCGATAAATTTGGCGTGGCGTGGCGCTACTCTGGTAGCCGAGTTCTCGCGGGGCTTCTTTAAAGGGAGGCTGCGTGTAACGAAAGCGGTCGCGGCCGTAAGGGCCTGCGAGCTGGCGGTCGATAAAAATGGCCACACCTGCTTCTCGCGCACCGGGGCCGAATTCGTCCGAAGGGAATATGCGCGATGCCGCGGCGGCAACAACCAGGGCTTCCGTTTCCGTGAAAAAACGAAGCGGGACGCGTACCGGCTTATGCTGCGCCCCAAGGAGCGTAGCTTTGCGGTCGAGAGAATAAACGAGGACGCCCCCCAGAGTTGCAGCGGAAAGCGTGAGAAAATGGCGGCGGCGCATGTGCGGGAGTGTAACAGAGGAACGCAGGGCGCGGCACGTATGGGTAGAATGCCGACGAGCCATGCTATAAATGGTATTTTGGGTGAGTATAGGAAAAACAGATAGTGGAGGGGATGGCTCGTGGAATTCGCGTTTACGGAGGAGCAACAGCAACTGCGAAGAAGCGTGCGAGAGTTCGCGGAAGGCGAAATCGCGCCGCACGTGATGGAGTGGGATGAAGCTTCGCATTTCCCGCTAGAGATCATGCCGAAGCTCGCGGAGATGGGGCTGCTGGGAGTGATTTTTCCGGAAGAATACAGCGGAGCGGGACTGGGTTATATCGAATATGCGCTGGCAATTGAGGAATTGGCTCGGGTGGACGGCTCGGTGGGACTGATTGTTGCGGCGCACAACTCGCTCTGCTCCAACCACATTTTCAAGTTTGGGACGGTAGCGCAGAAGAAAAAGTATCTCGTGCCGCTGGCGTCAGGGAAAGCGATTGGCGCGTGGTCCCTGACGGAACCGGAAGCAGGTTCCGATGCGGGCGGGACGCGAACGACGGCGGTGCGCAACGCAAAGGACTGGGTGCTGAACGGCGCGAAAACTTTCACCACAAATGGCCATTACGCAGATTTTTGCGTTGCGATGGCGGTGACGGATAAGTCCAAAGGATCGCATGGAATTAGCGCGTTCATCCTGGAAAAAGGGATGCCGGGGTTCAAACCGGGGAAGAAAGAAAACAAACTCGGGATGCGCGCGAGTGACACCTCCGAAGTAATTTTCAGCGATTGCCACGTACCGCAGGAGAACTTGCTTGGACCAGAAGGCGAAGGTTTTACGGGCAGCTTGAAAATTCTGGATGGCGGGCGGATTTCCATCGCTGCTCTGGCGCTGGGTATGGCACAAGGTGCGCTCGAAGCGGCGACGAAATACGCAAAGCAGCGGAAACAGTTCGGGCAGGCCATCAGCGAGTTTCAATCCGTGCAATTCAAGCTGGCGGATATGGCAACGCAAGTTGAAGCGGCGCGATTGCTCGTTTATCAGGCTGCGTGGCTCGCAGACAAGAAGGAAGTGCGATTTACGCGGGAGTCGAGCATGGCCAAGCTCTTTGCCAGCGAAGTGGCAGTGTGTGTAGCCAACGAATGTGTGCAAATTCATGGCGGTTACGGATTCATCAAGGACTATCCAGCGGAGAAATTCTACCGCGACGTGAAGCTGTGCACGATTGGCGAAGGCACGAGCGAGATTCAGCGCCTGGTCATTGCGCGCCAACTCCTTGGTAAGAAATAATAGGCGAGTGCAATCCCGCTCCCCGAAAAGCTCCACAGGACAAGCATGACCGCGCCCATTGCGCCGACAGCGGGCATTGAGAAATGGGCCGACCAAATACGCGCGGGCGACGTGCGCGCGGTGTCGCGCGCAATCACTTCGATCGAGAATCATGCGCCGGAGGCCGAAGATCTGCTGCGGCTGCTCTTTCCGCATACGGGACAGGCGTATCTAACGGGAGTAACCGGGGCGCCCGGAACCGGGAAGAGCACACTGGTGGACCGGTTGGCGGCGTTCCACAGGAAGAACCACGAACAAGTCGGAGTGATTGCAGTGGATCCGACGAGCCCGTATTCGGGCGGAGCGATTCTGGGCGATCGCATTCGTATGCAGGGACACGCGGGCGACGCAGGCACGTTTATCCGCTCGATGGCCACGCGGGGATTCCTTGGTGGGCTGGCGCGCGCTACGGCAGAGGTGGCGCTGCTGCTGGATGCTGCGGGGAAGAAGCACGTGCTGATCGAAACCGTCGGCGTGGGGCAAGATGAAATTGACATTGTGCGATTGGCCGATTGTGTGCTCGTCGTGATGGTGCCGGGGCTTGGCGACGATATTCAAAACATGAAAGCCGGGTTGATGGAAATCAGCGATATTTTTGTGCTGAACAAAGCGGACCGCGAGGGAGCGGACCGGTTGGAGCAGCAGTTGCTCGCGATGCTTTCGCTGGTGATGCCGCGCGACGGCTGGCATCCGCCCGTGGTTCGTACGGTAGCAACGGAGAACAAAGGGATCGAAGAGCTGGCGCTGGCCGTAAAGAAATTTGAGAAGCATTTTGAAGCGAGCGGCGAGCGCAAGCGCAAGCATGTGGAGCATTGGAAGAACCGGCTAGTAGAATTGCTCGAATCCCGGCTGATTGAGCGTGCGTTGGGCGGCAAGGCAGGCGAAGCTCGTTTAACAGAATTGGCGGAAGACGTGGCGGAACGGAGGAAGGACCCGTTTACCGCAGTGAACGAGATTCTGAAGCATAGCGGACTTGAGCGATAGGGAGAAATGAATGGCGGCGAGGAAGGCACCGAAGCAAAAGGGCAAAGGAACCGCAGCGCAAGCAAGCATCGGGATCATTGGCGGAAGCGGCCTCTACTCAATGAGCGGACTGACAGACATGCGAGAGATTCGTGTCAAAACGTCGTTCGGAGAGCCGTCGGATGCCATTGTGCTCGGAACGCTGGAGGGGAAGCGCGTGGCATTTCTGGCACGCCACGGGCGCGGGCACCGTATCCTGCCCAGCGAGATTAATTATCGCGCCAACATTTACGCCATGAAGCTGTTGGGTGCGGAGCGAATTATCTCCGTGAGCGCGGTGGGGTCGCTGAAAGAGGATTTGCGGCCGGGAGAGTTTCTTGTACCGAACCAATTCTTTGACCGGACCAAAAACCGTACCTCAACTTTTTTTGGAAACGGACTTGTCACACACGTGGCTTTTGCGCATCCCACGTGCGGGCAATTATCCGGCGTGCTGGCTGATGCTTGCGTGCACGAAGCAGTGAAAGTGCACCGGCGGGGAACGTACATCTGCATCGAAGGACCACAGTTCTCGACGTTGGCAGAGGCCGAGGTGAATCGCCAACTCCGATTCGACGTGATTGGCATGACCAACCTGACGGAAGCCAAGCTGGCGCGCGAGGCGGAGATTTGCTACGCCACGATCGCGATGATCACGGACTACGATTGCTGGCATCCGGACCACGAATCGGTGACCGCATCGCAGATTATCGCGACGCTCAACCAGAATGCGGAGAACGCGCAGAAAGTGCTCCGAGCGGCCGTTCGCGAAGTTCCGAGTGAGCGCAGCTGCAAATGCGGAATGGCGCTGAAACACTCGCTGGTAACGGATATGAAGCTCGTCCCCTCGGCCACCAAGAAGCGGCTGGCGGCCATCATCGACAAATACATTTCGTAGGAGAGAGGCGTGTCCTTACTCGTTGTAGGATCAGTTGCGTTTGATGCCATGGAGAGTCCATACGGCAAGGTGGACCGCGCGATAGGCGGCGCAGCTACATATTTTGCGGTGGCGGCCAGTTTTTTTACACATGTAAACCTTGTGGGAATCGTCGGCGATGATTTCACGGAAGTCGATGCGCAGATTTTTCACGGACGGACGATCAATCTGGATGGCCTCGAGCGCGCGCCGGGGAAAACGTTTTTCTGGGCGGGACGGTATTCGCAAAATTTGAACGAACGGGTAACACTGGCAACGGAATTGAACGTTTTCGCGGAATTCAAGCCCCGCCTGCCGGAGAAGTACCGAAGCTCCGAATATGTTTTTCTCGCGAATATTGCTCCCTCTCTGCAGTCCGACGTGCTGCACCAGGTAAAGAAAAAGCCTAAGCTTGCGGCCATGGATACGATGAATTACTGGATCGAACGAACCAACGCCGAACTGCGCGAGACGTTGAAACACGTGGACATCTTGATGATCAATGACTCGGAGACGCGTGAGCTCTCCAATGAACATAACCTCCTTCGCGCGGCCAAGCATATTTTCAAGATGGGGCCTAGCATCCTGGTGGTGAAGCGGGGAGAGCACGGCGCAATGATGGTGGACAATCGCGGAGTGTTTTGCGTGCCAGCGTTTCCTCTCGAAGAGCCGCACGATCCCACCGGGGCGGGAGACAGTTTCGCCGGTGGGTTCATGGGGTACCTCGCGGGAAGCAAAGACAAAAGCGATGCCTCCTTGCGGCGGGCCATGGTCTACGGTTCGGTTCTTGGAAGTTTCGCGGTGGAGAAATTCGGATTAGACCGGCTGAGGCACCTCAAGCGAAGCGAGATACACGCTAGAGCACGCCACTTCGCAAAATTGACGCAATTCAAATTGTAAATTGTAAAATCGCCTGCAGGCGAGCGCTGGGGCGCCGAATCCATGCTGTCTCTTCGTGAAATCTTTTTGCGGTTGACGGTGGCCGCGGTGCTGGGCGCCATCATCGGCATTGAGCGCGACCTGCGTCGCCGCCCTGCAGGCATGCGAACGAGTCTGTTTGTTTGTCTCGCTACAGCTCTGTTCACCATTCTCTCTGGCGAAATCGCGCGCCTGTTCGGCGACACAGGGAGTACTCGCATCGCTTCGAACATTGTGCAAGGTATCGGCTTTCTGGGTGCCGGAGCCATTTTGCGCGAGGCGGGTGGCCGGGTCGGAATGACCACCGCGGCAACGATTTTTGTGGAAGCGGCAATCGGCATGGCTGCCGGCGGAGGGCTTTTTGCCGTGGCCACATATGCGACAGCGCTGGTGCTTTTTGGACTGGTTTGCCTGGGGTGGTTCGCGCAGCGCTTCGATTTAAAGTGCCGCCCGGTGGTCTTTCGATTCACCACAAGCCACGCAGAAAATGTCGCCACGGAAGTGCAACGTTTGATGGCGGAGTTAAAAGCGCCGATGCAGCATTTTCTCGTTTCCATGGCAGGGAATAACTCGGTTGTCGAATTTGAATCCATCGTTAGTCATAGCCAGCAAGAGAAAATTGTCACCCAGCTCAATCGCCAGGGAGTAATAACAGAAGTGACGCCAGGCGAGGGCAGCCACGAATGAGTGTTTCCAACGGAACTCCGCGAAAACCGAAAGCATTGAAGTCTGGTTCTCGGCTGGGCGTGTTTGCTCCCGCATCGCCGGCGGATTCCGTGGAAATGATCGCCGGACTCGCGGAGCTGAAGCGGCAGGGCTTCCAAGTGGTGTCCAATCAAGACAGTAAGGCCGAGGGGTATTTTGCCGGCCCGGCTCTGGACCGGATGAACGGATTTCTTTCGGGCCTCCAGTCGGAACAAATTGATGGGCTGATGGCGCTGCGCGGCGGCTATGGCTCGAACTACCTACTCGAGTTTGAACTCGACAAGAACCTGGAAAAGGCAAAGAGCGTCATCGGATTCAGCGATCTGACCACATTGCAGATTTTTCTGTGGCAGAAACGTGGCTGGGTGACTTTCTACGGCCCCATGGTGGCGGCGGGGATCAATGCCGGCGCCGGCGCGATGAAGGGTTACGATGAAAGTTCTTTTTTGCAGGCAATTAGAAGAGTCGAGACGGGATGGAAATTGCGCTTGAAAGGCGAGCCAGTACTAACCGGACAAGCATTGGGAAGAGTCTTGGGCGGCTGCATGACTATGATCGAGGCGACGATTGGAACTCCTTGGGAATTGGACACGAAAGATTCGATTCTCCTTTTGGAAGATCGCGCCATGAAGCCCTATCAAGTGGACCGCGTATTGATGCATTTGAAGCAAGCGGGAAAGTTTGAGGCCGTGAAGGGAATCGTGCTGGGGGAGTTTCCGGAAAGCGCTCCGGCGCTGGCTGGGGCGCCAACCGTCCGCGAAGTTTGTGCGCGCATCCTGCGGCCCTTGGGGATTCCGATCGTCTTTGGTGCGCCCGTAGGACACACGCCGCGGCCGATGCTGACGATTCCTCTGGGCATCAAGGCGCGCTTGGATGCAGACGGGGAAGGAACCTTGGAATACCTTGAATCGGCGGTGGGAGCTTGACAGAAGCGAAGCATGTTCATGTGATTGGAATTGGCGGCTCGGCGATGGCGCCGCTAGCAGGAATGCTGCGCGAGCATGGTTTCCGTGTGACCGGCTCGGATTCTGGCGTCTATCCGCCGGCATCGACGCTGCTCGAGAGTTTGGGGATTTCGTTCAATCACTCTTTTGACGCTGCTCATTTGCAACCGGCACCCGCTCTCGCTGTGATTGGAAACGTAATAGCCCGCGGCAACCCCGAATTGGAAGAAGTCTTGGATCGTCGTATTCCGTACCGCTCGTTGCCGGAAATGCTGGAAGAGGTTTTTCTACCCGGGAAACATTCCATCGTCGTGAGCGGAACGCACGGGAAAACAACCACGACCGCCATGCTGGCGTGGATTTTTCAAACGGCGGGCAAGCAGCCGAATTTTCTGGTGGGGGGCATCGCTGAGAATTTTGGGAAGAGCTACGGCCTCGGCGGAGGGGAAGAGTTCATTCTCGAAGGCGACGAATACGAAACGGCCTTCTGGGACCGCGGGCCAAAGTTTTTCCATTATCATCCGGACGATTTGATCGTGACTTCGCTGGAATACGACCACGCGGATATTTACCCGGATTTTGAAACGTATCAACTGGCGTTTCGGCGGCTAGTGAATCTTGTGCCCCGTCGAGGCCGCGTAGTGATTTGGGGCGACACCGAAGAATCGGGACCGGCACTACGTCGCGCGGCGGAAAAAGCGTTTTGTCCTGTGGAAACCTATGGGTTCGGCGCAGAGAATGACTGGGTGGCGAAACAATTTGCTGTAGAAGGCGAATTGATGCACTTCCGCGTGGAACATCGAGGAAAGCCATTTGGCGAGTTTTCACTGACGGCCACAGGAAAGCACAACGCGCTCAACGCCATGGCTGCCATGGCCGTTGCGCACGGCCGGGGAATCGGCGCAGGGAAGATCGCTGAGGCGCTGGCGACATTTCGCAGCGTGAAGCGCCGAATGGACGTGAAAGGGGAGGTTGGCGGGATTCTGGTAGTTGACGACTTTGCCCACCATCCCACGGCCGTGAAGGCCACGATTGAAGCGGCACGGTCGCGCTGGCCGGAGCGCCGGCTGTGGGCGATTTTGGAGCCGCGTTCCAATTCTATGCGCCGGAAAGTATTCCAGGAAGCATTGCCGAAAGCGCTTGCCCTCGGCGACCGCGTCATTCTAGGCGGCGTTTACCGCGCGCAACAGCTGGGCGATGATAATCGCATGGACCCCGAGGCGGTTGCCGCGGATGTCCGCCGGCTTGGAAGGGACGCGCGTGTCTTTCCGAGTTCGGACGCCATTGCAGAGCATCTTGCGGCCGAAGCCAAATCTGGAGACTTGCTACTGATTATGTCCAACGGCAGCTTCGACGGTCTGTGCGAAAAACTGCTCAAGAGGCTAAGTTCGGCCGGGCCGGTTCCAAGCGAGGCGAGAGCCCGGTGAGTCTTCCTGCTTCCGTGAGACATTCGGCTCGCTCATTCCTCCTCCTTTTGAGTTTGCTCACGTTCAGCGCATTTGCCAACGCTACGATTCAATACAATGTTTCGCTCGAGCATCCCGAGCAGCATCTGTTCCACGTGACGATGACGATTCCCGATGTGAAAGACGAAGTGACCGTACAGATGGCGGCGTGGAACGCCTTGTATCAGATTCGCGATTTCAGCGCTCACGTTCAGCAAGTGGAAGCGTTCGCGGGGCAGGAAAAGGCACCCATCGAAAAACTGGACAAGCAGACGTGGCGGATTCAAGGAAACGGCACGGTCACCGTTCGCTACGCAACGTATTGGGATGAAGTCGGTCCGTTTGCGACGCAACTCAACGGCGAACACGCCTTCATCAACCCGGCGATGATCTTGCTTTACGTCCAGGATCGTCGCCCGGAATCCGTTTCCCTTTCCGTGAACGAGCTTCCCGTCGACTGGAATGCGGAGTCAGCCGCAACCATCATCAGGAACTTCCTTGGCCGCACACGCGCGATTGTCATTCAAAGCCCCAGCTATGACGCTCTCGCTGACAGCCCGGTCGAGATCGGCAGGTTTCAGGAATTCGACTTGGCTGGCGTATCACCGCGCGTGACCGTAGTCGTCCACGGCGACAAATGGAGAAAGAAGCAGATCGAGGATGAACTCAAGCACATTTGCGAGTACGAAATAAAACTCATGGAAGGTGCGCCGTTCGACCACTACACCTTCATCTTGCACATCGGAAGAGGCGCAGGCGGCGGTGGCATGGAGCATTCCTACTCGACCGCCATCGGCGTACCGTCCGATGAGTATTTGTCCGGCGTGGCAGCGCATGAATTTTTTCATTTGTGGAACGTGAAGCGCATCCGCCCTGCAACTCTTGAGCCCGTGGATTACACCAAAGAGCAGTACACGCGCGCGCTGTGGTTCGCCGAAGGCGTAACGAACACCTACGGATCGTACACGCTGGTGCGCAGCGGTATATGGAACAAAGATCGGTTTTATGAGGACCTGGGCCAGCAGATCACCGAACTCGAAAGCCGTCCCGCGAACCGCTGGCAGAGCGCGGAGCAATCGAGCCTGGACGCCTGGCTGGAAAAATATCAGCTCTACAATCAGCCGGACTATAGCGTTTCGTACTACACAAAAGGGCAAGTGCTAGGCGACTTGCTGGACATTCTGATTCGCGACCGCACGAACAACGCCAAGAGCCTGGACGACGTGCTTCGCGCCATGAACAAGGATTTCGCCAGGCAAGGGAAATTCTATCGGGATAGCTTAGATGTGCGCCTGACGGCGGAGAAAGTCGCAGGCGGCTCCTTCGAGGAATTTTTTCAGAAGTATGTCGCGGGGATAGAGCCTTTTCCGTATCAACAAGTCTTGGGCCTCGCGGGACTGGAATTGAGAACTACCGAGCACCGGCTCGCCATGCTAGGTTTTGCGGCGGAGCGCGAAGCGAGCGGCGCATTCATCGTGAGGGCCGTTGATGCCGATGGTCTGGCAGCTCAGGCGGGCTTGCGGGTTGGCGACGCCATCCTCACCTGGAACGGCGGGGAGGTGCCGCGACGGCCCGCTCGCTGGGTGATGGAGCAGAATCCCGGTGACTTGCTGGCGCTGCGGATTCGGCGAGACGACAAAGAACTTTCCATAGAGCTGCGGCTCGGCGAAATTAAGGAAACGGCCTACGATGTGTCGGAAGACTCGCACGCAACCGAAAAGGCGCGCCGCATTCGTGAAGGCCTGGTGCGCGGTGAAACGTCGGCGGCAGCGCATCATTAGCAGTACGCCAGCTCTACGTCGCTTCTTTCCGCGTGAATTTTCCGCGAGGCACGTTTTACTTGACCTGCCGCGCGGGATTCGAGAAAGTCTTGCCTGCCGCTTGGCAGGCGGGCCTGTTTATGCTGCGAACTCTCTTCGTCACGATATTTCTCTCCCTCTACATCCTAATCGTCGGGCCGCCCCTGCTCGTCTACACGCTGATTACCAAAGACCCAGACCCCATTTACTGGGGAGGAGTCAAAGGCGTGATGTTCTTTGTGCGTGCCGTTGGCGTGCGAGTGCGGGTGAAGGGCGTCGAACATATTCCCCAAGGCGTTTGCCTGTTTGTGGCGAATCACACCAGCTCAGCGGATGCGCCTGCGATTGTGGGAGCGATTCCGCGCCGCGTGGCGATTCTATTAAAAGAGTCGCTTATGAAATGGCCCATTGTGGGTCAGGCGTTCCGGTCAGCGCATTTTATCCCCGTGAATCGAGCGGCGCGCGACTCGGCCATTGTGAGTGTGGAGAAAGCCACGGAAGCCATGAAGGCGGGGCAATCGTTCTTGATTTACCCGGAGGGGACGCGCAGCCCGGACGGTCGCCTGCAGGAATTCAAGAAAGGCGCGGTGGTGATGGCCATCAAGGCGGGCGTGCCGATTGTTCCGATGACATGTTCGGGCGCGCATCACATCATGGAGAAAAAATCGCTGGTGATTCGTCCCGGGGAGATTGTTGTTGAATTCTTGGAACCCATTGACGCAGCGAAGTTCACGTTCGAGGACCGGGATGTCTTGAACAAAGTTGTGCACGATGCGATGGCGGCGGCTCTGCCGGAGGATCAAAAACCCGCAGAATTCACAACGTCAGCCCCAGAGTCCGAGTCCTGAAATGCCTCCAAGGGGAATCAAATGAACACGAACCAAATGTTATTAAAACGCAGCTTGGCCGTCGCCCTGGCCCTTTTGTTCTACGGCGCGCTTGCTGCGGGCCAAGAAAAGCATCCAACCGCGCGCGAACTAATTGGCCGGATACAGGTCCGCGTGGGTGTGCCTTGGCAGACGGAGACAGTCGATACATTCAAGGCAGGAAACCCGGACGAACCTATCAGCGGAATTGCAGTAACAATGATGGCCACGATGGATGTACTGGAACGCGCGGCTGCCTCGGGCAAGAACCTGGTCATCACGCACGAGCCAACTTTTTATAATCATCTCGATAAGCTCGACGTGCTGCCCGAAGAGGAAAAAGATCCCGTGCTCTCCTCCAAGCTGGCGTTCATTGCCGAGCACCACTTGGTCGTCTGGCGATTCCACGATCACTGGCATCGCCGCACTCCGGACGGCATCGAGGCAGGAATGGCGCACGCGCTTGGCTGGGAAAAACAACAGGACCCCGAGAATCAATACCTGTTCTCTGTTCCAGAAACCACGCTGGATTCACTGGCGGCCGATCTGAAAAAGAAACTCGATATCCACGTGCTGCGAGTCGTTGGCGATCCCCATCTGAAGGTAAAGAAAGTCGGTCTCGTACCCGGCGCTTCGGGATTCCAGAAAGAAACGCTGGCCCTGGAAAGAAACGACGTGGACGTTCTGGTGACCGGCGAGCCTCGTGAATGGGAAACCGTGGAATACGTTGCGGATGCTGTAACGCAAGCCAAGCACAAAGGCCTCATCATCCTGAGCCACATTCCTTCCGAGCAAGCCGGCATGGAGGAATGTACGCGCTGGCTGAAATCTTTTGTCACCGAAGTACCGGTCGAATTTGTGCCGGCCAAGGACCCTTTCTGGCGCTACTGACTCTTCCTTCTTTCCAGTTGGGATTCCAGTTCGCGCACGCGCTTTTGCAATTCAGGAAGCTGCTGCAGCGCCGCCATCATTTTGAGCCACTGGCGGTTTTCGACCGCCGGATAGCCGGAATAAAAAGCTCGCGCCGGAACATCGTTGGGCACCCCGCTTTGCGCAGTGATCACGGTGCCATCACCGACAGTGAGGTGGCCGGCGGTTCCTACTTGTCCAGCCAAAATGCAGGCGTTACCAATCTTGGTTGAGCCAGCAAGGCCGACCTGTCCGCAAAGCAGGGTATCGGCTCCGATCTGCGAAGCGTGGCCAACGAGCACCAGGTCGTCGAGCTTGGCGCCGCGCTGGATACGTGTCTCGCCGACGGTGGCGCGGTCTACGCAGGCGTTGGATTGTACTTCCACGTCGTCCTCCAAGACCGCGGGGCCGGACTGGGCCATCTTGTACCAGGTGCCATCTTGCCGTTTGGCAAAGCCGAAGCCGTCGCCGCCAATAATCGCGCCGTTCTGCAAAATGACGCGGTTGCCGATGCCGCAGTATTCGCGCACGACGGAGTGGGCGTGGGCGATGAAGTCATCGCCGATTTTGGCTCCGCGATAGATGGTGACGAAGCTGTGCAAGACGGCATTTCTGCCGATTTCCGCGTCTTCGTCAACGTAGCAGTACGGACCGATGTGTGTGCTTTCCCCAATCCTGGCAGTTTTCGCGACGATCGCCGTCGGATGAATGCCTGAAGCATAGTTGGGCGCTTTGTAGAAGAGTTCGAGAGCGTGGGCGAAGGCAAGGTAGGGATTGGCAGATCGGAGAGCGGCGAGGGGCGGCTGCGACGCGTGGCGTTCGATCGCCACGTTCTCTTCGATGAGCACCGCAGAAGCACGCGTAGTCTTAAGAAGTGCAAAGTATTTTCGGTTGGCCAGAAAGGTCACCTGGCCAGGGCCGGCGTGCTCGATGCCAGCGACGCCTGAGACCTCAAGGTCTGGCGGACCTTCGAGGCGACAGTTCAGTTTTTGGGCAAGCTCGGAGAGTTTCATGGACGCTCCTCAAGCAAACAAAGACAAGTTCAAGAGTTAAGGATCAAGGATTAGAGAAATAAGAAAGAATAAAGATAACGCAGAGGCATAGAGTCCGCAAAGGCACGCAGGAGTGAAGAGCGAGTTGGTTGGTCAGCTGGAGCTTACTCGTTGAAAAGGCGGGGTTGGGCTGCAGCAGCCGCCGCGGCGGGCTTTCGGCGCGCGATGCCCACCACACCGAGAACAGTAACTTCGGAAAGCGCCGCGCGAGGCACGAAGATGCGGTCTGTCGAGGAGTTGAGGTCCGGAGGCGTAACTTGCAAACCGTTGTCGAGCAACGACAGCAGGTCGTTGGGAATTACCCCCTCCAGCGCGTCTCCATCATGGAAACGCAGCTTGACCCACAAGCCATCGAGCTTCGGCCGGCTTAGAAACGCTTTGCGCTGCGGCTCGAACTCATCAGAGAACTCGCGCACGAAATAAATGGAGCGGACCTTGGCGACGGGGAATTGGACATGCTCTCCGTCGGGAGTTAGCACGTCGATGGGATCGAGTTGGCCAAGACGGGCAGGATTCAGATAGCCACGCAGAGATTTCCTGTCGGCGAGCACAAGAACGACCTTCTTGTGCGTCGAGGCTGGGGCTTTGGTTTTCAAAATCGGCAAATCCCGAGTTGGGCAATCACAAATTTGCCAATCGGCGAGATGTATGTTATGTTAAGCACGCTTTTCCTGTCAAGTTGTTGTTTTCATTAGGGTTAGAGGTCGCCGGAGCGCCGACGTTTGACCGACAAGAAGCATATCCTAAAATCGGCCTCGATCATCTCTTTGGTCACTATCGTCAGCCGCGTCCTCGGCTACGTGCGCGACCAGCGCATCACTTTGCTCCTGGGAACCACGCTTTCCGCCGACGCCTACGTCCTAGCCTACCGCATTCCCAACCTGTTTCGTAGATTGGTCGCCGAAGGCTCGATGACCGCCTCTTTTATTCCGGTCTTTTCGAGCTACATGCAGGAAAAAGGCAAGGAAGCAGTTTGGGACTTCGCCAACCGGCTGTTCTGGACGCTGGCCTTGGTTGCGGCGATCATCACCGTTCTAGGAATGGTGTTTTCGCCTGCGGTAGTGCGACTGTTTTCGGGCGCGAACGTGGCCCAAGACATGGCCGTGGATCTGAACCGGATTATCTTCCCCTATTTGTTTTTCATCGCCTTGGCCGCGCTGGCCATGGGAATCCTCAACTGTTTCCATATTTTTGGACTGCCTGCGGCTACGCCCGTTGTTCTGAACATTGCCACCATTCTTTTCTCCATGGGAATCGTCTGGCATCACTTTAAGGATGCCGCGACCTCTTTGGCGGTGGGCGTCCTTGTCGGAGGAGTTCTCCAGTTCCTGATTCAAGTCCCCACGCTCGTGCAGAAGGGCATGAAGTTCAGTTTTGGGATTTCTTTCAAACATCCAGCGATTCAAGAAGTAGCGCGCCTGATGATTCCGCGCCTTTTCGGGATCGGTATCGGGCAAATCAATCTCCTAATTGACACCAAGTTTGCCACGGCCGCGAGAATGCCCCCCGGCAGCCTGGCCGCCCTCTACGTTGCCGACCGCGTGATGGAATTGGTCCTTGGCGGGTATGCGATTGCGGTGGCGACAGCGATTCTGCCGATGATGTCGCACCAGGCAGCAGCAAAGGATTACGAGTCCCTGAAGAAGACGCTGTCGTTCTCCGTGCGTATCGTAGCGTTCATCACGATTCCCGCGGCCCTTGGGTTGATGGTGTTGCGCGAGCCGATCATCCGCGTGCTGTTCCAGCACGGGCAATTCGTCGCGGCTTCCACTCGTTTGACGGCCCGCGCGCTGCTCTATTACGCAATTGGCTTGCCCGCGCTGGCAACCGTTAAACTGGTAGTGCCGGCGTTCTATTCCACGCGCGACACGAAGACTCCCGTAATCGTCGCCTCGATCTCTCTAGTCATCAACATCGTGCTGAACATTCTTTTTCTGCAAGTTTTCTTTAATCGCGTGCAGAACGGCGGCCCGGCTTTGGCCACAGCGCTTGCAACGTTCTTTGATTTCTTCGCACTGCTCATCATCTTCCGGCTGCGGTACGGTTCCATGGGCATCATGGAGACGATTCGGTCTTTCGCGAAGATTTCTTTGTGTTCCAGCATCATGGCCGGTGCCTGCTGGATTGCAAACTACTACACTTCGTTCACAGCGCACTCGCGATTCCTGGTTCAAGTCAGCGTATTTACGGGGCTGATCGTTGGCGCCACACTGCTCTATCTCGCGCTGGCGTGGGTTTTCCGCTGCCACGAGATTCAGGAAGTGTATGGGATTGCGGTCCGAAGGCGTGCAGGCGCCGGCGAAGGCGGGTATACGGGGGCGTGATGGAAATCTCGGCTGCCATCTCGTCTTTTCTTACGCACGCAAGAGTGGAGAAAGGACTATCGCCGAATACGGTTTCTGCTTATCGCAGAGACTTGATGAAATTCTGCGAGTTTGCGCAAAAGCGCAAGCTCACGCTTGGGGCGGCCGGCCGCGACGACCTGGTCGATTTTCTCGCCGGCCTCTACCGGCAACATTTGGAGAGTAAGAGCGTGGCGCGGCACCTGGTCTCCTTGCGAAACTTCTTCCGCTTTGCTCAAATCCAGGAACTCCTCCCGGCGGATCCTACGGTGAATCTCGAATCGCCAAAGATTCGCCGATCGCTTCCTGGGTATTTGCGGTTGGAAGAGGTCGAAAAGTTGCTGGCGCAGCCGGACGCCAAGACCCCTTTGGGTTTGCGCGACCGCGCGATGCTGGAAGTGCTGTACTCCGCGGGATTGCGCGTTTCCGAGCTTGTCGGCCTGCGCGTCAGCGACCTGGACACGAAAGTGGGCTGCGTGCGCTGCATCGGAAAGGGAGACAAAGAGCGGATTGTCCCCATTGGAAAGAAAGCGTTGGCCATGGTGGAACGCTATTTGCGCGACGCCCGGCCTAAAATGATTGGCAAATTTGCGGGAAGCCCAACGCTTTTTGTCAATCGCCGGGGCCAGCCACTGAGCCGCGTCGGCGTATGGAAGATTCTCTCAGCCTACGGTCGGCGGGCCGGATTGCGCGTGGCACTCACGCCGCACATGCTGCGTCACAGCTTTGCCACGCATTTGCTGGAGCGCGGCGCGGATTTGCGGTCCGTGCAATTGATGTTGGGCCATGCGGACATTTCCACGACGCAAATCTATACCCACGTCGTGGAGGAACGGCTGAAGCAGGTTTACAAGGCGCATCACCCGCGTGCATAACGCGGCTAGGTCGAGGGGCTCATTGCGGGTGGCTCCGTGGAATCGAGCGCGGACACCCTGAAGCAAAAGGAGCGCAATGCCAGATTACATGTTTTTGCTGGAAAGCCGGCTCTCACCCGAGCAGCGGGCCGCCATGATGCGCGTGCAGGAGCTCTCCGCCGCGCTGGGGTTCAACGTGTACTTGACGGGCGGCACGGTGCGCGACCTCATCACAGGCGCGTCGCTGCGCGATCTGGATTTTACCGTGGAGGGCAACCCTTCGCGCATCGCACGAGAACTCGAAAAGGGCGGCGCAAGAGTCTTCGTCGAAGATGAAAAATACCGCCACGTCGAAGTGCTGTTTGCCGGCGATTGTGAAGGGAGCATTTCCGCGGCGCGCGACGATTACTATGTGCGGCCCGGAACGCGCCCGGAAATTCGCTGGTCCACCATTATGGAGGACTTGCGGCGGCGCGACTTCTCTTTGAATGCTATCGCTATCTCTCTGAATCCCGCTTCGCGCGGGCTGCTGCTGGATCCCACCAACGGTCTCTCCGATATCGAGCACGGGGAAGTGCGGGCGCTCAGCATCCACAGCTTCACGAATCAGCCCGTGCGCTTGCTGCGTTTGCTGCGATTTGCGGCCCGGATGGGCTTCAAGGTGGAGCAGCGCACGCAGGAGTGGTTTGACTTGGCGATCGAGCGCAACCTGCACCACTCCATCGAGCCGGAAGACGCCGGCACCGAGCTTCATGCTGTGGCACGGGAAGAGCGGCCCACGGTGGTATTCAAGGCCTGGGAAGAAGCGGAATTGCTGGAAGTGATCAATGCGGTTTTGGCCAAGAAGCATCCCGACTATGAGGCGATTAATCGCCTGATGAAAGTGCGTGAAGATTTATTCACCGCCGGATTTCGCCCGCGGCTAGCGACTCCGATGCTGCTGGCGATCCTGGGACGTTTGAAGGATCGCGAGTTGTCAAACGTGCTCTCCAAAGCGGGATTCCGCGCGGGTGAAACGGACACAATCTTGACGTTCGAGGAGAGAGCCTTCGCGGCGCAAAAGGAGCTTGTCGGAAAAAAGATGCAGGCTCCGGTAGATGCTTACCGCTTTCTCGAGAAGTTTCCGCTCGACCAAATGGCTTATTTGCTGGCGGAGTCGAACAACAGCGGTGCTCTTTCCAAAATTCGCGCATATCTGCACAAGTGGCGGCCGATTCGCAACGGGATGCCGCAGGTGGCCAATGAATTGGAAGCGCTGGGGATGGCTCGGGGCGCGAAGTTCGACCAGATTGTCGAGCAGGTATTCGCCATGCAGCTTACCGGGCGCGGAAAAACTCCGGAGGAACGCGTGAAAATCCTGCGCAAGCTGAGCGGAATCAAGGAACAGCCGAAAAAGAAGGAAAAAGAAAAGAAGCCCTCCAAGAGCGCCGCCAAAGCGCACGCTCACGCGGCCGCAGCAGTCAGCGCAGCAGCGCACCAGAAGCACGCAGCCGCGAAGGCAGAAGCGAAGCACGCCGCAAAATCAAAGGCGGCGACTGCGAGGGCCGCAGGCAGGGCAGCGGCGCCAAAGGCTCATGCCAGTCACGCTGGCGGCGCGAAGAAGAAACACCGCCGCTAGAAACACTTCTCACAGCCAGGATTCCGAGCCTGTGGGAAACTCAGTTTGCGTAATGCAATTCTCTTGAGAGAGATTTAGAATCGAGTCTATGGGGCAACCGCAGTTCGTACATCTGCACGTGCACACGGATTATAGCCTGCTCGACGGGGCTTGCCAGACTTCCGAGCTGCTGGACGAGGCCTCCCGCCAGAAAATGCCCGCTGTGGCCATCACCGACCACGGCAACCTGTTCGCCGCAGCGAATTTCTTTTACGAGGCCGGCAAACGCGACGTAAAACCCATCATCGGCTGCGAAGTCTACGTCGCTAAAGGCAGCCGTCACGACCGCGGCGAGAAGACCAATGGAAATGCTGGCCAAGCCAACGCCGAAGCGGAACCGGGGATGCGCGGCACAAACCATTTGGTGCTGCTCTGCGAATCACCGGAGGGCTATCACAACTTAATCAAATTGGTCTCCGCCGGCTTTCTCGAAGGCTTTTACTACAAGCCGCGCATCGACTATGACCTGCTGGCCAAACACGGCAAAGGTTTGATAGCACTTTCCGCGTGTCTTCGCGGCGTGGTTACCGAAGCGGTGGTGGACCAGAAATACGACCAGGCGCGCGAAAACGCCTACCGCCTGCGAGACATTTTTGGAAAGGGCAACTTCTTTCTCGAAATTCAGGACCAGGGGCTCGACATTGAGCACCGCGTGAACCCGGAGCTGGTTCGCCTCTCGAAAGAAACGGGCATTCCGCTGGTTGCCACGAACGATTGCCACTACCTCCATCACGAAGACGCCCATGCCCAGGAAGTTTTGCTTTGCATCCAGACCGGAAAAACAATGGGCGACGCGAACCGCATGAAGTTCGCCACCGACCAGTTCTATTTCAAGACTGCCGCGGAAATGGCGAAGATTTTTGGCGAAATTCCCGATACGCTGAGCCGCACCGTGGACATCGCAGCGCGCTGCAACGTCAAAATCGAACGGATTCTGAATCCGTTCCCGGAATTCAAAGTTCCCGGCGGCTACGACTCCGCGAGCTATTTTGAAAAGGTAGTGCGCGAGGGCTTTGCGACGCGTGTCCCGAACCTCGACCGGCTTGCTAAACAAGGCTTCCTGCGAAATTCGCTCGCCGAGTACGAACGCCGCCTGACCTCCGAAATCGAGATGATCAAGAAGATGCGCTATGAGGGCTACTTCCTGATCGTTTGGGATTTCATTCACTATGCGCGGGCGCAAGGAGTTCCTGTCGGTCCGGGGCGTGGTTCGGCCGCGGGCAGCCTGGTCAGCTACGCGCTACGCATCACCGATGTGGATCCGCTGCAATACAACCTGCTCTTCGAGCGCTTTCTAAATCCCGAGCGCGTGTCCATGCCGGATATTGACATTGATTTCTGCATGCGGCGCCGCGGCGAGTTGATTGACTACGTGACGCAGAAGTACGGTCGCGAAAACGTTGCGCAGATCATCACCTTTGGAACGATGGCGGCAAAAGCTGCGGTAAAAGATGTCGGCCGCGCCATGAACATCCCCTACGGGGAAGTGGATCGGCTCGCAAAACTGATTCCGAATACGCTAGGCATCGAACTCGAAACTGCGTTGCAAGAAGCGCCGCAGCTGAAAGCCGCCGTCAACTCCGATGAAAACCTGAAAGAACTGATGGCCGTCGCGCTGCGGCTCGAAGGATTGTCCCGCCACGCCTCCACGCACGCCGCGGGCGTAGTCATTTCGCCGCGCCCGCTCACGGAAGTCGTGCCCCTCTACAAATCGAACAAAGATGAAATCACGACCCAATATGACATGAACGCGCTGGAGCGCATCGGCCTGCTGAAGATGGATTTTCTCGGCCTGACGACGCTTACGGTCCTGCACGACACCGTGCGCATGGTCGAACAAAACCGCGGCGTAAGAATCGACATCGATAACCTGCCGCTCGAAGACGAGGAAACGTACAAACTTTTCGCCCGCGGAGACACCACGGCTATTTTCCAGTTTGAATCTCATGGTATGCGCGACATCCTCCGCCGCTACCAGCCGACGCGCATCGAAGATCTCACGGCCCTCAACGCGCTCTACCGCCCCGGCCCCATTCAGGGCGGCATGATCGATGATTTTATCAACCGTAAACATGGCAAAACAAAAGTCGCCTACGAACTGCCGCAGTTGAAAGACATTCTCGAGGAAACCTACGGCGTGATTCTTTACCAGGAGCAGGTCATGCAAATCGCCAACCGCCTGGCGAGTTTTTCCCTTGGTGAGGCGGACATTTTGCGCCGTGCGATGGGCAAGAAGAAGAAAGAAGAGATGGCGGCGCAGCGCGCGAAATTCATGGCCGGTTGCGCGGCCAACAAAATCCCCGAGAAAAAAGCGGAAAAGATTTTCAACCTGATGGAGGAGTTTGCGGGCTACGGTTTTAACAAATCGCACTCCTGTGCTTATGCGCTGCTCGCGTACCAGACCGCGTATTTGAAAACCCATTATCCCGTGGAATTCATGGCCGCCCTGCTGACCTCGGAAGCGGGCAACACCGATAAAGTGGTGAAGTACATCAACGAAGCGCGGGGAATGAGCATCTCCATTCTTCCGCCCGACGTAAATGAAAGCGATCTGTACTTCACGCCGGTCGGCGAAGCCATCCGCTTTGGCCTCGCCGCGATCAAGAACGTTGGCGAAAACACTGCCAAGGCTATCCGCGAATCGCGGCTGGCGCAAGGCGAGTTCAAGTCACTTTATGACTTTTGCGAACGCATCGAATCGCGTTTTCTGAACAAGCGCGTTTTCGAGAGCCTTATCAAGTCCGGCGCACTCGATTCGCTCGGCCCACGAGAGTCCATGCTGGCTTCCGTGGACGACGCCCTTGCCACGTTGCAGCGCGCTTCGCGGATGCGCGAGTCGGGGCAGCACGGACTGTTCATGGCCACAGCTGCAGCTCCCGCGCCCATCCCCTTTGAACTCCACGAGGCGGAACCCTGGAGCGAAGAAAAGCGCCTGGCCAGCGAGTATGCCATGCTGGGGTTTTACGTTTCGGGACATCCGCTGGCAAAATACGCATCGCGGATGGCCGATCTCAAAGTAGTATCTCTCGATCAGATCGAGGGCCAGCGCAATGGCAAGGAGATTGCCATCACGGCGCTGATTGTCAGCAGCAGGCCCATGCGCTCGAAGAAGGGAGCTCGCTGGGCCATTTTTACGATTCAGGACATGACCGGAATTCAGGAGTTGCTGGCGTTCCCCGAGAGTTTTGCGCGCCTGGAACAAATGTTGAAACCGGGCCAACCGCTGCTGATGAAAGCCCGCGTCCAGGTGGAAGAAGCCGGGACGCGGCTTTCGCTTCAGGAGGCGCGGCTCCTTCAGGACATCGCCGATCACCCGCCCAGCAGCGAGTTTCGCGTGCGTCTGGATCTGCGAAGACTGGACGAGCAAGCGATGGAGCGCTTGACCGAATTGATGGAAGAAGCGCCGGGAAACTGCCCAGTGGTGTTTGAGTTGTGCCGCCCGGATGGTTCGGTGTGCGTGATGCGCGCGCAGCAGCGCGTGAAGGCCTCGGCTGAATTGGTGGAAGCCATCCGGCAAGTCTGCGGTGATCACGTGGTAGCGTCGGTGGGCGCATGAGAACGAAAGAAAAAGACAAACCAGACAAGCTCGAGAAGCAACAGAGCGAGCGCCAGAAAGTCATCGAACATCTTGAGAAAGACGTCGAGGAATTGCGGCGGCTTTCCGGTGACGGCGATGCCGTGGCCGACTTGGAGCTGGAGCGCATCCGCCAGCAAGTTGCGGAGCTGCGGAAAGAGTTCTACTCGCACCTGGGCGCTTGGCAGCGCGCGCAAATTGCGCGGCACCAGCAGCGGCCGTATACACTGGACTACGTGAATCTCCTGTTCACGGACTTCATGGAGTTGCACGGCGACCGCGGGTACGCCGACGACAAGGCC
>Ga0075436_100000610_pt1 | contig 23409 bp, 20 predicted proteins | sample RhiMethybrSRZTD5_FD_75303 | JGI IMG/M metagenome (GOLD analysis project Ga0075436, IMG submission 75303) | Populus rhizosphere microbial communities from Tennessee, USA - Rhizosphere MetaG P. TD hybrid SRZTD5 | ecosystem: Host-associated > Plants > Roots > Rhizosphere > Soil | place: USA...
AGCGATCTCGTATGCCTTTCCGGTACTCGTGCTGATTGTGAACATCATCATTGCCGCGGTGCTGATGGCGACCTTCAATTTCGGCCTCGGCACCGAGATCAAGTTCGGTCAGTCGCTGGCGATCGTGATGTATGCGGGATTGATAGGCATCGTCAAATCGGTGCTTGCGATGATCACGTTGTTTGCGGGTAGTAATCTCGACAGCTTCAATTTCAGCAACCCGGTCGGCACCAATGCGGCGTACTACATGTCAGTCACGGACACGCCCGCGTGGCTCTATCGCGCAGCCAGCTGGTTCGACGTGATTACGATCTGGCTGTTTGTGCTGATCGGCATCGGCTTCGCGGTTGTAGGACGGAAGAAGATCTCGTCCGGTATCGGCGTCATGGCAGGATGGTTTGTCGTCATGGTGCTGCTGAGTGCCGGATGGGCCGCTTTGTTCGCATAGCCGGCGCTGTGATTTCATTGAGAGGCACGACTCCGAGTCGTGCCTTTTCCAATAGGTTCATGCGCCTCATTGCAGCAGTATCCGTTTCCTCCTCAAGTTCGAATCTCGCGCCTTCGTTCCGACCATGAGGGCACACCACTAGTACATGCCCACTTGCAAGTGCGGTTATACTGATTTTGTACTCAGCCGATCATCTCTGATGGGCTGTATTCGCGAGGCCGGTAGCATCCGCCTCTGACGGATGTCCGGAGACCTGGAGGGTCGTCTTCAGCAGTACGGGTGACCTGGTGCGGACCGCAACTGAGGTCCGACTCGACAATCCGCGACTTCCACTTTTAATGAGAGCGACACGCCCCTTGCTGTGCGCAATGCGTGCCGCCCTCGATAGCCTCGCTGTCGTCCTGCTTCCTTCGAATTGCCGCGTATGCGACCAGCCTCTCATTCGACTTGCGCGAATTCCGGTTTGCGATTCCTGTATCGGCTCGGTTGAGCGCGCTCACGTAAGGGCCTGTTCCATTTGCGGAGAGGCTCTCGATTTGGGTTCTCCCGAGGCGCAGCCGATTTGTCCGCTGTGCCGGCGTGCGCATCCTGAGTTTGATTTCGCCGTTTCGTTCGGCGCGTACGACGGTGCGTTGCGCAAGCTCATTCATCTGCTCAAGTACGAGCAACTCCGGCCGGCAGCAAACATCCTCGGCGCGAAACTGGCGCAGGCAATCGCAGAACCGTCATTTGCAGGCGCCGACCCGGTGCTCCTGATTCCAGTGCCGCTGCATCGAATCAAGCAGCAGTTGCGCGGGTTTAACCAGTCGGAATTGATCGCGCGCAACGCGGCGCGTCTTCTGGATAGGGATCGCTTCACAGTTCACGGGAAGATTTTGCAGCGGGTCCGTCCGACGGTTTCCCAGACCGGGCTAACCCGCCATCAGCGTCGCGAGAACGTGCGAGGCGCTTTCGTGGTCGCAGAGCCTGACCAGCTTCGCGATCGTACGGTAGTGCTGATCGATGATGTCTACACCACGGGCACAACGCTCAACGAATGCGCTCGCGTGTTGCGCAAAGCAGGAGCGCGCGAGGTCGTGGTCGCGACAGTTGCCAGGGTTTATCGGTCGCAGGTCGAGATGAAGATCGTCGGCGTAACAGCATATGCCGCGTCTTCGCAAGTACGGGAGGAGCAAGCCGCCGCGCAGGCGCTTGCGGGATAACGGGTCATGTCGAGACACAATCCACTGTCGCATCGTCACGCCGGCCATCATGCACAGCCAGCGCATCCCGGCTCTCCTGCTGTGCTCGCGACTCACGTTGTGCCCAGCGACAATGGACGCCTGCCCATGCAGTCGCCGGTGCTCGTCCTGAATGCCTCGTATGAGCCAATCAACATTTGCGCCGCGCGACGAGCGCTTGTTCTTGTACTAAAGGGAGTTGCGATCACCGAAGAGGAGAACGGACACTTTCTGCATTCGGCGCGACTGGCAATGCGCTTGCCCTCGGTCATCCGCTTATTGGAGTATCGCCGTATTCCGCACCAGACCCGCGCTCTCTCGCGGAAAAACATTCTTCTTCGCGACCGCAATACCTGCCAGTACTGCGGCGTGGTGCTCTCGTCCGCCGAGCTCACGCTCGATCACGTGATTCCACGCTCACGCGGGGGTGTGTCAACCTGGGAGAATCTTGTAGCCTGCTGCCATCCCTGCAATCACCGTAAAGGCAACCACCTGCTGGGCGAAATCAACATGCGTTTGATGCGCGAGCCGCGCGCCTTCAGCCTGCACACCAGCCGCCACATCATGCGCATGATCGGCCGCTCCGACCAGAAGTGGCGCAAGTACCTCTTCTACTAGAGGAGATCCCACACACTAACGGATGAAGATGCGCGGCCGCTTGGCCTTTTCAGTCGTCGAATATCAGTCTCGGCGCTGTGGTCTTGGTCCGAAATTAAAGACAATTTCAAAAAAACCTGACGCAGATTGCGCGGATGGGACGCGGATTAACGCAGAACTTTCTTGCGTAGTGATCGTTACAAGTGCAGAGTTTGGCGTTTGATTAGGATCGAAAAAGAAGAGCAGCAAAAGCATATTCATGAAGCCGGTAAGGAGCTCTATCCCTATCTATCCTTCCGCGTTAATCCGCGTCTCATCCGCGCAATCCGCGTCGGGTTTTCAGATTCGACGCTATAGTTACGACCGGGGCGTATCCTGAGCGCATGAGTTCGTCTCGTCCGGCACGCGATCGCGAATTGGTGCAAAGAGTTGATTCTGCCCTTGCTGACGTTACGCGAAAGGCAGGGAAGTGGCTCGCATGCCGTCCTGGATGTACGCATTGTTGCGTGGGCGCGTTCGCGATCAGCGTTCTGGATGCAGCGCGGCTGCGAGATGGCTTTGAGGCGCTCCAGCAAAGAGACCGCGCGCGAGCAGAACGCGTAGGGGCTCGTGCTCGCGCGTATGTGGCGCGCACTGCCTCTGAATTCCCCGGTGATCCTCAAATGGGAATCCTGGGCGACGATGAAGATGCACAAGAGGCGTTCACTCAGTTCGCCAACGACGAACCATGTCCCGCGCTCGATCCAGATACAGGCACTTGCGATTTGTATGAATATCGGCCGATGACTTGCCGCGTGTTCGGGCCTCCGGTGCGCAACGAAGGTGGCGGATTGGGAATTTGCGAGCTGTGCTTTCGCGGAGCTACTCATGAACAGATCGCAGCCTGCGAAATGACGCCCGATCCCGATAACCTCGAACAATCCATTCTCGACGAGATGCCCTCTAACTCCGAGAACACGATCGTCGCCTTCGTCCTGGCGAAATAACGCTAATGCCACTTCAGCTGCTGCAGGTAGGCGAACCCGTGCTGCGCGAGAGAGTGCGTGAGCTATCGCGGGAAGAAATTCTCTCCGACCGGATTCAAGGACTGATTGCGCTAATGCACGAGACACTGCGCGATGCGCCCGGCGTAGGTCTCGCCGCTCCGCAAATTGGAGAAGGCATTCAGCTCGCGATCATCGAAGATCTCGCTGAATATTCACGCGACCTTCCGCCGGAGGAGGTCGCTGTGCGGGAACGAACTCCGGTGCCCTTCCATGTCATCATCAATCCCCGAATCGTCTCGTACGGCGAGCAGAAGGTCGAGTTTTTCGAGGGCTGCCTCAGTCTCGCCGGATTCATGGGGCTGGTGGCGCGTTCGCGTGAGGTCGTGGTCGAATGTCTCGATGAGCAGGCAAAGCCGCGCACGATTCGCGCTTCTGGTTGGTATGCGCGCATCCTGCAGCACGAGATCGATCACCTGAACGGCACCATTTACATTGACCGCATGGATACGCGCACGTTCGCTTCCGTCGAGAACTACAAGCGATACCACGGCGCGCCAACTCGAGCATCTTCCGACTGAGTTGGACCAGATCCACTGACCTTCAATTCGCCGGAGTAATAGTGAGTGGATCGCCTGTCTGATGATCCTGGATTTGGAATTTCAGGAAATCGTGGATGGCCGCAACCGCCTGCGGATTTCGGCTTGAAACCTTTACGCTGGCGCCATTCGGCGTGTCTTCCACGTCGTATCGGATATCTTTGCACAGCTTTTTCATTGTCGGCACGCCGGGCAGCGTCTGGGCGTGGATCAGCATAGGCGCGTTGAAATTCCCGTTATGAAACATCTGTGCAATGTGCTCCAGGTGGGTACGGATCTCTTCGCGGCTGGTTGCATCCGACGGATCGGTTGCGAGCGCCTCGATTGTGCCCCCATCCGGAGTGAGCCGGAAATGGTGAATGGTCTTTTCATGCGAGAAGCCCATCACCTGATCGCCGCGCTGGACTACTCCTTCGTGGTGCGGATCAGGAGTTTGCTGAGCAAGGGCATATAAGCTCAGCGCGGCGGCGAAAGCTACGCAAGGAATGCTTTTCATGCTGCTTTGGACGTGCTCATCCAGGTTGGGTAAGCGCGCAGGGACTAATGGCCGAGGGTTTCAAGAATATCGTGCATCGAGACCAATCCCACGAGGTGCCTGGGATCGGCTCGGTGCATGACGGCGAGGAACGGCCAGTGGTGCGCGTGGCGTAGCGCGACCTCCAGGCGATTGTCGGGATAAATGGGCGGCATTCTTGTTTCAGGAAGACTGTGGGCCAGCGTTCGCGTGCCATCACCTTTCCTGACAAGATCCTGCAGAGCTGATGCGTCGATGCTCGACCAGCCAAACGGCGGATCGTGAACCAGAACTTGTTTCGCCCCGCTTTTCTGTGCGGCCGCCAACGCGTCTTCGATGATGTTCTGTGATTCCAACATGGGAACGTCCACAGGATGCATGGCATCTTCGATGCGCACCACCCGCTCTTCGCGTTCCTCTTCCATTGAGGGCAAATCGAGGCCGTCCTGGCGGCTGAGCAGATCGAAGATTCCCACCGGCTGCAAGCTTCGAGAAATTAGATAGGCAATGGTATTAGCGAGAATCACCGGCACAATGATCGAGTAGTTCCCGCTTACTTCAAGCACCATGAACACCGAGGTCATCGGCACACGCAGGAATCCAGCGAAGAGCACGCCCATGCCTACCAGCGCGTAGGTTCCGATTGAACCTGTAACCAGATGAGGGAAGAGGAGCCGCTCGACTCCGCCGACAGCCCCGCCGAGCATGGCTCCGATGAAGAGCGTTGGCGCAAACATTCCACCCGGCGTGCCGCTGGTGAATGAAAGAACAGTCGTAAGAATCTTCAGGCCGGCGAGGATTCCCAGGACCTGCCACGTGAACTGATTGTGCATGGCCCGATCGATGAACTCATAACCTGCACCCATCACCTCGGGACGTCCTGCCCAACCAATAGCTCCGATGATGAGCCCGGCGATGGCAGGCTGCAGGAATTGCGTCCAACGGGGCAGTGCCTTCATGCGCGGACGCAGAATCTCAATCGCCTTGCTGAAGACAATCGAGGCAAACGCTCCCACGATGCCCAAGGCGGCATAGGCGAGCAGTTCCGACGGAGCCGTGAATTGCACGGCGGGAATACGGAAAAGCGGCTGGGAACCGAGAAAGTATCGCGTTACCACGACGCTCGAAATCGCCGAGAGCACTACCGCGCCGAAAATACCTGCGCTCCATCGTCCGATGACTTCTTCGATCACGAAAAGAATCGCGGAGATCGGCGAGTTGAAAGCCGCGGAAAGTCCGGCGGCGGCTCCGATCGGGGCGATCAGCCGCAGACGCTCGCGCGTAAGTCGCAGCCTTCTGCCCAGCGCCGATGCGATCGAAGCGCCGATTTGCAGCGACGGATCTTCGGGTCCGAGAGATTGGCCCGACCCAATGGCAATTCCGGAGCAGATGAATTTTCCGATCGCGGTCCGGAATGGAATATATCCATCGAAGATGTACAGCGCCGACTTTGTCTGATTGACTCCACTGCCGCGGACCTTCGGAAAGAGAAAAATCACGAGCACCGCGACCAGCAATCCGGTCGCGGCCGGCGCAAGCAGAATGCGCGGATACGGCGGAGAAAGCGACGGTCCAAGCAGGGTAATCCGCACGTATTCAATGGCAATGCGGAAGCAGACCACCGCCAGACCGGAGAATATGCCGATGAAGATTGCCAGAAGCAGGAAGAAGCGCTCTCCCTGCACGCGTTCCCGTTTGGGGAAGAGTTCTCCCGAGTCTGGTGCGGTTACGGCAGCTGCGGGGACGTTCATTACTGCAAGTCCTCCGCGTTCTGGTAAATGCGCAGCATCGCCTGATCCTCGGCGCTAGGCAGCCCGCAGGGATCCTGTTGCTCGACGGTGGTGACCAGGCTGGCGACCGGAGGCAGGAGCTGTACCAGGTCGGCTCCGGTGCGTGCGCGTCGAATCTGGCTGTCAAGATACACCCAACGAGCACGTGCCATCTGGAGCGGATTCATGCCGATCGTATTCAGATCGATATTTTGAGCTTCAGCGCATTGCCGCAGCCGATGGTCCGCCACATCCATGGCGAGGAGCAACCGTTGACGGCGTTCCTTCGTATCGATACGGCTCTCGAATGGATTCGAGTCGATGACAAGCGTCACCAATTGAATGAGCTGCTCAGTCGCGGCGTCGTCATGGATTTCGTCAGCACCTTTGAAATATTCAAGCGCATCGCGGAATCTGCCCATGTGAAATGCCGCGCGTCCCGCTCCCAGCAACGCAGTGATGTCGCGTCGATTTGCACGGACCGCAACGCGATAGAAATCGAGCGCGCTGCGATCGTCGCCAATGCGGCTGAAAGCCTGCGCCACCCAAAGTTGAGCGTTGCCATTCTTCGGCATCTCCGCCGTGTAGGTTAAGAGTTCGCCGCGCGCTTGGGTTTTCAGGTCTTTCGATATCAGGAAATTAATGAACTCCTGGCGGACCTGTTGCCGCTTCGTAACCGGATCGTCTTCCCATGCGCCATAGATGGCGCCATTGAAGTACCGAATCGCGCTCTCCGGCTCATTTTCCTTTTCGGCTAAACGCGCCAGTTGCAGATTCACCGGGCCGCTTCCCGGCTGATCGTCAAGAAGGTTCAGAAAATACGATTTGGCCTCTGCCAGACGATTTGATGCCTCCAGCGCCTCCGCAAGCGTGAACAGGTATTGAGAGTTGTCGTGCGAATAAACCAGTGCGGTTCGCAATTCGCCGATTGCTTCGGCCGGACGATCAGCATTAAGGGAGTCTCTTCCTTTGTCGAATGAGGATGAGCTCAGTTGCTGGCGGCGCTGAACATATAGACGATTTACGCTGAAGGTAAGAGCAAAGAAGACAACCGCCATTAGCGACAGCCAGACGACATAGATCGGCCGCCGATAAGCATGGATTCGCGCGCGTCCTGCGCGAACGCGCGCAGTCCACCAGGACTGTCGGGGAGTGCTCATTTAATACTGTTTACAAAATAGCATCTGAGCGAGGTCTCGGCTGTCGAGTTGTGCGAGGCCGCTGCTATCGAAAGTGCACCATCTGAGGATTAGGCGAGTGATTCAGGGCATTTAGCTCTGTATATCGATTGCACCTTCGTCGTTGCCAACGCGAGGCCGTTTTTTCGTCTGGACCGTCTAAAGACTGTCATCCTGAAGCGCTTCTTTTGCGCGAAGGATCTCCCGCGATGGTTTGATCAGCCTCTTTCATCGATTGTCTCGGAACCAGATGTTCACGTTCCCAACTCTCGCTGAGATCTTGCCAGCGCGGGTTGATCGACTCCATCAGTGCAATCTTCTTTTTGCGGTAACGCCCTTCAATTGTTTCTCACGCCCAATCGCTGCCTGGATGTAGTCATAACGTTCGTAATAAACCAAGCGGTGACAGCGATACTTTTTGGAACAGCCTCCGAACGTACCGGCTTTGTGCTGACGAACGCGCGTTTGCAGGTCGCTGGTTACTCCGATATAAAGCACGCCGGAGCGGCTCGCCATGATGTAGACGGAATAGAGGTGTTCGCGCATTTCGGCGCAATATTTTAGAGCATGGGCCGAAGAGCCTTACCGGCAGCGACTAAGTTTGAAACATCGCGGGAGATCCTTCGCGCAAAAGAAGCGCTTCAGGATGACAGGTCGATAAGATGGCAGATTCTAAAAGGTATCGATGAGAGCTTCGCCAATAATCAAGCCAATATCCGAAATTCCAGCCCCACACAGTAGAATTCTCCCAGCCTTGCGACGTAATAAAAACCGCAGCCCGCTGCTGCGGAGGAGAATCTACTGTTGTTCAGGAACCGATGATCCCCAAACCAGTCGTCTTCCGCAAATTCTTTTTCAGTCTCATTCTCATCAGTGTTGTCGCTGCTTCTTCGCGCCTGGGAGCAGAGATGCCGACTCTCTCGCAGGATCAGGGCTTCGTCGCTCTGCAACAGGAATTGCAACGCCTGCGCACGACTGCGCGATTGATGCACACCACCGCGCATCCCGACGACGAAGATGGCGGCATGCTTACGCTCGAATCGCGCGGCAAAGGGGCTACCGCACTGCTTTGTACACTCACGCGCGGCCAGGGCGGCCAGAACAAGTCTGGTGACGCATTCTCCGACGAACTTGGTGTGCTGCGTACTCTGGAGCTACTGGCGGCGGATGAGTACTACGGGGTTGGGCAACGCTTCACGCGCGTGGCTGACTTCGGCTTTTCTAAAACCCCAGAAGAAACATTCGAGAAATGGGGAGGACACGACATTGCGCTGGGCGACATGGTTCGTGTGATTCGCACCTTCCGCCCCGATGTTCTCGTCGCACGCTTCAGTGGCACACCGCGCGATGGGCACGCTCATCACCAGGCCTCTTCGATTGTGACTCAAGAAGCATTCAAGGCTGCGGGCGATCCCAGTCGCTTTCCCGAACAGATCAAAGAAGGTCTTTTGCCCTGGCAACCAAAGAAGCTCTACATCGGGCATTTCGGCTCGACCGAAGACTCGAACGTGAAGTTCGACATTGGGACCTACTCGCCGCTGCTCGGCATGTCGTATACGCAATTCGCGGTGGAGGGGCTGGCGCACCAGACCTCTCAAGGTACCGGCGGCTTCCGTGTGTCTCCCGGACATCGCTACACGTACTACACGCGTGTCGATTCCACGCTCCCAAAACAGGAATTGAAGAGCGAAGAATCGGATTTCTTCGATGGCATCGACATTTCGCTTCCCGGGCTAGCCTCCAGGCTTGGTGCTGACGAGAGCAAAGTTCCGTTTTTGCGGCCTGCTCTCGAACAGATGACGAAAGATGTGGACCAGGCCACTCAGGCAGCCAAGCCGACCAATCCCTCCGAGGCCGGAGCGCCGCTGATTGAAGGTCTGAAGGTCACGCGCGATCTGATCAAGCAGGTCGATGGATCCTCGCTTTCGGCACCCGAAAAGCTGGAGTTGCTGACGAACCTTCACACCAAGGAAGCGCAATTCGAACGAGCGGCGGATCTCGCAATGGGCGTGCTGCTCGACGTATCCGTCGATCCTCCCGAAAGCGGGCAGGGCGGTTTCTTCCGGCTTGAACAAACTTTTCAGACCGCGGTGCCGGGGCAGACATTTACGCTTACCGCACGCTTTTATGATCGCGGAACACAAGAGGTAGATCTGGAGCAGGTCGCGCTCGACATGCCGCAGGGCTTCAAATCGGAGATCGTAAAGAGCGATCTCAAGCCGCTGCACTCCGGTGATATGGCGTCGGTGCAGTTTCGCGTGACCGTTCCCGAAAACGCGCAATATACGAAGCCATACTGGGGACGCAAGAATGCATACAAGGAAAGCATCGACACGATCAGCGTGCCTGCGTATGAGACTTTGCCGCTGCCACCGTGGCCTTTTCAGGCGCATGCCGATTACAAGATCGCGCAAGGCGAAGGCGTTGCTCATGCGATCGTGATGGCAAAGTTCATCGATCCGCTTACCGGCCAAGGGCAGCATGAGCTTGCGGTCGCGCCGGCGCTTTCCGTTGAATTCGACACTCCCTCGCAGCTGGTTCGTATCGATTCCGGAAAACCATTTTCTGTGGGCGTGCGCGTGCGCAGCCAACTCACCACCGCCGCGGACGCAACGCTCCGATTCAATCCGCCGCAGGGCTGGACTGTTTCGCCCTCCAGCAGTCGAGTGCATTTGGAGCACGAAGGTGATGTCGCTGAACTGCAGTTCTCCGTACAGCCCAAACTCGATCGCGAGCAACACTATGATTTCAACGCAATCGCCGACTACAAAGGCAGGCAGCTGAATGAAGGCTTTGATGTCGTCACGCGCGGCGATCTCGACCGCTTTTACTACTACCATCCAGCCACACTCGACGTAAGCGCCGTGCGTGTGAACCTGCCGGCTGGGTTGCGTGTGGGATACGTGATGGGAGCAGGCGACGAGATACCCGCGGCGCTCAAGCAGCTCGGCATCGACGTGCAGGTGATCTCGCCGGCGAACCTGGCGAATATCGATTTATCCCGCTTCCACACCATTGTTATGGGGATTCGTGCTTACGACGTGAGCACTGACGTGCGCGTAAATAATCCCAGGCTGCTCGACTTTGTTCAGCAGGGAGGAACGCTGATCGTTCAGTACAGCTCAGGTACAGGAGCGTTCAATGCCGGACACTACACGCCGTATCCCGTAACTGCCAGCAATGCGCGCGTGAGCGTGGAGGAAGCGCCGGTAGAAATTCTCAATCCGCAGAGTCCCATTTTGAATTATCCCAATAAGATCACGGCGCACGATTTCGAAGGCTGGGTGCAGGAGCGCGGCCTTTACTTCATGAGTAACTGGGACGACCACTTCCATCCGCTGCTCGCGTCCAATGATCCGGGCGAGCAGCCGCAAAAAGGCGGCCTCCTGGTCGCCCAATATGGGAAAGGAACATATATCTACAGCGGCTACGCCTTCTTCCGCCAGCTTCCCGCGGGAGTGCCTGGAGCGATCCGCCTGTTCATGAACCTTTTGAGTGCGGGAAGACAGTGATTCACCACAGAGACACGGAGGCACGGAGGACTGCGAATTCGGAGTCTGACAACGATCAATCTCTCGGAATCGCGGCGAACTGGAACTCCGGAAAGGTCACTGGTAAGGATCTTCTCCGTGCCTCCGTGCCTCCGTGGTGAATCGCTCTGCCCATAATGAAGATGGCGGTCAAATCTGAACAAGGCCTACTGCGCGGGATCGGGTTGCGCGAGGGCATCTCGCTCAACGTGATCGAGATGATCGGCGTGGGGCCGTTCATCACTATTCCCCTCATCATTCACGCGAGTGGCGGTTCCCAGGCGATGCTCGGCTGGATTCTCGGCGCGCTGCTGGCGATGTGCGACGGCATGGTGTGGGCGGAGCTTGGTGCAGCTCTTCCGCGCGCCGGTGGATCGTATGAGTACCTTAAAGAAGTCTATGGGCCGCGGCGGCTTGGACGATTGCTGTCTTTCTTATACGTCTGGCAGCTCATGATGAGCGCGCCGCTGTCAGCGGCGTCCGGCTGCGTCGGCATCGCCCAGTATGGGGCGTACATCTTTCCTTCTCTGCAGACCGTGATCGCTTCGCACAAGTTCCAATTTGGTTCTGGGCGGCTGGCCTCCCTGAGCGCCGAGGTTGCGCTCACCCACGGTACTTTGCTTGCGATAGCCGCTTGCGTGGTGGCAATTATCCTGGCGTTTCGCAGGGTGGAGATTGCGGGAAAAATTTCCAACTGGCTTCTGGTCGGGGTGCTCGGCACCATCGCCTGGGTGATCTGGACGGGTATTGCACACTTCAATTCGGCCCGTGCCTTCGACTTCCCAGCCGGCGCTTTCAACCTGAACCACGGCTTCTTTCTCGGACTCGGTTCAGCGATGTTGATTGCGACTTACGACTACTGGGGCTACTACAACATCTGCTATCTCGGCGCAGAGGTGCGCGATCCAGGCAGGACCATTCCCCGCGCGATCCTGTTCGCGATTGTGATCGTCGCCGCGATTTATGTAGTGATGAACGTCAGCATTCTTGGCGTAGTCCCGTGGCGGGAACTCGATCAGTCGGCGGTTACCGAATCGCGCTTTTATGTGATCTCAACCATGATGCAGCAGGTCTATGGAACTCGCGCGGGCCAGATCGCTGCGGTGCTGATCATCTGGACGGCGTTCGCGTCCGTATTTTCTGTTTTGCTAGGCGTCTCGCGAATTCCCTATGCGGCTGCGATGGATGGAAATTTCTTTTCCGCATTCGGAAAACTCAATCTGCGAGGGCGATTCCCCTCGACCGCTTTGCTCTGCATGGGCGCGCTCACATGCGTGCTGTCGATGTTTCGATTGGCCGATCTCGTGGCAGCGCTGGTGGTGATTCGCATCATGATGCAGTTCGCGCTGCAGGCAATTGGAGTAATGATCTTCCGCCGCACGCAGCCGGAACACGAACGCCCATTTCGCATGTGGCTTTACCCCATTCCGGCGCTGCTGGCTCTCGCCGGATTTCTGTACATCCTGATTTCGCGAAAGAACTTCGAGCGCGAAGTGATCTTCGCTACAGTGCTGGTTGTAATCGGCACGGCCGCATATTTGCTGCGTGCGCGAAGCCGTGGTGAATGGCCGTTCGCGGCATCGGAGCTCGCCCGCTAGTCCCAGGGTGGTATGCTTTCGGGTTCTAATTTCATCCCAGGAGATGCAACCGTGAGACTCAAAAACATCGCAGTTGTTGCGACTATCTTTTGTATGTCATGCGCGCTGAGCTTCGCGCAGTCCAGCGGATCGAACTCCAGCTCGACACAGGCTTCAACGGCAGCTCCGACCATTGCTTCCATTCTCAACGGTCAGCTCAGAGGCATCGAACGCGAGATCATGGGAGCAGCCGAAGCGGTGCCGGAAGATAAGTTTGATTTTTCGCCCGCCACGGCCAATATCCCGGGAGATTTCAAGACTCCTGAACCGGTCCGCACCCTTGCCGGGCAATTGAAGCATATCGGAGAAGCTCTGGACGCATACAGTTCGGGAATCATGGGCCAGAAGCCGTCGAGCTCTGGAGAGAACGGGCCCCAGAACGTGAAGACCAAGCAGGAAGTAATCGACTATCTCAAAGGCGCATTCGCGAAGGCGCATAGCGCGATCGACACGATGACCGCACAGAATGCAACTGAAGAGATGCCCAGCCCGTTCGGCGGCAACAGGAAAGTAACGCGTCTCAATCTCGCGGTGCAAATGGTCGGACATAGCAACAATCACTTCGGGCAGATCATCGAGTACCTCCGCATGAACGGAATCGTGCCTCCCGAAAGCCGCCCGCGAAAGTAGCGACCAGCTTCATTGGCATTACTCGATCGAGGCGGTATCTAGCTTCCGCCTCGATGATTCACCAAGTAAGGAAGTGCTTGCAATTGGCGACAGCTCACATCTGTACTCCCATTTGCAGCTAACCGTGGCCTCGCACGCCCGTCTTAATTAAGGAACATTCGCGGACTCCTCTGCGTACAATCGCAGTAGCATCAAGGTCTACTCCTTCCAGCTCGGTACACTGATTCTTGAGGTCAAGATGTTGGAATTGAGCCGAAAAGCGGCAGGAATCGCGCAGTCGGAAATTCGCGTCATGTCCGTCGAGTGCGAGAGAGCTCGCGGCATCAATCTCGCGCAGGGCATCTGCGACACGGAAGTTCCCGAACCAGTACAGCGGGCGGCGATTGATGCCATCCGCTCGCGGCAGAATTCGTATACGCGGCTCGATGGCGTGGCCGAGCTTCGGCGCGCGATTGCCCGCAAAATGCGCGATTACAACGGTGTTGAGGCCGACCCGGAGCGGGAAATCGTTGTAACCGCTGGTTCTACAGGCGCCTTCTACTCTGCGTGCCTGGCGCTACTCAATCCCGGTGACGAGGTCATCGTCTTCGAACCTTACTACGGTTATCACGTAAACACCCTGCGCTCTCTCGATTGCGTGTCGGTCTATGTGACGATGCATCCCCCACGCTGGATCTTCAGCCGCGAGCAGTGCGAGCAGGCGATTACGGCGAAGACGCGCGCAATCATTCTCAACAGTCCTGCCAATCCGTCGGGCAAGGTATTCACGCGTGATGAACTGGAGTTCATCGCCGATCTCGCGATTCGCCACGATCTATTCGTCATTACGGACGAGATCTACGAATATTTTCTCTACGACAGTAACGAGCACCTGAGTCCGGCTTCTCTACCTGGAATGGCCGATCGCACGATTACCATTTCGGGATTCTCCAAGACCTACAGCATCACCGGATGGCGCATCGGGTACGCCGTATGCGATGAACGTTGGGGTCATTCCATCGGGTACTTCCACGACCTCGCCTACATCTGTGCGCCATCGCCTTTTCAGCACGGAGTCGCTGCAGGTCTCGAAGAGCTAACGCCAGATTTCTACTCCGGCCTGGCGGCTGAATATTGCGCCAAACGTGACTTGCTCTGCACCACCCTGGAACAGGTAGGACTTTCCCCATCCTGGCCGCAAGGCTCCTACTACGTGTTGGCGGATGTTTCAGCATTGCCAGGCAGCAACAGTAAAGAAAAGGCCATGCATCTTCTGGCCAGCACCGGCGTGGCCGCGGTTCCGGGTGAGGCGTTCTTCAGCGGAGGCGGCAAGAGTCTGCTGCGCTTCTGTTTCGCCAAGACTGACGCCGATCTGGAAGAAGCCTGCCGCAGGCTCAGTCGAATGTCGGTAGTTGCGGCTTCGCGTTAGACGAGACCGATTCGATCATAATAAAGAAGGCAGGAGCCAGATCTCTTCCATCGCTGTGGCGCGATGTTCCTTGGCGAGAGTTTTCACGCAGCCGGGGCTGGCTGGTGGGCAACGATGGTGGATGGAGCGGTCCCGCTATTCAGTACAGCGTGTGCTTCCGCGTATTCCTCGTATGCGTCGCGCTCCGCAGCCCAGGCGCGAAAGGTGGGCAGCATCTTCAAACCAGCTTCGTAGCCGACTTTCACGATTGCCAGCGCTTTCTGGAAGTCGTCAAAGGCATAGGCGCTCACGTCCGGTTCGATGAGCAGATCGGCATGGGCTTGCCACAAGCAATTCATGTTGGCCTGCGCGATTGAGAAGCACTGGCCGATGACTTCCAAGACGTGACGCGGACTCTTCTGCACCCAATGTGCGCTGAAGAAGATTGCCGCGACGCGATCGGCGCCCATGTCCTTTAGCGGCTTAGCGGGCACAGCATGGCCGAGGAGGCCATCGACCATCAGTCGGCCGCGTACACTTACGGGAAGAAAAACGCCGGGATAGGCGCAGCTTGCGCGTACGGGATCGATCAGATCTCCCTGCGTGAAGACGACAGGCTCGCCGGTCAGGAAGTCGGTTGCCGTGACGGCGAGCGGCATGCGCAGTTCTTCAAAGGTCTTAACTTTCAGGATGCGGTGCAGGAATCCAGTCATGCGGTCGTTGGTACAAAGCCCAAACCGGGAGATGGTGTACCGGGCGAAGTCCTTAAAGCGAACGATGGCGGCGATTTCTTCCAGTTCTTTGGCTGAGACCCCGCTGCAATACGCGGCTCCAATGACTGCGCCGACGCTGGTTCCGGCGATGAAGTCGGGCAGAATCCCGTTTTCTTCCAATGCTTTGAGGATGCCCACATGGGCGAGTCCGCGGGCGAATCCGCCACCAAAGGCGAGGCCGATTCGACAGGGTTTCGGAGCTTCAATACGCGGTTGATGCGCGCTCTTTACTTCGCGTGCCAGAGCTCGCACGGACTTATGCAGGCCGTCGAAGAGTTTCACCGGGCACCTCGCCCAAGCCGGCCCATGCCGCCTCGGGCTGCGGCTTAAGGCCAGCACTATTCGTTAGATACGATGCTCAGGTGTCACAAACAAGATGCAGCTCTGATGCAGGTTTTTCGCCGTTATTCGCGAGGCAACCAGATCCACAGGTTGCCCCGAACGCCTGTCGGGTCGGCTTGCTCGTCTACAATCTCGGTATGAAGTACGTTTTTCGTCTGGCCTTGGTCGCCGTAGTGGCGGTCTGGGCCCCATCTATCTTGGCGTGGCAATCTACAAGTCCACCACAAGGTAAGCAGCGGACTCACGCCTCTGATCCCCTGCCTCGGTCCGACTCCGATCAGTCCGCCGAGGCGCCGCCTCTATCCCCAAATGAGAGTTCGAGCAAGCAGACACAGATTGACCTCTCTCCGCCTGTGAACGACGCTGCGACGCATCCGAATAGCGAGATCCCAGATGTAACTGAGATGCATACATGGAATCCGCACAAGGCACAGAAGGACATCGAGGTTGGCGAGTTTTATCTCAAGCGAAAGAACTATCGCGCGGCCGAGGATCGCTTCCGCGAAGCCTTGGAATATAAGCCAGGAGACGCCATCGCGACGTATCGACTGGCAGAGGCACTGGATGGGCTGGGCCAGTATCCCGAGGCGATCAAGAATTATCAGGAATATCTCAAGATCCCATCGAGCGATAAATTCGCTTCGGACGCGAAGAAAGCATTGGCACGGCTGGAGAAAAAAGAATCAGCTGAGAAGAGATGAGACGGGGTTGGTGATTTCGCGATTCCTGATTGAAAAATCGCGAAATCGCGAAATTACTTCTCCACCCGCACAAAGTCGTTCGTAGTGGCATTCACTACGACGCTCAAATCCGGCTCGTTCGAGTTTTTGCCGTAGTTCACGTGCCAAACTAGCATTTGCCGGCGCGGCTCCCAATTCAGGCTGAAGTTTACCGGCATATCCGCATTTTTCTTTAACAGAGCTGCGCCGCCGTGTTTCTGCGCAGTTTCAAGTGCTCTGTCGGAATCGATCTTCAGGTACACAAGATCGAATGGAGCCGTGGAAGTGTTGTTAGGGTTGAAGCTGTCTTCGCTGCCGGGATTGATGCCCGGGCTGGGCGCATCTGGTCCGGTCAATCCCGACCACATATAGGTCTTCATTGCCTGACGCGAGCGTGAACCGAACAATCCGCGCCATACGGCAGATTTCCCATCATGGCCCAGTGGGGCATCGGGATTACCGCCGGCGTTCTTATAATTCTGCGACTGAATGCTGATGGGCTGCGTGTCAGGAGCCCAGCCGCGCGAAGTGGTGTAAAGACGCTGCAGAACTATGCGTCCGGTTTCGGCATCGGTTTGTTTTGGCGCGGGCTTCTCGGCCGGCGCGCTGTTCCCGGAGGGGGACGATGAGCAGGCACACAACATCGCTGCCATGCCGAGGGTTAAAAGAATCTTGCCGGTCATGGACGGTACTATACCTGCTCCTCCCAATTCGCCAAGGCACTCAAGTAACGGTTGGTATCTAGATTGCAACTCCGCCGGTTTCAGTTCTGAGCGGTGCTGAAATTTGTTTGCCCAGCTAACGTATCGCGATTCTGATTTCCGCTGTATGAAACGGCAAGGTTTTATAGTGGTGTTTTGACTACCAATTGCGGCAAACCCCGCCGAGGAGATCGATTGCAATGCCGTATAGTTGATATATATGGCGCGAGGTTTCGAGAGTAAGTCAGTCGAGGAGCAGCAGGCAGAAGCAAAACGGGAATCAGATCCAAGACAACAACTCAGTCCAGAGCAGGCAGAACGCCGTAGAAAACGCGATGGGCTGGTGCTCTCGCGCAAGAACGTACAACAACGACTCGAATCGATCTCCAATCCCGCCCATCGCCAGATGCTCGAAGGTGCTCTAGTCGAAATCGATCGACAGATTGCGGAGTTAGGCTAAGCGGGTTCGCGCTTTAGTGCAGGGACGCTTTGCGGGTCGCGGCACAACACTGAAAAGGAAGCTAGCCGCTAGTAGCTAGCGGCTAGCAACTTGTTTATCGATGCTTGATGAACGCGCCAGTGTGCAGCTCCGCAATTGCCTGCCGCAGCTGCTCCTGCGTGTTCATTACAATCGGGCCGTACCAGGCCACGGGTTCTTCGATTGGCTTACCAGAGACCAGCAGGAACCGAATTCCTTCTGGTCCTGCTTGCACGCCGATCTCGTCGCCGCGGTCGAAAAGCACAAGCGAGTGATTGCTCACGTCGTACTTTGCCGGAGCATTTGGATCGTGCGCCTGTTCGGTCAACACAGCGCGTGGATCGGAGGCATCGCGGAACGTGCCTGAGCCTGCGAAGACGTAGGCGAAGGCGTTGCGCGTAGTCTCCACCTTCAGACGCTTGCGCTGATTTGGCGGCACCGAGACGTCGATATAGCTCGGGTCGGCAGCCACTCCTTCGACCGGACCTTTCTTGCCCCAGAACTCGCCGCAGATCACGCGAACCTTTGTTCCGTCATCGTCGGTGACCTCAGGGATCGCGCCCGCGGGAATGTCTTGATAGCGCGGGTCGGTCATCTTCAGCGACGAAGGCAGGTTGGCCCAGAGCTGGAAGCCGTGCATGCGTCCACGGTCATCGCCCTTGGGCATCTCCTGATGCAGGATTCCGCTGCCGGCGGTCATCCATTGCACGTCACCGGCGGTCATCTTGCCTTTATTGCCAAGGCTATCGCCGTGTTCGACCGAGCCGGCGAGGACGTACGTGATCGTCTCGATGCCACGGTGCGGATGCCAGGGAAATCCCGCAAGATAGTCTTCCGGATTCTCGTTGCGGAAGTCGTCCAGCAGAAGGAAAGGATCGAACTTGCTGGTTTGCCCAAAGCCGAATGCCCGCTGGAGCTTCACTCCGGCGCCCTCGATGGTGGCCTTGGTTTGAATGATGTCTTTTACTGGACGGAGCGACATAGCTTGCCTCCTTCTCTGCCGCTAGACAGGTTAACGAATCAGGTATTGGATGCTTGAGAAAGATATTCGTTGCAACGAGTAATTGCTGACTGTTCCAAATCCTGCAACGGCTAGCATCCACTGATACTGTCATCCCTTCGACCGCCGCAGTGTCGCTTAGGAAAATACATACGTTGGCGTGCGGTCGAGGGGACCTGCTGTTCGCCGGCTCCGATGAAGAGCAGGTCCCCCGCTCCGCAAAAACACTCGTCGGAATCGCGAACATTGTCGCAGCGGAGCGAGGGATGACAGTGTATGTAGGTGCGGACAGCGCTGCAGTCCACGGCGGCTCTTTAGGTTTACATCCTGAAACACCTATTTCGAGATATGCAAACCGTATTCTCACCAGCTATGGTATTGGGGCCGCACCCTATGAATCTGCAGCCGACTAATTCGCAAGGAAGCCAAGATTTATGGACACGTACGCGTCTTTAACTGAACGACGCTTCCTCGTTCCTTTCGTTCTGATTACGACGCTCTTCTTTCTATGGGCGTTTGGCGTGAATCTGAACGACATCCTGATTCCCCGCTTCCGAACCGCTTTCGCGCTCAATGATTTTCAGTCTTCTTTTATTCAGGTAGCGTTTTTCGGCGGATATTTCCTGGCCGCGTTCCCTGCCGGGAAGCTGATGGAGCGCATTGGCTACAAGCGCGGCATTCTCGTCGGCCTGTTCCTGTGTGCGTCGGGAGCGCTGCTGTTTCTCCCCGCCTCTTCAGTACGCGTCTATGGCTTCTTTCTTTTAGCGCTCTTCGTGATGGCATGTGGGCAGAGCTTCCTTGAGGTCGCCTCAAATCCGTACGTCACCATTCTGGGACCCGCCCAGAGCTCGGAGCGGAGGCTGAATTTTGCGCAATCTTTCAATGCAGTCGGCGCGGTGTTGTCGCCATTAGTCGGTCGCTCACTGATCCTTACTGGCGTGGAATACACGCCGGCGCAGCTTGCGGTCATGAGTGCGGCGCAGCTGCATGCGTACCGTGCCGAGCAGGCCGGCAGCGTGAAAGTTCCGTATCTCGCCATAGCAGGAATTTTTGTAGTCGTAGCGGCTGCGATTTACTTCACCCATCTGCCGGATGTGGTGGATGAGAGCGCGGCAAAAGATTCTGCTTGGGAAAAGCCAAGCGGCTCAGTCTTCGGCCATCCGCATTTGATTAAAGGAGTGCTGGCACAGTTCTTCTACGTGGGTGCGCAGGTAGGCGTCGCGAGCTTTGTCATTCGCTTTGCACAACACACCGTTCCGGGAATGACGCAGCGCGTTGCGGCTTATTACCTCCTGGGTCATCAGATTGGATTCATGATTGGCAGGTTTTTCGGTTCCGCGTTGATGAAAATCGTTGCACCGGCGCGCCTGCTGTCGATGTTCGCCATCGGGTGCCTCGTCTGCGTGAGTGTTGCTCTTGCCGCCAGCGGCATCGTTCCAGTTTGGGCCGTTGTGCTCATTGGATTCTTCCACTCGATCATGTTCCCAACCATCTTCGCGCTGGGTATCAAGAACCTTGGCCCGCTGACCAAGCGCGGCTCTTCGATGATGGTGATGGCCATCATCGGCGGCGCGATTTTTCCGGCGATCATGGGGCGCATCTCCGACGCGAGCAATATCCAGACCGCATTTTTCGTGCCGCTGATCTGCTACGTCTACGTTCTGTACTTCGCTCTTTCCGGCTACAAGATTTCCGGCGAGCCGGTTGAAGCAGCTGAAGTCGCGACGGTGAGGGCTTAGCACACATGATCCGCCGCTATTGCCTTGCTCTTGATCTAAAAGAGGATCCGCAGCTCATCGCCGAATACAAGCGTTATCACGAGAAGATCTGGCCGGAGATTACGAAGAGCATCAAGGACTCGGGAATCGACGACCTTGAAATCTACCTCCTCGGCACGCGACTGTTCATGATCATGGAAGTTAACGAGAAGTTCTCGTTTGCAGCGAAGGCAAAGGCAGATCGCACCAATCCCAAGGTGCAGGAATGGGAAAAGCTGATGTGGAAGTTCCAGAAGCCGCTGCCGCAGGCAAAGCCGGGCGAGAAGTGGATTTTGATGGAGCGGATTTTCAAGCTGGAGAGTTCATAACACCTTCATACATCGAAAGGGTCAATTCATGATCGACACACGAATCTCACGGCGCGCTTGGTTGAAAGGAGCAGGGGCATCGCTCGTTACCGCGGCCGCAATGCACGGCCAAACTGCGCCAACGCCGCAGATTGCGCCGGCAACTCAGGCCGCAGAAGAGCAACAGCAGACTCCGGTAGGCGAGCCGCCGGCGATTGCTGCCAACCGCGAGCAGCGCATGCAGTGGTGGCACGCGGGCAAGTTCGGCATGTTCATCCATTGGGGACTGTACAGCGTGCATGGTCGGCACGAGTGGGCGATGGAGGACGAGGCGATCCCGATCGAGGAGTACATGCAGTTTGCCAAGCAGTTCAAGCCGAAGCCCAATGCGCCGCACGATTTTGCCCGCCTCGCCAAGGCTGCCGGACAGAAGTACATGGTGATGACCACAAAACATCACGAAGGCTTCTGCAACTTCGATACCAAGCTGACTAATTACTGCGCGACGAAGCAGGGACCGGGACGCGATCTGGTGCGCGAGTACGTCGAAGCTGCTCGTGGAGAAGGACTGCGCGTCGGCTTCTATTACTCGCTGATGGACTGGCATCATCCTGACGGCGCTCGCTGCGCGACAGATGAAGCCGCACGGCGTCGCTTCGTCGATTACACGCATGGTCTGATCCGCGAGCTGATGACCAATTACGGAAAGATCGACGTCCTCTGGTACGACGTCGCATGGCCGCTTGATCGCGAAGGATGGGAATCAGAAAAGATGAATGACATGGTCTTCCAGCTTCAACCGGAGATCATCGTGAACAATCGCAACAAGCTCCAAGGCGACTTCTCGACTCCGGAGCAGCACATCACGGCCGAGAAAGGCGGGCGCGCGTGGGAGTCATGCATGACGCTGAACGACAGTTGGGGATATCAGCGCGCCGACAACAATTGGAAGAGCGCCAGGACAGTCGTGCGCAATCTGATTCAATGTGCACGGGACGGCGGCAATTATCTCTTGAACATCGGTCCGCGCGGGGACGGCTCGATTCCAGAAGAATCGGTCCGCGTTCTCGAAGAAGTCGGGCAATGGATGAGCAAGAACGGCGAGACCATCTATAAATCCGACCTTTGTCAGCCGCGCCGTTCCAATTATGCGAGCTTTACCCGAATCGGGAATACGCTGTTCATGCACGTTCATTACTGGCCGGGCGGCGATGTCGAAATGGGCGGGCTGATGACGAAGGCAAAATCTGCTCGGATGTATACGACGAATCAGAAGCTCGATTTCAAGCAGGATCCCTATCAGCTCAAGATCTATAACCTTCCGCAGCAAGCTCCGGATCATCCGGTGACCACGATCGCCATCGAATGCGAAGCCGAGCCAACACAAGACAATATCTTCGTCCGCAAAGAAAAGCCGAGGGACGGAGTCTAAGAAACGTGGAGCCGGCCGCCCTCGGCCGGGTTTTTGCCGATTGCGTGATGTGCTTCAACTGCAAAACACGAAATCACCTTCACGAACTGCAACGCAACACCCAGCCGAGGGCGGCCGGCTCCACGTTGTCTCATCCCCTACGGCTGCTCTTCGCGACTGCCCATCTTCATCAGAACCACTTCTCCTCTGCTATTCACGAACACATCCGCCGAGAGTGGCGTGCGTCGCGGATTCTGCTGGCCGAAGTTCACGGCCGAGTAGTCGAAGCGGAGGTCGCGGAAGTGAACGTCGTAAGCCTGACCTGGCTGGGAGGGCGGCTCGGTATCCAGCAATGGGAACCGTGACCAATCCAGATATGCGCGTCCCAGACGCGATTTTTTTGCTGCCAGCGTGACTGCTGTCTCAGCGGGCTTGTAAAAGATCTTCGCGCGATCCTGCAGATCGATATTGGTTGTGCGTAAATCGATCGGGATCTTTGCGTAGAAGCTTTGGGTTTCGACGACTCCTTCCCAGACAAACGGATTTATGGGATAAGGCATTGCTGCAGCCCTGGCGACAACCTCTCCGCGATAGTCCGAAGAGGTGAGCAGCGTGACGGCTTTGCGATGCTGGTAATCCCGAATCCACCACAAGCCCACAACAGCAATCAGCGCGCAGACTGCGCACCAGCGCCCGCGAAACTTTTCTTTGTGTGCTCCGATCTCGCCGCCGACGAGACTGAATACGGAGGATACTACGAGACCCAAAAACAGCGCCAAGAGCATGATTGGTTCCACAATGAAGAGTATGTCCCACGAGTACCAATGCCCGTTGAACGGCATGAGCGGGCGCACGCCGTAGTTGTTGGTGAAGTCCAACAGAATATGGCTGAGTGTGGCGACAATCCCAAAAAGGAACAGCAATCCCCAACGCGGCGCGAGTGGCGGAGCCTTGCCGCGACGCTTCCGCCAAAGATGAACGCCATAGACGATGGCGAGCACGATCGCGGAATCAAGCGGCGCGCCGATAAAGCTGTGCGTGATCCCGCGGTGATGAGCAAGTTCCTCGACTGGGCCTTTGAAGCCCCAGAGGATATCAATGTCGGGAAATTCGGCCGCCAGCGTCATCATCAACGTGGCGTAGCCGGTAGTGCGATTGAATCCTGCGCGTCCGATGCATGCGCCGGTGAGGAAGTGGGTGACGGGTTCCATTCGGCGTCGTGCTGCGGCTCTCCAGACGCGCGCTGGCCTGCTTTGCCCGCGGCGATGAAAGTCTGAGTGTAACGGAGGCGCGCCGGGAACTGGAACTGTGGCTACTCGTGGTAAACGGTGACAACTGCGATCGCGATTGCGACCACCACGATGGCTATGACCGGCACCGCGATTGCTATGGGATCAAGATGTGCATGCAGCGGCCGATTCCAGATCA
>Ga0075436_100000611_pt1 | contig 23398 bp, 22 predicted proteins | sample RhiMethybrSRZTD5_FD_75303 | JGI IMG/M metagenome (GOLD analysis project Ga0075436, IMG submission 75303) | Populus rhizosphere microbial communities from Tennessee, USA - Rhizosphere MetaG P. TD hybrid SRZTD5 | ecosystem: Host-associated > Plants > Roots > Rhizosphere > Soil | place: USA...
CGGCGGCAAGCGAGCGCGTAAACGCGCTCACCGACGACGAGGTGCAGCGGCTCGCGGGCCGGATCGACACACTGCCGGCCGGCGGGGTCGCCACCGAGGTGGCGCTGGCGGTCATCCTGATCCTGCTGCTGTTCATTTTCATCATCGACAAAAGGCACTGAGGAGACCTCCGATGAAGGCATTCCTCCTGCGTTTCATCTGCCGCCTTCTCGCGGTGAGCCTCATCGCGCTGCCGTACGCGGCGCCCACCCAGGCCGGCATGATCGGCGTCGACGAGGCGCTCGCCGTCCAGAGCCAGGCCGAGCGCGGCAAGCTGCATGGCTTCCTCGCGCGCGCCGACGTCCAGAAGCAGCTCGCCGTGCTCGGCGTCGACCCCGCCGCGGCCGCCGAGCGCGCGAACGCGCTCACCGACGACGAGGTGCAGCAGCTCGCCGGCCGGATCGATTCGCTGCCTGCGGGCGCCGACATCTCCACGGCCGGGCTCCTTTTGGTGCTCATCGTGATCCTGCTGATATTCATGCTCAGGCGATGAGCCGGGCGATCAGGATTTGCGAAGCAACAGCCTCGTAGCGGCAACAACTCGAAAGTGCCGATTGCGCAATTTGTTGGCAAGCGCCGCCAGCGAATGATGAACCGCGTGTATCGAGGTGCGCTGCACAAGGCCCAAGACCGTGCGCTCTGTCTCCTCAGCGAGATTCCTGCATTGAGCCCGTGACTTAGTCCATTGCCGGAAAGTCGCCACGGCGCATAAAGTTCCGCGCATAAGAGCAAGAACCAGGGGGACGCTATGGGCGCGAATTGGATCACGGGGCTCGGCAGGTCTGCCGCGCTCTCGCTTTCACTACTTGTTGCCGTTTTCCCGCTCGCGGTGCAGGCCGGCGGGACACCGCATTGGGTGCATTACAAGTGGCTGGCGAGCAATCCCACGCTGCCGAAGAAAGTCGTGGTGCTGCCGATCGACATCAAAGTGGTGGAGATGACTGCCGGCGACGTCGAGGAGACGGTGCCGGACTGGAGCAAGGAAGCCAGCCGGAGCGTGTTCAAGGCGGTGTCGGCCGCGATTGCCAGGCAGCCGGGGATGAAAGAGGTCACGGCGCCGCAGTTTTCCGGCGCTTCGGCGGCCAACTTCGACGAGCATCTCGCGCTGTACAAGCTCGTGGTGAACACCGCCGTGAGGATTCCGTGGGAGCACAAGGCGAGGCGTTTCGACTACGGAATCGGTTCCGGCCTGCGCGCCGTGGCCGAGCAGACGGGCGCCGATGCCGCCATCATGGTCTACGGCCGCGACTATGCCTCCACCGCCGGGCGCAAGGCGCGCGCCGTCGCCGGCAACATCCCGATCGTCAATATCTTCACCGGTCCGGCGCCCAAGCTGGGCAGCTCCTTCATCCGCGTCGGCGTGGTCGATCTTCGCACCGGCGACCTGCTGTGGGTGAACAGCGAGTACCGCGATGGCAGCACCAATCTGCGCGATCCGAGCGATGCCGCCAAGATGGTCGACGCCGTGTTCGACTGGTATCCAGGCATCGAGAAATACCGCGCGGCCTACGTGAAATAGCTTTTCTAGGGGGTAACCGGCGATGAAAAGATTATTGTGGCTATCGTTCCTATCGCTCCTCGCCAGCGGCTGCGCCACGACCGGGGACGTCACCGCATTCAAGGACGCGAACGACACGTCGAACATCCAGGAGAGCGAAGGCCGTCTTTGGCACGAGGCGCGCAGCTACGACACGACGATCGAGCGCAGCGGCCAGATCTACGAGGACCCGCGCGCGACCGCTTATCTGCAGGGCGTGATGGACCGCCTGTACCCGGAGTTCAAAGGCAAGATCCACGTCCATCTCTACGATTCCACTCAGCTCAACGCCTTCGCCCTGCCGAACGGCAGCGTCTATTTCAATATCGGCTTGCTCGCGCGGATCGGGAACGAGGCGCAGCTCGCAGCGGTGCTGGGCCACGAGGCGGCGCACTTCATCGAGAAGCACAGCTTCCGCGAGCGCGTGTCGGCCAAGAACGCCTCGGCCTTCGCGGTCTCGGGGATTCCCTTCGCGAGCCTCGCTGCGGTGTCGTCGATTACCGGCTTCTCGCGCGATCTCGAGCGCGAGGCCGACATGAAGGGTTACGCGCGGCTCGTCAAGGCGGGCTACGACCCGCACGAGGCGCACAAGGCGTTCGAGCAGCTCGCCAAGGAGGTGAAGGCGCTGGGGATCGAGGAGCCGTATTTCTTCTCCTCCCATCCGCGGCTCGTCGAGCGCATCGACGCGTTCAAGGAACTCGCCGCCAAGCAGAAGAGCGGCGGGCGCGTGGGCATGGAAGACTATAACCGGGTGGTGCAGCCGATTCGCCTGGAGGCGCTGCGCAAGGACCTGGGCCAGGATCGCTACAAGAGCGTCATCCTCGTGATGGAAGACAGCAACCTGCGCAGCTACTACCCGGCCGCCGGTTATTACTATCTGGGCGAAGCCTATATCCGTCGCGACGAGAAGAACGACTCGCAGAAGGCGCTGCAGGCGTTTCAGACGGCCGAGAAGCTCGCTCCCAATTTCGCCCCGACCTACAAGAGCCTGGGGATGCATTACATGAAGGCCGGTAACAAGGTTCGGGCGCGCGAGTCCTTCAACAGGTATCTGACGCTCGCGTCCAAGGATGCCGGCGACCGCGCCTACGTGCAGCAATACATCAGTTCGCTGAAATAGCGGGGTAAAAATAATGAAGAAGACTTTCGTACTACCGTTGCTGGCCCTCGCCGGGGGTTGCGCGCAGGCGCCCTATTGGACGCTGACCGACGACGCCAACCGCGTGCTGAAGTCGACCAGCTTCGAAATGACCATGCCGGCGGGATGGACCCGGACGACGACGGCCGACACCTGGGAGCAGGTCAAGGTCGACGACAAGCAACAAACCCTGCTGCTCGAGGCGGTGACCGCCAGCCGGGACGGCGTCGCGATCCAGGCGATTACGGTCACTCGCCGCTATGCCGATACCGCGTTCCCGACCCTCAAGAAGAAGACCAACGCCAACATGCAGCCGATCGAGGCCGCCGATCTTTACGTTTCCGAGCTGCGCAAGCGCTACGGCCTGGAGCGGCTCCGGGTAGTGAGCAACAAGCCGACACAGATCAACGGCCACCACGGCTTCGAGCTGGTCATGGAATTCAAGAACGACGACGGCTTGCGCATCCGCATCGTGTCCAACGGCTTCGTCGACAAGACCGGCTTCTACACGATCAACTATCGCGCCCCGGTGCTTTACTACTTCGACCGCGACTACGCCGACTACACGAAGCTCGTGCGTTCGTTCCGGCAATCGAAGGGCGCGTTCGATCCGCCGCCGGAAATCCCGGGCTGGGCGAAGCTCTTTACGTGACGGAAGAAAGCAGGCTCTAGCTTCCAGCCTAGAGCAGCTTGTCCTTCTTCATCGCCTCGAGAACCACGCCGACGTATTCCGGAGCGTACCTTGCGCCCGTCTCCGACTGGGCGTTGGTGGTCCGGATCCTCGCCGACCATATGAGCTTCTCGCCCTTCGCCGCGAAGATGGAAGCCTCCGAGGTGGCGGTCTTGACCACGCCGCCGGCTCCTCCCGAAACGACCGCACCCGGGTAGAAGGCGCGGGCATAGGCCCCCTGGACGCCAACCGCGTCGCCGTAGGGCACGCCGCCGGGCCCGATGATCGTACCGCCGCCTTCGTACGTCTTCGTGCTGACCTCGGCGACACGCGCGAGCAGAATGTGATCGGCGTCCGAATCGGCGATGCTCTTCATGAAGCGATCGCGTTCGGCGTCGGTGTAGCGGGTGAAGTAGCGTCCCGATGCCACGGCGTTGACGCCCCGCTTCTTCAGCTCCGCCGCCATCTGGTTCTGGAACGCCTCCTGCACGAACTCGCTGGGCGCCACGGTGATGATCAGCAGCTTGCCGAATGACTTCGCCGGCGGCAGCTGCGGCGCTGCCCAGGTGACCTCGAGAGTCGTCTCCGGGCTCGAGGCGCAGCCCGTCAAAAGGCCCGTGACGCCCAGCAGCGCGGCGGACAGGACGCAACCAACGGTTTTCTTCATGGACCACCACTCCCTTGAGCTTGAGCGCATCGCCGCCTAGAGGACCTTGTCGCCGACCATCGCGTCGAACACGACGTTGATGTACTGCGTCATGGCCGCGTCCAGCTTGTCGTTCTGTTTCGTGTCCACCAGCCCGGTCCAGGCAAGCGCGCCGGTCTTCGCGTCGAACAGGCGTGTCTCGGAGACCGTCCACGTCGGGCCGGTGATGGTCTGCGGGGGAACGCTGACCGTTTCCCAGACGCCGCCGTAGTAGCCGTAGAAGCCGGAGCTGACGGCGATCGTGGAACCGGGCAGCGTGGTCGACGAACGGTCGATCCGGATGACCCGCGTGATGATCACACCCTCCGCGCCCGACTTGCCGACCGCCTCGCGCAGTTCCGCTTCCTGGACCCGGCCGCGTGTGCCGACCGCCGAATAGCCCGGAATCCCCTTTATCCCGCGCTGGCCGAGCAGCGCGACGACGCGGTCCTCGAATGTGCGGCGCACGATCTCGTCTGCGGTGACCGCCACCACCATCACGCTCTTGAGGGGCTTGCCGACGTACTGCGGGTTGGCCTCCTGCCTGACCAGCTGGCTGGCGGCGCACCCGGCGAGAAGCGCGAGCGCGGCAATGGCCAGGCAGCGATCTGCGACATGAATCACGATGAGCCTCTCATGACGGCGAAGCAGCCTTTTTCGGCGACCACCGATACGCCTTGGCGCAGGCGCCGCCCATCAGCATCGCGCGTTCAGAGTCGCTCAGGCGGTCGGTCTTGCGGAAGGGCTCGACGGCCTGCTCGTAGTTGACGACGGCGAAAGCACGGGTCCAGTCGGTGCCCCACAGGCAGCGCTCGAAGCCCCAGGCGTCGAACACGCGTGCGAGCGGATCCCAGATGTCGGGGAAGGGATACGGCTTCTCCGACAACGTGCACGCGCCGCTTACTTTGATCACCACGTTCTTGCGCCGGGCGAGATCCAGCACCTTCGGCAGGTCGGCCCAGGGCTGCGGCGGAACGGGCTTCGTGCGCGGCTGCTGGATGCCGAGGTGGTCGAGGATGAACCGCGTGTCCGGGTGGCGATCGATCAGCGCCGCGCCTCTCTCGAGGTTGCCCCAGCACAGGATGTTGACCGGGAAATCGCGGCGCACGGCTTCACGCAGCACGCGGTCTAGGCCCTCGTCGCTGGGATTGCGGCCCGGCTCCTTTGTCGTGATGACCCGGATGCCGACCGCGCCGGGCTGCTTCTTCCACTCGGCGATCGTCTCGAGGACCGCCGGGTCGTCCGGGTTCACCGGCTTGACCAGGGCGAACCGGCCGGGATGCTTGCGCTGCACCTCGACCGCGTAGCTCGAGTCGTAGCCATAGATGGAGAAGGCGGAGATGAAGATCGCGCCGTCGATCCCGAGCTTGTCAAAGGCCGCCACCTGCTCGTCGCCGTTGGCGCTGGGCGGCCAGTTCGGCACGGTGCGCCACGGCCGTTTCGGCGTGTTCGCCTCATAGGCGTGGATCTGGGAATCGATGATCATCGGCAGCTCCTGCTCAAGTGGTATGGAATTTGCCAAGTATTATCTGTCGGCTCACCACGATGGAGAAGCGACATGGCCAAGCAAGCAAAGAATACGATTTGTCTTTGGTATGACGGCGACGCCGAGGACGCCGCGCGATTCTATGCCAAGACCTTTCCCGATTCATCCGTTGGCGCAGTTCACCGCGCGCCGGGCGACTTTCCGTCCGGAAAAAAAGGCGATGTACTGACCGTCGAATTCACCGTGATGGGAATTCCCTGCCTCGGGCTCAACGGCGGACCCGCGTTCAAGCACAACGAGGCATTCTCGTTCCAGGTCGCGACCGCTGACCAGGCCGAAACCGACCGCTACTGGAACGCAATCGTCGGCAACGGCGGCGAAGAGAGCGCGTGCGGGTGGTGCAAGGACAAATGGGGCTTGTCCTGGCAGATTACGCCGATCGCCCTGACCAAGGCGTTCACCGATCCCGACCGCGCTGCCGCCAAGCGCGCGTTCGATGCGATGATGGAGATGAAAAAGATCGACATCGCCGCCATCGAGCGGGCGCACCGCGGTTGAAATGGGTCCCCGCCTTCGCGGGGACGACTGACGACGCCCGCCCCCGAGTGCTTTTGTCGGGGGCCGATCAGGGTACGTATCTTGCTGCGTGGCGCCGCATGTCGGGAGGCGAGAGGTCACATGTAGGCGCGCGCCGTTCTTTCAAGATGACGCGCCGCAATCTGGAGCGGGTGCTGTGGCCCGGATTGGCGCTCATTGTCATGGCCGGCGTCATCCTGCTCAGCCTTCAGGCCTACGAGGCCCTGGTCGCTCGCACCGAGCTGACGGCGCTGGCGAGGACCGTGTCCGCATTCGTGCTCATCGTCACCGGTTTCGGACTCGGAGTGTATGCATTCCGGGATGCACGTCGCGCGGCAGAGGCTCAGCGTCGCGCGGTAGACGCTCAATATCTGACTGAAGAGCATTTCCGCGTCTTCGTCGGCGCGGTGACGGACTACGCGATCTATACGCTCGATCCGCTAGGTCACATCACGAGCTGGAATGCAGGTGCCGCCCGCATCAAGGGCTACAGCGCGCAAGAGATCATCGGCCAGCATTTCTCGCGCTTTTACACCGAGCAGGACCGCGCGACCGGGCTGCCGCAGAAAGCGCTGGCAACGGCTGCCCGGGAAGGGAAGTACGAAGCCGAAGCGTGGCGGCTGCGAAAGGACGGCAGCCGCTTCCTTGCCAACGTCGTGATCGATCCGGTGCGCGATTCTTCGGGGACCCTGCTCGGTTTCGCGAAAGTCACGCGAGACATCACCGAACGGGTCGAGCGGCAGCAGTCCCTGGAGCAGACCCAGACGGCGCTTGCGCAATCGCAGAAGATGGAGGCGGTCGGCCAGTTGAGCGGGGGGATCGCGCACGACTTCAACAATCTTCTCCACGTCATCCGCAACGCCGCCGACCTGGTGCAGCAGCGGCTGCACGCGGCGGAGCCCGACGTACAGCGCTACCTCGAGATGGTGAAACGCAACGTGGACCGCGCGACGACCCTTACGCAGCGGCTGCTCGCGTTCTCGCGCCGCCAGCCCCTGGAGCCCAAGCGCATCGACGCCGGCAAGATCGTGCTGGAGGCGACCGACCTGCTGCGCCAGACGCTCGGCGAAAGCGTCGCGATCGAGACCGTGCTCAGCGGCGGCGTCTGGCCGGTGTTCGTCGATCCCAGCCAGCTCGAGACGGCGCTGCTGAATCTCGCCATCAATGCGCGCGACGCCATGCCTGGCGGGGGAAAGCTTACGATCGAGACCGGCAACGCATTCCTCGACGAGACCTACGCCGCTGCCCACCAGGAAGTGAAGCCCGGGCAGTACGCGATGATTGCCGTGAGCGACACCGGCAGCGGCATGACCAAGGAAGTCGCCGAGAAGGCCCTGGAGCCGTTTTTCACCACCAAGGCCCCGGGCGAGGGGACCGGGCTCGGCCTTTCCCAGGTGTACGGCTTCATCAAGCAGTCCGGCGGGCACCTCAAGATCTACAGCGAGCCGGGTGAAGGAACCACGGTCAAGCTTTACCTGCCGCGGCTCGCAGGAACCGACGCTGGCGAGGTGCCGGTGCAAGCGCCGCCGATCGCGGCCGAAACCGCCCACGGAACGATCCTCGCGGTCGAGGACAACGCCGACGCGCTTGCATTCACGGCCGAAGTGCTCGGCGACCTTGGATATCGCGTGCTGGTCGCGGCCGACGCGGCCGCCGCGCTCCAGCTGCTCGACCGGGAGCCGGAGGTCGATCTGCTGTTTACCGATGTCGGACTGCCGCACGGCGTCAACGGCCGCCAGCTCGCCGACGAGGCGACGCGGCGATGGCCGCGCCTGAAGGTGCTGTACACCACCGGCTATACGCGCAACGCCATCGTCCACCATAACCGGCTCGACCCGGGCGTCGAGCTGCTCGTGAAGCCTTTCACGCAGTCCGACCTGGCGGCAAAGATCAAGCGCGTGCTCGCCAATGACGGCAGCGTTGCGTTGCAAGGGAGCCCCTAGCTTTCGATTGCGCTCTTACGAGCGGTTCCCGCGGCCACCCAGAAGCAGGCCGCGGGCGGCCTGCCTCACGTCGGGCGACGAGAAGCGGAAGGCAGCGCGATCCAGCAGGTAGTGAATGAAGCCGGCCGCGAAGCCGAGGGCCAGCAGCGCCGGCACGAGGGGCGAGGAGCGCAGCCACAGTGCCGCAGCGCCGAAGATGCGGTCGGCGTAGGCGTACTCGTCGCTCACCGCCTCCACCTCCATCACCGGCAGCAGCAGGGCAGAGACGACGGCGAGCACGAGCAGTACTGCCCAGCCGCGCCCGTTGATGGGCGCCAACAGCCGCTGCCAGTGCGCGCCGGAGGCCTGGACTCCACCGGAGGCCGCGAGCGAGGTGAGCCCCATCGCGGCGCTCCAATGCTGCACGCTCCACAGCACAATGAAGAGGAACGGGTCGCGCGCGAGAAAGGCGAACAGCACCATGGCCGAGACGCCGAGGACGTAGGCCACGCGCGGCAGCGATGGGCGCTCCGAGCGCAGCTCGACGCCGAGCATCAGAACGGTCAGAAGCAGGACGCAGACGATGCCGCCATCGCGCAGCGTGCGCGCGAACACCGTCGACCCGCCCGCTCCCAGCAGCGGGTCGATCCAGCGCTCCTGGAAGGCGATCGATCCAGCCAGGACCTCTGCCAGCACGACGAAACCGCCGCCCACGACCAGCGCGAACCACCGATCGTGGCGTCGCGTGATCGCATCCGGTCCTCGTCCCGCGCGTGCGCGGTAGAGGCTGAGCAGCCCGAAGTGCTGCGCGGCAAAGTGGTAGCTCACCAGCAGGTAGTCCAGGATGGCGAAGCAGAACACTCGGTCGGTCAGCGGCATCGGCAGCACGCTCTCGGGGGCGAGCAGCAGGCCGAAACAGGCCACGGCGATGGCCAAGGGGGCCACTACGAAGCGGAGCCGCTGCGTGGCGAGCAGCGGGCGGTAGGCCGGGGTCGCGTAGGCCAGCCAGGCCGACGAGATGCGGTGGCCGAACCACAGAGGCACCGCGAGGGCGAAGAACAGCGCGTCCACCGGGCTCGCCCGCAGGTCGTCATGACCCCGCGCCAGCAGAAGGACTAGGGGGGCCAACCACAGCGGGTTCAGGACCCAGACGAGGTCCCAGGCCGGGCTCTTGATCCAGCGCATGGAAGAGAAGGTAGCATCTTGGCAAGCGGCGCGAGATGCAAGCGAAATCAACATCGGTACTTCTGCTGATCGTCCTGCTTGGCGCAGCCGCCGGCGGCCGCGCGGCGCAGCCCGGCGGTGACAACGCGTTCACGCTCTACGCCGGCTATCGCGACGGCGGCAGGTTCACCGATGTCACCAGCGGGAGCAAGCTGCCCATCGAAGCTTCCGGTGTCGGCGCCGTCAGCCTCGATCTTGCGCTCAACCCCGCGGCCGGTACCCAGTATCAAGTCTACGTTTCGCGGCAGCGATCGCAGGTGGACGCACGGCTGGCCACTCAGCCGCTCGCTCCGGCCACGCCGATACCGGCGAAGTTCCCGATGGCGGTGACGTACGCGCACGTAGGGGGGATCACCTTCCCTGGCCAGAAGATCGGGCAGGGCGCCTACCTCGTCGGTGGAGTGGGCGCGACGCTGTTCGAGCCGGACCTCCAGGGACTGGCGAACGAGCTGCGGCCGTCGATCAGCCTGGGCATCGGTTACCAGCTGCCGCTCGGCGAGCGCGTGGCGGTACGCTTCGAAGCGCGCGGCTACGCCACCCTGGTCAACAGCAGCAGCGCGCTATTCTGCTCGGGCGGCTGCGTCATCTCCCTCAAGGGTGATACCGTCACGCAGGGCGACCTCCTGCTCGGACTCACGTTCATGTACTAGCGAGTCACTCGAGCGTGACCTCGAAAGCGGCGAGGCGGCCATTCGCCATCGTGCCGCGCAATTGCGCGCGAGAAGGAAGGACAAACTCAATCGGCGTCGCGTGCGTGCCCGTGGGCAAGTTGAACCGCGCGCGCAGCTCGTCCTCGGTCATGCCTTTGCGAATGCCGTCGATGGCGATGGTGGAGGTGATCAGCGGCGTCGGCCTGCAGGTCATGCCGGCTGGCGCTGAGGACAGTACGCGGAAGGTCGTGAGCACGTCCCAGTCGCCCGCCGCGCCGCTCGAGAGCACGACCCAGGTCTGTTCGAAGGGCACCTCGGCGCGGTAACAGAGCGCGTCAACGCCTTCCCTGTCTTGCGCCAGCGGCGTGTTGCCGATGCGCGCGAGCGCTCCCGAGAGACGATCCTTCCCGAGTTGCAGCCCCATCAGCTCCTGGGCGCCGGCGGCTGGCGCGCGCACGAGCAGGAGAAAAAGAACGCTCAATGAAATTAGGAGCTTCATCAGTCCGCTGCTTTTGCGTGACATTACCTGTCTCTGCTTAAACACAAACCCCGCCGAAGCGGGGTCTGTGTTGCTCGCAGAAGCGATGGGGCGGCGCTTTTTATTCGTCGCGGTCTTCGGCGCCTTTCAATTCGAATCCGAAAAGGCGGCTTCCCGCGAGGACGTTAACGCCGTCCCTGTTAGTGAATAAACCTCCACTCTCGGCGCCGACACCCCAGTAGACCATCTTGCCGACGACCTGCGGTCCGCTTTCGATGCCGCCCGAGCGCACCACCGAGCCGTCGGCGAGCTTGAGCTCGTTATGAAACTCGAACAGCTTCTTCCCGGAGTCGGCATCCAGCGCGACCATGGTCCCCTTGCCGTCCTGGTAGCCGATGAACACGACACCGTTGCCGACGGTGAGCGTGCCGAAGGCCTGGCCAGTGCCGATAGTGCCCTTGATGCCGTCGAACGCGGGCCGCTGCCACAGGATCTCTCCCGTGCCGGCATCGACGGCATGCACCATGCCGTCGATGGTCGTGAGCCTCCCGTGATCGTTGAACACGCTGACGCCATCGGCGCTTACATCGGAGGGCGGATTCACCAGCGTCCAGAGCTCGACCGGGCCGCTGGCGGGGCCTTTCAGGAAGCTGGGCGGGCCGCCGATCCCGTCGGGGTCGGGATAGACATTGGGGTACTCGTTGATCCCGAAGATGATATTCGGGCCGGGGAACGGCAGATCGATATTCGACGGAGACGGGTACTCGGACGGCACGGCCGCATCCTGCTTGACGAAGGGCCCTGTCTTCAGGCCGAGCGCCGTGAAGCCGTTGATATCGAGGAAGCGCGTGACCGGGACGTAAGGCGTTTTGATGTTCCTGCCATTGTTCCGCGAGTTGGTCGTGCCGAAGAAGACTTTGCCATCGTCGGTCGCAAGCCCGAACTGCAAGCCGCCGTAAACGCCGCCCGGGTCGACGTTGCTCTCCCAGATCTTTTTCCCCGTAGCGGGGTCAAGGCCGAACAGCCTGCCGTCCTTGTTGCCGCCGACCACGACGTCGCCGCGTTTCCCGCCAGCGAGCTTGACGTTTTTCACGAGCTTCGGCTGCTGGCCGAATCCCATGTCCGGCCCGATCGGAGTCTGCGTGCAGTTGGCTATTCCGTTCGCGAGCGGCACCGGAAAGAGCGCCGGGACTACCGTCGACCAGCCGTACAGGTCCGGCGCGCCGCAGGCGTGATTCCAGGCGTCGTACTTGTGCGCGTAAAAAGCCCAGTTGACGCGCCCGGTATCCATGTCGACAGCGATCATCGCGTTCGCGTAGATATGCAGCTTCTCGTTCAGGTTGTTGCAGGTCACGCCCGCGGGCAAGCCGGGAATGTTCGCGTTGGGATCGCCGCTTCTGCGCCTGGCCTGCTCGCAGTCCTGCGCGACTTGAGGTGCCGTGGTGGTCTGCGCCATCGCGATATAGACCTGGCGCCTTTGCACATCGAGCGTCGGATGGTGGCCGTAGGTCGAAGTGCCGAACGATCCCTTGGACCCGAGCAGCGCTCGCAGCTCAGGCGACAGTTCATGATCGGGGTCGTTGCCGATGTTGGTGTGCCGCTTCCAGAGAATCTTCCCGGTATTGACATCCATGGCGACCAGGCTGCCGCGCGCGGAGCAGCACGGATAGTGCGAGGACGGGTCGATCGGCTCGACGAAGATATTCGGGTAGGCTCGCGCCCAGTCCTCTTCCCAGTTGCCGACCGGCACGAAGATCCGATCGCCGTGCCCGCTGATCGATCCGGTGACCTTCGATGAAGGGTGCGTCTCGGCCTTCGCCCTCCAGGCGACCTGGCCTGTGTTCTTGTTGACCGCGAGCACGATGGCGCCATCGCCCGAAGCGCAGCCCAGCGCGCTCGGCGTAGCCCCCGGGGTCAGCCGGCAAAGTCGGTCGGTCAGGCCCATGTTGCTGCCGACGATGACCAGGTCGCCTTTGATATACGGCGTGTTGCGCGAGCTCTTGACGACGAATCCCGGCGCCGACAGATCGTTCACATAGTTCTTTCTCCAGACCAGCTTGCCGGTGAAGCGGTCGAGCTTGGTCAGGAAGCCGGACATGTCACTGAAGTAGAGAAATCGGCCGTCGATGGCAGGCGTGGACGAGATGCTGCCCTGAGCAGCATTTGCGGTTCCGGTGTCGGGTACGGTCTGGTAGACCCACTTGACCGCGAGCTGACCCACGGTCTCGTCGTTGATCGGCCCGCCCTGGAAACTCCGCGTGTTGAAATCAATTCCCTGCGCGAACGCGGGAACCTGTACCGTCAACAGCAGCAATGCGAAACCGTGCCAACGCCGGAAATTGAACATGAGTGCCTCCCCAGGGTCATGTCGAAGAGTGCTGCGGGGAAATGCTCGCACCAAGATCAGACCGTCCGCAAGCACAAGCGAACGAGCGAGCCTGACATCGTGCGTCAGCAGCGGCGCCGGGCGAGCGAAGCCGGCTTGTGAAGACCCCGCCGCAGACGCCTGTTACGGCTCAGTGTTGGTGCGCGTAGCGGCGGAACCCGGCGCCGTTTCGAGCGTTCATCACCCTGCCCCCGCCTTCGCGGGGATGACCTCGATTATTCGCTGACCGCTACCGGCGCGAGCGCGTCGATGTCGGTGACGACGTCGATGACGACGGGCCGGTCGGCCTTCAGCGCCTGCTGAAGCGCCGGGCCGATGTCGCCGGGCTTCTCGACGCGGATGCCGAGCGCGCCGATGTCCTCGGCGATCCGCGCGAAGTTCTGCCGGGTGTAGGTCCAGAGCTCCTTGCCGCGCTCGGTCTGCTGGCCGCCGTAGACGCGATCGAAGCCGCGCTTCGACTGGTTGCCGCTCGAGTTGTTGTTGACGAGCGTGATGGCGTTCAGCTTCCAGCGCACCGCGGTCTCGAGCTCGCCGATGTGGTACCAGAAGCCTGCGTCGCCGGTAAAGGTGATCACGGGGCGGTCGGGACACGCCGCCTTGGCGCCGAGGCCGGCGGGGAAGGCCCAGCCGAGGTGGCCGGCGCTCCTCATGTAGCTTTGCTTCGGCGAGCGCAGGTCGTACATGCCGCCCATCCACATGCCGGCGTGGCCGGTGTCGACGACGACGATGCCGTCCTCGGGCACGTGCTTCGAGAGCTCGCCGCAGATGCGCCCCGGGTGGATCGGCACCGCGTTCGACTCGAGCTGCGGCTTGTACTTCTCGTAGTACTGCTTGCGGATGCCGTCGACTTCGGCGACCCACGCGGACCGGTCCTTTCGAGGCTGCTCCTGGGTGAGCCTGGAGAGCCGCGCGAGCGCGCGCTTTGCATCGGCGACGATGCCGACCTTGAGCGGATAGTTGCGGCCGAGCGCCTCGGGATCGATGTCGATCTGCGCCGCCGGCGCGCCGATCTTCGGCACCGCCCAGAAGTGCGTCGTCATGCCGCCGGCGCTCGTGCCGACGAAAAGCACGAAGTCCGCGCGCGCGACCACGCGGTTTGCGGCCTCGCGCGAGTAGGTTCCGACCACACCGACCGAGAGGGGATAGGTGCTGGGAATGCTGTCCTTGCCGTTGAGCGACGTAGCGACGGGGATGTGCAACGCGCCCGCGAAGGAGACGAGCTCGGCAGCGGCACGCGAGGCGCGCACGCCGCCGCCGGCGACGATCACAGGTCTTTGTGCTGTTTCCAGCTCCTGGAGAAGAGCCTTCACGCCGGCCTCATCCGGTTCGGGCCGGAACGGCGGAACCTGGGCGAACTGCGGCTCGACGAGCGGGTCCATCTCCGCTTCCTCGGCGTCGAGCTGGCCCTCGTTGCCGCGGAACTGAAGGTGCACGGGGCCGGGCGAGCCGGTGACGGCGACGCGGAAGGCATGCCGCAGCATGTCCGGAATGCGCGCGGCGTCGTCCACGGTGGCGTTGTACTTGGTCACCGGCTCGAAAGACGGCATGTCGTCCACTTCCTGGTACACGCCGCGGAACTTGGTCTTCGGATCGCGCCCGCCCGTGATGGCGATGATCGGCGAGCGCGCGAGCCATGCGTCCCTCAGGCCGGCCGCGAGGTTGAGCGCGCCGATCACCTGCGCCATGCAGACGCCGGGCTTGCCGGAGGCACGCGCGTAGCCGTCGGCCATGTACGCCGCCGCCTTTTCGCCGTGGCAGTGGATGCGCTTGATCTCGGTGCGCCGCTCCATCTCCACGAAGGTGCGGCGCACGACCGCCGGCACCATGAAGACGTGGGTCACGCCGTAGCCCTTCAGCATGTCCGCCAGAACTTCGGCCGCGAGTCGCTTCATTGCATCTCCTTTTCTGCCACTGCATCGCCCCAGGGCGACATGATCTCGGTGCAGCCCATATTGAGCCCGCGGCTGCGCAGCACCCCCGCGGGAACCGCGAACGCGTATGGGAAGATGCCGCGGCGCGCCGTAGTGGTCGGCATGAATTCGCCAAGTTGTTTGATTACGTCAGGAGGCAGCGCCCGGTCCGCGATCACCCTGCCCTCGCCGCTCATGTCGATGCGCGGCCGGTGGAAGGCTTCCTCGAGGCTCGCGCCGTCGTCGATCAGGAACGAGGCCATTTGCAGCACCGTGCCGAGGATCTTGCGGCCGCCGGACGCGCCGAGCGCGAAGCGCGCGCCCTCTGGGGTCTCACCCACCACGGGGCAGTAGTTGCCCAGGCAGCGCTTGCCGGGCGCGAGCGAGTTCGGCTTTCCGGGCTCCGGGTCGAACCACATGATGCCGTTGTTGAGCGGAATCCCGGTCGAAGGCGACACCACGCGCGAGCCGAACACGGAAAGCAAGGTCTGCGTCACCGCGCACAGGTTGCCGGCACGGTCGACGACGCTGAAGTGCGTCGTGCAGCCTTCCTTGTCGCCCATCGTTTGCAAGCGCTGGCGCCACGCTGCCTCCAGCGCCTTCGCGTAGTCCACGTACGCGGGCTTCTCGCTCCGTGAGAGCACTTGCAGCGCGTTTTTGAAGGTAGGACCCCCGGTCATCCCTGGCGCAGCGAATACGCGGCCGCGACGGTACGGAACCTCGAGCGCCTCCACCATGTGCGCCCGGTAGCCGGAAAGGTCCTCGAGCGCGAGCGAGCCGCCTTTCTCCTTGACGTCCTTCGCGAGCGCCCGCCCGACGTCGCCGCCGTATAAGGCCTTCGGTCCTTCCCTGGAGATGATTTCAAGCGTGCGGGAGAGCTTGCGCTGGTCGAGGTGCCTGTCGGTAATCTGGTTCCAGCTGACGAGCGGCGGCCACTGTCCGTCTTCCAGGAACATGGCCGCCGCATCGCGATCGCGTGCGAGTACTCGCGCGTTCGAGGCGATCATCAGCCCCGCGTACCAGTCGAGGAGCATGCCTTGGCGTGCCAGCTCCACTGCCGGCGCAACGAGCTCGCGCCATGCGACGCGGCCGAAGCGCTTGTGCGCGAGCTCCATGCCGGCGACCACTCCGGGGACCGCGACGGCGCTCGCGCCCTGCACGTTGCGGTCGTCCTTCACCAGCGGCCAGGCGAAGAGGTCCTGCGCCTTGCCGCCTTGCGCCAGCGGATAGTCGGCCGGATCGAGGCCGAGCGGCGAGCGCATGCCATAGTCCACCGTGTGCGCACGCGCCTCGTCGGCGCGCCAGATCTGCATGCAGCCGCCGGCCGCGAGACCGCTCATCCACGGCTCGACCACGCCGATCGCGAAGGAGGTCGCGACCGCGGCATCGACCGCGTCGCCGCCCGCCTCGAGCACCGCCGCGCCGACCTCGGCGGCGCGCCGGTGCTGCGCCGCGACCACGCCGCCGCGGGTTGCGACGACGCTCTTTCGGATTACCTGCGAGTTCGAGAAGTTATCCAGTGAAGTCACCCGGATTGCGTTTTTGCGTATTTGGCAATTTCAGCGTGGGTCGCGAACCACACCCCGGCGTTCGAGCGCATGTAGCGGATCAGCTCGTCCAGGATCCAGATGCGCGAGCGGTAGCCGCTGATGTGCGGATGCATGGTGAGCTGGAAGATGCCGCCCTCGCGGTAGGCGGCGTCGAACTCGCGCTTGAAGATGTCGAACACCGCCTCCGGCGGCGTGTAGGGACGCAGATTCGCGAAGCGCACCATGTTGAAGTAAACCGCGTCGTCGCGGATCCATTCCACCGGCAGCTCCACCACCCCCGTCGGCTCGCCGTTCAGCTCGAGCTCGTAGCAGTCGACGTCCGCCATCAGCGAGGAGTCGTAGGCGAGCCCCATTTCCTTCGTGATGGCGAGCGTGTTCGGGCTGAAGTCCCAGGACGGCGTGCGGATCCCGACCGGCCTGGTGCCCGTGATCGTTTCCAGCACTTCGGCCGAGCGAAACTGCAACTCCCTCTCATTACTGTAAGGCAGCTCCGAGTTGCGCTCGTGGATCCAGCCGTGGATGCCGACCTCATGGCCTTCGGCGACCACGCGTCGCTGCTCCCCTGGGTAGAGCATCGCCGTGACCGCGGGAACGAAGAAACTCGCCTTGACCCCGTGCTGAGAAAGAATCTGAAGAATGCGGGGGACACCCTGCCGGTTGCCGTACTGCCCTTGGGACAGCCGCCCGATCGACTCGCCGCCCTCGCGCAGCTCGTTGGTCTCGTGGTCGGAATCGAACGACAGCGCCACCGCGCAGCGCGTGCCGCCGGGCCAGCTCTTGGGTCGCAGCGCCCGGCCGGCGCGCACGCGGCCGACGATGCCGCGCCAGCGCTCCTCGGGCCATTGCCAGGGCGCTTGCTCGCTCATTTCTTTTCGATCTTCCGTGCGAGATCGGTGATGAACGCGGACTCCTTCGCCACGAACCGGGCGAACTCGGCCGGCGGCATGCCCACGCCCTCCAGGCCTTGCGCGTCGAACTGCTGGCGCACGTCCGGGTCGGCGAGCGCCTTCAGCATCTCCAAGTGGATGCGCGAAACGATGTCGGGCGGGGCGCCCGCGGGCAGCCACAGCCCGAACCAGTTGATCAGGTTGTAGTCCTTGAAGCCCGCCTCCTGCATCGTCGGGACGTCGGGCAAGCCTTTCCAGCGCTTGGCCCCGGTGAGCGCCAGCACGCGCACCTTGCCGCCCTGGACCTGCGACGCAGCGATCTGGGTGCCGACGAAGAAGAGATCGATGCGCCCCGCGATCAGGTCGGCCATGGCCTCGGCCACGCCCTTGTACGGGACAAGGGCGATGTCCGTGCCGCTCATGGACTTCATCACCTCGGCCGGGATGTGGCTCGCCGTGCCGATGCCGGCAGAGCCGTAATTGAGCTTGCCAGGATTGCGCTTGGCGCCGGCAATCAGGTCCTGGACGGACCTGAAGGATGAAGAGGCAGGCACCGTGAGCGCCTGGCCGAAGTTCTGCGCGATCAGCGTGACGTGGGTGAAGTCCTTCACCGGGTCGAACGGCACGTTGGTGTTGAAAGGCGGCGTGTTGACGTGCGAGGCGGTGGTCACGAGCCAGGTATAGCCGTCGGGCGGCGTCTTTGCGACGTAGGCCGTGCCGACGATGCCGCCGGCGCCGGCGCGGTTCTCGACCACCAGCGGCTGACCGAAGCCGGTCATCTTCGGGATCAGCATGCGGATGATGAGATCGGGCGGGCCGCCCGGCGGCGAGGGCACGACCACGCGGATCGGCTTCGACGGATAGGGTTGCGCCTGAACCGAAAAACAGAGAAGCGCGGCCACGCCAAATACAAGGAATTTCATTTTGTAATCACCGCGGCGTGGAAATCCAGATTGATCGGGACGTCGATCACCGCGGGCAGGCCGCTATCGATCGCGCGCTTGAGCGCAGGCGCGAGGCCCGAGGGCTCCTCCACGCGCTCGCCGTAGGCGCCAAAGCCGCGCGCGAGCGCGGCAAAATCGACGTCGTTGTAGTCCACCGCGAAAAGGCGGCCGCCATAGAGCTCCTTCTGGAACGCGCGCTCGTTGCCGAGGCCGCGGTCGTTGTAGACCACGCACACCACCGGGATGCGCTCGCGCACCGCGGTCTCGAGCTCGCCGATGTTGCACATCATTCCCATATCGCCGACCGCGGCCATCACGACCTGCTTCGGGCGAGCAAGCTTCACGCCCATCGCGATCGGCAGGCCCGCGCCCACCGAGCCCCAGTCGCTGATGTACATGAACGTGTGCGGCTCGTAGGTATCCATGAAGACGCGCATGTGCTTGCCCGCGTTCCCCGCGTCGGCGATCACGACACCGTCCTTCGGCAGCGCCTGGCGCATCGCGTGCGCGACCACGGTCGGCAGCATCGGGCGCACCGAGCGGTCGAGCGTCTTCTCGCGCTCGGCGTCCCAATCGGAGCGCAGCTTCGCCACGTCCAGCCATTTGTTCAAATTATTTCTTGAAAGGCGAACGGTCAGGCCTTCGAGGAAACTGCTCGTCGAACCAACCACCGCATGGGAAACCGGAAACACGACGCCGATTGCCGCGGCCACCGCGCTGTGGTGGATGAGCTTGGCATCGCGATCGATGATGCCGTGCTTGAAGCCGGTCGAGAAAAGGTCGATGTGGGCGCCGACCGCAATGACGACGTCGGCCCGCGGAGCGGCGCGGTTGGCGCTCGAGTAGCCGTTGCGGCCGAGCGGTCCAAGGGCGAGCGGGTGGCTGGTCGGAAAAGCATCCGGGTAGTACTGGAAGCTCGCCACGGGGATGCCGGTCGCCTCGGCGAGGCGCTTCATCGCGGGAAGCACGTTCTCGCGCAGCACCCCGCCGCCGACCACGAAGAGCGGCCGCTCCGCGCGCGCGATCAGCTCCGCGGCGCGGTCGAGGTCGGCGGCCGCGCAGGCAGGCGGCGTGCTCGGCCGGTATGCTTCGGGCGCGATCGGCTCCGGCGCCGTCTCGGCGAGGAGGATGTCCTTCGACACGTCGAGGTGCACCGGACCGACCGGCTCGGTGAGCGCGACGCGGAAGGCGCGGCGCACGGCTTCCTGCACCTTGCCCGCCGTCGGGATCGAGTACGCCCACTTGGTGATCGGCCGGTTGAAGGTGACCTGGTCGATGTCCTGGCTCGCGTCCTTCTCGCGCAGCCACAGCTCCTGCGCGCCGCTGATGCTGATGATCGGCACGTAGCCCTTGAAGGCCGCCGCGATTCCCGTGGCGAGGTTGGTGACGCCGGGCCCTTCGGTCGCGGTGACGATCGCCGGCCGGGCGAGCGTGCGCGCATAGCCGTAGGCCATGAACGCGGCGCCCTGCTCGTGGCGCGTGAGGACGAAGCGGATCTCCGGCGTGGCGCGCAGCACGTCCAGGATCGGCAGATTCATGGTCCCGGGAATGCCGAACACGTGATCGACGCCTTCCCTGCGAAGACAGTCGACCAGCGCCTGCGCAGCCGTGGTCATATCGAAACCCGGGTTCCTTCCTGTGCCGACTTGACGATGGCTTCGAGCACGGCCACGTTGTGCAACTCGTCCCCGCCGGGAACGGCAAGCGGCCGACGCTCCTTTGCCGCGTTTGCGAAATGCTCGAGCTCTGCCCGCTCCGTACTGACCACCGGAAACCGGGCTTGCTGTGGCTTGTTTTTCGTGGCCAGGTTATCCCGGTCGATGAAGCACGTTCTCAGCTCCCAGGTTTGCAGGTGCTCGACGTCGCCAACCTCCGCCCAGCCGTTCGAGCCGAACACCTGCATGCGCCAGGTCTCGGCGGTGGCGATCACCGTGCCGAGATAACCGCTCGCGCCGCTCGCGAAGCGAAACAGCATCGAGGTGGTGTCGTCGGCGCCGAAGTCCTGGACCTGGCGGGCGCTCTGCGCCGTGACCGAGCCGATGCGCCCGGCGAGGTACAGCATCGCGTCGACCACGTGCACGCCGCGCCCGGTCATGCCGCCTGCGGGCGTTTCGTCGCGGTCCTGGCGCCAGTGCTCGCGGCGAAAGCGGTACGCGCTCGGCCCGCAGAAGTTGCCCTCGATGTGGAGCAGCTTTCCCAGCCGGCCGTCCTGGAGCATGCGCTTCACCTCTCGCAGCGCCGGCTGGAAGCGCCAGTTGTAGCCGACGGCGAGCGTCACCTTGTGCTCGGCGCACGCGGCGACGGCGCGCTCGGAGTCGGCGCGTGACAAGCCGAGCGGTTTCTCCACGAACACGTGCTTGCCAGCCTTCGCGGCCGCGGCGATGTGCTCGGCATGCGCGGAATGCGGAGTGGCGAGGACCACGGCCTCGACGCTCTTGTCTCTCAAAAGAGTTTCGTACGAGTCGGCAAGCCGGATGCCATGGGTTGCACAGAACTGAGCGGCCTTCGCGGGCGTCCGAGTAGCGCCGGCGGCGAAGCGGATGACATCGCTCTTGCCCTGGATGGCCGAGACGAGGTGCTGGCCCCAGGTCCCGAGGCCGACGATTGCCGCCTGGATCATCGGCCCCTTATACAACGACTCGGCGCCTCAGAGGCGGGTCAGTTCGAGCGCCCAGCTCGATACCAGCTTGTCCTCCTCGAGCAGGCTGCCGCGCACCGTATAGCGGGCGCGATCGCGCCGCAGGAGCGACTCGAAGCCGCGGTAGCGGCCGGTGGGGCTCGCGTAGAACGAGAGGATCGAGTCGGCGACGATGACGAAACGCCCGCGCAGCGCGCCAATCGCCGGGTTGAGCGCGATCCAGTGCGTGGAGCGCGCCCCGGGCGTGAACGGCACGATCTCGTAGCGGTTGTGCTGCACGCGCGCCGGGTCGCCACGCAGGCGCTGCACCGCCTCGAAGAGCCAGCGGTTCGGCTCGTGGCGCACCGTGGTCTCGCCCGAGAGCGCGAACTTGGTGCCGGCGGCGTCGGCGTATTCTCCCTCGGCGCGCCAGCTTGCCTCCTCGAAGAGAAAGCTGTGGTTTACCCGTGCACCTTGACAGAATCGGCCGGCGCCTGCGCGCGCTCGTCCATGGTGTAGTCGCGCACCACGCTGGCAATGCGCAGCCGGTACGACTCGAAAATACCGGCGCGGCCCTTGGCCTGCGCCTCGCGGTGGCGCTGCAGCGTGCGCCACTTGCGCACCGACTCCTCGTCGCGCCAGAACTGCAGCGAGACGAACTTGCCCTTGTTGGTGATGCTCTCGAAGCGCTCGAGCGAGATGAAGCCGTCGGCCTTGTCGAGGTCGGCCTTGAGCGTGCCGACGAGCTCCATGTAGTCGGGGAACCGGCCTTTTGCAGGCGTGAATTCGAAGATCACGGCGATCACGGGGAACCTCCGGTGTCGATGATACGATGCGCCGATGCCCCGACGCCACGCGCCCCTGCCGAGCCTGTCCTCTCCCTGGCAGCACCTGGGGCGCGTATTCCTCACCGGGCTCCTCACGGTGCTGCCGGTGATCGGCACGCTGTATTTCGCGCTGTGGGTGCTTTCGGTGCTCGAGAAATTCTTCGGCAAGCAGGTGCTGCTGGTAATCCCGGACGATTGGTACCACACCGGCATGGGACTCGTGGTGGCCGTGGTATTCGTGTTCCTCGTCGGCCTGCTGATGCACGCCATCCTCTTCCGGCGCGTGTTCGGCTGGGCCGAGAAGATGCTGCTCGAAATCCCGCTGGTGCGCTCGGTGTACGGGGCGTTGCGAGATCTGCTCGGCCTCTTCGCGCAGCACAAGGAGCCTTCGCTCCAGGTCGTGTCGCTCGAGCTGCCTGGCAACCTGCGCTTGCTCGGCTTCGTCACCCGCAGTGACTTCAGCGACGCGCCGCCGGGCATCGCGCGTGGCGACGAAGTCGCGGTGTACCTGCCGATGAGCTACCAGATCGGTGGCTACACCGTGTTCGTGCCGAGAAGCGCTTGCAAGCCGGTCGAGATGTCGCGCGAGGAAGCGATGAAGTTCATCCTCACCGCCGGCCTCAAGAGCGCTTCGCCGTCCGAGCAGCCGGCGAGCGCGGGCTACGCGGGCCGGCGCCCCTCGTAGGCGTCGCGCAGCAGGCCGAGCACCGGCTCGTACTCCACCTTGCGTGGATTGGGATAGGGCGCCTCGACCGCGATGCGCGCCGCGCGCTCGAGATCGGCTTCCTTCATCCCGATGTCGGCGAGGCGCATCGCAATCCCCAGCTTTTTCTCGAGCTCAAACAGCCCGGTTGCCGCATCAGAGGCTTCCAGGGCCTTTCCAATTCGAGTCATCGCTTCCGGAGCCGCGTCCCGGTTGTAGCGCATGGCATGTGGCAGCACGATCGAATGCGTCTCCGCGTGGGGCAGGCCGAAGCCGCCGAGCACGTGGCAGAGCTTGTGGTGAAGCGCGACGCTGGTGGTGCTGATGGTCATGCCGGCGAGCCAGGCGCCGTACAGCGCCTCGCTTCTCGCCTCAAGGTTCTGCGGATGAGATGTGATTCCCGGAAGAGCAGAAGCGAGGGCGCGGATTCCCTCCTCCGCCATCAAGGAAACGATCGGGTTGCCGTCGTGAGCGTAGAGCGCCTCCGCGCAGTGGGCGATGGCGTTCATGCCGCTCGCCGCGGAGACCGCGACCGGCAGGTCCAGGGTGAGCTCGGGATCGTAGATCACCGCCTTCGGCAGGACCTTGGGGTCGCGTCCGGTCTTCTTCGCGCCGCCCTCGCTGACGCCCCAGATGGTGGTCATCTCGGAACCCGAATAGGTCGTCGGTACCGCGACAACGGGTAGCGAGGACGAGAGCGCGATCGCCTTGCCGAAGCCGATGGTCGAGCCGCCGCCGACCGTGACGCAGCAGTCGGCGTTCACCTTCTTCGCCTCCTCGCGGGCCGCCTCCACCACCGCGAGCGGCGTATGCATGACGGCCCGGTCGAAAACCCCGGCGACCGCCAGTCCCCGGGCGAGGTTGCGCACCATCTCCGCGCGGCCGGGAGTCGAGATGAGCAGCACCCGCCGGGCGCCGAGGCGCTCGACCTCGGCGGCAAGGCTCCGGACCGCTCCGGCGGCGAACACCACTCGCGTCGGCAGCGATACGTAGGTGAAATTCATGCCGCGCCGAGTGTACCCTAGCGCCGATATGAATCTGGAGACGCCCGCCGGGATGTCGCTCGGCGCGACACGCACCGACTCGCTGAAGGGCTTCGTCGCCGAAATCTTCGCCAGGCTGGGCGTCCCGCACGAGGCCGCGCGCCTCACCGCGGCGGCGCTCGTTGC
>Ga0075436_100000619_pt1 | contig 23292 bp, 22 predicted proteins | sample RhiMethybrSRZTD5_FD_75303 | JGI IMG/M metagenome (GOLD analysis project Ga0075436, IMG submission 75303) | Populus rhizosphere microbial communities from Tennessee, USA - Rhizosphere MetaG P. TD hybrid SRZTD5 | ecosystem: Host-associated > Plants > Roots > Rhizosphere > Soil | place: USA...
TGTCAATCGTGATGAGCAGGAGATTCGTGCGCGAAGAAGCGGCGGCACTCGAGGCCCGCGCCGAGCACGGGAGCAACGCGTTCCATAAAAAAATGACAAGCAGAAGCAGGAGGCGAAAGGACACCGCGATGACCCAGTTGGAGATGGCTACCTTGGAAGCATACCAAAAGCGATTTGGGGCGCCAAAATTGCCGCCAGTCTACTTGCCAGGCGCGGTCAGGGTTAAAGGAACACTCAGCGTCCCCAGATAGCCGGTGCGGTTGTCGCGCACTGCCAGGCGAAGGTTGTAAGTTCCCGGAGACAATTTGACCTCCAGGGGCAGCATCAGTCCTTTTTGCTGCACCTGGGCATACTGGTCGGCAGTGATGGTGGCGGAAACCGTCTTGCCGGTATTGGCGGCGACTCTTCCGTCGGCGGTGAATGCAGCCACGTAGAAGTCCAGGTTGATGGCGCGGCCGCCATTCTTCGCTTCCTCCATGCTGAAGGTGTCGGGTTGCACCAGGAACTGAACCGGCACGGTGGCGTTTGCCGCCGGTGGAGGCGGCACCACGCGGGCGTCAAACAGCACCATGGTGGACTGCACGGCATCATCGTGCAGGGCGGCGGCCATTTCGGCATCTCTTTCTTTGCGATTCTCCTTGCTGGGATCCACGGCGAAATATCCGGCGCGATAGCGCAGTTGCGTCCCCGGCCGGTTGACGGCAATTTTCAGCTTGTGGAAGGCGTTATCGAACTTCTTCTTGTCAGGGTAGTAGCCAAGGGCGTAGTAGGTACCGCCATCGGAGCTGGCCGCGCTAACGCAGTTATCAATATCGTTGCGATTCTTGAACACGCGGCCACCGGTCTGCTGGGCCAGATCCTGCATGCTGGCCTGGGAAGCTTCGCGAAAGGCGCTGGAATTTGAGACCGTCTGGCCGAAGTCGTTGCCCATCACCAGCGTTCCCGCGCTGCTCAATCCTGAACTGCTGGCATCGGCGTTGCTAGCTCCCATCAGGCCGCGCGCATCCACCGGGTAAATGGCGATCTGCGCCTGCGACAGGAATGCGGAAGTACGGCGAACGTCTTCCGCGGACTCCTGCAGCACGCCCCGGTTGAAGGCGCCATAGGTCTGTTCGGACGGCAGTGGGATCGGCGCCGTGGGATCGGCCCCGCGCATAGTCACGGCCGCGACCTCGTTGCTCTGCGGAATCAGGCTGACGGGAAATCCCGCGGTCACCCACACCAGGTTTTTCCTGCCGGGATGGCCGGCTAAGTCGCGCGACAGGGCACGCATTGCTGCCAGGGTGGTCTCAATACGGAGCTGCAGCGCCGGACCCGCCTGTTCCGCCTGGAATTGCTGGATGTTCTGGATCGCGGTTGCCATTGCGGCAGATGCCGCCGCCCCGCCGCTCATGGCTCCCCCGGTTGAGGTGATCTTTGAGGGCGCCAACGTGGAGCCATGCTCCGGCAGCGAAACCGGGTTATAGGATTCGATGGCAGCGCGCAACACGGCGGGATCGTTGGTGAAATCCTGCAGGCGGTAAAGGCGGGTGCCCAAAGCATAGACCGCAACTTCCTGCCCAGCCTTGACCTGGGTGGCGGCGTACCGGATAAGCGATAATCGCGCCGACGACTGATTAAGGAAAGGCGTATTTAACCCGTCAACCAACAGCACCGTAAGCGGCCCGGCGGGCATGTGGTAGTCCGGCTTGTTGCTGTAGATGTCGGGAGGCAATTCGGGGTGAGAGGCCTGTGTTACCGGCTGCTGCAAGCTGAACACAGAAAGCTTCTGCTTCTTGCCATTGTCCTCAACCGTGAAATCTTCCGGCTTGAGGTCGGTCGCCGGCTTGCCGGCCTTATCAGTCGCAATCACATTCACCAGAACCAGGTGGGTGGTGACCCGAATGGTGGGCGTTGCGGCCTGCGGCTCCGCTCCCTGCTGGCCTGCAGCTGCGAGACAGACTGCGGCCGAAATTGCCACCAGTGCCGTGCGGGTCAGGTTGCGTGTCATATGCGCCTCCGGTCGCCGCAAGGGAAGGGAACCTCGGAACGGGCAAAGCGGCGTTGAATACGTCGCCGCGATGCTATACCAATTCGGCAGTGAAATGAAGAACAATCACGGTGCCTGCGGCGGCGGCGGGCCGCGACTCGCGCGGCGTAAAACTATGTATCGCTTGGCTTAGCTGCACCCGGCGAGGTGCCATGGATCGCTGCCGCTTCGTGTTGGTGGCCACACAGCGGGCAGACCACTCGCTGATTATGGTCGGCCATTTGCCGCAGAAAGGTGGAGAAGGTTTGGCCACAATTGTTGCAGAAAACATCCACTTTCTGTTCTGGCTGGTTCATTCAGGCAGTATATCCCCCTCGATGGGACGGCGGGAGCGCGCCTTCTTGTGGACAGAAATCTTGCACTTGCCGGCAAGATTCGCGGTTCCCGACCCTATGCCAAATGCGTAAATGTTCATAGAATGGAGTGAGACTCTTGCCTGCCGCAGGACGTTTTTTTCTTAAGTAAAGCGGCAAGGCCGGTCTAAGCTCTGAAGCAAAATCGCTGACGCCCCTGCAACACCCGTCGAGGTAATGAGGATGGCAGTACGCGCGGGTTCGACAGTCCCCGATCTGTCGGCACTAAGAATCGATGAGGGATCACGGAACCAGCGTGGTAGCTCGAAATGGCCACGCTGGCTGGCAGCCGCGCTGGGCTTGTTCCTGCTGATCTCAGCCGTGGTGTACGCCATTCGCGGGAAAACCCCGTTGGTCGAAGTGGCGGCGGCGCAGGCGCCCAGCTCCGGCGGCCAGGTTGCGCTGCTCAACGCCAGCGGCTACGTGACGCCGCGGCGGCGGGCCACCGTGGCCGCCAAGATCACCGCCCGCGTTACCCAGATGTATGCCGAGGAAGGCATGCATGTGAGAGAAGGCCAGATCCTGGCTTTGCTCGACGACTCTGACTACCGTGTGCGCCTCACCTCCGCCAAAGCCGATCGCGAAGCCACTGCCGCCGGCCTGCAAGACCTGCAGGTGCAGCTGGCCAATGCGGAAGTCGAACTGCGCCGCACCCAGCAGCTGACCAAGCAGGGGGTCAGCAGCCCGCAGGCCCTCGATAACGCGCGCACCGCGGCCGACAGCCTGCGAGCCAGAATTGCGCTCACCCAGCAGCAGGTCCAGGCCTCCGATGCGAAAATTCACGTGGCCCAGCAGGATGTGGACAACTGCACGGTGCGCGCGCCTTTTGCCGGCATTGTGGTTTCCAAGGACGCTCAGGTGGGCGAAATGGTCTCGCCCAATTCCGCGGGCGGCGGATTTACCCGCACCGGCATTGCCACCATTGTGGACATGAAGTCGCTGGAAGTGGAGGTGGACGTCAACGAGTCCTACATCGCCCGCGTGCGGTCCGGCATGCCGGTAACGGCGGTGTTGGACGCCTATCCCAACTGGCAGATTCCCGCCAAGGTGCGCACCATTATTCCCACCGCCGACCGGCAGAAAGCGACGGTCAAGGTGCGCATTGCCTTCGACCAGCTTGACCCGCGCATCCTGCCCGACATGGGAGTGAAGGTCACCTTTCTAGGCAACGAGGGGCGGGCGGCCAAGTCGGAAGGTGTGAAAGTGCTGGTGCCGCAAACAGCACTGCGTAGCGAGAACGGAAGCCAGGTGGTGTATCTCTACCGTGACGGGCACGTGGAACGCCGCGCCGTCGGCGTCGGAGAGACGCGCGGCAGCGACACCGAAATTACTGCCGGCCTGGCGCCCGGGGACCAGGTGGTGGTCAGCGGCTTGAATGGCTTGCGTGATGGAGAGCGCGTGGAGATCAGGAGGTAAGGCGGCTTATGGTCAGGGTGGACGGCAGCGGCAACGGCAGCAGCCTGGTGCGGGTGCGCGGCCTGGACAAGAAGTACCAGCGCGGCAGCGAGGAGATCCACGTTTTGCAAGGCCTGAACCTGGACGTGGATCAAGGCGACTTTGTGGCCTTCATGGGCCCCAGCGGCTCCGGCAAAACCACGCTGCTCAACCTGCTGGGCGGGCTGGACCTGCCTACCCGGGGCACCATCACGGTTGCGGGCGACGAGATCACCCATCTTTCAGGCGGAAAGCTCACCACCTGGCGGGCGCGCCACGTGGGCTTCATCTTCCAGATGTACAACCTGATTCCGGTGCTCACCGCGTTTCAGAATGTGGAACTGCCGCTGCTTTTGACCCGGCTCTCGAAGAGCGAGCGCAAGCAGCATGTGGAAACGGCGCTGCAGGTGGTGGGTTTGGGAGATCGCATGCACCACTACCCTCGCCAGCTTTCCGGCGGGCAGGAGCAGCGCGTGGCCATTGCCCGCGCCATCGTGGCTGACCCTACTTTCCTGCTGTGCGACGAACCTACCGGCGACCTTGACCGCAAGAGCGCCGACGAGATCATGGATCTCATTGACCGCCTGGTCGCGGAACACGGCAAGACGGTGCTGCTGGTGACGCACGACCCCGTGGCCGCGGCCCGGGCCCACACCCTGCTCCACCTGGATAAAGGCGTGCTCGTCGAAGCGCACAAAGCGGGCAGCACGGCGGGAGGCCGGAATTGAAATACCGCCACCTTATTATTGCCAACCTGTTCCGGAAGAAGATCCGCACCACACTGACGCTGGGTTCGTTTGCCGTCGCGCTGTTTTTGTTCGGGCTGCTGGCCATCGTACGCGGGGCTTTCAGCCAGGGCCTGGAGGTGGCGGGTTCAGACCGCCTGGTGGTGGTGAACAAGGTTTCCATTATCCAGCCGCTGCCCGTTGCCTACCAGCAGCGGCTCGAGCGGATTCCCGGAATTAAAGAGGTTACGCACAACAACTGGTTTGGCGGCATCTACCAGGATCCAAAAAATTTCTTTGCCCAGTTCGCCATCGACGATGACACCTTCCACTCCATGTACCCGGAATTTGTGATCCCTGGCGACCAATGGCAGTCCTACAAGCAGGACCGTGAAGGCGCGGTCGCTGGCATCAAGCTGGCGCAGCGCTTCGGCTGGAAAGTTGGCGACCGCATTCCGATCAAAGGCACGATTTTTCCCGGAACCTGGGAATTCAATCTTCGCGCCATTTATAGCGGCCGGCGGCCGGCGGACGATACCAACCAGTTCTGGTTTCACTACAAATACCTGGAAGAGAGGGAAAACACCTACTGGCATGGCTTGGTGGGCTGGTACGTGGTGAAGGTCAACAATCCCGATGACGCGGTAAAAATCGCCAAGACGATTGACACCACTTTCGCCAACTCCCCCTGGGAGACCAAGACCGATACGGAGAAGGCTTTCGCTGCTTCCTTCGTCAAGCAGATGGGCAACATCAGCTTCTTGATCATGAGCATTGGGGCGGTGGTCTTCTTCACCTTGCTGCTGGTGGCGGGCAATACCATGGCCATTGCGGTGCGTGAGCGCATCCGGGAATTGGCGGTGCTCAAGGCGGTGGGATTTTCCGGCAACTTTGTTCTGCTGCTGGTGGTATTCGAGTCGCTGGTGGTGGCGGCCCTTGGCGGCGGCGTGGGTCTGGTCCTCGCCAAGTTGCTGAGCTTGCGTGGCGACCCCACCGGCGGATTGCTGCCCTTCTTTTACTTGCCGCCGCAGGCAGTGGCGGCGGGCGCCGTTCTGGCGCTGGGGGTGGGGCTGGCGGCCGGCATTTGGCCCGCCTATTCCGCCGGACGACTCAGAGTAGTGGACGCACTGCGGAGAGTGTGAACATGGCCATTCCCCTGAATTACAACCTGAACAGCCTGCGCGTGCGCTGGAGTTCCACCGTGGTGGCGGTGCTGGGCATCGCCGGCACTGTTGGCGTATTTGTGGCTGTGCTGGCTCTGGCCAAGGGCTTCAAAACCACGCTGGTGGCTTCGGGTTCACCTGGCAACGCTCTGCTCCTGCGCGGCGGCTCAACCAGCGAGATGTCGAGCGCCATCTCTCTCGACCAGGAACATATCATCGAGGATGCCCCGGGAGTAGCCCGCGATTCCTCCGGCCCCCTGGTCAGCGGCGAGGTGGTGGTGATCGCGCCCTTTCCCCTGAAGTCCACGGGCACCGACGCCAACGTCCAGGTGCGCGGCGTTTCGCCCAAAGCGCTGGCGGTGCGCAACATCAAGGTGGTTTCCGGGCGGTTCTTCCAGCCCGGCCTGGACGAGCTGGTGGTGGGACGAAATGTAGCCGGCACCTACTCCGGTTTCGATTTAGGCAACACGGTGAAGTTCGGTGGCGGCACCTGGAAAGTGGTGGGCGTGTTCGACGCCGGCGGCAGCGCCTTCGATTCGGAAGTGTGGGCCGACGCGCACGTGCTCAACGGCGTGTATAAGCGGCCGGAGAATAATTTTCAGTCGGTTACCGTGCGGCTGACTTCGCCCGAGGCTTTTCAGCGTTTCAAAGACACCCTGACCTCCGATCCGCGCCTTACCGTGGACGTGGAGCGCGAACTCGAGTACTACGACAAGCAGTCGCGCGCGCTTACTACGCTGATTACCGTGCTGGGCACGCTGGTGGCGCTCGTGATGGGTGTAGGAGCGGTGTTCGGCGCGCTGAACACCATGTATTCCGCGGTGGCGGAGCGCTCGCGCGAGATTGCCACCATGCGGGCGCTGGGATTCGGAACGGGGAGCGTGGTCACTTCCTTTGTCTTCGAAGCGCTGTGCATCGCTTTTGTGGGCGGCTTGATCGGCTGCCTGGGCGTGTTGCCGTTGAACGGCATGACCACCGGCGCCATGAACTGGCAAACCTTTTCCCACCTGGCCTTCGCCTTCCGCGTGACGCCGCCACTGCTGGTGGGAGGAATTGGCTTTGCCCTCATCATGGGAGTTGCCGGAGGCGTGCCCCCCGCGGTTCGCGCCGCGCGTGCCCGGATTGCAGTCGCGCTGCGCGAACTATAGCGAACAGGAACTGGTGTGCCCCGTCCGGGCGAGCGCCGCTCGCCGCCCCTTTCTGCGAGCTTGCAACCAAGCGCGAGGTCCCCCGACTCCGCACCGCGATTCGCAAGCGAATCGCGTGCGCTGCGCTCAGGATGACGGTTGAATGTTAGCGCCGCGCTTTGGAGACGCTGTGGGACGGTTCCTGGGCGGCAGCGGCTGGTGCAATGACCTTCTCAATCTCCGTCCGCAGTTCGTCATAGCTGAGCACGCCGGGGTGATACATGGCCACCACGCCGCGACGGTTGATGAGCACCAGGGTAGGGGTGGTGCTGGCGCCGTAGCGGTCGAAGTTCAGCTTGCTGACGGGGACAGGCATATTGCTCAGGTCTGCGTAGTATTGGCGGCGGATGCTGTCAATATATTGCCGTTCGGCTGGCGGCGCGGCCGGCTGCCCGTAAGCGGCGTAGCCATAAAGCTGGGTGGGTCCCAGCAGCGCCAGCCCTTTCGGCCCAAATTCGCCCTGCAATCGGCTAATGATGGGCTCCTCGTGCTTGCAGTCCAGGCACCAGTGCGCCCAGAAGAAGAGCAAAATGGGGCGGCCGCGCAGGGAACTGAGCGGCAGAGGCTTGGGACCCAGATAGTGCCCTTCCACCAGCGGAGGAGCGGGCTTACCCTGCAGTGTGAGCAGGTTCAGGTTCTTCTGCAGACGCGGTCGCAGGGAAGTGGTGCCATACGCGCGCAGCGCTGACCTTAGCAACGCCAGAGCGCCGCTGCGGTCGCCCTTGGCGGCCCGGGCCTGCGCTTGCACCTCGAGGCTCGCCCCCAGTGCCAGCGGCAACTGCGGCTCGGCATCGAGGGCACGATGCTGCAATTCCTGGCGGCATAACTGCTCCGTTTGCCGGGCATAGGATTCCGCCGCTGCATTTTGTCCTAAGGTCAGCTTGGCGCGGGCGATTTCCGACATGAATTGCAGCAGTTGCGGGCTGTTGCCGTGCTGGGCGCGATAGGCCTGGACCTGCGCCTCCGCCTGGGCCACCTGGCTTGGCGAGGGCACAGCCTTCTGCGCTGCCGCCAAAGTGGCCCAGGCCATACACCCCAGGATCAACAGCTTAGAGGTCCACGCACGCATATCCATCCATGATGCCTCGGGCCCGAGAAAGTTTCCATTTTCCCGTATCCTGGCGCGGCTTCCAGCAGTCTTTCAGTTGTCTTGACAAAGGGAAAAGGTGTACGCTCGAGCCAACTAGCTTGGGGTGCGGCTAATCCTAGCCTACACACGCCGCCTATCGACAGAACGGCTTCGCCGATTCGGAGGTCCTCATGAGACCGGCACATTTTCTCGCCACCGTCCCATTAATATTGTTCCTGAGCGTGGGCCTGGCAGCGCAAGGCAAGCCAACGGGCGGCACCGGCAGGCCCTCAGGGGGCAGTACCGGCTCTACCATGCCCAGAAGCAACACCAGCATTCCTCCCATCAACAACAATCCAAACCTCTCCCCTATGCCGATGACCTTTTTCCTGTCCGGCAAGGTGAGGTTGGATGACGGCAGCGAACTGACCGATGCCGCCACCATTGAAAGCGTGTGCAATGGCGACCGCCATTTCGAAGCTTACACGGACCGCAAAGGCAATTTCAGCTTTGAATTCGGCAAACAGCGCAACATGGGCAACGATGACGTGTCCACCAGCAGCATGGGGGCGGGCATGCCCGGTCAGCCTCGCTCGGCAACACAACAGCGCCGGGAAATCCAGCAGTGCGAACTGATCGCGGTTTTACCCGGCTTCACTTCGCAAACCGTGGAGCTGTCGGCCGGGGACATGACTGAATCCATGAACGTGGGCACCATTGTCATGCACCGGTTGGCGCATGTGGAAGGGTTCACCATCAGCGCCACCACAGCGATGGCGCCCTCGAAAGCCAAAAAGGCGTTTGAGAAGGGCCGGGGCGAGGAGCAAAAGAAGAAGTGGGAAGCGGCGGAGAAGAAATTCCAGGAGGCGGTGGCGGTGTACCCGAAATTTGCCGTTGCCTGGATGGAACTGGGCCGCTGCCAGCTGGAGTTAAAGGACCAGGACGGAGCGCGGCAATCCCTGCAGCAGGCTGTAACCGCCGATCCCCAGTTCGTCAGCCCGCACCAACTGCTGGCGATCATGGCCTTCCAGGAAAAGCGCTGGCAGGGTGTGGTGGACGAGACCGGCGCCGTGCTGCGCTTGAATCCCCTGAGTTTCGCGCAGGATTGGTTCTACAATTCCGCGGCGAATTACTACCTGGGCCATTTCGACCTGGCGGAAAAAAGCGCGCGCCAGGGCATTCAGACGGATGTGGAGCACCGCGTTCCCAAGCTCGAATACCTGCTGGGGGTCATTCTGGTGCAGAAGCATGACCTCCAGGGAGCGACGGAGCACATGCGCAATTACGTGCGCCTGGCGCCCAAGGCTGATGACGTAGCCCAGGTGAACGAGCAGATCGCAAGAATCGAAAAGGTTTCATCTTCGCAGTCGGCCACGCAGAAATAACCTAGCTGAGCGGGGGTGCCGTACGATGCGCGCCCGGGCCATTTTGCCAGCGCAATTGGTGCTGGCCATGCTCATCATTGTTTTCGGCGGCAGCCTGAGCCCCCGGAGCGTTGCCCAGGTTTGCAGAGCCTGCGCCGCGCCCGAGACTCTGCTGGCGGCTAGCACGGAATCCTGGATACTGCGCAAGCAGGTGAATGAAGTTCAGGTGCTTTTTACCGCTTCGCGGCACGGCAAATTCATTACTGGCCTGACCGAGGATGAGATCAAGGTCAGGGACAATAACGCGCCTGCCGAGATCGTGGATTTCCGTGACCAGGACAATCTGCCGCTGCGCATTGCGCTGCTGGTGGACACCAGCGACTCCATCCGGGAGCGCTTCCGATTTGAGAAGCAAGCCGCCGCCTTGTTTTTGCGCGGAACGCTGCGCGGCGATGCCGACCAGGCCATGGTCGCCGGATTCGATAGCAGCCTGCATGTCAGCCAGCGATTTAGCCACGACTCCGCTTTGATCTCGGCCGGCATTGACCGCCTGGCGCCGGGCGGCCGCACCGCTCTGTTCGATGCGGTCGGTGACGCCTGCCGCATGCTGGCCCGTCCCGAAGATGGAGTGGTGGCCAGGGTCTTGATCGTAGTTTCCGACGGCGACGACAACGCCAGCAGGACCACCCGTGAGACCGCCATTGCCTTGGCCCAGCAGGCGGAGGTAACGATTTACACCATCAGCACCAACTACGCGTTAATCGATTCTAACGGCAACAAGAACCTGACGCATCTGGCTTCGCCCACCGGCGGAGAAGCCCTGTTTCCGGAGAAAGCGCGCAAACTGGCGCGCGCCTTTACCCGCATCAGCGAGGAACTGCGCCATCGTTATGCGGTTGCGTATCGCCCTTCGGAGTTCGCCCCCAACGGCCGCTTTCACCGTATCCGCATCCAGGCTCGCCACTCCGGCAAGAAACTCAAAGTGAACGCGCGCCAGGGCTATTACGCACGCTAGCGGCCTCCGCTCCCGCCCCCTCCCTAGCCCATGGCAAGCGCCAGGGCGGGGATTTATACTCGTGACACCGCAGGCGACCCCAAAATCGAAGGATGTGCCATGGCAACCATGCCCAAGAGCGACGGACAAACCGGCAAGCTGAAGTACATTCCCTGGAACTCAGTGGAACTGGAAGACCTGAATCCCCTGCTGCAGCGGCAGATGGTGGTGGGCGAAAAGATGATGCTGGCGCGCGTGCTGCTCAAAAAGGGGTGCGTGGTGCCGCTGCACAGCCACGAAAACGAGCAGATCACGTACATCCTGGAAGGCGCGCTGAAATTCGAAATTGATGGCCGCGAAATCGTAGTCCATGCCGGGGAAGTGCTCTGCATTCCTTCTCACATGCCCCACAAGGCAATCGCGCTGGAAGATACGGTGGACCTGGACGTGTTCACCCCGCCGCGCGCCGATTGGCTGGGCAAAACTGACCAATACCTGCGCCGCTGATTCCTCTCTGGAAAATGACCGCCGGGGCCAAAGCGCGGGCTGAGATGAAGGACGGCCACGCGCTGCGCTGCATCGAATGCGGGGCGGAATTCAAGCGCGCCGAAGCGGAGTTCCGCTGCCCCCGCTGCGGCGACCTGCTGGAAGTTGTATATCCGGCATGGGCGGAAAGCGAAGCCAAGACCACGGTGTGGGGCTCGCACCTTAAGCAGGCCTGGCGCGAACGCAAGCTTTCGCTTGATTCCCAGGATGCCAGCGGGGTGTGGCGATTCCGCGACTTGCTGCCGCATTTTGCCGATGCTGGGCAGATCATCAGCCTGCGCGAAGGCAATACGCCAGTTTTTGAATTGCCTCACTGCGCCCGAAGCGCCGGCGTGGACCGGCTCCTGGCCAAGCACCAGGGCATGAATCCCACCGGCTCCTTCAAGGACACGGGCATGACGGTGGCCATTTCCGTGGCGCGCCAGCAGGGCTTCTCCTGGGTAGCCTGCGCGTCCACCGGCAACACGTCCGCTTCCATGGCGGCCTACGCGGCGCATGGCGGCTTGCGCAGCCTGGTCCTGATCCCGGAAGGAAAGATTGCCTGGGGCAAGCTCTCGCAGCCACTGGACTACGGGGCGCTCACCTGCCAATTGCGCACCGATTTCGATGGCTGCCTCCGCATCCTGACGGAGTTGGTGCGGCGCCATCCCATCTACCTGCTCAATTCCATTAACCCTTACCGGCTGGAAGGCCAGAAAACAGCCGCCATCGAGTTGCTGGAGCAGTTGGACTGGGAAGTGCCCGATCACCTGATCGTGCCCGGCGGCAACCTCGGTAACTGCTCGGCCCTGGGTAAGGGCCTGGAGGAACTGCGCAGCCTGGGACTGATTCACACCCTGCCCAAGCTGTCGGTGATTCAGGCGGAAGGAGCCAATGCGCTGGTGCGCACGGTACGGGAACAAGGCGGCAAACAGCTGGTGACAGTGAAGGCAGAGACGGCCGCCACCGCTATCCGCATCGGCAATCCTGTGTCCTGGAAGAAGGCCGTGCGCGTGCTGGAATCCACCGGAGGACGCTGCGAGCAAGTCAGCGAGGCGGAAATCGCCATAGCCAAGGCGGAAATCGGCAGCGATGGCGTGGGCTGCGAACCCGCCTCGGCGGTCACCCAGGCAGGATTGAAGAAGCTGGTACGCCAGGGCTTCGTGCACCGGCAGCAGCGCGTGGTGCTGGTGTTGACCGGGCACTTACTTAAGGATCCCGAGTACACCTTGAAATTCCATCGCCGGGAACTGCTGACGGAGGCGGCGGAAGGCGAGTGGGAGCGATTGGATCCATATCGGCGGGCGCCGCTGGAGGTTGAGCCCGAGGTGGAAGCCGTGCTGCGAGTTCTGGAAAAGGCGGAGAAGACCGATGCCGCAAACTGATCCGGCAGCGAGCGGCGAGTTGATACTGCCTGCCACTTCCGCCAACCTGGGCCCGGCGTTTGACGCGGCGGCGCTGGCCTTCTCCCTTTATCTGCGCTTGCGTGCGGAGCCCAGCAGCGAATATTCAGTAGCGGCGCAGGGACGCGACGCGCAGTTTTGCGCTGGCGGCGCTGAAAACCTGATTCTGAAGACCTATCGCGAGGTGCTGCAAGGCGCAGGTAAGCAGCCCGAGCCTCTGCGCCTGGAAGTGACCAACGAGATCCCCATCGGCAAGGGTTGCGGTTCCTCCGCGGCGGCGCGCCTGGCGGGCATTGCCTTGGCGGTGCGCTGGGGCGGGCTGGATTGGACGGGTGAGCAGATTATTGCGGAGGCGTCGCGTCGGGAGGGCCATCCCGATAATGCCGCCGCCTGCTGGCTGGGCGGACTGGCCATTGCACGCAATACCATGGCTGCTGACGGTTCACCAACAGTGCAGGCGGTGAAAGTGGCAGGCACTTGTCCCTGGCCGCTGCTGCTGGCCATTCCGGAGGAGCCGTTGTCCACGGAGGAGGCGCGGCGGGTGCTGCCGGGTCAATATTCGCGGGCGGACGCCGTCTTTAATGTGCAGAGTGCGATGTTTCTGCTGGCGGGTTTCACCCATGCTCGAAGCGATCTGTTGCGCTCGGCCTTGCACGACCGCATTCACGAGCCGTATCGCGCGCCCCTGTGCCCGCTGCTGCCTGCCTTGCGTGAACTGGCGGGCAGCGAAGGCATTTTGGGTGTAGTGCTGAGCGGCGCCGGCCCTTCAGTGCTTATGTTTCTCGAAGCTGAGATCGCGGCATCCAAAACCATGGAGCGGGTCAGTAAGCACCTGGCGCAGCGTCGCTTGAAAGCCGAGCTGCTGCTGACCTCGATGGCGGAAAACGGCGCATCGGCCGGCTTCGGGCGTGCGACTACGGCTAGAGTGCGGTAGGCGGGCGTCCCGACCGTCCTACGGGCGGCGGAGCGCGGCGCTACAATGCTACATGCAATCTGAGATCAAACTCGTTGCCGATGCCGACGAACTAAGCCGGGCAGGCGCGGCGGAATTTGAGCATCTCGCCCGCAATGCGGTGCAGGCCCGCGGCAGGTTTACCGTCAGCCTCTCTGGCGGTTCCACGCCTCGGGGCCTCTACTCCCGGCTGGCGCAGGGAGGGCAAAGTTTGCCCTGGGACCAGATTTACTTCTTCTGGGGCGATGAGCGGCACGTCCCGCCGGACGACAAAGACAGCAACTACCGCATGGCGCGCGAGAGCTTGCTCTCGCACGCGCCCATCCCAGCCGATCATGTTTTCCGCATGCACGCCGAAGACAAGGACGCGGCACGGGTGGCCGACCAGTACGAGCAGACCCTCAGCCAGTTTTTTGGGTTGAAGCCTGGGGAGTTGCCGCGTTTTGACCTGGTGCTGCTGGGCCTGGGACCGGACGGGCATACCGCTTCGCTGTTTCCCGGGAGCGCGGCGCTGCACGAACGCTCGCGCCTGGTGGTGCCCAACTGGGTGGAGAAATTTGGACACTACCGGCTCACTTTTACCGTTCCGGTGATCAACAATACCCGGGAGGCAATGTTTCTGGTGAGCGGCGAGGAAAAGGCCGCGGCGCTGCAGTCAGTTCTATACAGCGATGCTTCCCCTGAGCAGTTTCCTGCCAAGCTGATCCAACCGGTGAACGGGCGCCTGATTTGGCTGGTGGATCGCGCCGCCCTGCCGGGGAGCAGCGCCCTGCAATCCAAGCCCGCATGACAGTGGTGGCTAGCTGAACCGCGGCTGGCACAGGCGCCGCAGGGCAGCCCGTTGATTCTCCCGGACCAGGACGAACTCAAACCCGTGGGCGAAACCGCTCAGGTTGCGCACCTCAGCATAGACGCGCACCCCGTGCGCCACTTCCAGGTTGACCACCTCGCCCACGCGCAGTTGCTGCGACATGGTGGCGCCCAACCCGCCCTCACTCAGGCTGTGGCAACGCCCGGGGATCAGCACGGTCGGCGAACTTTCCCAGTACAGAATGGCGGTTACGGGACGGTTGACCTCAACGCGGGGGAAGCGTCGGCGGCTCGAAAATTCAGCTAAGTTGCTGTCCGACAAGGGATTGTTTGACATTTTCACTCCGGCCAGACTTCGCTTCAGGACTTGTACCCTCAATCAACTCTAGTTCGGGGAACCGGGGTAGTAAACGGCACCAGAGGTTACGAATGTCCATTACACTGGCGGTGTGGGCGTCCACAGCAGTAGCTGTGCGCTCCGCTGTAAGTTATTGAATTTACATGCCAGGCACGCCTGGGCTGGGCTCAGGCAGCACGTCCGGGCCGGTACCGGGCTCCGGCTCCGGGCTTGGTTCGGGATCACGCACCGGTCCTGGGCCGGGATCGGGTTCAGGTGGGACGGGAAGGCCGGGGAAGGGGGAGGGAGCCCGCAACAGAGCCATATCGGGGACAGATGGGGGACGGGGGCGGCGGGTTGGCGACCCGACGGCAGCGTGGGGAAGACGCCGCCAGCATCCGAGCCGTCTTGCGGACCTCCGGGCAGATCACCCGTTGGCTTCTTGCGTACTGCTCAGAACGAGAATTGCAGGCGCGACATCACCACATTCTCGCTATGCAGGGGCGTTAAGCTTTGCTCAGCCATGCGGAAGTTGGTGTGCCCGTAGGCGTTCATGATTCTGGTAAAGCGGTTCAGGTACCAATTGATTCCGATGGCCCACTCGGCGGCGCCAGCGGCGGAACTTTTGGGATCGGCGAAAAGCGGGAACGCAGCCCCATCCACCCGCAGCCGGCTATAACGGCCGGCTAATTCCCACCCGCCCAAATGGCGAATGCCTTTGTAGGGTTCAAAGGCGCGCTGCGGGCGCACACCCAGATAACTGTTCCGCTCCCCCGTGAGCATGAGGGAAGCCGTGGCCTGCCAGCCCTGGTTACTCAAGCGGCGGGCAAACGACTGGTTGCGCACTTCCTGGGAGGAAACGGTGTACTCGCCCAATATCCCGAACGGGCCCCAGTAATAGTAGGCTTGGGGCGTCAGGCGATTGTGCTGGCCATCGGCCAACACCCTGGATGAGTATTTGAAGAACGTGTTCTGGCCCACCGTCTTGAACTTGGGCAAGGCGCCGTGTTCGTGAGCGGAGGAGCCGGCCAGGCCGACTCCGAAGCCGCGCAGGGGCTTGACCCTGCCGCGGAGGAACGGCCGCAAAAAGATTCGGGCCACGCCCTCGTTGCTGGTTCGCCATTCAAAGTTTCCGTTGGAGCCATCGGGCGTGCCGTTGAAGTATCCGGCGGCATAGTTGAGGGAATCGCCCCCCAGCGCGCCGCCCACTTGCGCTCCTACTTCGCGAAGCGGGACCAGGTCGGAAGCCAGGGAGCGTTCGGCAAAGGTTGATTCGCTATCCGAGCGCAAAGCCTCCAGGCCGAGCGGCGTCTTGAATTTGCCGATGCGCGGCTTGGCGTAGGAAGCCAGCTTCCATTCCACGTGAATGTCCTGGATTTGCGGGTTGTTCTGGCCGAAATCAGGCATGAAGCGGAAATCGAGCACTTTGAACAGCGTGCCCTCGAACACGGGCCGTATACGGCGGAACAGAAGCTTGTCAGAGCTTTGGTCCTTCAGGTCGCTGGAGAAAAACCGGCCGTCGCCCTGAATGTAGCCATGCACCCGCAATTGCGTGGACTTGGCTTCATCGGTGAAGAGCAGACCATCATGGCCGAACGAAACCGCGCGTGAGCTCGCCGCAGCCCCGTTGGGAGCAGGGACTGCGTTCGCAGCCGAGTCGCTTTGGCCGGACGAGGTAATTACTATAAATATGATAAATATAGTCAGGAATAATGAAAAACGCTTCTTCTGGGCTAGACGTTTCACGGTGGTTCCCTTTTCGCTTACACGCGAACCGGTCTGCAAAACCGATCGCGGAATCTGCTGCAAACTGCGCGCCCCCCTTTACAGCTAAGGCCACAGCCAACCATTCTGTTTCAAGCGGCCGGCGACAGACCCCATTTCTCCTGCAACCGTCGCTCGAGGGTGCGGAACAGCAATCCGTCCACGAGGTATCCAATGGCAATAATCAGCAGCATGACCGCCACTACCTGGCTCATGTCGTTTAAGTCGCGGCCTAGCATCAGCAGTTGTCCCAAGCCGAGGCTAACGAAAATCATTTCGCCGGAGATGAGCGAGCGCCATGCAAACGCCCATCCTTGTTTCAATCCCGAAACCAGATAGGGGAGGCTGGCGGGCAGCAGCACGTACACAAACAACTTCAGACCGTGCGCCCCCAGGTTGCGGCCCGCCATGGCATAGATGCGAGGCATCTGCTGGCGCCCGGTCTCCATGGCGATGGTGACGGAGAGCACCGAGCCCATGATGACCACGAAGAGGATGGCCTTCTCCGTCAAGCCGAACCACAGCACCGCCAGGGGCAGCCAGCAGATGCTGGGCAGGCTTTGCAGGCTGACCAGCAGGCCGCCGAGCGTATCCTCCAGGAACTTGCTGCCGGCGATGGCCAGGCCCAGCACCACGCCCAGCAGCACGGAGATGCCGTAGCCGATGGCAATACGGCGCATGCTGACCTCAATAGCGATCCAGAAGCTGTGGTCGGCGAAGCCTGCGGCCAGCGCCTCCCACACACCTTTGGGGGTGGGCAGGATGTAAGGCGGCCAGATCTTGAGCCCCGCGATGAGAATCCACAGGCCCAGCAGAACGGCGTAGAACAGCACTTGCCTAGCGGCTCGTTTTGTCATGGCGGTACTCGGCTTCGCGGGATTTGTTGATCTCGTCGCGCAGTTCGTCGAGAATGTCGCGCGCGGTGCGGGCCACTTCCACATCTTCCAGGTGGCGCGGCCGGGGCAGATCAATGGTGAATTCGCGCTTCACCCGGCCAGGGCGGAAGGTCAGCAGGAGCACGCGATCGCCCAGACGCGCGGCCTCACGCACGTTGTGGGTGACAAAAATAATGGTGCGCCCCGTCTCCCTCCAAATACGCTCCAACTCGTCGTGCAGCAGATCGCGGGTCTGGGCGTCGAGAGCGGCAAAGGGTTCGTCCATGAGCAGCACATCGGGTTCGGTGGCCAGGGCGCGAGCCAGGGCAACGCGCTGGCGCATGCCGCCGGAAAGCTGGTGGATGTAGCTGTCTTCAAATTCGCCCAGATGGACCAGGCGCAGGTAGTTGCGGGACCTGAAGCGTCGTTCCTGCTTGGAAACGCCGGCCATTCGCAGGCCGAACTCCACGTTCTGAATCACCGTGAGCCAGGGAAAGAGCCCCAGGTCCTGGAAGATGAGGATGCGCCCGGTGTCCGGCCCATCCACGGGGCGGCCGTCGAGCAGCACGGTGCCGGCGCTGGGCTGGGCCAGACCCGCAATCAGGTGCAGCAGCGTGGATTTGCCGCAGCCGGACGGGCCGACCACACAGACAAATTCTCCCGGTCGAACCTGCAGGTCAATCCCCTCAAGGGCCAGCAGGTCGTGCTGGTTGCTGCTGCGGAAATTGCGGGAAATGCCCTTCAGGGAAAGTTTGGGCGGAAGCGGCGCCAAAGCGGGCGCGACGCTTGCCACCTGCTGCGGGGAACGGCTGCCATCTTCGAAATCGCGCTGGATCGCTGGATGATGAGCGGAACTCGTCATTGCACTTCCTTTTGCTGCTGGCTGCGCAGCACCTGGTTGAGAATGGACAGGTCGTACAAGCCGGAAAGGTCGGGCATCTGGCGTCCCAGGAAGCCCTCTTCGAACTCCCAGCGCGCTGAGGTCAGCAGGGAAGAGCGCAGCGGGTCATACGTCACCTGCAGGCGGCTGAAGGCGTCGTCGAGCACGGTGGCGGGCAACGCGGCCCCGGTTTCCTGCTTGATTTGCTGGTTGAGCAGTTGCTTGGCTTCTGCGGGGTGCTGGTTGATCCAGTCGGTCAGTTGCACGTGAGCGCGCACCCACTGCCGCACCAGGTCAGGATGGTCGCGTAGAAACTCCGTGCGCACCACCAGCAGGGCGGTGGTGAAGCGGCCGCCCGGCCAGAGCTGGCGCTCATCGAGAAAGATGCGCCCATTGGCTTCACGCACCAGGCGCGAGGCCCAGGGTTCGGGCGCCCAGGCCGCGTCCAGCTGCTTCTTGAGAAAGAGGTTGAGCTGGTCGGCATTGGCGATCGGAAGCACCTGCACGTCGCCTCCCTGAGCGCGCGGCTTCAGCCCATGGGAACGCAGCCAGGCGCGCAGGGCCACGTCCTGGGTGTTGGCCAGCTGGGGCGAAGCTACCCGCTTGCCGTGGAAATCTTCGGCCTTCTGGATGCCGGAATCCGCGCGCACCACCAGGGCGGCGCCGCCGCTGGTAGCTCCGGCGACAATGCGCAGCGCCTCCCCGTGGGAGCGGATATAGCCGGTGAGGGCGGGATTGGGGCCGATATAGGTCAGGTCCAGGGCCCCGGCGAATAAAGCTTCAATGGCCGAGGGTCCGGCATTAAAAGTCTTCCACTCGATGCGGACATTGGGCCCTAACGCCCGGGCGAAACTTCCGTTGGCCTTGCCGATCAAGGCTTGCGAATGAGTGATTGTCGGGAAACAACCGGCGCGTACCACTTGGGGCTCGGCTTTGGCCGACAAGGCAATTAACCCAATCGCGAAACTAGACATTAAGAATTTAAAAAAGCGCATGATGTAGCTCGTTTCCGCAATTACTGTTCCGCCAGCGGGCGGCCTCGGAGTTTCTTTTTGGTGGCTTCCTGTTGAGGAATATCGCCGGCGATGTCCGCCAGCGAAGTGTGCTCGAGAATCTGGGCGGCGGCATTGCGCACTTCCATAAAAACGCTGTACAGATGGCGGTGCGACTTGTCATTGTCAATTAAGTGCTGCAGGCCGGCACCGTCGGCGAAGGGCGCTAGAGGCCCGTCTATCGTGCGAATCACCTCACTAAGAAAAATCTGATTGGGCGGGCGCTTGAGCTGGTAGCCGCCCTTGGCTCCGCGGACGCTCTCCACCATGCGCGCATTCTTCAATTCCAGCAGGATGAGTTCCAGGAACTTTTCCGGCAGGTTCTCTTCATAGGCGATGTCGCGAATGCGGATGGCGCCTTGGCGGTAGCGCCGGGCCAGCACCATCAGAGCCTGCAGAGCGTAGAGTCCTTTTTGCGAAATCTTCATGCCGCCCGGCCTCGCCGGGAAAGCAATACTCTACCATCTCCGTAGAGATAATCAAGATGCAAGACTTTGCACTTGGAAGCGCATTTCGCTGCACCTGGCGGGAGGGGCTAACCCGAGCCGGCAAAATTAGTTGCCAAAACGGGAAGGAATGTCGGGGCATTAGGTAAACATTTTTTGCATATGGGTTGGAAGGCCACGGGTGACGCACTTGACCGGGCGTGCTAAATTTAATCGCGCACCCCCGTCCACTTCACCGGCATCAGAAACTTATTCAGTAACGCCGGTTTAGTAGAATCAGTGGTCTATTTCTGAGTTCAGTCCCGGAGCATCCTGGTTTCATGAATGTCTTGGATATGCCCCTGCCGATAGTCGGCGAAGAGCCGCTGCCGGCACAAGAGGAAAGCAATACTCAACCGCGTCAGGAGAATTCCAGGGAGTATTGGGATTGGGCATTCTGCCTGGCCATTGTCTGCGGGCTCGCCTTCCTGATTTTCGCCAGTTTCCATGATTCCCTGTTCCGGCCGGTGTGGCTGGCCGCGGAACACCACCGCTGGGGCAAGCTGATGGTGCGACCCAGCGTCCTGTGGATGACCATGGGCGCGAGTTTGTTGGTGTTTCGTACCATTTTCTGGTTCCGCTATCGGCCGTTTGCGGCGGCCACCATGGAGGAGGCGCCCCAGCTTACGGTCATCATTCCCGCCTACAACGAGGGGCCGATGGTGCTGAAGTCGGTGGAATCGGTGGCCACGGCGCTCTATCCGCACCAGCGCCTGGAGATTTTTGTGGTGGACGATGGCAGCACCGACGACACCTGGGTTCACATCCAGCGCGCGGCTGCCCGCTATCCTCACCTGGTCACGGCCGTGCGCCAGCCCAAAAACGCGGGCAAGCGTGCGGCGCTGGCCCGAGGCTTCGAGCGGGCTCGCGGAGAAGTGATCGTGACACTCGATTCCGACAGCGTGGTGGAAAGCGATGCTCTGCTGGCCATCACCGGGCCTTTCCGCGACCCCAAGATCGGCGCGGTGGCCGGCAAGGTGGAAGTCTATAACCGGCGCAATGGCGTGATTCCCCGCATGTTGCACGTGCAGTACATCCTTTCTTTTGACCTGATGCGGGCGGTGGAATCCTCCTATGGCACCGTGTACTGCTGCCCCGGCGCGCTTACCGCGTACCGCACTTCGGTGGTGCGGCGGGTGCTGCCGGCGTGGATGCAGCAGACGTTCCTGGGCTCGCGCTGCACCTTCGGCGAGGATCGCGCCATGACCAACATGGTGCTGGCCCAGGGTTACGACACGGTTTACCAGCGCACGGCGCAGGTGCGCACCGTGGTGCCGGAAAACTACATGAAAATGTGCAAGATGTTCCTGCGCTGGGACCGCAGCTACGTGCGCGAAGAAATTAACTTCATGCGCATTGTCTGGAAGCGGCCGCTGGTGCCGCGCATAATCTCGGTGTGGGAACGCATCACTTCCAACCTGCGCTATCCGGTGAACTACCTCAGCTTGATTCTTCTGGCTTCGCTGGCCTACACCCGGCCGGGGATGATACCTCGCTTGCTGCTGGCCATCGGCGTGGTTTCCTTGTTCAACATGATTTATTACCTGCGCAGCGAGCGCTCCAAAGACTTCGTCTATGGCGTGCTTTACGGGTATTTTTCCTTCTTCCTGATGTTCTGGATTTTCCCTTACGCGGTGCTCACGGTGCGCGCCAAAGGATGGCTGACGAGATAGCTGGGTAGCTGACTGCGGCGCTTAGCGCGCCATATCGCGGTGACCCACCTTCAGCCGATACCCCGCCTTGCGCAGGCGTTTGGCCACGTCCTCGGCAATCATCACCGAGCGGTGCTGCCCACCGGTGCAGCCAAAGGCAATAGTCAGGTAGCTTTTGCCTTCGCGCAGGTAGTGCGGCAACAGATAAATCAGAAGGTCGGAGATGCGCTTGATGAACTCCTGTGTCTGGGGAAACGAGCGGATGTACTTGGCCACCTTGGGATGCCGTCCGCTGTGGGGGCGGAATTCCGGCACAAAGTGGGGGTTGGGCAGGAAACGCACGTCGAAAACCAGGTCGGCATCCTGGGGCACCCCCTGGCGATAGCCGAAGCTGACGCAGGAAACCAGGATGTTCTTACCGGTGGAATCGGGCTGGAAGCGCTGGGTGACGTGGGCCCGGAGCTCATGGACGTTGAACTTGGAGGTGTCGAGCACCAGGTCGGCAATGCGGCGGATGGGTTGCAGGCGTTTGCGTTCCGCCTGCAGCGCCGCCTTGACCGGTTCGTCCGCGCCCAGGGGATGGGGCCGCCGGGTCTCGCTATAGCGGCGCAGCAGCACGGCATCGTCGGCTTCCAGGAAAATGACCGTCGTGGGCAGCAGGCGACGCACCGACTTGAGCATGGCGGGCAGCTTTTCCAGGCCCTCGCCCTCGCGCACGTCCACCACGATGGCGGTGCGCTCGATATCGGCGGAATGGCGCGCCAGCTCGGCAAAGCGCGGGATGAGGTCCACCGGCAGGTTGTCCACGCAGTAGAAGCCCAGGTCCTCGAAGGTGTTGATCACCGTCTTCTTGCCCGAGCCGCTCATGCCGCTGATGATCACCAGCTGGCGCAGTTCGCCGCGGTGGCCATTGCCGGCTGCGTGGCGGGCCGCGTTTCGCGTCAATTTTCCAGGTGTCGAGGCCATGCCCTTAAGGCGATGGTAGCAGCAAACGGCGCAGGAAAACCACAACGGAACTGGAACAACAAGCAAAGCCAAAGCGCTGAGGGATCGAGCTAGGCGGTGCGGGCTGCCAACTTCAAGCGCTCGCGGACGGCGGCCACGATTTCCAGGTGGACCACCTCAGGGGAGCGGCGGGCGTCCACCACGAAAAAGCGGTGCGCCTCACGGCGGGCCATGGCCAAATAGGCGTTGTGGACACGATCGAAGAAGGCGCGACTCTCGCGCTCGAAGCGATTCTCGTCGGCTTCGCCGGCGTCGCTGGCCATGCGGGCGCGGTTGCGGCGGCGGGCGCGGGCTACCGACGCCCCGGGGTCGGAATCCATCAAGATGGTCAGATCGGGCTGGATATTGCCGCACAGCACCCGATGCAGGCTGAGCACCGCCTCGCTGCCTAGCTTGCGGCCGCCGCCCTGGTAGGCTTCGGTGGAATCGGTGAAGCGGTCGCAGAGCACGATGCGGCCCTTCTCCAGCGCGGGCAGAATCAATTCGTGCAGGTGCTGGGCGCGGGAGGCGAACATGAGCGCCATCTCCGCCCAGGGAGAAAGGCCGGTGGTGCCGGAATCAAGCAGCACGCCGCGGATTCGGTCGCCCAGCGCGGTGCCCCCGGGTTCGCGCGTGGCCAGGACATCCAGCCCGTCGGCCCGCAAAACGCCGGCAAGTCTCTCCAGTTGCGTGCTCTTGCCGCATCCGTCCAAGCCTTCGACGGTGATGAAGATGCCTCTGCGCGCGGCCACGAGGAAATCATAGCAGCAGGGATTGACGATTGAGGATTGAAGATTGACGATTGAAAACCGTTTGCGCTACTTCGTACTGGTGCTCTAAGGAGTGGCCCGGCTCCTTTGTGGCGGGGGCGCCCTGCCCACGAAACGCCTTCCCTAGGAAGGCGTCTTGCTGAGGGCCTTCAGGCCTGAAGCATCTCGCGTGCAACCCGCCGCCTCAGACTTCCGCGCTAAAAAGGCACGCAATCGTATAATGCTGGCGCGAGTTCGTCCCCGCTCAGGAGTTGCAGAAATGCAGAGTCCATCCCGTGGTCAGTTCCTTCCCATCGCCAGCCTGCTGCTGATCAGTTTCTGCGCGGCCGCTTTCTTGCTGCTTAGCGGGCGATGCCAAGTTGTGAAGGCGGCGGAACGCAAACCGGCACGCCAAAATACCGGGGACAAAGATCCCCGCCTGCAGGGCGCCTACCGGTTTCAGCGCGGCGGCTGGACCTATGTGCACCTGGAAGGCACGCCGGAGC
>Ga0075436_100000620_pt1 | contig 23283 bp, 24 predicted proteins | sample RhiMethybrSRZTD5_FD_75303 | JGI IMG/M metagenome (GOLD analysis project Ga0075436, IMG submission 75303) | Populus rhizosphere microbial communities from Tennessee, USA - Rhizosphere MetaG P. TD hybrid SRZTD5 | ecosystem: Host-associated > Plants > Roots > Rhizosphere > Soil | place: USA...
CGAACGGCGGGCAGATCCACCGTATCACCGGCCCCGACCAGGTCGAGTTCCAGAAGCGCATGCGCGCCGCGGCCGACGAGGTCGCCAACAAGAACCCGCGCATCAAAGACGCGTACCACTTGATGGTCGAGCGCGCGAAGGCGACGGAGAAGTACTAAAGCGGCATGACAATGGAGCCGGGGATCAGCGTCGTGTCATAGATGCAGATCTTCTCGCGCAGCCGCAGGCCGGCTGCGCTCCTTGCCAGCGTGTCGAGGTAGCGGCCCGCGCACAGGACGCGCGTGTGCTGGTCCGGAAGAGTTTCGAAGAGCACGAAGTTTGCGCGCGCCGCGATGCGCTCGCCGTCCTCGCGAGCGCGGATCTGCGTGATGCTGTGCCGCCAGGCCCGCGGCGCATAGACATTCAGTTCCTTGGAAGCGTACGCGCGGTCTTTCAGCATGCCGAGGCTGTCGCAGAGCATGAGGCTGAGCGGCAGGCCCTTGTCGTAGTTCTCCTTCGAGACGATGCGATACAGGCACGGCTCGACGAAGAGCTCCGGCCAGCGCTCGAGCGCGCCCGTATCGATGACCTCGGCGTACTCCGCATAAAAGTCCTCAACCTGCTCGCGCAGGCTCATAGCCCCATGACGTTGCGGTAGCCGCGGTAGAAGGCGCGCAGCGCCACGTCGGTGACCATGTGCTCGGAATCGGCGTAGTCGTGGCCGCCCATCTCGTTGATGCCGGCCGCGTCGGCGGCATTGCGAAAGCCGTCCTGGGCGCGAGTGATGATCTCGCCGTCGTCCATGGACACGAGCCCGCCGGGGCCCATGAGATTCGCCTGCCGAAGGCGCCGCTGGGTCATCTCCTCGTCGTCGCTGGCGTAACCGAAGAAGGTCCAGTGCAGGTCGAACTCCTGCGGCCCGCGCGGCACGATCTGGCGCGTGGCGAGCGTGTTCGACTGCTGCTGCAGGATGAGGTTCGGCCAGAAGGTGTGCATGATCACCGTCGCATCGCCCGGGAACTCGCGCACGGTATCGAGCAGGCGCGGGTCCTGCAGCGCGAGCTGCTGCTGAAACGAATGCATCTGGCGCGTGCCCTCGTTCAGCTCCTGCTTGCCGCGCTCGGAGATGAGCGCGGTGTGCAGCCCGCTCTCGTCCATGCGCACCTTGGACGGGTTGTCGACGCGGAAGAGGCCAAAGGTGACGAAGAACACGTGCAGCAGGCTCGCGTGGCACGTGTCCTTGATGTTCTCAAGCATCAGCTTCCAGTTCGCCGCCAGGCGCTGGCGCGAATAGCCGAGCAGCCGCAGGCCGCGGCCGTCGAACACCCGATCGTAGAAAGCGAGCATCTTCTCGCCGAAGTAGTCCTCGAGCGGCGGCGTGTCAGTGCTGAGCGAGCCGAAGACCGCCCCGCGGCGTGCCGCGATGCGGATCGGCGTCAGCCCGTGCTCGGAGAACTGGAAGTCCGCCGGCATGCCGCCCACGCCTTTAACGCCGTGGCGGAAAGGCATGCCCATGAGGCGCCCGTCGAGGTCATAGGTCCACTGGTGGTACGGGCAGCGCAATTGCCGGACGTGGCCGCTCTCCTGCTCGCAGAGCCGCACGCCGCGATGCGCGCAGCGGTTGAGGAAGCCATTGATCGCGCCGTCCTCGCCGCGCACCACCAGCACCGACTTCTCGCCGATCCAGCTGCGCTTCCAGTCGCCGGCGTGCGGGATCTCGCACTCGAGCGCGACATAGCTCCAGGTTGGCCCGTGGAAGATGCGCTCGAGCTCGCGCCGGTAGATCGTCTCGTCGGTATAGACCCAGTACGGAACGCGCGAATCGCCCTCGGCGGGCCAGGCGCGTTCGTTCATTTTCTGCGCTCGGCGAACCGAGTCTGCTCGACCAGGGCGTAGGCGCTGCGCGCCTCGGGCGGCAGTTTGCGTACCGAGGAGAAATAGCGTTTGCTCCCTTTCAGTACCTGGGCATCGCGCGCGCGCAGCTCTTTCAGCAGATTTTCCGTCTCGCCCTGAAGGTCGTTGACCACGCGCGACACCAGCCCCATCTCCTTAGCTTCAGCGGCGCCGAACTCGCGGCTCGAAAGGACGATATCGAGGGCGCTCTTCGGCGCGAGGTGCTCGGAAATCTCCGCCAAGATGAACATCGGCGCGATGCCGAGCTTCACCTCGTCGAGCATGAAGCGAGCGTCGGGCGCGGCGAGGGCAATGTCGCTGCGCATCACCATGCCGAGCGCAAAGCCGAAAGCACGCCCCTGCACGCTGCATGCGGCGATGCCGGGGAAGCCAGCCAGCGCAGCGTTCACGTCCGTGATGAGCTTGAACGCCTCGAACGCCGCGCCACCCGCCTTGGCATCCTGGCGGTCGCGGCCGAGCGAGAAATCAGCGCCGGCGGCGGAGATGGCGAGGATGTCGGCCTCGCCTGCGGCCCGCGTGAGCGCGGCCAGCAACTGCTGGAGCATTTCGGTGGTGAAGGCGTTCGCCGCCGCCGGCCGCTGCAGGACGAGCCGCGCGACGCGGTTCTCGATGGCGAGGTCGATCACTTCGTTCCCTGCCAGCCTTTCTTCGAGATGTCGAAGATGACGCCGTCGGGGTCCTTGAACTTGCGCTCGAAGTTCTCCTTCTCGGCGTCGTTGCCCAGATCGAAGAAGAACTTGCCGCCCATCGCCTCGATGCGCTTCTGCGTCTCGGCGAGGTCGTCGACCTGGAAGCCGAAGTGATGCGCGCCGACATAGTTCTTGGCGTCGTCCAGCCCCGAGCCGCGCTTGCCGAAGTAGTTGAGGAGCGCGAGATTGATGACGCCGTCGCTGAGATAAATGGCCGCCGCGAAGTCGAGCGTCTCCTGTCCGACGCGCTTCAGACCGAACACGCTTTCGTAGAACTTCGCCGAGTTCTCGAGGTCGCCGACCACCACCGCAAAGTGTCGCAATCGAGCTGCCATGCCTATCTCCTTTCGATGCCCATCTGCTGCAGGATGCCGCGGACCAGAGGGTGATCCGGATCGGCGAATTTTTCCATAAGCTCGAAGTGGTTCACCCCCGGATGACGCACCTCGCTCTGCAGGCGGCCGGCGTTGCGCAGCGCCGCGGCGAACTCGCGCGACTGGCGCTGAAATTCGTCGGTATCGTGCTCGGCGTACGCGATCACCACCGGACAGCTCATGCGCCCGGCGTGCAGGCCCGGGCTGAGCTCGGTCACCTCCGCGGGCTCCAGCTTCACATAGCTCGAGCGCGCGCTCAACACCACCGGCTCGAGGTAATAGGGCCCGCTCACCAGAGTGGCCGCCTTGACGTAGGCGTGCCTTTGCAGCGCGAGCGCCGAAAGGTGGGCGCCGGAAGAGTTCGCGGACAGGTAGATGCGCTGCGGATCGCCACCGAATCCCGCGGCGTTGCGATGCACCCACTCGATGCCCCGGCGCACCTGTTGCGCCATCTCCGGCAGGCGGACTTTGGGCAGGTTGGAAAAGTTCAGCACGACCGTATGCACGCCCGCCGGAACGTAGCCGTTCGCCGCGAACGAATAGTCGTCCTTGGTGAAGTTTCGCCATGCGCCGCCATGCACGAATATCTGCACGGGCGCCTTTGCTGCCCGGGCCGGAAAAAGGTCGAGCGTTTCGTCCTCGCCCGCAGCGAATGCAATCGTCCGGTGCTCGAAGCGCGCGCGCGTGGCTTTGCTCAGTTCCGGGTAGCGTCCGATGATCTCCAGCGCGTTCTTGGCCCAGCCGCGCTGGTCGAAATTGCGGTCGAGCTCGGCCTGCGTGTAATGCAGGAAGATTTTCTTTTCCATGTTCAGATGCGCAGCGCCGCCTTGTACGCGCTGGTCGTTGCCCCGATCAATGTGCGCGCCCCGGCGCACTCGCCCGCGAGCGCGACCACCCGGCCGCCGGCGCGCCAAGCGTCGAGCGGCGGATGATCGGGCTCGGCGCCGCAGGCAAGCACCGCCGGCTCCTCGTTCTTCCCCGCCTTGAATTCCGTGTTGAACAGGATCGAAACGCCGGCCTCGGCCAGCGCCTTGGGAAGCACCAGCCGCTGGATCAGGTTCACGTCATCGTCGAATTGCTCATCGCGTTCGACGAGCGTCACCTCCCTGCCGAGGGATCCGAGCCACCAGGCGAGCTCCGCTCCGATGGTATTCGCGCCAACGACAGTCACACGGCGTTGCACGAGTTCAGGATCGCGCAGGACGTCGAGGCAGCCGACAAATCCACTGCTGCGCGGCCAGCGACTGCCTGTGGCAAGGATCACGTGCTCCGCGTCCACGGATCCGGGGAGGGGTGCCGATTGCAGCACCACTCGCACCTTCGCCTTGGCGAGCGCGTGCTCGTAGTAGCGAAGCAAGCGAGGCAGCGTGCTCTTGAACGGCAGCACGGCAGCCGCCGCGAGCTGTCCGCCGATGACATCGCTGCCCTCGTGGAGCGTCACGGAATGGCCGCGCCCGGCTGCGGTAAGGGCGGCTTCGATGCCGGCCGGCCCGGCACCGATGACGGCGACCCGTTTCCTGCCGGGCGAAGGAGAAAGCACCCGGTGCTCGCGCCCGGTACGTGGATTCACGGCGCAATATCCGCGCAGGCCCCCCTGCTCGCGCGCGAGGCAGGTGTTGCAGCGGATGCAGGGCCGTACGTCCTGCACGGCGCCGGAAAGTATTTTTTCTGCCACCTGCGGGTCGGCGAACATCGGCCGTGCCATCGACACGAAATCGGCATCGCCTTCGCGGACCAGGCGCTCCGCGAGATGCGGGTCGTGGATGGTTCCGGAAGCGATGACCGGCACGCCGGCGGCCTCGCGGATCGGACGCGCATAGCGCGCGAACGGCGCTTCGGGCAGGTACATCGGCGCAATGCGCTGTTCCATGACGCGGTAGGTCCCGGCGGACACGTGGAGGATGTCGACGCCTGCGTGCGCCAGCGCCCGGCCGATCTCGCGATAGTGCTCGATGCCGAGCCCGCCGGGCAGCAGGTCGTCGCCATTCAGCCGGAAGGAGATCAGCCGCCTCGCACCGAACGCCTCGCGCACGGCTCGCACGCAGTCCAGAGGAAAGCGCAACCGGTTTTCCGCCGAGCCGCCGTAGCGGTCCGAACGGGTATTGCTCGCCGGGGAGAGGAAGGCGTTCAGCAGGTAGCCGTGCGCGCCGTGCAGCTCGATCAAGTCGAACCCGGCCTGTGCCAGTCGCCGCGCGGCTTCGCGGTGATCGTCGACGATCGCCTGGATCTCCTCGATGGTCAGCTCGTGCGGCACGCGCTTGCCTTGCGTCCACGGGATCGGCGAAGGCGCGACGACCGGGGGTTCGGCCACCACGCGCTGCGGCCCGCAATGCCCAAGCTGCAGTCCCGCGACCGCGCCTTCTTCCCGGATCGCCGCCGCGAGCTCGCCGAGACCCGGAATCATCGTGTCGTCGTGCGCGCCGATTTGGGCGTGAAAAGCGCGACTGCCCAGGCGGTCGGTAAAGGTGATCTCGACGATGACGAGCCCGGCACCGCCTGCAGCGCGCGCGCGGTAGTACTCCACGACCTGCGGCGTCACGCTGCCGTCGGGCGCCGCGTACATCGCACACATCGGTGCCTGGACGAGGCGGTTGCGAAAGCGCACGCCGCGCAGCTCGAACGCCTGCTCGAGCGCCGGGAATGCGCTCATGCCACTCCCATGAGCTTTTGCAGATGCACCACGTAGCGCGCGAACTCCGGACGCTCCTTCGTCGCCTGCGGATCTCGTGGGCGCGGCAGGTCGATTGCCACGTCCTCGACGATCCGACCGGGTCGATCCGACATGACGAGCACGCGGTCGGAGAGGAACACCGCTTCCGCAATGCTGTGCGTGATCAGGAGCACCGTCTTGCGCAGGTCCTGCCACAGGCGCAGGAGCTCGACGTTGAGCTGGTCGCGCGTAAGCGCATCGAGCGCGCCGAACGGCTCATCGAGCAGCAGGACCTGCGGCAGCAGGACCAGCATCTGCCCGAGCGCCGCCCGCTGACGCATGCCGCCGGAAAGCTGGTGCGGATAGTGGCGCCGAAAGCTCTCGAGCCGCAGCACCGGGAGGATCGATTCCACGCGGCGGGTGATTTCGTGGGCGGGCAATGCGCGCACTTCGGCGGCGAGGCGGATGTTCTTTTCCACCGTCAGCCACGGCAGCATGTTGTGCGTCTGGAACATCACGCCGACATCCTCCGAGGGCGCGCTCTGCGCGTGCCCCATGACTTCCACGCGGGCCCCGGCGTCGGGCGGAATCAGGCCGGCGATGACGCGAAGAAGCGTGCTCTTGCCGCAGCCGCTCGGGCCCAGCACCGACGTGAACTGGCCTTGCGGGACGTCGAAGCCGACGGCGTCTAGCGTCTGAACGCGCTGCGCGCCGGCAAAGGTCTTGCTCAGCTCGCGCAGCCGGATCGCCGGCTGCGTCTCTACAGCGCCCGCCACCACACGCGCTTGGCGACGAACTCGACCAGCATATAAAGAATACCCGCGAGGATCGAGATCGCGATCAGCGCAGCGAACAGCAGCTCGCTCTTGGCGTTGGCATTGGCTTCGAGAATGAGATGCCCCAGGCCGTTCTCCGAAGCGACGAACTCGCCGACGATGGCACCGATGACCGCGAGCGGCATGGCCGTCTTGCAGCCGTCGAGGATCGAAGGCAGCGCCGCCGGGATGCGCAGCCGCACGAATGTCGTCATGGGCGAGGCCCGGATCGCGCGAAAGTGCTCGATCAAGTGCTCGGGCGTGCCCGCGAGTCCGCCCAGCGTCGCGACCACCACCGGGAAGATGGCGAAGAGAAACGCCATCAGCACTTTCGATGCGAGCCCATAGCCGAACCAGATGACCAGCACCGGCGCAAGCGCCACCTTGGGCAGTCCCTGGAACAGCACGATCACCGGATAAAGCGTTCGGCGCATCATCGGCCACGCGAAGATGCCGAGCCCGAGCAACAGCCCGGCGAGCACGGCGCAGAAATAGCCGAGCAGGATCTCGCCCATGGTGATCCAGGTCTCCTTCAGGATCATCATGCGGCCTTGCCACAGGGCCGAGAGCACCTCGGAAAGCGGCGGCAGCAGGTAGCGCTTGATGCCGAAGATCGCCACGGCTTCTTCCCACAGGAGAGCGAGCAGCAGGAAGACGATCGCCGGCTCGGCGATTGCCCGCCCGCTCCTCCACCATTTCACTTGCGCGGGCCCCAATCGGGCGGCGGGACCACGAAACGCTTGAATCGCCACTGGTCGAATGCTTCCAGCGTGTTCGGGTGTACCTTGGGCTGGTAGGGCTTGTCGCGCGTGATCTGCACCATGTCGCAGTAGAACTCGACGTGGTTGCCGTCGGGGTCGCGGAACACGAGGAACACGTTCTCGCCAGGACCGTGCTTACCGATGCCGCGCACGATCTCGACGCCGTTGTCCTTCAGGAACCGCGCCGCCGCCTCGACCTCGGCGAGCGAGCCGAGCTGATAGGCGAAATGCTCGGTGCCCGGCCGGCTGAAGGGGTTGTACATCTTGTCGAAGTGCTCGGCGTCCTTCGGCAGCTGCGCGAGGGCGAGGTCATGGTGGTCGGTGCCGCAGCGCAGGAACACCATCTCATTCTCGATCCAGTCCGACACCTCAAGCCCGACGATCTCGCTGTAGAACTTCGCCGACTTCTGGATGTCGCGCACCATGAGCACCAGGTGTCCCATCTTGCGCGGCCGGGGGCGTGCGCTCATTTGAGGAAGCTGTTGGTGTAGATGTCGTCGAGCTTGACCTTCCCGGCCACGTTGTAGGCCTTGTCGACGAAGTCCAGGGTAGCCGCCATGCGGTCCGCGCGCAGGAAGCCGAGGCCCTGCGCCTTCGCCTGCGGGTCGCTCATGATATCGGCCGTCTCCTTGATCTGCTCGAGCGCGATTGCACGGTCGGAAGCCGGGAACATCTTGACGAGGATGTCGGCGGCGGCTTGCGGATCGGCGAACGCCTCCTGAAAGCCGCGATAGGACGCGTGCAGGAATTTGCGCACGGTCTGCGGGTTCTTCTGGATCAGGGCCTCGCTCGTTGCGAAGCCGCTGCCGTAGGCATTGAGGCCGAAGTCGGCATAGTTCAGCCAGCCCACCTGCACGCCGGCCGAGTGAGCAAGCTTGGCGAGGACCGGGCGGTTGCTCGCCTGCCAGCATTCGGCGAGGTCGGTCCTGCCTTCCATGAACGCGGTATCGACCACCGCCGGGTCGAGGCGTACCAGCTTGATGAAATCGCGCGGCTTGCCGTTCATCTCGAGCCAGGCGGGCACGACGTTGTGCACGGGCGAGCCGGCGCCGCCGCCCAGCGTAAGCCCCTTGAGGTCGTCGATTGATTTCGGCTGGTTTCGCTTGGTCACGTAGCACACGCCCGCGGGCCAGCGCGTGTTGATCGCGCCGACCATCTTGATCTTGCCGCCGTTCGAGCGATTGAGGATCAGGCTGATCGGGTCGACATAGGCGAACTCGAACTGCCCCTGGTCGAGCTCGTTGGCGGTGCGGTTGCCGCCGTAGCCGCGCACGATGTTGGTGTCGAGACCGGCGTCACGAAAATAGCCGCGAGCCTGCGCGACGATGACGCCGATGGAGCTGCCCTGCGGCAGCCACGCCATGTTGTACGTGACCTTGTCCTGCGCCAGCGCCGGCCCTGCGGCGAGCGCGGCGGCGACAAGCACGACGTTGCGGATGTTCATACCTTCCCTCCTAGGGATATAAAGACTAGCGCCGTTCGTCGACCACCCGGTTCGCCAACGTGCCGATGTTCTCGACGCTGGCCTCCACCTGGTCGCCGGCTTTCAGAAAAATGCCGCGCCCCATGCCGACCCCGGTCGGCGTACCGGTCGCGATGACGTCGCCCGGACGCAGCGTGAGGATCTGCGACAGATAGCTCACCTGCTCGCGGACGTTCCAGATCATGTTCTTGGTGCTGTCGTTCTGCATGTCCTTGCCGTTCACCGTGAGCCTCAGCTTCAGGGCCTGAGGGTCCGGGATCAGCCAGGCCGGCACGATCCACGGACCGAGCGGCGCGAAGCTGTCCCACGACTTGCCCTGGAACCAATCGAACTTGAATGGGTAGTCGGTGCGCATATTGAGGTCGCGCGCCGAGATGTCGTTCACGACGGTGTAGCCCGCGACATAGTCGAGCGCCTCCGCGACACCGATGCGGCGCGCCTGCCGGCCGATGACCGCGCCGAGCTCGACCTCCCAGTCGAGCTTCTCCGTCTCCGGCGGCTTGACGATGTCGTCCCCCGGCCCGACCACGCTGTCCTGCAGCTTGAGGAACATGTACGGCTTGCTTTGCGACTTGGCGGCGAGCACCGAGCCCATCTCCTTGGCATGCTCGATGTAGTTCGATGCCGCGCAGAAAATGCGCACCGGGCGGATCGGCGCCGTCAGCGCCTTCAAGCCTTCGCCAAGCGCGCTCAGCTTGCCCGCGCGCGCCTGCTCGCCGAGCTCGCGCACCGCGGCTTGGGCCTTCGTCCAGTCGGCAATCGCGCCTGCCACTCCCTTCGGCAGCGCCTGCCTCGCGTCATACAGCTTGTCGTCCACGACGACGGCGGGCGCTTCTGCGCTGCCCGTCCTATAGGTTGCGAGGGCAAACCAGCTCATGTTCTGCGCTTCCTGTCTTTGCGGGTTCGAGAGCCCGGTATCGTACCGCGGTGAGGTTTTGACTCGACGGCGTGCGGCGGCGTCAACCCTTGCCGTCTTCCAGCTGCACCGGCGGCACCACCGGCTTGCCATCCTTGATCTTCATGCGCTGGCGCGCCTCCTCGGCGGAGGTCGGGCACAGGCGCTTGAGGGGCTTCCTCGAGTAGATGGTGATCTCGATGTTCGGGCCATGGCCGACGTTCTGGTGCGAGACGCCGCGCGGGATCACCGTCATCTCGCCCTCCTTGATGGTGATGGGGCCGGTCTCCGAGTTGAGCGTGCGGCTGCCCTTGTACTGGAACGCCCACTCGTCGGCGCCGAGGTTGCGGTGCCAGCCGCCTTGCTCACGATCGCAGTTCGCCACCTCGATGATGAGGTCGTCGTTGGCATAAAGCACGAGCGGGAGATAGCCGTTCTCCATGTCCACGCCCGTGACCACACCGTCCTTGAAAATGTCGTTGAGCGAGATCTTCTCCATCTTGCGCCCGCCCTGCGCGCCCTTCTTCAGCTCGTCCTCGTCGCGCTCGATGGCGAAGCGCTTCTCGGTACCGTCGCCCCAATCGGCGATCGACGGTCCCCAGTAGGTGACGAACTCCTTCGTTTTCTTGCCCATGTCTGTCGGCCTTGGTTTGGGCCGCCTTGATCGCGGCGGCGTAGCGGGGGATCGAGCCCGATTGGATAATAAGGCAATGAGCGCTGCCCGCCTGCGCACCGGCGAAGAGTTCCTTGCCGACCTGCGACGTAGACCGCGCGCGGTGTACGTCGACGGCGAGCGCGTGACGAACGTAGCCGAGCACGCTGCGTTTCGCGGCGGCGCGCGCTCGCTCGCGCGCTTGTTCGATTTCGCCGCAGCGCCGCAGCATCGCGAGGCGATGACCTTCGTTCCGGCCGAGGGCGGCGGGCCGGTGTGGCGCTGCTGGCAGATTCCGCGCTCGCACATGGAGCTGCGCGCAAAGCGCATCGCGGCCGAGAAATGGGCCGAGCTTTCCTTCGGCCTGATGGGGCGCACGCCGGACCACGTCGCCAATTTCTTTGCCGGCTACGCGGCCAAGCCGGCGTTCTTCGGCAAGTACGGCGAAAACCTGCTCAAGTTCTACCGGCATGCGCGCGACACGCACGCCTATCTCAGCTACGCCATCGTGCCGCCGCAGATCGACCGCTCGAAGCCCGCGCACAAGCAGTCGGACCCGACGCTCTACGCCGGGGTGGTGAAGGAGAACGACGCCGGCATCTTCCTCTCCGGCGGCCAGCAGCTCGCCACTGCGGCCGTGTACTCGGACTACGTGCAGGTGAGCTGCATCCACCCGCTGCAACCCGGCGACGAGAACTACGCCATCAATGTCGCCATCCCGACGGATGACCCGGGTCTGCGCCTCTACGCCCGCCGCCCATTCGCCCTCGGCGCGACGAACGCCTTCGACTATCCGTTGAGCACGCGCTTCGACGAGGCCGACTGCTTCGTGGTGCTGGACAACTGCTTCGTGCCCTGGGAGCGCGTCTTCATTTATCGCGACGTCGAGCGCGCGCGCGACCAGTGGTGGAAGACGCCGTCGCACGTCTACGGCAACCACCAGGCGCAGGCGCGCTACGCGACCAAGCTGCGCTTCCTGATGGGCCTCGCCAAGCGCATGAACGAGGCTACCGGCAACGACGCCGCGCCGCCGGTGATGGTGCAGATGGGCGAGCTCGCCGCTTACGCCTCGATCGTCGAGAACATGCTGCTCTCGCACGAGACGGTGGCGAGCATCGACGAGGAGGGCGTGCTCTGGCCGAGCCGCAGTGCGCTCTACGCGGTGATGGCGCTGCAGTCGCAAATCAACCCGCACATGGTGGACATCGTGCGCGAGCTGACCGGCGCCGCAATGATCACGCTGCCGTCCTCGCGAGCCGACCTCGACAATCCCGAGCCGGCGAAGGACGTCGAGCGCTACTTTCGCTCCGCTTCCATGGGCGCGCGCGAGCGCGTCGCGCTGATGCGCCTCGCCTGGGACTTCATCGGCACCGAGTTCGGCAGTCGCCACCAGCAGTATGAGAAGTTTTACGGCGGCGCCTCGTTCATCGTGAAGATGAACGCTTACCGCCATTACGACTTCAAGCGCGCGGCCGAGATGGTCGATCGGGCGTTGAACCTGCCCGATGAGTAACCGTTACGACGACCTGCGCGAGTTCATCGAGCAGGTCGATGCGCTCGGCGCGCTGCGGCGCATGGAAGGCGCCGATCCGCGCTATGAGGTCGGCGGCATCACCGAGGTGGCTGCGGGCTCCCCCGAATGCCCGGCGCTGCTATTCGATGCGCTAAAGGGCTTTGCGCGCGGCTTTCGCGTCTTCACCAATGCGACGGTGAGCGCGCAGCGCGCGGCGCTGGCGCTCGGCATCGATCCCCGCCTTGCGCCGATGGACGCGCTGAAGGAATGGCGCACGCGGCGCGCCGACCTCAAGATGCATAAGCCGCGCGTCGTGGGCGACGCTCCGATATTTCAGAATTCGGAAAAGGCAGCCGTCAACATCAGCCGATTCCCGGCTCCCGTCTGGCACAAGGACGACGGCGGGCCCTACATCGGCTCGGGCAGTATCGTCGTCATGCGCGATCCGCACTCGGGGTGGGTCAACGCGTCGATCTACCGCGTGCAGGTCCACGAGAAGAACCGCGTCACCATCCAGTTCGACCACGAGGGCCGCCACGGCGCCATCATCGCGCGGCGCTACTGGGAGAGCGGCAAGCCGTGCCCCGTCGCCGTGGTGAACGGACCGGATCCCGCGCTTTTCATCGCCGGCTTCGAATACCTGCCGGAAGGCGCGTCCGAATACGACTTCGCCGGCGCGATCCGCGGCCGGCCGCTCGACGTGGTGGAGGCGCCGCTCACCGGACTGCCGGTCCCGGCGCGCGCCGAAATCGTCTTCGAGGGCCACCTGCCGAAAGGCGAGACGCTGCCCGAGGGCCCATTCGGCGAATTCACGGGCTATTACGCCGCCGAGAAGCGTCCCGCGCCGGTGATGAACGTCGAGGCGGTGCACTGGAGGAACGACCCCATCCTCCTCGGCTCGCCGCCCATGAAGCCGCCGCGCTTTCACTTCGGCCTGCCGTTGCGCGCGGCGAGCATGTGGTCGCAGCTCGAGGCGGCGGGCGTGACCGATGTGGTCGGCGCCTGGCAGCACGTGGCGCAGCTCATGACCGTGATCGCCCTGCGCCAGCGCTACGCGGGGCACGCGAAGCGCGCCGGCCTGATCGCCGCGGCGCAGAGCTACATGGGCCGCATCGTCGTCACCGTCGATGATGATGTCGATGCGTCGAACCTCGGCGACGTCATGTGGGCCATCACTACGCGCTGCGAGCCCTCCGAGCAGGTCGACATCGTGAGGAGCGCCTGGACATCCGCACTCGACCCGCGCCTGACGCCCGCGGCTCGCGAGCGCGGCGATACCTCGCATTCCAAGCTCATCATCGATGCGTGCAAGCCGTTCGGCTGGCGCGAGCGTTACCCTCGCACCTCCGCGCTCAGCGCGGCGGAAGCCCGGTCGATACGCGACAAGTGGTTGCGTTAGCGCACACGCAGCACCAGCTTGCCGCGTAGATGCCGCGCTTCGCTCACGCGATGCGCTTCGGCGGCTTTCGCGAGCGGATATTCGGTGATCTGCGGCAGTGGCACTGCGCCCTGCGCGACGAGCGCGGCGACGCGGTCGAGGTGCGGCCGGTCGCGATCGACTTTCGGCCGCAGCGACTGCACATCGGCTCGCGGCGAGGCGGGCGCCCCGCCACCGACCGCGATGCTCGCGAGGCGGCCGCCGGGCTTGAGCACCGCGAAGCTGCGCGTCGTCACGTCGCCTCCCACCGTGTCGAATACCGCGTCGCAGTTCTTCACGACCTGGCTGAAATCCTGGGCGCGATGGTCGATGACCTCATCGGCGCCGAGCTTGCGCACATAGTCGTGGTTGTCCGCGCTCGCGGTGGTGATGACGCGCGCGCCGATATGCTTGGCGAGCGCGATCGCGAATCCGGCGACGCCGCCCGCGCCGCCCTGGATGAGGATCGTCTCGCCGCGCTTTAGCTTGAGCGTATCGTCGAGCGAGATGAGCGCCGTGAGGCCGGTGAGCGCGATGGCCGCGCATTGGACGTGCGTCAGCTTCGCCGGCTTGGCCGCGACAATGGACTCGCGGATCGCGATCTTCTCGGCATAGGCACCTTCGCGCGGCACCTCGCACACGCCGAAGACAGCATCGCCCGGCTTGAAATGCGCCGCGCTGCTGACGATGACGCCCGAGAAATCCCTGCCCGGCACGTGCGGGAAGGCCACCGCAGCGCCGTATTGGCCGCCGCGCATCTTCCAGTCCGCCGCGTTGACGCTCGCGGCGTGGATTTCGACGAGCACCTCGCCCGCGCGAGGCGAGGGGTCCGGGAGCTCGCCGTACTCGAGCACTTCGGGGCCGCCGTAGCGGCGAAAGAAACAGGCTTTCATTTCGCGATTCTATGTAAATACAATCCCCCGCATGAAGATCGACATCTACAACCACGTGATGCCCCAGGCATACCTCGATCTCGTGAAGCAGCACTCGAAGGAGCCCGGCATGGTGAAGCGCATGTCGAACCTGCGCATGCTCTGGGACATCGAGCACCGCGTGGCGATGCTGCGCGAGAAGTTTCCCGACGTGCGCCAGGTGCTCACCCTCGGGCTGCCGAGCCCCGAGCTCCTCGGCGACGCGGCGCATTCGCCCGAGTACGCGCGCGTGGCGAACGACGGCATGGCGGAGATGTGTCGAAAGTGGCCGAAGGAATTCCCGGCGTTCGTCGCTTCGCTGCCGATGAACAATCCGCGCGCTGCGGTGGAGGAGATGGACCGCGCCATCGGCCAGCTCGGCGCGAGAGGCATCCAGATCATCACCAGCGTCGCCGGCCGGCCGCTGGACGAGGCGGAGTACTTCCCGGTCTTCGAGCGCGCGAGCGGCCATCACGATGTGCCGATCTGGATGCACCCCGCGCGTCCGGCGAGCCGCGCCGACTATGCCGGCGAGCCGAAATCGAAGTACGAGATCTGGCAGGTGCTCGGCTGGCCGTTCGAGACGAGCGTCGCCATGGCGCGCATGGTGTTCTCGGGCCTCTTCGACAAGCTGCCGAAGCTTCGCATCATCACGCACCACTGCGGCGGCATGATCCCGTACTTCGCCGGCCGCGCCGAGACGCTTTGGGCGCAGCTCGGCTCGCGCAGCGCCGAAGGCGACGAGGCCGAGGTGCTCAAGCGCCTGAAGCGCCCGCCGATCGAGTACTTCAAGATGTTCTACGGCGATACGGTGCTCGGCGGCGCCGCCGCGCCGCTCGCCTGCGGCATCGCCTTCTTCGGCGTCGACCGCGTCGTCTTCGCGAGCGACTGCCCGTTCGATCCGGAAGGCGGCCCCATGTTCATCCGCGAAGGCATCCGTTCGATCGACGAGCTCGGCCTTCCCGAGGGCGACAAGCGTAAGATTTACTTCGGCAACGCGATGGGTCTTCTGAAGCTGCAATGAATCTCACGGTGAACGGCACTACTCGGGCGGTGGACGCGAAGCCCGATACCCCGCTCTTGTATGTGCTGCGCAACGAGCTCGGGCTGGTCGGCAGCCGCTTCGGCTGCGGCAGCGGCCAGTGCGGCGCCTGCTATGTGCTCGTCGACGGCCGGCCGATGGCCTCGTGCGATCTACCGGTGTCCTTCGCCATCGGCAAGCAGATCACCACCGTGGAAGGACTCGGCGCCAACGGCGAGCTGCACGCCGTGCAGCGAGCGCTCATCGCCGAGCAGGCCGCGCAGTGCGCGTACTGCATGAGCGGCATCGCGGTGAGCGCCGCGGCGCTGCTGGCCAGAAATCCTTCCCCATCGGAAAGCGAGGTGCGCCAGGCGCTCGACAAGCACCTTTGCCGCTGTGGATCGCACAACCGCGTGGTGCGCGCCGTTCTGCGGGCGGCCAATGAATAAGCCGATCGATACGCCGCTCGCTCTCTCCGACGCGCGGCGCCTTACGCAGCGCGTGCATTTCGAGCGCGACGGCACGGTGACGATCGCGACCGGCAAGGTCGATCTCGGCCAGGGCATCAGCACCGCATTCGCGCAGATCGCCGCCGAGGAGCTCGGCGTGCCGCTCGAAAAAGTGCGCATCCTGCCGGCGAGCACGGCGTACAGCCCCGACGAGGGCGTCACCTCCGGCAGCCTCTCGATCCAGGACGGCGGCAAGGGCGTGCGCAAGGCGTGCGCGGAGCTGCGCGAGCTGCTCAAGCGCAGCGGCAAGCGCTCCTACTGGGAGCTCGAGGTCGCAGGCGACATCCCGGCGCAGGCGCCCGAGAAACCGCCGGCGGAATACCGCATCGTCGGCAAGAGCATTGCGCGCCTCGAGCTGCCGGCGAAGATCGCGGGCCAACCGAGCTACGTGCACGACGTCGTGCTGCCCGGGATGATGCACGCGCGCATCCTGCGTCCGCCGCGTCCCTTCGCGAAGCTGGTTTCCATTCCGGATCACCCCGGGCTGCTGCGCGACGGCAGCTTCGCCGGCGTGCTCGCCACGCGCGAAGAGGACGCCATCGAGGCCGCGAAGAAGCTGCGCGCGAAGGCGCAGTGGAGCGACGGGCCGAAGATGCCGGATGACATCTACGGCTGGCTCAAGGGCCACGCCACCGAAAACAACGTCACCAAGGAGCGTGCCGATCCGGCGGCAAAGGCGCGCGGCGCCAGGCGGCTGCAGGCGGAATACCGCAAGCCCTTCATCTGCCACGCGTCGATCGGCCCGTCTTGCGCGCTCGCACGCATGGACGGCGACCGGCTCGAGGTGTGGTCGCACACGCAGGGCATCTTCGGCCTGCGCCAGGAAATCGCGATGGTGCTGCGCATGCCGGAAGAGAAGGTAATCGTGCGGCACGCTGAAGGCGCCGGCTGTTATGGCCACAACGGCGCGGACGATGTCGCGCTCGATGCTGCGCTCCTCGCTCGCCTTGCACCGGGACGCGCCATCCGGTTGCAATGGTCGCGTGAAGACGAGTTCGCCTGGGAACCGTACGGGCCGGCGATGGCCGTGGCGCTCGATGCGCAACTCGATGCGCTGGGCAACATCGTGTCGTGGCGCCACGATCTATGGAGCAACGGGCACACGCATCGTCCGGGACGCGCCGGCAAGCCGGTGCTCATTGCCGCGGGCGAGCTCGCGCAGCCGTTCGAGCGCGCGCCCTCGATCGATCCGCCGCTGCCGGCGGGCGGCGCACAGAGGAATGCCATTCCCGGCTACGAATTTCCTGATGTCCTGGTCATGCACCATTACGTGCGCGAGGCGCCGGTGGCCGGTTCTTCGCTGCGCTCGCTCGGCGCGTTCGGCAACGTGTTCGGCATCGAGTCCTTCATGGACGAGCTCGCCGCCGCGGCGAAGGCCGACCCGGTGGAATTCCGCCTGCGCCATCTCAAGGATCCCCGCGGTCGCGCGGTGATCGAAGCCGCGGTGCGGCAATCCAAATGGGCCGAGTGGAAGCGCACGGAAGGCAGAGGCCGCGGCATCGCCTATGCGCGCTACAAGAACGTGGGCGGGTATTGCGCCGTGGTCGCGCAGGTCCAGGCGACGCACGAGCTGCGCGTCACGCGCCTTGTCGCCGCGGTCGATGTCGGCCTGCCGGTCAATCCGGACGGCGTGGTGAACCAGGTCGAGGGCGGCTGCGTGCAGGCGACCAGCTGGGCGCTGAAGGAAGCATGGCGCCCCGGCGCGTTGAGCTGGGAGGAGTATCCGATCCTGAAATTCAGCGAGGCGCCGGCGGTCGAGGTGCATATCGTGAAGAACGAGTTGCCCTCGCTCGGCGCGGGCGAATGCATGATGGGTCCGACGGTGGCGGCGATCGCGAACGCGCTGCACGACGCACTCGGTGTGCGCGTGCGCGAGCTTCCTCTCACGCCGGAAAGGATTGCGGGAGCGATCAATGCTTGAGCTCTATCACAGCGTGAATTCCGTCTGCGCGCAGAAGGTGCGCATCGTGCTTGCCGAGAAAGGCCTCGAGTACCGCGAGCACCTGATGACGCTGCGCGGCGACCAGTTCGATGCCGAGTACATGAAGCTGAATCCCAATGCGGTGGTGCCGACGCTCGTGCACGATGGCCGGCCGGTGATCGAATCCTCGGTCATCCTTTACTACCTGGACGAGGCGTTCCCCGAGCCCTCGCTCATGTCGGGGGACCCGCACCAGCGCGCGCTCGTGCGCCAGTACAACAAGCTCATCGACGAGTACGTGCACAACTCGTGCACCATCCTCACGTTCGCCACCGCCTTCCGGCCGTGGTTCGCCGGCCTCAGCGGAGAGCAGATCGAGCAGAAGCTCGCGAAATCGCCGAGCAAGCAGCGTACGGAATACAAGCGTGATGTCGCCCTCCACGGCCTTGACTCCAAGTACGTGAAGGACGCGCTCGGCCATCACGAGAAGCTGCTCAAGATGATGGACGCCACGCTGCAGGGCGGAAGCTGGCTCGCGGGCGGCCATTTCTCGCTCGCCGACGCGGCGGTGATTCCGTACATCCTGCGGCTCGACCTCCTGCGCCTGCGCAAGCTGTGGCAGCGCCTGCCGCGCATCGAGGCGTGGTACGAGCGCATGCGCGGCCGGCCGGCGGTAAAGAAGGAGCTGCTGGACCGCATGCGGCCGGAGGACCGTGCACCGTTCGAGAAGCTCGAGCCCGATCCGTGGCCCCAGGTGGAGCGGCACGCATGGGCGTCCTGATCGACGGCGCTTGGCGCGAGGAGGAGCTCCCCCAGGAAACGGGCGCGACGGGCGAGTTCAAGCGCGTCGAGAGCGCTTTTCGCGATCGCATCACGGCCGACGGCTCCTCGGGATACAAGGCGGAAGCGGGCCGCTATCACGTCTACGTGGCGTGGAACTGCCCGTGGGCCCACCGCGTGCTCATCTTCCTTGCGCTCAAAAAGCTGCAGGGCGCGATCTCGGTCGCCTATGCGATCCCGGGCCTGCGCGAGCACGGCTGGACCTTCGAGGCGAATTCGGCGTTTCCTGATTGCACGCCGGACAAGGTCAACGGCTTTCACTATCTGCACGAGGCCTACACGGCCGCCGATCCCCATTACACGGGCAAGGTGACCGTGCCGACGCTGTGGGACAAGAAAACGCGCCGCATCGTCAACAACGAGTCTTCCGAAATCATCCGCATGCTGAACAGCGAGTTCCGCGGCATCGCCGGTGATGACACGGACTATTACCCGCCGCAACTGCGCGGCGAGATCGACCGCATCAACGAATTCGTCTACACCAGAGTGAACAACGGCGTGTACCGCTGCGGCTTCGCGCGCTCGCAGAAGGCGTATGACCAGGCGTACGACGAGCTTTTCGCGGCGCTCGACGAGCTGGAAGCGCGGCTTGGCCGCAACCGATTTTTGCTTGGTGAGAGACAAACGGAAGCCGACTGGCGGCTTTTTCCGACGCTCGTGCGCTTCGACGTCGCCTATTTTTCGCTCTTTCGCTGCAACCGCCAGCGCATCGCCGACTATCCGAATCTTGGCCGCTATCTCGCCGAGCTCTACCGCATGCCGGGCATCGCGGCGACGGTCAAGCCGCGCTACTACGTGATCGGGTACTGGTCGGTGAAGAAGGTGAATCCGAGCGGCATCATTCCCAAGGGCACGCCGGCGCCCTATCTCGAACAAACGCCGGAAACGAGGAGGAAGCTCGCATGAAAGGAAGATTGCTCGCAGCCGCGGCTGCGCTGTGCGTGAGCGCCGCTGCATGGGCGCAGGCGCAGAACTATCCGAACCGGCCGGTGCGCGTGGTGGTCGCCGCCGCGACCGGCGGTCCGGACATCGTGGCGCGCGTCGTGATGGCACAGCTGCAGGAGCAGCTCGGACAGCCGTTCGTGGTCGAGAACCAGCCCGGCGCTAACGGCATGGTGGGCGCGGCGACGGTGGCGAAGGCGGCGCCGGACGGCTACACGCTGCTCGTCTACTCCTCCGGCATCGTGATCAATCCATACGCGCACAAGAGCATGCCGTACGACACGGCGAAGGACTTCACGCCGATCACGAATCTCGTGAGCAACGGCGGTCTGCTCTTCGCCGTGGCGAACTCGGTGCCGGCGAAGAGCCTGCAGGAATTCATCGATTACGCGAAGAAGCCCGATACGCATCTCGCCTACAGCACGCCCGGCGTCGGCAACACCTGGCACCTCGCGATGGAGGTGTTCGACCACATGACCGGCCTGAAGATGACGCACATCCCGTACAAGGGCGGCGGCCCGGCCACGGCGGCGCTCGCCTCGGGCGAGGTGCAGGCGATGTTCGCCTCGCCCGCGCCGCTGATGCCGCACTACAAGAGCGGCAAGGTCCGCGTCCTCGCCTTCACCGGCGAGAAGCGCCATCCGTCGTTCCCGGAGATTCCGACCACCGCCGAAGCCGGCGTGCCGCAGTACCGGCACGACGGCGGCTGGTTCGCGCTCTTCGGGCCCGCCGGCATGCCGGCCGACATCACCGACAAGATCTGGCGCGAGGTAAAGAAGGCGGAGGCGACGCCCGCCGTGCGCGAGCGCTTCGAAAAGCTCGGCGTCTTCCCGGTCGCCGACTCGCCCGCCGAGTTCGCCAAGTTCTTCCACGCCGAGCTCAAGGCCTACGGCGAGCAGGCGAAGCTCGCCAACCTGCAGCGCGAATAGTTCGGGCACCGGGCCCGAACTCTAGACGCGCCAGCTCGCGAAGCCGCAGCCGACGATGACTTTGGGCGTCGGCACGTAGTCGACCAGCTCGAAGCCGCGGCCGCCGGCGGCGCCATGGGCGACGAGCCAGTTGCGCACTTCCTCGGAGCCATTGCCCGACTCGGGCAGCCGGCGCTCGAGGAAGGAGATGAGCTCCTCCGGCGAGCCAGCAAAGCGGCGGATCGTCTCCTGGTCGAAGTCCTCGTAGATCGCGCCCATCGTCTTTTCGCCGATGGAGTGCGAGAGGCCGCCGGTGCCGAGGATCGCGACGCGCACGGGCTCGGGGTAGCTCTCGATCGCGCGCCGCAAGAGCGTGCCCCACTCGTAGCAGCGCTTGAGCGAGGGCATCGGCGGCTCGATGCTGTTGAGCAGGATCGGCACGACGCGCGGCAGCCGCTCGAGCGCCATGCGCCAGAGCGGAATGCAGATGCCGTGGTCGAGCTTCAGGCGATGCGACACGGCGGGCTCGAAGCCTTGGTCGAGCGCCGTCTGCGCGAGATGCCGGCCGAGGCCGGCATGGCCCGCGATCTCGCGATGCGGGAACGCCTTCATCCACGGCTCGGGCGGACCTTCGTTGACTTCGCCGACGCCGATGCAAAGCGACGGATAGTTGTCGAGAAAGAAGTTCGACCAGTGGTCGGGCGAAACGACGATGATCACGTCCGCCCGTGCCGCCATGACGCGGCGGCCGAGCTCGCGGAAGCCGGCCGTCATGCGCGTCTTCTGCTCGGCCGGCACGCTTTCCCATTCGCGCACGATGAGCGGGCCGTGGCTCGCCGCGAAGGCACCGACCAGCTCAGCCATTGAGCCGCCGCACGAACTCGTCGTCCTTCATGCCGACGGCGAAGAAGTAGTAGCGCAGAAGGTACGCATTGGTGCGCGCGGCGAGGAACGGCGCGTCATGCTCGGCGATCGCTCGCTTTACGCGCTCCTCCAGCGGATAGCGCGCGAGCACGGCGTCGCGATCGGCGCGGAACTCGGCGGCGAGCGCCGGCTGCTGCAGATCGAAGAAGAGCTTCGAGAGCCAGTAGTCGCGCATCACTTGCGATGGCGCTGCGCAGCCTCGCGCAGCGCATCGTACTCCGCCTTGACGAGCGGCTGGCCGGCGAGGATCGACTCGGTCACCCTGGTGACGTCGGCGATGAAGCGCTTCTGGTCCTCGGCCGGCAGCGTGATCAGCTCGCCGCCGTTGGAGGTCCAGTTCTTCTTCGCGCGCTCGACGTCCTGCGGCAGCCAGGTGAAGAAGAGTTGCTCTGCATCGCGCGACACGTCGCGCACGATCTTCTCGAGATCGGAGCCGATGGTCTTCATGAACTGCCGACTTACGCCGCCCGTGAGAATCAGGTACGAGCCGGGCAGATAGGTCATGCTCTTCGCGACGTCGTAGTACTTGAAGCCCGGGAAGACCGTGAGCCCGGCGACCGCGCCGTCGATGGTGTGGTTCTGCATCGCCGGCAGCACTTCGCCGAGCGGCATCGAGAGCGCCGAGGTGCCGAAGTGCTTGAATGGCTCGACCTGCAGCGGCGCCGCGCCCGGTACCCGGATCTTCTGCCCCTTGAAATCGGCGAGGGTGTGGATCGGCTTGTGCGAGAGCACCATGTTCGGGTTTGCCGCGTAGGTAATCAGCAGCTCGATGCCCTTGTCGGCGCTGAAGTTGGCGAGGCGCTTGCGGATCTGCGGGTCCTGGAACACGCGGTTGCCGTGGTCCATGTCGTCGAACAGGCCCGCCGCGTCGAACACGAGGTAGCGCGGGTCCATGCCGACGAAGAAGCCGCTCGCGACGAGCGTCATCTCGATCGTGCCGAGCGCCACGCCCTCGACCGTGCGCGGGATCTGGCCGAGCTGGTTCGCGGGATAGAGCTCCACTTTTATTTTGCCGTTGGTGCGCGGCTCGATGCCCGCCTTCATCGCCTTCATGTACTCGGTGTTCATGTCGTTCACGGTGGGACACGAGATCTTCATCGTGAACTGCTGCGCAGCCGCCGGCAGCGCGAGCGCCAGCGCGGCGAGGGCCGCCCATGCTTGCTTCATCCTTCTCCTCCTCATTGACCCAGGAACAGCTTCACGCCGACGAGCGAGATCCATGGCACGTAGGTGATCAGCACCAGCGCGATGAGATATAGCACGAGGAACGGGATGATGCCCCGGTAGATCACGTCCAGTTTCAGCTTCAGCGCCGACTGCGCGACGAAGATGTTGATGCCGAAGGGCGGGTGGAAGAGGCCGATCGCCAGGTTCACCGTGAAGACGATGCCGAAGTGCACGGTGTCGATACCGACCGCTTTCACCAGCGGGATGAGCAGCGGTGTCAGCAGCAGGATTGCGCTCAGTGGATCGAGGAAGCACCCCACCAGCAGAAGCAGAAGGTTGATGGCGAGGAGCAGCTCCCATGCCGACACCTTCAGCGACTGGATCCACGCCACCATCGCCGCCGGGACCTGGTTCACGGTGAGGAGCCACGCGAAGACGCTCGCGCAGGCGACGATGATCAGCACCTGCCCCGTGAAAAGCGCGGTGGTCGAGGCGGCCTCGAGGACATCGCGCCAGCCGAGCTCGCGGAAGACGAGCCAGGTGACGAGCGCGGCGTAGACGCAGGCCACGGCGGCCGCTTCGGTCGGCGAGAAGACGCCGCCGTAGATGCCGCCTAGGATGATGAACGGCGCGCCGAGCGCCCAGATGCCGCGCGCGAAGGCGCTTGCGAATCGATGCAGAGAAAAAGGGCGCCCGTGCTCGAAGCCGCGGCGCTGCGCGGTCCAGATGACGTAGGCGGCGATCATTGCGGCGATGAGCAGTCCCGGCAGCACGCCGGCGGCGTAGAGGCGCGGCACGGATTCCTGCGCGGCCGTGCCGTAGACGATCATCGGGATCGACGGCGGGATGATGATGTCGATCGCGCCCACCGCGGTGATGAGTCCGGCGGAGAAAGTTTCCGGATATCCGGCGCGGCGCATCGGGCCGAGCATCGCCTTGCCGACCGTCGCGACCGTGGCGGCGCTCGCGCCCGAGATCGCGCCGAAGATCGCCGAGGT
>Ga0075436_100000621_pt1 | contig 23269 bp, 20 predicted proteins | sample RhiMethybrSRZTD5_FD_75303 | JGI IMG/M metagenome (GOLD analysis project Ga0075436, IMG submission 75303) | Populus rhizosphere microbial communities from Tennessee, USA - Rhizosphere MetaG P. TD hybrid SRZTD5 | ecosystem: Host-associated > Plants > Roots > Rhizosphere > Soil | place: USA...
GTGGCGTCGATCTCGACGGGGTCGACCTGGTCGCGGACGAATTCTTTGATCGCGTTATAGAAAGCAGCGAACTCCGGCCGTTCCTCCGCCGGCAGCGGATACGGATGGATGAGATCGAGCCGGAAGTTGCCGAGGAACATCTCGCGCAGGAAGCTGGGCTGCTTCCACTCCGCCTCGCGGGACGCCTCGGCCACCTTCCTCGACTCGAGCTCGCTGACGTGGTGCACTTCCTTCGCCATGGTCATTTCCCCTTAGCCTGGGCAGGCTGGCTGGCAGTCGGACATTCCCCGCCTCGGGCATTGCCGCACTGCGACGTCCATTCTACTCCAAGAGGGCCGCGCTCGTCACCTGTCTTTTTGCCGCAACGCGACGATCATCCGGAACCTCCCGGCGTGCCGTAGGAGGGGGTGAATCCGAGCACACTCGCCCCGGCGCCTCGTCCGCGCGCCGCGGCGGCTCATTCTCGCTACGGAGGACCTATGCGAATTCTATGTCCAATCCTGTCCGCCTGTCTCGCTGCCTTGATCGCGGCGCCGCTCCTGGCGGCCGATGCCGCTCCAGCGGCTCCCAAGCTGTACGTCCTGCATCAGGAGATCGTGCGGCCAGCCGGTCTCAAGGACTATGAAGAGACCAACCATGAGATCATCGCCGCCTTCCAACAGCACCGCGACATGTTGCCGCACTTCGCCTTCACCACCGTGGCAGGCGAGGACTTCACGTACAACTTCATCACTCCCGTCCCCGATTTCGCCTATGCGGGCACGGTCTATGACCTGGTCGACAAGGTCGGGAGGACGCTGGGCGAGGCGAAGTGGGCCGACCTGCTGAAGCGCAACGGCGCGACCATCGAGTCGATGAACGATTCAGTCTTCATCGAGGATCCCAGCATGTCCTATGCTCCCGCGAGCCCCCGCCTGAAGCCGGAGGAGGACCGCTACTTCCACTTCGACCTCTATTACATTCAAACGGGGCGCGAAGCGGACGCCGACGCTGTGGCGCGCGACTTCGCCGCGCTTTTCCGCGCCAGGAACATGCCGGACGGCTATCGTCTCATGAAGCTCGCCTTCGGCCACGACGCACCCCTCCTCGTCGTCTCAGTCGGTGCCCGTGACGCCGACGACTTCGCGGCGCAGGACGCCAAGATGCGCAAGACACTGGGAGCCGAGGGAGAGGCGCTTTTCGCCCGCGCCTTCGCCCTCACCCGCCGCTTCGATCGGCGCAGCGGCTGGGTCCGCCCCGACCTCTCCCTGGCGCCAGCCGGGAAGTGACACCCACCATGAGGAACTAGACCACAGCTAAACGAAAGCGCCGGCGGCCACCACGGTCTTCCGGCGCGGCACCCGATCGCCGACGCCGAGTAGGGCCCGGTCGGGGAGAGGGCCATCAAGACCAAGAGGAGAAGCTGCACTTGCTGCTCATTTTGCTTCGTACTGCCCGCGAACGGAGCGGAACCGGCCGACTTCTGTCACGCCGCCTCGGGAGCGAATTCGCAGTCCCAGAGAACGTCGAAATGGCCCTCTGCGTACCTGATCAGGGGCTCAGCTGATCGCCCCACTGCCGTAACGGTTGTGGCGAGATGCCCACGCACTCGCACTACAGTCGGTACATTGGGATCTCGAAAGGTCGGTGAGTAGCTCAGCGAGACGAGATCGTTATCTACAATTACGGCGCAGAATGCTGGCCAGGTGTGATAGCGCCGAATCTCGACCTTGAAGCCCGGGTTTTCTTCTTCCAAAAGATGCACGAAATCGATCGTGCCTTTGATGCGAGACACATGATCGACCTTGTTGTCGGCGTCGAGCAGTCGTGCGATGGCATCATCCAGTAACAACAGCCTGAAGTGAGCCGCGCGGTGGTTCTTCGCGAAGTAGGTCAGGAGTTGGATTACTGTTTGGCCACTCACCTGCAAGAGATCAATTCGCTTCGCAGTGCGCCGTGCCATAAGTCTTTGAAGGCGATCATTTTCCATAGAGCGCTGATAAACAGTCACCGAAGGACGCCTGACTTCTTCCTGTAGAACGACTAGGCGTTCAAAGATCCATAGGGACAATATGAGCGTGAGCATGGACGCCAGACTCGGCCGCGAGAAATGGAGAGCGTGCCCGATGTTGTCCAAGGCTGGGGGGTAAACAGAGTGTGTTGCAGTCAGAGCCACGATGATTGCCATCAGCGCGCGCGTAATCAGTCGAATGTTTGTAGCGCAAAACAGCTTCAGGCGCTCAAAGAGCACCGCGATATCTAGGGACTCCGTCCTTTCCTCCATATCCCAATTCCGGCCCATTGCAATCTTCCTCTGCGTCGAGAATCCGAGAATAATTGCGACGACTCCAAAGAGGTCATCTTATCAGTCTAAGAGCGCGATCTGTTCCAGGTCTGACTCATCAAAGGGAATGTCCGCATAACAGAGTAAATAGCCTACGGTGTTGCCAACATTCTTGAATGCGTGGGGAGTGCCAGGTACTATATGAAAAGACACGACATGTCCTTCCGGAATGTCCATCCGAAAGAGCTCTGTTGATCCAGAACGGCGGAATACCGCCAGAAAGGACCCTCCGATGACGACAATTGTCTCGGTGCGCTTCGGGTGACTGTGATTGGCCCGGATTGTGCCGGGCGCTGCGGTGACGAGATGAAGGTTCAGCACGGCTCCGCTACGAAGCTCTTTGTCTGCTATGGGTGCGATCGATATCCCGCGAGCATCGCCTGATACGGTCAAGCGATGTGCTTGGATCCAGTCCGGGGATTGTAGCTGTGTACGAGTCACCATGTCTCTTGGTTGAAGTTCTTGCAGGCTGCAAGGGATCGGATCAGCTCACGGATCGTGATCGTAGGCAGTGAAGGGCTCACGCCGCGCCGAGGTGAACCCGCTCGACGTACAGCATGTCAGAGGGTATCTCTTCTCCGGCTTCCTTGAACTCATCGAGAAAGTTCAAGATCGCATCCCGAACCCGCTCCCTCGCCTTTTCCAAGGTTCGACCGTCAGAGAAGCAGCCTGGGATGGCCGGAACTTCAGCGAGGATGACATCCTCAGCTAGCCGGTAGACGACGGTGTAGCCTTCAACGTGGTCCATAGCTACAGTATACAAGCTCAAGGCCCCAGCCCGGGATCTGCAATGGGCCGCCCCCTCTTTCGCGGCGGCTTGCGAGGCGAGCGCCGTCCCGCCACCTCGCCCAGTCGGTGGCAAGGGTCTCGAAAGTTTCCGGATCGTCATCAGAGCTTCTCCACCATGACGTCGTGTGCGTATTGAGCGAGGGCGCCGAGATCGCCAAAGTCCGAGGTGAGCACTGTTCCGCCCGGTTCGGCCAAGGCGACGACGAGCGCATCGACTGCGGAACCTCGCCGTGCGAGCCTCCGCAACAGCGCTGCTCGCCGTGCCAGCGATTCGCCAATCTCCTCCACGATGTCGCAGGTCTTGAGAAAGCTGTTGGCGACAGCGTCGCGACCCGGGTGCCCGTGCAAACACTCCACAAGCACGATGGAGGGAACAAGCGGCGGCCACAGATCCTCCTCGCGGAGCGCCAAGATTAACGCCGCCACCTGCTGAGATCGCTCGGCCAGACGGCTGACTCCTCCCGAATCGAGGACCAGCACGATGGTCAGCCCACCTGACGGGTGGGTCGTCGCGCAAGCCGCCGCGCGACGACGGCGGCGCGCGTGCGCTGAGCTGCGGAGGGTGGTCCCACCTCGGCGACCAAATCAGCCACGTAGCGGTCGGTTTCCGTGAGCAATTCCAGCCGACGCAGTTCCGCACGCACAGCCTTCTGAAGCAGCTCCGAGGCCGGTAGACCGCGGGCCTTCACCAGTTCGTACAAGTCGTTGGGGAGGTAAACTTGCATGCGGGCCATACGCCTAAGTATACACATCCTCAACGGCTAGAAGCAAGCCGGCGGGGCGTAGGTCAAACCTGGTACGCTGCTCAATTTCTGGCAAAATCGCGGCGCCTAGGCTGCCGTAGCAGGCGCCCGGGGGCGTTCAGGCGCAGCAGGCAGACGGCCACCCCGGCCACCGACAGGGTAGACGGTCTCCCCGGCAATCGCGCACGGAGGCAGGCAACGCGAGGACCAGAAGCTCGCAGACATCTGCACCGGTACATGCAAGGCTCATGACTTCATCATAGACGCGGGTCCGGCAGAACCTGCCGGCTGAACCGTTCCATCTCTTGTTGAGTCCGCGTAGGGCTCCAAAGGTCGGTTGGGGACCAGCCGACTGAGGGTCGAATTTCGTCAAAGCCCTGAAGAGAGCGCCTCTGCCGTTCTTGAGCCCGCATCTGGCTCAAGGGGTCGGTCGAGCCTGGGGACCAAGAGGCTGAGAGTCGAGCCTCGTCAAAGGCCTGAAGAGAGCGAGCAGTTTGTCGGATCCGTTCGAGCTCTTTGAGAGTCTCCATCTGCCGGTGGACTTCCCTGTAGTCGGGCAACCGGACAGGAGGAGGCGCGGACAACACCGATCGTGTCGAGAACGGAAGGGATTCCGCCGCCTTGATCCCTGCCATCGGAGCGGAGATTGAATCGGGTTGCGGCTGGGATTGGACCGGGAGCTCCAGAGCCTTGGTCACCACGATCGACGAGCCTTGGGTTTCACCTCGCGCGGTGAGCGCAGGCCAGAGGTAAGGTCTCCAAGCCGCGAGAACGGTGATTGTGGACGCAGCGGTTCCGACCGCCGCGAGACGCCGGAGCTTGGCGGCTCCGAGCCAACGCCGCGGTGGCGGTGGGAAAGGCACGAGGGGTGACTCGCGGAGGACCGCGCGCGCAATCTGGCGTGCCACCTCCCTCATCCCGCGAGCCGTCGAGACGGCTGCCAGACCGCCCAAGCCCGGGGAAAAACCGACCACCTCATCTTTGCTGACCTTGTGCCAGACGGGAAGAATCGTCTTCGTGCTGCCGTCGCTCTTGGCGAGCAGCCCATCGAGCTCGTACTGAGTCCACTTCTTGCGAAAGAAGCTCCGGCTCAAGATGACCACGCCGAAGCGCGAGCTCAAGAGCCCGCGGTCGATCACTTTGCGCAGGGAATCTCCGACAGTGATCTCCCCCGCATCGTGCCAGACGCGCAATCCCAGTCTCTCGAGCTGCTGGGCCAGCCGAACCGCTTCACTCCTGTCTTCGCTGGCATGGCTGATGAAGACGTCGTATTCGCGTTCAGGCTGAGCCATCGCGCCAGATGGTCCCGAAGGCCAACGAGGAGAGATCTCGGTCACAGGTGTAAAGGTAGCTCAGCCTGAGCTGAAATGCCACTACCCGCCCCTCTACGCCGCGGCGTGCGAGGCGAGCGCCGTCTCCCGCCGCCGTACCCAGTCGACGATGCCGAGGAGCGGCCCGGCCATGAAGGTGGTGGTGAGGGCCATCAAGACCATCATGGCGAAGATCCGCGGCGGCAGGATGCCGAGGTCGTAGCCGAGGTTGAGGACGACGAGTTCCACCAGTCCGCGGGTGTTCATCAAGGCGCCGAGCGAGACCGAGTCGCCCCAACTCATCCCGGTCCAACGCGCCGCCGCCATGCTGCCGCCGAGCTTGCCGGCGATGGCCACCACGATCACCGCGCCGCAGAGCAGCCAACTCGTCCAGTCGTCGAGCAGGCCGACCTGGGTCCGCAGGCCGGTGAAGGCGAAGAAGAGCGGCAGCAGGAAGGTCGAGCTCACCGTCTCCAGGCGGTCGCGGAGAAACCGGCGCAGCCCCGCGTCCTGCGGCATGCACACGCCGGCCAGGAAAGCGCCGAACAAGGCGTGGATGCCGATCACCTCGGTGAACAGCGCCGAGGCGAAGACGAAGGTCAGGATCGCCGCCAGGAAAACGGTCCCGGTGTGGATGTGCGGCATCCTTTCCACCAGGCGCGACATCCGCGGCCGGACCAGGAAGAGCATCGCGGCGATGAACAGCAGGGTCAGGCAGATGGTGAGCAGCGAGCCCCCCAGTCCGTCCGCCTTGGCGAGGGCCACGACCACGGCCAGCAGACACCAGGCCGTGACGTCGTCCACCGCCGCGCAGGCGATCGCCGTCGCCCCGAGGTGCGATCCCGCCATCCGGCGCTCCTCGATGATGCGCGCCAGCACCGGGAACGCCGTGATGCTCATCGACACGCCCATGAACAGAGCGAAGGCGCTGAACGGGGTGCCGGGGCTCGCCAGCTTGTGGTAGATCAGCAGCGCGAAAGCCGTGCCCAGAAAGAAGGGCACGATGATGCTCGCGTGGCTGACCATCACCGCGGCGTGCGCCATCTTGCGCAGGTGCTGGACGTCGAGCTCGATGCCCACCACGAACAGAAACAGGATGACGCCGATCTGGCTGAGCATCCGGAGAGGACCCAGGGAGGCCGCCGGAAACACGAAGCTCTCCGCCGCGGGAGCGATCAGCCCGAGCAGCGACGGGCCGAGCAGGATGCCGGCGATCATCTCGCCGATCACGGGAGGCTGGCCGATGCGACGGCAGAGATGGCCGAGCGTACGGGCGGCGAGGACGATGACGATGACCTGGAGGAGCAGCAGAGGCAGCGGCTGCTTCACGTTCTCCACCAGCTTCCGGACGATACTGCTCCCGACGCCCTGGATAGCGCTTGGCGCTGCCGCAGGCGCATGCCCGTCCGCGGCCGCCTGAGCCGCCGGCGCAGGCACCGCACCAGGCGCCGGGACGTCCGGCCGCAGATGAGCGCCGTACGAGAGGATGGCAAGGATGCCGGTCCCGAACAGCAGGAGCACGGCCAGATAGAAGCCTACGTTCCGCGTCGTCATTCGTCCCTCCGAGAGAAGCCATGAACAACAGGACAGCCTCTCTCAAGGTGCCGCGACCGGACCCGATCGGGACTCCACCCGCCTCGTCGGGCCGATCACCGCTATTCTAATGCCGCCTCCTGTTGAACGCGCGGCCGGCTTCCTCCGTCTTTACCGGTAGAAGCCGAGAGTCGGCAGGAGGGACACCCATGGCGCGCAATCTTCGGCCGGTTTTGCTCAACCTCACCGCGGGCCTGGCGGCAGGGATGGGCATAGCGGTTTCCTTTGTCGTCGAGCTTTGGTCTCAGAGTGGATCCGAGTACCTGCTCTTCAGCCTCCCCGCCTTCTTCTTCCCGGCAGCGACGTGGCTCCGCAGGCAGCGGAGCTCCCTCCCGCCGCTGGTGGTGCTTCTCCTCGTCGATGGCTGGCTGATTCTCGTCTACTGGTGGCTGGCGTCTGCGGCTTTGACCAACCCTTCCAATCTGGCAGCGCCGCTCGCCGTGACTGCCGCCGGCAGCGTTTTGGCCCTCGTGGCTGCGCGACCGGTCCAACGCGCTCGTCCGCCCGTCCGGTACCTGGCCACCGCGGTGTTCCTGCTGGTTCCCGCGGGAGTCGTCGCAGCTCTCGTGCCGTCGGTCACGGGAACCATGTTGACCCAGGTGGTCACAGAGCCGGCGCCCGATGCAGCGCTTCACCTCCTCGATGGCACCACGTCTTCGATTCGGGCGCACCGGGGACAGGTGCTGGTCCTCAACTTCTGGGGAGTCTGGTGCGGCCCCTGCGTCCGGGAGCTTCCTGAGGTCGAAGCCACCTACCGCAAGTACCACGCCAGCCAGAGAGCCACCTTTGTGGCCATTGATTCCGCGCTCGGCGGCGAATCGCTCGCTCAGGTCGGCGACTTTATCCGCCATCATGGATTGACGCTTCCCGTCGCCTACGAAACCGACCGCGGGGCCTACAAGGCCTTTCGGGTCGCGGCGCTGCCAACTACGATCGTGATCGACCCGCAAGGAACGGTCAGGTACCGGCGCGTCGGCTATTTCGCGACGGCAAAGTACGGTCCATGGCTCGCCGGAGCCGTGGAGCAGTTGATCGCCAGGTGATCCGGAACCGCTGCGGTAGACAGCTCAGGTCTGAAGGTGGAAGCGCAGAAACGTCAGGACCTGCCGGATGATCTCACGCGAGGTCTCGTTGTCAAGGAAGAGGTCGAAAGCATGCGGACCCTCCGGATGGTTGACGCAGGTCACGGGCAGATTGCGCGCGAGAGCTCCGGCGACAAAGCGGTCGATCGACTCGTTCAGGTGCGGAAACTGGTCCTGGCCGGCTCGTGCAAGGAACAGAGGGACGTCCGGCGCGACATCGTCCATCGACTTGCCGGCGCACGGGTTGACGAAGCCGAACTGCCGGGACGCATCCGCAGTTCCCGTGGCTCCGTCGAGGTCGAGCATGAACCCGTAGCAGAGAGCGGCGCAACGCAACGGCTGCGGCGCATCCCGCAGCAGCAGGGACAAGGCGAGCGGAACGTTGCCGGAGCTCGCCCACACGCCGATCCGGGCCGCATCGATCTCCAGGGAGTCGGCGTTCTCCCGCACGTAGCGCAGCAGGGACTGGAGGTCGGCCACAGGCTCGCGATTCGTGTAGGCGATGGCCGTCAGCCCCGAAGCCGCCATCAGGCGCGCCCAGGAGACGGAGGATCCCATGTCCTTGAACGTGCGACCGAAGATCTTTTCGACTCCCATACCGGGATAGCCCGCGACGAGGACGACCGCAGGGGTCCGTGATCCGCTCGCCTGATCCGGCGGTGAATAGAGATCCAGGGTGAGGTCGCCCGAGTCGGTTGCCCGGTAGACCACGTCCCGACGTACGGTCACAGCGTCCATGCCGGGGATCTGGTAGACGACCGTCCGCTTCACGATGTCGGCGACATTCGGCGTCTGGGTTTCCTGGCTCATGCGAGGCTCTCCTTGGTTTCCCAACCGTTTTTCGGTCAAGCCAAGCGCTGCCAGACGGGCTGTGGCCCGGCCGGTGCGTCGCGTGGCTTGTCTTGTGGGTGCGAAGGAGAGGATACCTCAGAAACGGGGGCCGACGCCAGCTCCAGCCCGAGGGCACTCGTTGTAAGTTTGTGCCAGTTGCCTCAGCCTGCGGGAAGCACCGGGGGCTCGGGCGGTTGCGGCGGCCTGCTCCGCCGTCTCTTGGCACGCAGCCAGAGAAGAAACACCACGGGCAGGGCGATCGGGACGACGACCACCAGGATCACGATCGCGGCGTCGGCGAGCCACTGCAAGACCTGGATCAGCGTCCGCGCGCTGGACCGCAGAGTTTCCTTGGGACGCCATTCGTCGCCGCGGACGATCGGCGCCGCTACCTCGTCCGGCCGCACCCGGAGGTGGATCGAAGACAGGGCGGCGAGCTTGTCGAGAGAATTGATCTGCCCCTGAAGCTGCTCGATCTCGCTGCGGATCTCGGTCAGCTCCTTATAGACCGCCATGATGTCGTCGACCTTGCGCGCCCGTGCCCGCGACTCGGCGAGGAGCGCCCGGAGCTCGGCCTCGGTGGCCTGCAGCGTCTTGAGCCGCGCTGCGGTGTCCACGTAGCGGTCCGTCACATCCTCGGTCGTCAGTTGCTCGCGGTCCACACGCGTGGACAGCTTGCGCAGCCCCGCGAGGGCGTCGTCCAGCCGCTCCGCCGGTACGCGGAGCGTGATCTCGTACTCCATCAGGCTTTCGACCCGCTGCGCGGTGACGTCGGACACGAAGCCGCCGAGAGAGCCGGCGAGCGCTTTGATCTGCTGCGCCGCCGCGTCCGTGTTGCGCACCGCAATCTCGAGCTCCACCTTGCGGATCAGCTTGCGCCCGGCATCAGCCGGGGCGCGCGGAGGCTCGCTCCCTTTGCCCTCTGCCTTGCCCGCTGAAGAGACCGGCTGAGCCAGCGATTCCGCGGGTGCTGCGGTGCGCTCCTTGGCACAGCCCGCGAGACCGACGAGCAGCAGGAGACCGATGGACAGGGCGCGTTGCATGGTCATCACAGTCGGGAGCCAAGAGACCGGTCGAACGCTTCGAGCACGGCCTCAGGCCTGGCGCGCACCCGGTAGTCGTCCGTCAGGTCACGCCAGCGCACGGTGCCCGTTGGATCGATCAGGAGCTCCGCCGGCCGCGCGATCCCCGCCGTTCCTTCCACCGGATGCAGGAGGTCGTAGCGCCGGATGACGTCGGTCTTCGGATCGGCGAGGAACGTGTAGGTCCAGCCCGTCTTCGCGAGATGAGCCCGCGTGTCCGCAACCGGATCGGCGCTCACCGCCACGATTCGGATGCCGCGCTTGTCGAAGTCGGGGAGCCGTTGCTGGAAACTCCGTAACTCGGAGTTACAGAACGGTCACCAGTAGCCGCGGTAGAAGATCAGCAGCACCCACGACCCGCCAGAGCCAGCCGGCGCGACCAGCTCGGAGAGCCGCACCGGCCGTCCCTGCGCATCGGGGAGGACGAATTCGGGGGCCTTCTCACCGACCTTCGGTGCGCCCGCGGAAACCGGCAGCCGCCGCGACTCGACCGTCGTCAGGAAGAGGAAGAACCCGACGACCGCCAGGCCGAGCACTCCCAGGATCGGACCGGTCACGCGGCCGCGATAGACATCGGGACGGCGGAAGGCCCGGAGGACACCCGCGCCCAGCAGCGTGAGCCCGGCCGCGAAGAGCAGCCAGCTCACCCAGGGCACATCCCGGGTGAGGGGAAAGCGGAAGAAGACGAAGAAGTAGCTCAGGAAGCCGAACAGACAGACGAGGAATCCCGCCAGCGGGAGGAAGTTGCGAGCGCGTGCCATTGAGAGAATCTATCTCAAAGGAGGCGTTCGCAGAAAGGACCGCGGCCAGGAAGCACTACGGGAAGTTCTTTTTGATGTCGTCCTCACGGGCCTTCAAGATCGACTCGCGCACCAGCGGTTGCGGCTTGACTGCTCTCTCCTCCGTCACGATCGCGGTGAAGAGGTCCTTCGCGCCTGCCTTCCCCATCCCGAGGAGGTCCAGCAGTCGATCCCCGGCGTCGAGGCGGCCCCAGAGGTAGTCGGACTCCCGCCCCTCGCGGGAGAGGAAGGCGCCGAAGTGCGCCGCCTTGGAGCCGACGAGCTTGTCGGCCGCCGTCCCGCGGCCGAGCAGGACCGCGTCGTTGGGGCTCAGCCGGTAGATGTCGATGTCCCGCATCTCGCCGACGTCGGTGAAGGCGACGTAGGGGTAGATCTGGCGATCCCAGAAGGGGAATCCGAGATAGCGGACCAGGATCTCAATCCGTTCGTCAGGCGTCAGCTTCGGCGCCCATTCCTTGAAGCTTTGGAACGATTCGTCGCGCACCTTCTGCTGCAGTCGGTTCAGCGCCTTGCCCAGCTCTGTGCGCACCGAGGCGAGCGCGGCCTGGTTCCTGGAGTCGGCGAGGAACGCGTCCGCTTGTTGGTCGAGGGGCACCGTCTGCCCGTCCTTCACTTGCCAGGGGCGAAGGTGGCAGAAGAGCGGCTCGAGCCGGCCCAGCTCGCGCCGAAGGTCGGGGTCTTGAGCAGTGCCGCGGACGAGGTCGGTCAGGGCCTCGACCTGTTCCGCCGCCGCGGCCTTGAGCGCGTCGAGAATCTTTCGCTTCGCCTGCGGCGGAGATTTCTTGTACTGCTCGTTGATCCAATCGATCACAAAACGGAGCTGGCGGCGTTGGTAGCCGACGTCGAAGTCCTCCAGGAAGCGGCGCTGGTCCTGTAACTGCGCCTGCTGCGCCGCGGAATCGTCCTTCTGGCCGATCAGGCTCTGGCTGCCGGCCCATTTCTCGATGATCTTGGCGACCAGAATCCGCTGCGCCGTCTCCTCCGGGTAGTTGCAGCCCCCGCTGCCGGCGATCACCTCCACGACCTGATCGAGCACCGAGTGAACCCGCAGGTTGATGTAGCTGCGTCCCGGCGAGTCGAGCCCTCCGGCCGCGGCGGCCTCCCGCTTTTGCCTGCTCGACTGCTCGACGAACCCTTTCTCGGCAGCGGTCTCCAAGGTCCGGCGGAGCGTTCTCAGCTCCTCCTGGGGCGCCTTCTGCATCGCCTCGTCGAGGTGTCCGGGGTTGAAGCCGAGGGCGCAGGCGACGCGCTGCGCGACCGGCAACTCGGAGAGATGATCGCAATCTCCGGCGGCCGGGCCCTGCCGCTCCGCGGTGCGAGCCGCCTGCTCCTCGGTCTTCACGATGTCGCGAATCCGGTCGACGTCGGCGTTGTGCGCCGCGACGTCGTTGAGGCTGTCGAGGATCGGCTGGCCGCTGGGGATGCTGGAGAGACCGGCCCAGGCCGTCTTCAGCAGACCTGGCTTCGCGCCTGGCTTTGGAGGGGTCGGTGGAGCCCCGGGGTCGGGCTGGAGATAGATGAGGAAGCGGCGCACCTCCTGGTCCTGCGGCCGGTCCACGATGGCTCCGATCGCCGGGTCGAAGGGGTGGTTGTCGAGCACGCCGCCGTCCACGAAGTAGGTGTTGATGGCGTAGTCGGGCTTTTCGTCAGGCTCCTGGAGCTGGTAGTTGCGGAAGAAGCTGCGCACCACACGGTCGAGCGGCGCCGGCGAGCCGGGGGCCGCCACCTTGGAGAACCTCTTCAGTGTGGCGTCCAGGTTGAGCGGCGGGAAGACTCCCGGGATCGATGAGGTGGCACGGGCCGCAAAGGTGAGGGACGGGGTCCATTCGGGGCAGAAGTTGTCGACTTCTCCCGGGGGAGGAGGATTTTTGGGATCGCAGCCCCGGTTGACCCCGGTATAGACGAAGTGCATCACGTGCCGGTAGTGCTTCTCCAGCGCCGACGGAGGGTTGCCGACCACCAGGTTCTGCGGATAGCCAAAGCGGTCGGTGGCGGTCACGAAGAGATCGAGCCGGTCTCCCTTGGGGAGGAGGCTCGGCGTGCCGCCTCGCTCCGCGCCGACGCTGTCCATCCCGTTGAGCGCGTCGAACAGCCACCCTACCAGCGCGTCTCCATCCACCGGAGGACGTCCGACCAGAATCCGCAGGAGGCCGAAATAGCCGTTGGTGAGCTTGGCCAACGAGGCCTTGTTCAGCCAGAGCTCGGTCAGCTTGTCGACCGGCAGGTCGTGCGCGAGAGCTTTCGCCATGATGACGCCGTTGATGCCGCCGGCCGAGGTGCCGGCGATCACGTCGACCACGACGCGGGTACGGACCTTTTGCGGATCCTCGATCCAGAGCTGGAGCAGCCGGTCGTACCACTGCCGCGAGGAGCCGGGGAGAGCCAAACCGTGCCTTCCCGGACCGGGCCGCTTGCCGTCGGCGACCGCCTCCTGCATCCCTTCATTGGCATCCTGCTGCAAAGCCTTGGAGGCCTGCACCAGGCGGTAGATCTCCTTGGTGTTGCCGTGGATGTAGATGGCGAGAGAGCTGCCGCCGTAGCAGACCAGCGCCAGGCGCACCTCGCGCACCAACCCACCATCCTTTTCACGGTATTTGTGCCGTTCCTCCTTCATCGAGGGGGCCGCCCCACCCACCTGCGTCCAGGCGGGACGGGCGAGCCCGGCCAGCGCCACTCCGATCAGACCTGCCGTCACCAGCGTTCGAAGCTTCGGCATGGCTCCCTCCAACGCCTCGTCCAACTCGGCGATCCTGTTGATGGTGATCTGTAGCCTACAAAGTCTATGACGAAAAGCTGTTCGGATGCAATCCGGGCAACGTCCGGCCGAGAAGCTCGGTCAGCTTGCGGTAGGCCCGTTCCGCCTGCGGCTCGTCGTAGACCGGGCCGCCGGGGACCGTCCAGCCGTGGAGGGCGCCTTCATAGACCTCGCTCTCGAACGAGCCGCCCCACTCCGCGAGCGCCCGGTCGAGCTTCTTGATCGCCTCCTCCGGCATGCTCTTGTCCTGGACCGCGTGCCCGAAGTAGAGGCGCGCCTTGATGTGCGGCAGGAGGAGATGCGGGCTCGCCGGCGACTCCGCATACAGCCCTCCGCCGTGGAACGAGGCGACCGCGGCGATCCTTTCCGGCCGTGCCGCCGCAACGCGCATCGCGAAAGCACCCGAGAAACAGAATCCCACGACGCCGAAAGGCCCCGGACCGACGGCATCCAGACCGGCGAGGAAGTCGACGTAGACCGCCGCGTCACGGTCCATGACGTCCGGCGTCAACGGCGCGCGCAACTCGGCGAAACGCCGGTCCGTCCGTTCCTCCCCATGCTTGACAGGGAAGTCGAACAGCGGCAGGCGGCCGGTCCGATAGAAGATGTTGGGCATCAGCACGCTGTAGCCCTCCCCGGCCAGCCGCCGCGCCATGCCCCGATTCGCCGCCCGAATCCCGCCGATGTCCGTCAGATAGAGGACTCCCGGCCGGCGGCCACCGTCCTCCTGCCGATAGAGAAAGGCTTCGCTCCTGCCGTCGGGAAACGGGATCTCGATCTCTTCCTCGATCACAGAACTCCTCCCCTTGCTTCGTCGGGCGGTATTGTATTCAACCTGAGCTGAGTAAAGATACCGCGTACTTCAACAGGCGAGCACCGCGACTTCGGGTTTAGCCTTTTCCCTCATGGTCTACCTCCCGCTATCGAGCCGCGATTCGGATTCATGGTGTCGGTGGCAGGCTAGCGGCCTGCCTTCGCCTTGCGGAGCACTACCTCTACCATATGAAGCTCAAGCGCGTTGAGCCCAAGCTCTCTCAGCTTGCCTCTCCTCTTCGCGAGCTGGTCAAGGTTTAGGATTCCCGCTCGGATCAGCACGCTGGCAGTCCTCCTGTAGAATCCCTGTTCCAGCCAATAGCCGAGAGGCGTTGGTGTAAGACGAAAGCCTAAAGCCTGCTCGATGTCTTCGAGGAGCGAGCGGCCCATGCCGTTCAACGCGAGGACATCCTCCCTCTTCATTGCTTTAAGCTGCGCTACTGACTCGATTCTCGCACGAAGCAGGACGCCCGTTGCGAGTCCGCCAAGCCCCCGATCTGTCCAGTACTGCCGCCCTGATTTGAGGGGCCTCCCTAGAGCCTGTTCACAGATGGCGAGAGTAATCTTGGAAGTGCCCGGGATCGCGATATAGTCTTCTCTGCTCAGCATCGATAACTGTTCCAGATTGAAGACCCCGGAGTCGCAGAGCGCCCGCGCCGGCCGTGGCTTCAAGCCCAAATCGAGCCAATACCTTGCTTCGGGATTACGGAGCAGAAACCTCGCATATGGCTCCTGCGGCTTGGACGCCTTGCGGGCCTTTTTCTTCTTCCTGCGGTGTATCACTTCCGCGCTCCCGCTCGCCGAGTCGCCCGATCCAGAGCCTGGTCGTAGAAGCTTGGATCTAAGATCGGGGGGCAAATCATGGCAGTAAGGTTCACTGCGCAAACTGGGCACCTGTGGAGAAGATGATGCACTACCTCCATGGCTTCGATGCGGGACGCTGTACCGTTTGCGAATTGAGTTAAGGTGTCCAGGCTTGGGTGTGGCACCGCGAACCCCCTTTTTTCGCCGCCTATGTCGTCGAATCGCCCTTCCGGGATCTTCATCCGGTGCTATGGGAGCACCGTACAGGGTCCGGCATTCGAGCGCTTTTGTCGCGAGCAGTATGTATCTCGCGCGAAGCTCAGGGGGAGCCGCAGAGATCCCATCTTGAAGAGCGTCAAGATCCTTGAACAGGTAGCCGAGCATCACCCGTCGGTCATCTCGAACACGGGTCCTCTGGATAAGCTCAAGTCCTCGCTCTGCCCCTTCAAGTCCTTGCAAGAAAGATCTTCTATCGCGCACGCCATCCCTTTTGCCTTGAACCGAGCATGGCAAAGAGGCAGACTCCGGAAGGGGTGAATTTTTCGACTTTCCGGGTAATCGAGCCTGGGGTCTATCTTTCCCCTGGAAAGGGCTTTGCTATGAGCAGCTTACGCGACATCCTGAGCGCCATCGTCTCCGCGGTCCTCGGCGTTAGGCCGTCCTCTGGAGAGGTCACCACAGACGGGTCAGGCGTGTTCGATCCGTGGGGGTAGATGCGTCCTGACGAGTCCTGACGGGAGGGGCTCTGTTCCCTCCCGGTCTTTTTTGGTGTATCTTCGATACTTGTGGAGGGCCTATGCATTTGACTGAGGAGCGGATAAGGGACGTCTTCGACAGAGGAGGCGTGGTCTCGCAGCAAGTGCAGAATGATGCCGTGGAGCACCTCTCCAGGTGTTCCGCCTGTTGGAGGTTGGCTGTCCCTGTCCTGTCCTCTCTTCCCCGTCGTACGGGAAGGCCCAAAGCGGAGAGGTATGGCGATACCAGGGACGCCCTCCTTACCCTTCTAGAGCTACAACAGGAGAGGAGCTTGGCTAGGCTCCGTTCTAGGACGTGGGCGGGGGATTTGGTGGGATTGAGCCCAGCAGAGCAAATCAGAAAGATAGGGGAAGTGGGCGCCGTGGTCTCTCTGGAGGTCTTTGAGGCTCTACTAGCACAAGCCCAGATCATTGTTTCACGGGATCACAAGTTAGCAGAGCAGATTGGTGCCTCTGCTCTTCTCATCGCGGACAGACTCCCAGCGGAAGATTTCTCTGTAGAAGCTAAGGGCGAGCTGAGGGCAAAGGCTCTTGTCCAGGTGTGCAACGCTCGGCGATTGCTTGGAGATTGGCACGGTGCCGAGAACGCAATTAGGGAAACCAGGAGAGCACATACGGATTCCACGTCCCGCACGTTCGCGGAGATGACCTCATTGCACGGTGTATTGGAATTGGACCTCGGAAACCTCCAGACGTCGCAAAGGCTCACTGAGACAGCGGCGAGTATGTACCGTAAGCTAGGCGATGAAAGAGGGGTAGCTTTCTGCCATCTTCAACTTGCAGACCTGTTCACGTTTGAGCCCGAGAAAGCGAATCTCCATTCTAAGCTTGCCCTGGAAATCATCAGAGGCAGGTGGGGGAGACTCGAACTGTTCGGCCGGTTGCTTCACACGGAGAGTCTCATCTCCCTTCAAAGATTGCCGGAGGCGATTCTCTTCTATGAAGATTCCCTAGAGGTCTTTGATGCGGCAAGCGAGGCGGACGCTCTCAAAGTAAAGTATCTAGAAGCGCTTCTCCTGGATGCGGGCGGAGATGTGCGGTTGGCAGATAAGGCATTCAAAGAGGCGGTTGAAGGGTTCACCCACTTAGAGGCTTTCAAGAATTCTCTGGCAACTAGATGCACCTTTTACGCAAGCCTCTATAAGAGGGGAGCTTGGGTCCGATGTCTCGACTTATGCAGAGATACCGTCAGATTCTTAGAGAAGAATCCGAGAGCCCATCACCAGATGAAGGCTACATGGAAGAATTTGCAGCAAGCTACAGAACGCCGGATTGTGACCGAGGTACACGTTGAGATGCTGAGAGAGTATCTCGTCCTTCATTGGTCCCAACAGGCCGACGCGGCAATAACCTTCCTCCGGCCTGGTGATCCCCTGCCATTCCCGTCCTCAGCCACCTGACTTCGGGTCTTTCCGCTACTCAAAGCTCAAGGGCTCGTGCGGCTCGTGATCCGGAAGGTTCAGGTCCGCACCCCTGGCGGTCCCGAAAATCTCGAGGCAGAGATCACCATGCCGCTCTGGTGGCGAAACCGCTCGCTTCAGATCTGTCGGGCCTCCTCTGGGACGGCTCATTCGAGCGCCCACAGCTCGGTGCCGTGGGTCAGATCGGTGGCCTGGAAGAACAGCCGGCCGGCGGAAACGGCCGGATCGTTCGCGAGTCGGGTGCTGTCCGGCAACGTCACCCGAACCGTGCCCGACGTGGTGCCGTCCGTCTGCCAGAGATCGATCCCGTCGGTGAAGTACATCCGCCCGGCGAACGGCGCGAGCTGCAGCCCGCTCGAGCCGTGGGAAAAGTCCGCCAGAGGCCGGGTCCCGGCCGCGGTGCCGTCGCTCACCCACAGCTTCCCATCGTTGAAGGAGTGATAGAAGAGCCGGCTGCCGAGGACGGCAAAGCCCCGCTTGTCCCCCAGGATGGCGGTCGGTCCGATCCTCCGCGTCCCCTGGAGGGTGCCGTCGCTCACCCAGAGCCCGAGGCCGGTCGAGCCGTCCACGACGGAGAAGAACATCAACGCGCCCGCGGAGACCATCCGATGCGGAAGGAAGGAGAGGTCGCCCGGCGCCACATCGCCCAGGAGGCTGGTCCCGGCCGCGGTGCCGTCCGTGCTCCAGACCTCGGTCCCATGCTCTTCGGTACGGGCGAGAAACCAGAGCCGGCCGGCATGGATTCCGAGGATCTGCACCGAATCGAGATCGACATCGGCGACTTCCGAGGTGCCTGCCGCGGTGCCGTCGCTGCTCCACAGAGTGCGGCGCAGACCCGTTTCGGCGGAGAAGAAGACGCGGCCGGCGAAGGTCGTGAGACCCTGAGGGCCCGAGAGGTCCTCGCTCTGGAAAACCTCGACCGTTCCCGCCGCCGTGCCGTCGGTCTTCCAGAGCGCGTTCCCCGCGTCCTCTCCGGCGGCGAAATAGACGTTTCCTCCGGCGGCCGCCAGCGGCTGGAGGGCCGGGATCCGCAGGCCTTCCGGGCTCACCCGGAAGGTGCCCTCGGCGGTGCCGTCGGTCCGCCAGACGGAAATGCCCGCCCCGGTCTCCACCTCGAAGAACACCAATCCCCGGCTCGCGACGAAACCGATGTCTTCCAGAGACTCGTCGTCGCCGAACGCGTGGACCTCGAAGGTCCAGGCGGCGGTCCCGTCGCTGGTCCAGAGGGCACGCTCGGGGCGCGCGGTGTCGAACCAGAGCCTGCCGCCGGCGTCCTGGAGGTGATCCGGCTGCGAACCACCGGCGATCGTGCGGTTGATATCGCGCAGTAGCCGGGTTCCGCCCGCGGTGCCATCGGTCCGCCAGAGCTCCCGTCCGGTCGCCTCGTCGCTCTGGACGAACACGAGGCTGTCCCGCCCGGGGACGGCGAAGAATTCGAGCGGTTTTTCCAGGTCGCTCACCCGGACCGCCTCCCCACCGCCCTCGGCCCGCCAGATCTCATAGCCATGAATGCCGTCGTCGGCGCCGAAGAACAACTGGCCGCCGAGCAACTGGAAACCGAACGCGAACGACGAGCAGGCTCCCGGGCAGACGTCGGCGACGAGGCGGGTTCCGGCCGCGGTCCCGTTCGTGCTCCACGGCTCCACGCCGCGCGCGGGCTGGAACGCCGCGAAGTACAGACGCCCGTTCAGCATCTGCATCGGGAAGAGCAGGCTCCCGCCGGCGCCGGGGTTCAAATCGCGGAGGAGCCCGGTCCCGGCGGTGGTGCCGTCCGTCGCCCATAGCTCGTACCCATGGACGCTGTCGTCGATTGGGAAGACCAGGCGGCCGCCCACCCAGAATGGCCGGAACCCCAGGAGATCTTTCGAGAACGCCCCCGGGTTGGGGAAGTCGGTGAGGCGGCGGGTGCCGGCAGAGGTCCCGTTGGTCACCCACAGCTCCTGGCCGCGTGCCGGATCGGCCGCGACGAACCAGAGCCGCCCGCCCGCGACGGTGAGCGCCAGGACCACCATCCCCGTCGCTCCCGGGATGAAGTCGCCGAGGAGGCGCGTGCCGGCCCCGCTGCCGTCGCTCACCCAGAGCTCGCGGCCCGTGGCCGCGGTGACGCCGAAGAAGACGAGGCGGGAGCCGAGCGCAGTCAAGCCGGTGGGGTCGAAAGCCGGAGCTCCCGAGGGAGAGGCATGGACGAGCCGCGTGCCTGCTTCCGTTCCGTCCGTCGACCAGAGCGCCGCGCCGTGGGTGCCGTCGTTCGCCCGGAAGAAGACCCGGCCATGGAAGGCTGTGAGCCCGTCCGGATTGGAGCCCTGGGAACCGGGGCGCAGGTCGGCCAACTGGTAGGTGCCGCTGGGAGTGCCGTCGCTGCGCCAGAGCTCCTGGCCCGTCTTCCCGTCATTGGCTGCGAAATAGAGGACGCCCTGACCCGGGACCCAGAGCGCCGGAGCCGTGGAAGGGGCCAGCGCTCCGGCGAGCCGAGAGGTGTCGCCGGGTGTGCCGCCGGTCACCCAGAGCTCGCTGGTGAACGAGTCCTCGGGCTGGACGACGAAAAACGCCCGGTCGCCGCTGTTGCCGAGGAACGACAGGCGGGGGAAGTGCACACCCGGGCCGCCGTCCAGGACGAGATAGGTGCCGGCGTCGGTCCCGTCGGTGCGCCAGAGCTCGCGCCCATGCTCGCCGTTTTGGGCGACCCAGAGGCTGACTCCGCCTTCCAAGGTAGTGAACAGAGAAGGGTCCGATCCCACCCCTGTGCCCGCGGGATCGATGTCTTTGACCAGATAGGGACCCGTCGCATGGGCGGGAAGGGCGAAAAGAGAGAAGGTAAGGGCCAGGAAGGCCAGGAATGTGCGCCGGCGCATTGCAGCGTATTCTGACCGATTTCTCCCCCAGATTTCCATCCGCCTACGAGAAGACGGTCCGCCGCTGGATACCGGGCCCGCCCAACGGTGCTCCGGAAGTGGAAGTGCGCGTCGGCCCGCCGGCGATCAGGCGAGAAACTCGGGGCCAATAAGTGCGTAGAAAGAGGACAACGCAGCTGCAGCCACTCAAGGAGGCCCCGCCATGTCTCGCCTCTTCACCGCCCTCCGTGCTCTCCTCTACATGACGGGGTTTGTCACTCTGTGGGGATGGCTCGCCTTGCTGGCCCGCGATGCCGGCCGCCAGTGGACGATCGCCCTGCCCGCATGGCTTGCGCCGCTGGGGATCGTCCTCATGGTCCTGGGCGGAGCTCTCGCGCTCGCCTGCGGCGCGACGTTCGTGGTCGCCGGACGCGGGACACCAGCGCCGTTCGATCCGCCGCGGGCGTTCGTGCCGGTCGGCCCTTACCGGTTCGTGCGCAATCCGATGTATGTCGGCGCCGTGGCGCTGCTGATGGGGTTCGGGCTCTTCGAACGGTCGCTCGCGATCTTGGCGCTTGCGGTCGCCGGCCTGATCCTCGCCCACCTGTTCGTCGTGTTCGCCGAGGAGCCGGGGCTGGAGCGGAGATTCGGCGACAGCTATCGAAGCTACAAGGCCTCGGTCCGCCGTTGGCTTCCGGGCCGCGGGATGTCGTGACGGTCTGACCGAGGTCTGAGCCTCTCGATCCGAAGTTCGAGTCACTCCATTCGAGGTTCGAGACACTCCATCCGAGGTTCGAGACACTCCATTCGAGGTTAGAGACACCCCATCCGAGGTTTGAGCCACTCCATCCGAGGTTTGAGCCACTCCATCCGAGGTTTGAGCCACTCCATCCGAGGTTTGAGTCACTCCATCCGAGGTTTGAGTCACTCCATTCGCGGTTTGAGCCACTCCATTCGCGGTTGGAGCCACTCAATTCGCGGTTGGAGCCGCTCAATTCGAGGTTGGAGCCACTCAATTCGAGGTTCGAGCCGCTCAATTCGTGGTTCGAGTGTCTCAATCCGCGGTTTTAGTGTCTCAATCCGCGGTTGGAGCGTCTCAATCCGCGATCAACCCGCCTCTTGCCGGCTTGCGGTGCGCGTCGCCGCCCAGACGCCGGCCACGACCAACGCTGTCCCCGCCACCTCGCGCAAGGTAACAGGCTCCTTCATGAAGACGGCGCCGATGAAGACGGCCACGACCGGCACGGCGTAGTTGATCAGGGAGAGCTGGGTCGCCGGCAGGTGTTTCAAGAGCGAAAAGAAGAGGGTAAAGGGGACGGCGGAGCCGATGAGGGCGAGATAGAGGAGGGCGAGGACCGGCGCCGTCGCGAGATGGATCTGGCCGCCGGCCTCGCCGAGCCAGGCCACCGGCGCCATCAAAAGACCGGTGAGCGCCATGGGCACCGCCGCGGTGCTCAACGGATGCATCCCCCCTCCCCACTTCTTGACCCAGACGTTGCCCGCCGCCGCGGACATCGGCGCCACGAGCAGGACGACGGCGGCAAAGGCCACATGCGGGCCGAGAAGCTTGCCGAAGTCCTCCGAGAAGATGACGGCGACGCCGGCGAAGCCGACGAGCACGCCCAGGGAAGCCGCGCGCGTCAACCGCTCGCCGGGGAGGACGAAGTGGGCAAGGAGGGCGACCCACAGCGGGTAGGTGGCGAAGAGCACAGCCGAGAGCCCCGAGGGGACCCACTGCTCCGCCCAGTAGAGGACGCTGTAGGCCAGGCAGAAGGTGAACAGGGTGTTGACGATCCACACCTTCCAGGCGCTCCAGCCACCGCCGAGGCGCACCCCGAAGACCCGCGCCAGTACGAGCAGGACGACGCCCGCGATGGCGAACCGCAAGGCGACGCCGGTGAGCGGCGGGAAGCCCTGCAAGCTGATGCGGATCGCCGCCCAGGTGGTGCCCCAGATGAGGACCATGGCGGTGAGCGAGGCCCACACGACGGCGCGCGAGGGGACCATGGCGCGCCCCTACGGGTAGATCTTGTAGAGGAGCCGCGGGTAGGGGATCGTCTCGCGCAGGTGCGACAGGCCGCACATCCAGGCCACGAAGCGCTCGATGCCCATGCCGAAGCCGCTGTGCGGGAAGGCGCCGTACTTACGGACGTCGAGGTACCACTGGAACGCCTCGACCGGCAGATCGTGCTGGCGGATGCGCGCCAGCAGCAGGTCGTGGTCGTGGATGCGCTGGCTGCCGCCGATGATCTCGCCGTAGCCTTCGGGCGCCAAAAGGTCGAGCCCGAGAACGATGTCCGGATTGTCGGGATCCGGCTGCATGTAGAAGGCCTTGAAGGCGGCCGGGAACTTGGTGACCATGACCGGCCTGTCATATTGGCTGGCGAGGATGGTCTCCTCGTCGCCGCCGAAGTCGTCCCCCCACTGGATGGGGTTGCCCGCTTTCTGGAGGATCTCGATCGCCTCGGTGTAGGTGATGCGCGGGAACGGCGGCAGGATGGTCTCGAGCTTCGCGGTATCCCTTTCCAGGATCTTGAGCTCTTCGCGGCAGCGGTCGAGGACGCGGCCGGCGAGGTAGACCACGAACTCCTGCGTGAGATCGCACAGCCCCGCGAATTCGAGGAAGGCCACCTCGGGCTCCACCATCCAGAACTCCATGAGGTGGCGGCGGGTCTTCGACTTTTCGGCGCGGAAGGTGGGGCCGAAGCAGTAGACCTTGCCCAGGGCTGCCGCGGCCGGCTCGAGGTAGAGCTGGCCGGACTGGGAGAGGTAGGCCTTGTCGCCGAAGTAGTCGGTCTCGAAGAGCGTCGAGGTCCCCTCGCAGGCGGCCGGAGTGAGGATCGGCGAGTCGATCAGGGTGAAGTCGCGCTCGTAGAAGAAGTCGCGGATCCCCTGCTCCACTTCGCTCCGCACCCGCAGGGCGGCGCGCTGCCGGCTGGAGCGCAGCCAGAGGTGGCGGTGCTCCATGAGGAAGGCCGTGCCGTGCTCCTTGGGCGTGATCGGGAAGTCCTCGGTCAGGTAGAGGATCGAGAAGCCGGTGGCCTGGACCTCGACGCCGGAGGGCGCCCGCTTGTCCGCCTTGACGCGGCCGGTGATGCGCAGGGTCGACTCCTGGGTCACGCGCTCGACGTCGGCCCAGGCGGATTCCGGGACGTCGGCGCGGCCGATCACGACCTGGACGGTGCCGCCGCCGCAGCGCACCTGGAGGAAAGCGATCTTGCCGCTGGAGCGCTTGTTGTCGAGCCAGCCGCAGAAGACGACCTCTTCATTGACGTGCCGCGCCAGCTCGCGGACGGACGAGACAGGGATCGGTTCGCTCATAGAGGGCGGGATTGTA